>R23__coassemble_11_pt1 | contig 170942 bp, 135 predicted proteins | sample R23__metabat2_high_PE_022 | metagenome-assembled genome bin R23
ATTCACCCCATTCACCCCATTCACCCCATTTACCCTTTGTACCCCTTTCACCCTATATGTACGGTTTGGCTGATTGCAACAATTTCTTTGTCTCCTGTGAGCGGGTTTTCCGGCCCGATCTCAACGGGCGGCCCGTTATTATCCTGTCCAACAACGACGGTTGTGTGATTTCGCGCTCCAACGAGGCCAAGCGAATCGGCATCAAGATGGGGCAGCCGTTCTATCAGCTCAAGCAGACGATTCAGCGTTACGATGTGACGGTGTTCTCCTCCAATTATATTTTGTACGGTGACATGTCGAAGCGGGTGCAGATGACGTTGCAGTCGCTGGTGCCGGCTACGGAGGTCTATTCCATCGACGAGTCCTTTCTGGACCTTCGGGGCATAGAGCATGGTAAGCTGGATGAGTTGGGACATCATGTTTCCCACGTGGTGCAGCGCAATACGGGCATCCCCATCAGTGTGGGCATCGCGCCCACGAAGACGCTGGCCAAGATAGCCTCCAAGCTGTGCAAGCAATATCCGAAATTGAAAGGAAGTTGCTACATGCATCGCTCTGAGGACATTGAGAAGGTGCTGAAGAAGTTTCCCATTGAGGATGTGTGGGGCATAGGGCGCAGGTTCTCGGCCATGCTCAAAAGCCGAAACATCCTCACAGCGTACGATTTCACGCAAATGCCCATGAGCCTGGTGCAGTCGCTGATGCACGTGGGTGGCGTGAAGACGTGGCGTGAGTTGCGTGGCGAGCCTTGTGTGGAGTTTGAGGAGATGGTCAAGGACAAGCAGCAGATCACCGTGTCGCGGAGTTTCAGTAAAGAGTTGACAGATGTTCATGATATCCAGCAGCAGGTGGCTTTGTTTACCTCCATGGCCGCTGAGAAGCTGCGCAAGCAGGGGAGTGTGTGCGACAGCATCATCGTGTTCCTGTTCACCAACCGTCACCGGGAAGACAAGCCCCAGCAGTTTGCCAACAGGTTGGTGCGCCTGCCTGTATCCACCGACAGCACGCTCGAGCTCGTGAATGTGGCCACGCGCACGACGGAGGAACTGGTGCAGGCGCCGTACGAATACAAGAAAGCGGGGGTGATACTTTCCGACATTTCCCCGAAGAGTGCCATGCAAACCGTCCTTTTCGATGAGGTGGACCATGAGAAGCAGGACAAGCTGATGAGTGCGTTGGATGCCATCAACAAGAAACAGGGGGCGCGTTCCGTGATGGTGGCCAGTGCCGGCTTCAGCGGCATAAGGATGAACCGTGAGCATCTGTCACCCAACTACACCACCGAATGGGGGGAGATACTGGAGGTGAAAGGATGAAAGGGGGGCAAGGGGTATATGAGGTAAAGTGGGTAAAATGGGGTTGATGGGTGAAGTATGAGCACTTTACACTAACGTCTTTTTACTACCAACTGCGCATTCTCAAACTTTACCACCACAATTTCAACTCCTTTGTCGATGAGACCGTGCTCGGAGGTGGCCTCCAAAATTTCGCCGTCAATGTTGATTTTGCCGGCGGGGCGCATGAAGGTGGAGGTGACGCCGCTCTTGCCCACATACTGCTGCATCCGCATGTCCTGCGCGCTGAAGCCCTTGCCTGTCTCCAGCTCGGTTTTCAATGCCAGACTGCCGAAGCGCGTGTCGGCGGTGATCAGCTTCTTGCCTAACCACAACGACAGGAAGAATCCGGCCGTTGTGCTCAATATCACCGTGAGTGCGCTGGCACCCACCTGCGCGGCGGCATCCAGATTCGGGTCAAAGTTGAACTTGAATCCCACGTTGAACACCATGGTCAGAATGAAGGCCGCGAATATCAGGATTATGCCGGAGATGCCCGCGACGCCGAAACCGGGAATGACGAAAATCTCCAACATCAGCAGTCCCACGCCTGCAAGGAACAGGAGAATCTCCCAATGATGCGCCAAACCTTCCAAGTAGTGTGGCGCGAAGAAAAGGATTGCCCCGATGATGGCAATGATGATGGGCAAACCCAGCCCGGGCGACTGTAACTCGAAATACAGCCCGCCTACAATGCACATGATCAGTATGCCACTGACCACGGGATTGACTAAAAAATTGATGAACTTGTCAATCCACGAGAGACTCTGCTCTTCAATATGGCTGGAGGCCAATCCGGCCTGCTGTAGCACCTCTTCGCGGTTCTCGGCCATGCCTTCGCAGAAGCCGTTTTTCATTGCCTCTTCCGTGGTGAAAGTCAGTACCTTGCCGCTGTCGCTAATGCCAACGATCCGAACATCAGGATCTACCATGGCTTGCGCAATGTCGGGGTCGCGGCCGTTCTTCTCTGCCGTGGCCCGCATCAGCGAGCGCATGTAAGACTGGTACTTGTCGGGCATGACTTCGCCGTTCTGGTTCACCACGGAGGCCGCGCCGATGGAGGAACCAGAAGCCATGTAAATGCTGTCGCAGGCAATGGCAATCAGCGCACCGGCAGAGGCGGCGTTGTTGTTGATGAACACCAAGGTCGGCATCGGTGCGTTCAGTAGGAGTGTCCTAATCTTGTCCGCCGCATCCAACTCCCCGCCGAAGGTGTTCAACTCCAGCAGGATATAATCGGCTTTCATCTCCGTGGCATCCTTCACCGCTCGCTCCGTCAACCGCAACGCCGGTTTGGAGATATTATCGTCTATCTTATAATAATAAACCTTCTGCTGCGCGGACACAGTAGAAATGACAAAATATATTGCCAGAATCAAAAGAATATGTTTGAATTTCATGTCAAAACACTAACTATAATCTCTAATCTTTAATCTTATAATCTACTAATCTAAAATCTCTAAACTCTACACTCTAAACTCTCAACTCTTCACGCCAGTTCCACCATAAAAGGCGCGGGCAGTTTCAGCTCTTTGATAAAACTCTCCGCATTAACCTGCGTGCTGAAATTGAAGAAGTCGGCGTGATACACATTGTTGTCTTCCACGATGCGTATGGCAAACGGAGTTTTCCCCTTGTGCTTGTCCAGCTGGTCTTTCAACTTATGTGCCAAGTCGGTGTTGATGTCCCGGATGCTGAGTACAATTCGGACTTCTTTGCACAGTTTTTCGTATGCATCCTCCAGATACATGACTTGAATGGGCTTCACGTCGGTGCGGATGGTTTCGATGCCCTCTTTGTTTCGCCAGCTTTTGACTTGCAGTTGCGCCCGCACGAACAGACGCTTGCCCGGCTCAAAGAAATGGCTGAACTTGGTAAAGTCTTCCCCGAACAAACGCCATTGCCAAGAACTGTCGTAGTCTTCCAGAAAGATGTTGCCGAAGTCCTTGTTGTTTTTGGTGAGTCCGGACGAGGCGCTGGCCACCACGCATACAAAGGAGAATCCTTTGCCGCTGGAGAACGCTTTCTTCATGTATTCCTCGTCATTGAGATGTGCGAGGTTTATGTTGCAGAAATTGTGAATGATGGGTTTGAATTCGTCCAGAGGATGAGCGGAGATGTAGAAGCCGGCAATCTCTTTCTCGCGTTTCAGTTGCTCGTAGGAGCCCCATGGCTCGCATTGGGGGATTTCGGGGTTGCTTTCCTGTTTGACGGATTCGTCCATGTCGAAGATGGAGAACTGGTTCTGTGCCCCGCGCTGGCTCTTGGATGCATATGCGATGAGCTTGTCGATGAAGTTGTGCCCTGTGTTGTCCATGATGAAGAACTGGGCTCGGTGCATCTCCGGAAAGCAGTCGAATGCGCCGGTCATGGCCAAGGCTTCGATGCAGCGCTTGTTGCAGTTGCGCAGGTTCACGCGGCTCATGAAGTCGAAGATGTCCTTGAACGGTCCGTTGGCGTCACGCTCCTCGATGATGCTGTCCACCGCGCTGCCTCCCACGCCCTTGAGTGCAGCCAGACCGAAACGGATGTTGCCGTCCGCATTCACCGTGAAGGAGGAATCCGACTCGTTGATGTCCGGCCCTAACACCTGTATGCCCTTGCGTTGCACGTCCTCGATGAATACACTGATGGTATCCATGTCATCCAGATTGTTGGTGAGGTTGGCAGCCATGAACTCGGCCAGAAAGTGGGCTTTCAGATAGGCTGTCTGGTACGCGACCCAGGAATAGCAGGTGGCGTGCGACTTGTTGAAAGCGTAAGAAGCGAATTTCTCCCAGTCGCCCCAGATTTTCTCCAGCACTTTCTCGTCATGGCCGTTCTCTTTGCCCTGTTTGATGAACTTGGGCTTGAGGTGGTCCAGTTTGTCCTTCTGCTTCTTGCCCATGGCCTTCCGCAGGGTGTCGGACTCGCCGCGCGTGAAGTTGGCCAGCAGTCGCGACAGAAGCATCACCTGCTCCTGATAGACGGTGATGCCGTAAGTGTCTTTCAGATACCGCTCCATGATGGGGATGTCGTACTGGATTTCCTCGCGTCCCTGCTTGCGGTTGATGAACTGCGGGATATAGTCCATCGGGCCAGGACGGTACAGGGCGTTCATAGCAATGATATCCTCGAATTTACTGGGTTTCAGTTCTTTGAGGTATTTCTGCATTCCGGGAGATTCAAATTGGAACGTGGCCACGGTGTCGCCTTCACAGAACAGCTCGTAGGTCTTTTCGTCATCAATGGGGATGGCGTCGATATCCACATCCAAGCCCTTGGATTTCTTGATGTTTCGGATGGTCTCCTTGATGATGGAGAGGGTTTTCAGTCCGAGAAAGTCCATCTTAATCAACCCGACATCCTCAATCACAGAGCCTTCGTACTCGGTGACGAGCACGTCCTCTTTGGTGTTCTTGTCCTCCACGGTGGAAAGCGGAGCGAAGTTGGTAAGGTCGTCGGCGCCGATGATGATGCCGCAGGCGTGTACGCCCACCTGGCGCACGGTACCCTCCAGCTGGGAGGCGTATTTCAGCACGTCGTGCACGATGGCGGGTCCCTTTTCGTAGGCATCTTTCATCTCCGGCACGAGGTCGAGGCAGTTTTTGAGATTTACCTTGGGAGCCTTTCCGGTTTTGGGGTCTTCCGGGAACTTGGCCGGCACGAGTTTGGCCAGGCGGTTCGATTCGCTGAGGTCCAGGTTCTGCACGCGGGCCACGTCCTTGATGCTCGACTTGGCGGCCATGGTGCCATAGGTGATGATGTGGGCCACGCGCTCCTTGCCGTACTTCTGCGTGATCCATTCCAGCACCTTATAACGGCCTTCGTCATCGAAATCGACGTCAATATCGGGCAATGAAATACGGTCGGGGTTCAGGAAACGCTCAAACAGCAAGTCATATTTTAATGGATCTATATCGGTGATTTTCAAACAGTAGGCAACGACAGAGCCGGCGGCGGAGCCACGTCCCGGGCCTACTGACACGCCCATGTCGCGCGCGGCGGCGATGAAGTCCTGCACGATGAGGAAGTAGCCGGGGAAGCCCATGTTGCGCATCACGCCCAGCTCGAAGTCGATGCGTTCCTGCACCTCTTCGGGCAGCGGGTCGCCGTAGCGCTTCAGTGCGCCGTCAAGGGTAAGTTTGCGCAGGTAGTCGGACTCCAACTTGATACGATACACGCGCTCCAGGCCACCCAGTTTCTCAATGCGCCCTTTGCCCTCCTCGTCCGCCTCGAATTCGGCGCGCAGGTCCTCTTCCGAGAATTTCTCCTTGTAGGTCTCCACCGTTCCGAATTCCGCTGGAATGTCGAACACAGGCATGATGGGGGCGTGCTTGAGTTTGTATGTCTCCACCTTATCGACGATCTCCTGAGTGTTGGCCAATGCCTCGGGGACGTCGGCAAACAGGGCGGCCATCTCTTCGGGGCTCTTCAGCCACTCTTGCTTGGTATAGTGCATGCGGTTGGGGTCGTTGTACAGGGCGCCGGTGCTGACGCAGATCAGCCGGTCGTGGGCCTCCGCGTCGTCTTCCTCCACAAAATGCACGTCGTTGGTGGCGATGATCTTGACGCCGGTGTCGGCAGCCAGGCGCAAAATGCCTTCGTTTACTATCTGCTGTTGCTCATAGACGGTTCTGTCGCCTCCCGGTTTGTCGGTTTTGTGCCGTTGCATCTCCAGATAGTAGTCTTCGCCGAAAATGCTCTTGAACCAAAGCACGGCTTCCTTGGCCTTCTCGTAGTCGTGGGTGGCCAGTGCGCGGGGCACTTCGCCCGCCAGGCAGGCGGAGGATACGATGATACCTTCGTGGTACTTCTCTAAAAGCTCGCGGTCGATGCGCGGACGCTGGTAACGGCCCTCGATCCAGGCATACGAGACCATCTTGCACAGGTTGTGGTACCCCTGCTCGTTTTTGGCCAGCAGGATGAGGTGGTAGCCGCTGAAGTTCTCCTTGTTCTCTTTCACAAACCGGCTTCCCGTAGGGTTGCTCTTTGTCTGCTTGGCCACATACGCCTCGCATCCGAAGATGGGCTTGAACAACTTGCGCTTGGCAGCCTCCAGCCTTTCGCGACAGCTTATGAGGTCCATCTCGGAGGTCGTTTCCGCAATCTCCAGTTCAATGGCCTTTATCTCGTTTTTCGCCGCCCCGTTGAGTTTGTCGGTGTAGTCGAAAAACTCCTTGATGCCGAACATGTTGCCATGGTCGGTGATGGCCATGGAATTCATGCCCGTGCGCAGGCACTTGTCCACCAGTCCGCTGATGGTGGACATGCCGTCAAGGATGGAGTATTCGGTATGGACGTGAAGATGTGTGAATTGAGGCATAATGGTCAGGTTTATGGTTTTGTGAAATTGTTTGTCGGCAAAAATAGGAAATATTGGGTACTTATGATGGCATAAGTACAGAAAAAAATATCAACACTAAGAGCGTTTGCAAAAGTAAGACTTGCTTTGGCAAAATTCTGACAAGATGGTAAAAAAAAACTTTTTTTCCAACCCTGTTTGGTGATAACAAAAAAAATGTACTTTTGCACAACGATTATTCTCTTGGCTACGCGTGCCCGATAACGCAGAAGCAACTGTGTTAATCTTGATAATGGGCACGCCTCACCATGAGTCTTTTACTAACTGAAAACAAGATGAAAAACAAGATTCCCTCACGCAGAATTGCGGTCCTCATTGATGGAGGTTTTTTTATCAAAAGATTCAATGCTTTGTATAATAAGGATAAAAGCATGCCTGTGGATGCTTTTGCAAACACCATGTACACAATGGCGCATGCTCATGTAGGCAGCAGTAACTATTTGTATCGAATTTTTTACTATGATTGTTATCCTTTGAATAAGAAGTTTCATAATCCGATTTCAAAAAAAGTAATAGATTTTGCCAAATCAGGTGAATATGTCTTTAGAATGGGACTGTTTGATAACTTGAAAAGAAAACGGAAAGTGGCTTTGCGATTAGGATCGTTGAAAGACAATGGCCATTGGCAAATATATCCGTCAAAAGTGAAAGAACTATTGAATGGCTCCATAATAATAGGCGACTTGACTGAAAATGATGTGTTTCTGAATATTAGGCAGAAAAGTATTGACATGAAAATTGGGGTTGACATTGCCTCGTTGTCATTAAAGAAATTAGTGGACACTATTGTACTTTTTTCCGGAGATGCGGATTTTGTTCCAGCTGCAAAGTTGGCACGTCGCGAGGGCATTGACTTCATTTTGGATCCGATGAATGCAAATGTCGATCCACAACTGTTTGAACACATTGACGGTCTTAAATGTGTGATCCCACCAGGATTCAGTAAGAAGATAGACGAATGTTGATGGGTGCTTTTTGAGTCTTTCTTTTACGATAAGTCGTTACGATATTGTGTAACAGATTGTATTTTAGTTAAATAATTGCTTTCAGCAGGGCTGTTTCAGAAAATGAAAAAATCTTTCTTGGATAAGTTGCTCAATATCAAAAAAAATGTATTTTTGCAGCCTCAAAAAATAAGCGTAAAAATAATAAAAATATATAGAGAGATGAAACAAGAATTGATTCAGTACGTAGAGGACAATTTCATTCCCAAACAAGAATTTCCGAAATTCAAGGCAGGTGACACGGTTACCGTATCTTATAGAATCGTAGAAGGTTCCAAGGAACGTATTCAGCAGTTCCAGGGTGTTGTGTTGCAAATCAACGGTTCCGGTGCTACCAAGACCTTTACCGTGAGAAAAATGTCCAGCGGTATTGGCGTTGAAAGAATTTTCCCGTTCGCAACTCCGATGATCGCCGGCCTTACGGTGAACAAACGCGGTGTGGTGCGTCGCGCACGCATTTACTACTTCCGCAACCTTACTGGCAAGAAAGCCCGTATCAAAGAGCGCAGAGGTTAATCCTTACCTGCCTCTTTATCCGCTACACTTCCTCCGATTCCGGAGGAAGTTTTTTTTTGCCTACGGCCATGATTTTTTTGTATCTTTGCGCCCTATAAAATATAATAGGTATTGTGGCACTGATACAATCTTTCGAGAAGTCCGGCAACCTGCTGTTCAAATACAGAGGACAGATCCCTGTCCTGGTGATGTTGCTCGCAATCCCGCTCTTGTTCGGGTCTAACAGAATTTTCTACTTCCAGCTGTTCATGGGAGAATGGCAAGTGCTCCGTATCGTCTTCACTGTCTTGGCTGTCCTGATTTCCCTTGCGGGACTCGCCTTGCGTGCATACACGGTGAGCACCACGCCTAAGGGCACATCCGGCCGCAACACTTCCGGACAGGTGGCCAAGACCCTCAATACGAAAGGCATTTATTCCATCGTCCGCCACCCGCTCTATCTGGCCAATTACCTGATATGGGCGGGCGTGCTTGTCTTCATGATGAATATTTACGTGTTCATCATCGTCTCACTTATCTATTGGATTTATTACGAACGCATCATGTTTGCGGAGGAAGCCTATCTGCGTCAGCAGTTCGGAGAGGCCTTTGAGGAATGGTCCGCCCGCGTGCCTGCCTTTGTGCCAAAATTCTCTCTTTTCCAGAAAGGCGACCTGCAATTCTCTTTCAAGACTTTCGTGCGCCGCGAGTACGCCACCATTTTCTCCACGGTCTTTACATACGTCATGGCCGACTACCTGCTCTTCATCCTTGTCGTGGTGGTGAACACACCGTTCAAGATCCCTTGCGCAAATTGGATTCGACCTTCATTTTATATACTGCTCGTCGCTCTCATCATCACTCTCGTAATCAAATTCATCAAACACAAAACCAACCTTCTGAAGTCGGATAAAATGAGAGACTGAAGATTGGAGACTGGAGACCGAAGACCGAAGAACTATGACTGATAATTGATACAACTATAATCTAATAACTATAATCTATTAACTATGAATATTACGCACATCGAACATCTCGGCATCGCCGTGAAAAGCTTGGAAACCGCAATCCCGTACTATGAGAAAGTGTTAGGCCTTAAGTGCTACAACATTGAGGAAGTTGCTGACCAGAAAGTGAAGACCGCCTTTTTCAAGGTTGGCCAAACCAAAATCGAACTGCTGGAACCCACCTCTCCCGACAGCACCATTGCCAAATTCATCGAGAACCGTGGCGAGGGCATCCATCACTTGGCATTTGCCGTCCCTGATACTGCAGAGGCTTTGAATGAACTGGCAGAAAAAGAGGTCCGCCTTATCGACAAGGCTCCGCGCGCTGGTGCAGAAGGCCTGATGATCGGTTTCGCCCACCCGAAGTCCACTTGCAGCGTGCTGACTGAGTTCTGCTGCAATCCGGAGGAAAAATAGACCCTGTCAAAGATGAAAGATAACAAACCCTGGCTCTCATGCGTGAAGTGGGGCGTGGTGCTCGGCGTGATGCTGGCCCTCTTCGAGGTGGTGAAGATGTTCGCCCGCAACGTGCAGTTCGAAGGGGCGAAGATGTTCGACCTCGCCCTCGTCATTGCTTACGTGTTGATTTTGTACACCGGTGTCAAGGAACTGAAGGAGAAGTATCCCGACAGACTCTCGTTCGCCAAGGCCTTTTTAGGCTGCCTCATCATCTCGATTACCGGCTCCGTGCTCTTTTTTGGCTATGACATGGTACATTATGCCGTCATCGACCCGCAAGGACTGGACAAAAAGTACGAGTCTGCGCTGACCAACTACAGGGCAGTGATTGAGCGGGACACGATTACAGATCAGGAGCTGAACGCCTATCTGGACACCGTGCGTGTCATCATGGCGGAACAAGAGGCGATGGCCTGCCAGTCGGACACACTGGCGGATACATTGCGCGCAGATGTGCACCGTGGCACGGACATGATTATGCACTTCTATGAAGAAAAGCTGTTGGCACGTCACTCAGCGGATACGGTCCACCAATATCAATTGTCGAATTTCCCGTCCTACTCCCGGCGTGTGCTGGTGGAGACGCTGGCCCTGTATGTGGCGCAGAACGAGAAAGAACCCTCAACACCTTGCGTGCAGCAGACGATCCAGCAAACCTGCACCCAACTCAATGCTGTTAATCCGGCGGACATCCGCTTCGAACAGAACAAGTCTCGTGTGCCGCATTATGACAAACCCGGCCCCTACGCCGGTCTAAGTGCCATGATGGACCTGCTCTACGGCATGTTCTTCGGCATCTTCGTGGCTATGTACCACTACCGTTCCAAAACCCCTATTGAAAAGAGAGCGGATGGCGTTGAGAATTGATACCCACCACTTATCCATATAAACCTTACGAACTTTACGAACTTTACAAACCTTACAAACCTTACAAACCTTACAAACCTTACAAACTTTACAAACCTTACAAACCTTACAAACCTTACGAACTTTACGAACTTTACGAACTTTACGAACTTTACAAACCTTACAAACCTTACAAACTTTACGAACCAAACGCCCCCCAATATCATGAATATTTCAGTAATTGTCCCCCTTTACAACGAAGAAGAGTCGCTGCCCGAGTTGGCTGCGTGGATTAAGCGTGTCATGGACGATCATCAGTACACATACGAGGTGCTGATGGTGGACGATGGTTCCACAGACAAATCCTGGCAGATTGTAGAATCACTTCATGCGGAGAACGAAAATATCAAAGGCATACGCTTCCGTCGCAACTATGGAAAGTCTGCTGCTTTGAACACCGGTTTTGAGGCATGCCAGGGCGATGTCGTCATCACCATGGATGCAGACCTGCAAGACAGCCCCGATGAGATACCTGAACTGTACAGAATGATTACGGAAGAGGATTATGATCTGGTATCCGGTTGGAAAAAAGTGCGTTATGATTCCAAATTGGCCAAAAACATCCCGTCGAAGTTCTTCAATTGGACCACGCGCAAGATGTCGGGCATCTATCTGCACGATTTCAACTGCGGTCTGAAGGCCTATCGCAAGGATGTGGTGAAATCCATAGAGGTTTATAGCGAAATGCACCGATACATCCCTGTGATTGCCAAATGGGCCGGCTTCAGCAAGATCGGCGAGAAGGTGGTCGTGCACCAGAAACGCAAATATGGTGTCACCAAGTTCGGTTTGGACCGCTTTGTGAACGGCTACCTGGATTTGCTGACGATCATGTTCATGACCAAATTTGGCAAGAAACCGATGCACGCATTTGGCGTATGGGGCTCACTGGCCTTTCTCGTTGGCTTTGTATGCGCTATATGGTTGATAATTGCCAAGCTCGTGCACCAGGCACATGGTTTGCCCTATCGCCAAGTGATGGACCAGCCGCTGTTTGGCATCGCCATGTTGGCTATGATTCTCGGATTCATGCTGTTCTTGGCCGGATTCCTCGGCGAACTCATCGCCCGCAACGGCTCGGATCGCAATAAATATCTGATTTCTGATAAAATCGAGTAATACGAAATTATTCGCCTATGAGACCGACGAGACTATTTGATATTTTAGATGTTATTTCAGAAAAATACGAGAAGCCGGATTTCTTTGCCAAACGCACGGAAGACGGAAAAGGTTGGGTGACGTACAGCATTCCCGATTATGTGGACTATGCGCACAATTTCGCCTCCGCGTTTCTCGAACTCGGCTTCCAGAAGGGCGATAAGATTGCTACCATCATGCGCAACCGTCCGGCATGGAATTTCCTCGACATGGGTATTATGCTGGCGGGCATGGTGCACGTTCCGGTCTATCCGACCCTGAATCCAGAGGAATATCGTTACATTCTCAATCACTGCGACTGCAAATGCATCGTTTTCGGCATCGAATCCATCTATAAAAGGGTGGCTCCTGTGATTCCGGATATCGAGCAGCATCCCTTGATGTATGGCGTGGATAAAGTAGATGAGGTCCCCTCGCTGGAAGAGCTGGTGGAGTTAGGCAAGCGGAGCCGCGAGAAGTGGGCTCCAGTGATAGAGGAAAACAAGCGCACTATTTCCACTGATGATATCGCGACCATCATCTACACCTCCGGCACTACGGGCAAATCCAAGGGCGTGATGCTGTCTCATGGCAACTTGTGCAACAACTTCCTTCCCATCGTGGAGGATCTCCAATTGTTGGATTATCATAGTAAGATGTTGAGTTTCCTGCCTTTGTGCCATGTTTATGAGCGTATTGTGAACTACCATTACCAGTATATGGGCGTGAGTCACTACTACGCCGGCAGCTTGGCCACCATTGCCCAGGATATGAAGGATATGCATGCCGACGGCTTTTGTGCCGTGCCTCGTGTGTTTGAGATGATGTATGACAAGCTGTACACGGCCGGCAAGAGTCTCAAAGGCCTCAAGAAACACATCTACTATTGGGCGTTCCGCTTCGGAACGAAATTCGATTACTATTGCGAAAACCCGTTCTATCTGTTCAAATACAAGATTGCAGACAAATTGGTGTACAGCAAATGGCGCGAGGCTTTGGGCGGTCACGAGATGACTGTGGTTTCCGGCGGTTCCAGTATCCCGGAAAAGGTGATACGTCTGTTTGTGGCTGCCAAAATCCGAGTTTACGAGGGTTATGGCCTTACGGAAACATCTCCCGTGATTGCTGTCAACAACCCTAGGGGACACAGCATCCAGATTGGCTGCGTGGGTGAGATCCTGCGCGGGGTGGAGTTCAAGCTGGCCGAGGACGGCGAGATCCTGACAAAAGGGCCCTGCCTCATGAAAGGCTATTACAAGGACGAAGCATACACCAAAGAGGTGATTGACGAAGACGGCTGGTTCCATACCGGTGACATCGGCACGTTGGTGGATGGCCGTTATCTGAAAATCACGGACCGCAAGAAAGAGATATTCAAATTGTCGTTAGGCAAGTATGTCGCACCGCAGGTGGTGGAAAGCAAGTTGCACGAATCTGAATATATTGAAAATGTGATGGTGATTGGAGAGAATGAGAAATTTGCCTCTGCCATTATCGTCCCTTCTTTTGAAAATATTGAAATTTTTTTCAAGCAACGCCGTTTGTCCATGCCCACATCCCGGGAGAACATCATCCATCATCCGGAGGTTATGGCCTTGATGACCAAGGAGGTGGACAAAGTGAACAAAACCCTTGCGGACCACGAACAAATCAAACGTTTCCGCATGGTGCCCGACACATGGATTATCGGAGAGGAACTTTCCCAGACGATGAAACTGAGACGCAAGGTGATATACCAGAAATACGATGCCCTTTGCCGCGAAATATACAATTATGATAATAAACTGTAACGACGCGATTTATCACATCGCTGTGTGATGTCGCACCAATGGATGTCAGAACGATACGATAATATCATGTCATTATGGTGTTTTACAGAAAGACGATGAAAAAATCAATTCTCACTGTTATTCTCATTACTTTATGCGCTATTGCCTCTTCGCAAAACCTGCGTGGCCGCGTGTTGGAAATCAACGAGCAAGGGGATACTGTTGCCGTGACTTCGGCGGCTTTGCAGTGGCTGCACACCGCTGTGGGCACTCATTCGGATGCAAACGGAGAATTTTCATTGCCTCGTTCCAAGTCCGACTCCCTGGTGGTGTCATTCCCGACTTATCAGCCTGACACTATATGGATTACACCCGCTCAAAACGACATTACCATCTTCCTGTCCCATGCGCACTCGCTGGCGGAGGTCAGTGTGGTGGGCCGCGACGGCTCTTTCATCTCCACGCAGCCTATTCTCACCACGGTCATCACCCAGCAGGGCCTGCGCCGTGCCGCGTGCTGTAACCTCGCCGAGAGCTTCGAGAGCAGTGTGGCTATCGATTCTGAATTCCCCGACGCGGTGAGCGGAGCCCGCCAAATCTCCATGCTTGGACTTGCGGGAGTCTATTCCCAGATCCTGCTGGAGAATGTTCCCTATATTCGCCTTCTCGCCCACCAATTCGGTCTCGGCTTTGTGCCCGGCTCTTGGATGGAGTCTATCAGCCTGTCAAAAGGTACCTCTTCTGTGGTGAACGGCTTTGAGGCCATCACGGGGCAGATCAATGTGGATTACAAGAAACCGGAAACTAACCTGGAGCGTTTCTTTATGAACTTTTACGCCAATTCGATGGGCAAAGGCGAATTGGCTATGAATACGCGCGTTCCTGTGGGAAAAGGGGAGAATGCAAGTACCAATTTTCTGGTTTTTCTGGCCGATCAGTTTGCGAAGATGGACATGAATAAGGACGGCTTCATGGACGTGCCGCGCAGTCGTCAGGTCAATGTGATGAACCGCTGGGATTATAAATCTCCCAAGGTGGAAGGTCGCACAATGGTCGATTTTGTGTGGGACAACCGGTTTGGCGGGCAGATGGCTTTTAAACCTAACAGCCAGTATCTACTGACGGACATGCCGTATGGGTTTACCGCCGACAACAAACGGGTGGATGTAATCACTAAGAACGGTTTCCTGCTGAATGGCGAACATGAGAGCATCGGGACGATTGTTTCCTATACGGGACATTGGCTCAATTCACAATATGGACCGAACAAGGATTATCGGGGAAATCAGCAGAGTGTCTATGCGAATGTGTTGTATTCCAATAAATTCGGAAGTGACGAACGTCATAAACTGACCGCGGGGGGCAGTTTGCAGTTTGATTGCCTGAATGAGTATTACCATAGTGGATACCTTGTCAATACGTATGATTACGCCAGACCTCATCATCATGATCTGATTCCTGGTGTTTTTGCCGAATATGCTTACATCATTGACCCCAAATTGGTACTGATGGCCGGTATGCGTCTGGATTACAATATGGTTCGCGACAAAACCCAGTCCAGCAACTGGGAAAGTATCAATCAGCTCTTCTGGACCCCGCGCGTGCATCTCAAGTGGCAGGCGACCAAGGATCTGTCCGTGCGTGCTTCGGCGGGTAAAGGTTACCGCAACGCTCACTTCTTCACCGAGAACCAGTCGTTGCTGTTTTCTTCCCGCAGCATTTGCTTCGACGGTCACCCGAAGCCCGAGGAGGCTTGGAATGCCGGTGCCAGTATGGTGTACCAGTTCGATATGCCGGGAGGAAAGGCTTCTGTGGCGGTCGATTATTTCTACACGCATTTTCTGCAGCAGATGATTGTGGATCTGGATCAGAATGTCCACGAGATACATTATTTTGCCCTCAACGGAGATTACAATGGTTACGGAAACCGGTCGCGTTCGCATTCGGCACAGTTCGAATTGACCCTTTGGCCGTTCAAACGCTTTGAAGTGTTGCTGGCCTACCGATACAACGATGTGCGTTATATGCGCAAAGGAGTGATGCGGCAGAAGGATTTGATGAGCCCGCACAAGGCGCTCGTCAATCTCAACTACAGCACAAAGTACGATAAGTGGAAATTCAATGTCACATTGCAGGTGAACGGTCCGCAGCCGCTGCCCGACATGTCTGCCAATCCTGCCAGTTCGCTCCCGGAACAAGCCCCCGCTTATTGCATTCTCAATGCACAGATAACCAAGAAATTCCGCAGATGGGAAATCTATGTGGGTGCAGAGAATCTGCTCAACTACAAGCAGTCTGATCCCATTGTGGATGCGCAGAACCCCTTCGGCAACAATTTCGACGCTACGGTGGTGTATGCCCCAATTACAGGCATCATGGGGTATCTGGGTGTCCGTTGTATCTTGAAATAGAGAAATTTTCGGGTTTGTTGAAAAAAATGTATCTTTGCCCGCTTTAACTTGCGAGCAGATTAATAGTCTGTTGCAACGTTTTTTTTGAATCAAAAACAATCAATAATTAATAAAACAGTAAAAATGAAAAAACTTATCCTGATGGCCTTGATGGCCGTAGTGACACTGAGTGCATACGCACAAATGCAAAGTGTTACCATCCAAACCAACGCTTCCCTCAAATGCCAGAAATGCATTGACCGTTTCAAAGAGAACGTTCCTTTCTTCAAAGGTGTGAAAGATTACACGTATGATGCCAGTACGGCGAAAATCACGATCAATTACGATGCCAAAAAGACAAACCCCGACATATTGCGCAAGGAAATCAGCAAAATGGGTTACGATGCTGATGCCGTGAAGGCCGATCCCGCGGCCCGCGAGAAACTGCCCGCTTGTTGCAAGAATGGCGGAACCTGTGGCCATGCTGCCAACACAGCTGCTCCGGAGCACAAATGCCAAGGCCATGCTGCTGGCGAGCACAAGTGCCAAGGTGCCGCCAACGGTGAGCACAAATGCCAAGGCCATGCCGACGGCCAGCATAAATGCCAAGGCGCAGCCAACGGTGAGCACAAGTGTCAAGGCCATGCCGATGGCCAGCACAAGTGCCAAGGTGCCGCCAACGGTGAGCACAAATGCCAAGGCCATGCCGACGGTGAGCACAAGTGTCAAGGCCATGCCGATGGACAACACAAATGCCCGAATCACGGTAATGTGGAAAAAGATTGTCCCAAGCATCAGAACACGGGCAATTCTCAAAAATAAGAATCATTGTATAACCCGAGACGAAAATTCGGGTTTCATTTGTTTGGTTCGTGCATAAAATTACATCACAGTTGGTTTGTCCGGCTGTGATGTTTTTGTATATTTGCGGCTGCAAAAAATGCTACTGTATGCAATCGGATATTGTGACGCTGTTTGCGCAATTTTACCGATTCTTTTTCGTTAATAGACAGGTGTTTAAATTTTAGAAAAATGAGAAAATTTATCTTGATACTGCTCTGCTTGGTCTCGTTCACACTGTATGCCCAGAATCCTGGCGAGATCAACAAGACGGATGCCAAAGGAAACAAACAAGGGGTATGGAAGAAGGTGGAGGATGGCAAGAAAGTGTACGAAGGGCAGTTCAAGGACAATGTGCCCTACGGCACGTTCAAGTACTACCATGCCAATGGCAAGCTGAAAAGCACGACCGAGTTCATCCAAGGTGTGCACAAGGTGAAAACGGTGATGTATCACGATAATGAGCACAAAGCCTCCGAAGGCATGTTCATCGATCAGCTTAAAGACGGAGAGTGGCGTTACTATTCCAATACCGACAAACTGATTGCTATCGAGCATTATGCCATGGGCAAGCGTACGGGTGAGTGGAAAGTCTTCTCAGCCGAATCGGGAATCCTTCTGGAAGAACGGAATTACCTGAACGGCAAACTGAACGGTTTGTATAAAACATATTATGTGGACGGGGCCGTCAGTCTGGAACAGAATTTCCTGGATGGAAAGCTGAATGGCAAGAGCACGGCATATTATCCGAAAAGTGTGGTCTCTTCCACCGGCAACTATCTGAAAGGCCAGCGAATCGGCAGCTGGGATTTCTATGATACCAAAGGAAAAATCCGCTCTACTGTCGAGTATAAGGACCAGCGTGTATTGAAGACTTATGTTTACCTGTACATCAAGGGGCAAGGTCAGAAACTCAACCAGGATATTATCGCTTATTTCCTGAAGAAAGGCGACAAAACCGCCGCGGTCTTACGCAACGGAAAGCAGATACTCTTTGACGAGACCCTGGATGAAGTGGCTCAGTGGGCTGATTTTACGGTGTTTACCAAGATTGCTCCGAGTGTGATTGCCGCCTCCGATGCCATTGTGGATTACACACCTGTGGAGGATGCTGACAATGATGCGATCATCATCAAACTCAAGCCCGCCCCTGACGAAGAAATCTATTCCGAAGGCGTCGAAGCCAAAATGGTGAAAGCGCTGTTCAATCATGAAACCCCGAAGGAATAATGCAATTGAGCGTTGAGACCGGAGACTGGAGACCAAAATTCAAAATTCAGAATTCAAAAACTAAAACTTAATAAACATTACGAACGTTAAAATTTCCCCCTGATATGACAATTCCTAATGTGAACTATTTTCCTTTCCTTGCGGGAGAAGAAACCATGGATAAATTGGCCAAACGCATTCGGGCCAAGATGGAAGACTATCTGGAATCCAGCAAACTGCAATCTTTGGTGCTCGGCATTTCCGGCGGTATCGACAGTGCGCTCTGTGCGGCTTTGCTGCAGCCTGTGTGCGAAAATGCCGGCATTCCGTTGATTGGTCGTTCCATTACCATTGAGACCAACAAGGAAGATGAGATTGCCCGCTCCATTGCCGTGGGCGAGGCTTTCTGCCACGATTTCCAGCATCTGGACTTGACGGAGACCTTCTATGCTAACAAGAAGTTGTTGGTTGATTTCGACGATAGCCAGCTCTCCAAATTACGACAGGGCAACATGAAGGCCCGTATGCGCATGATGGTGTTGTATGACCTCGCGCAGCTTCATCGCGGCATGGTCGTCTCCACCGACAACTATACGGAATTCCTCACCGGCTTCTGGACTCTGCACGGCGATGTGGGCGACTTTGCGCCGGTGCAGCACCTTTGGAAAACTGAAATTTATGCACTGTCCACCTTCTTGTTGAAGGAAGAAAATGAGGCTCAGCGCGCCGCGTTGCAGTCTTGCATTGATGCCACTCCCGTGGATGGCTTGGGTATCAGCCAGTGCGACTGCGAACAGCTGGGTGTGCCCAACTATTTCGAAGCGGACAAGATTTTCGCAGCCTTTTTCCAAGGCGACACCTCTCTACGGGAACATACCTTGATCAAGCGTTATTGTGCTTCGGAGTACAAACGACGCAATCCGGGTTGCATCTCCCGTGCGGATTTAACTAATCTATAGCATCCGTCATGGCCCGGGTTTTGATTATAGATGCTGGCGCCACCAAGACCGCCTTCGCTGTTGTGGAGGACGGGGTGTTGGTTTTTGAATATGTCGGGGACGGCATTAATCCCAACTACTGCACGGATGAGTTCATGTCGCGGGTGTTTGAGGGCTTCGTGCGTGCTCACGGCGCAAGCGCCTCCGTGCAGCAGGTGCGCTACTACGGCGCGGGCTGTGCCAGCCTGGAGAACGCCGGCAGGGTAGGGTGCGTGCTGCAGGGCTTCTTTCCGGAGGCCAAAATCAACGTTTATTCCGACCTGATGGCCGTGTGCCATGCGCTTAGCCGCGACCAGCGCTCCATTGTGGGCATTCTGGGCACCGGAGCTGCCACGTGCCTCTTCGACGGCGTCGGCATGGAAAGCCGCGCTCCGTCGCTCGGCTACCTGCTCGGCGACGAGGGAAGCGGCACCAACCTGGGCAAACGCCTGCTTACAGCTTATTTGCGCGGACAACTGCCGCGTGTCGTGTCCGAGGATTTGCAACGGAAACACAAACTCTCTTTCGAAAGTGCCATACATCGCGTCTATCGCGAGCCCGCGCCCAACCAATTCTGGGCATCGCTGGCTCCGTTTGTGCACGAGCATTTGGACGATGCATTCGTACATCGGCTTGCGGTAGAGGCATTCGGGGATTTCTTCTCCTGTCAGAAAAGCTACTATGACGATGCCGGGACGTTGGCCTGGAATCTGTCGGGTTCGGTGGCGTTCCACTTTGAGGAAACGGTGCGCGAGGCTGCCGAACTGGCCCACTGCCGTATAGGAAAAATCATTAAAGCGCCGCTGCCCTTGCTGATTCAGCAATAAAATGTATCTTTGCACTCCATCATCACACATCGTATGCAACAGATAACCGCAACCGAACAACAACTTCCAGACGTGGCCAAAGCCATTCTCAAGGCATACCCGCAAGAGCGCGTCTTCGGCTTTTATGGAGAGATGGGCACTGGAAAAACCACCCTGATCAAAGCCATTTGCCATGAACTCGGGGTGCAGGATATTACCTCCTCGCCAACCTTCGCTATCGTGAACGAGTATTGGACCGAAAGCGGTTCTCCACTGTATCATTTTGATTTTTATCGTATTGACGAGCCTGCCGATGCCACCCGCATCGGTTTTGAGGAGTATCTCTACAGCGGCAACTATTGTTTCATCGAATGGACCGAGAAAGTGGAAGAGATTCTGCAAGACGATTTCATCCCGATTCGCATACAGAGAGTGGATGATGACACCCGGATTTTTATTTTCTAACCAAAACAAAATTTCAACTATGAGTACAACAGGATTAATCATGGAAGATGCAAGCCCCGTAACACAGGAGCAGGCCGTTTTGATGGATGCTCCCGTGATGGAAGGTTCTATAGCCATTTTGAAGGATGAATTGCCGATTGGCAGTTTTGTGATGCTGACGCCGGATGCTGTGCACACATTGGTGGAGCATCATGTCCAAGTTTTCATGCAGCGCGGTTTCGCCTCGCAGTCTCAGTTTACGGACATGGAGTATGCCGATGCCGGTGCCGAGTTCGCGGACGACTTTTTCACACTGTCGAGCATGGCCAAAGTGTTGGTCAAGTTCACGCCATTCACAGATGACCAGATAGCGTTGCTGAAGGATGGACATGTGATTTTTTCCACTCAGTTTCCATCGCAGTTGAATGTGTTGCAGATTGAAAAACTGAATTCCAAGAAGATCACGGCCTTGGCCATGAATCTGATCAAGGATGCCGAAGGTATGTATGTGACGGACAAGATATTGTCGGAAACATGGTCTGCAACGGCTGTGAATATTGCCCTTTCGGGTTTTCTGCTCCCTTTGGTGGAAGCTTTGGCTGTGGAGCCGAAGATAAAGTTTCTGTTGCAGAAGAATCCGGCTTTGATGCAAAGCGCCTACTGCTATAACGGTTATTTGTGCAATAAAGAAATTGCAGAACTGTTGGGCCAGTCCTGCAATGATATTTCTTCCCTCTGTTGGGATATGAATTAGTTGGTAGAATCGAGGTTCCCACCTCGGTTTTACCGTCTCACCGACTTGATTCTCTCTAACGCCTCCAGAACGTTTGCCTTTGGAGTGCCGATGTTCATGCGCATGAAGCCTTCGCCGTCGGGGCCGTAGTCCAGGCCGCTGTTCAGTCCCACTTTGGCTTCGTATATGAGTTTGTCCACCAGTTCTTTGTGTGGGATACTCCAAGCGCGGAAGTCAAGCCAAAGCAGGAAGGAGGCCTCTGGGCGCATCATCTTGACTTCTGGCATATTGTCGTGCAGATATTGCTCGGTAAAATCAATGTTCTTTTGCAAATATTCGAGAAGTTGCTTGCGCCACTCTTCGCCGTGCGCGAAGGCGGCCTCGGCAGCCACGTATGCAAACAATGCTCCCAACGACAGCTCGTTGGCATCCAGGAAACCGAAAAACTGCTTCTTGATGTCGGGGTCGGGTACGTAGCATACGGAGGAGGCAAGCCCTGCCATGTTGAATGTCTTGCTCGGCGCGATAAAGGTGATGGAGTTATGCAGGGCCTCTTCTGACACAGTGGAAAAGGAGGTGTGCGTATAGCCCGGAAGCGTGAGGTCGGCGTGGATTTCGTCGGCGATGACGAGCACTTTTTGCCTACGGCAGATTTCGGCAATCTGTCGCAATTCTTCCGGCGTCCATACCGTGCCGCCAGGGTTGTGCGGATTGGCGAGTATCATCACCTTGCAGTCTTTGGCTTTAACTTCCAAATCATCGGGATGGATAGTAAAACGTCCGTTGACGGTTTTCAGCGGGCTGCTCACGAACACGCGGCCGCTGCGGTGTGGCACGTTGATGAAAGGTGGATACACAGGCGTGGTGATCAGCACCTTGTCGCCGGGATTGGTGAATGCCTGCAACACAAACGCGATGCCCTGCACGATGCCGGGGATGAAATGGATGTTCTTCCAGCGTGTCTCAATGTGATAATGCTCGCGCATCCAGTTAAGCACGGCCATCTTGTATGTGTCCGGTGCGAAGGTGTAGCCGAAGACCTCGTGGTTGCAACGTTCGCGAACCGCGTTCACGATGAAGTCCGGAGTCTTGAAGTCCATGTCGGCGACCCACATGGGCAGCACATCGTTGGTGCCGAACACCTCGTTCAGCATGTCGTGTTTCACGCAGCTGGTGCCGCGCCGGGGAACTATCTCGTCAAAATTATATGTGGTCATTTTTATGATGATTGATTGTTGTGTTATGAATTCAATATTTCTTTCAGCCAGCTGGTGATGAGGTCCAATACCTCCTGTTTCATGGTCTCCTCAATCTCGCCGTACTCGTTTGGACTGCCAGATTTGCAGGGCTGTAGCAAGTGGTTGGCCCCTTGGACGCTGATGAAGCGATGACAAGGATTCTTTTTCAGATACTGGGCGAACAGCGCATTGTTGGCTATGACATCCACTTGCAGGTCTTTCTCGCCGCCGATGGCCATCACCGGGCATCTCATCTTTTTGATGTAGGACTTGGGGTCGAAGTGGATGAAGGTGTAGAACCAGGGGGAGACAAGTTGCTGGATGGCGGCGGCTTTGCGTTGCGGGGTGAACCCGTATCGTTCCTGTTCCTCGGGGGTGAGCCGACTGCAGATTTGATCCCATTTTTGGTTGAGGACTTTTGCGGCCTCTTTCTCGTTTTTGGCCTTGAGCAAGGCTTGATACATTTGGTCGGACAGATTCACGGAGTTGTCAATTTCCTCGGCTGTCAGAGTGCTGTCGGCCTCGCTGATGACGCGCAACTGGTAGAGCAGCACGTCGGTGGTCTTCTGCGCGACGCCGCCGAGGGTGATGACGAAGGCCACACGCCGGTCGCGGGCGGTCACAATCTCTGCCACCATGCTGCCCTCGCTATGGCCTAACAAACCCATGGGAATGCCTTTCAGGTCTGCGCGTTGCGAGAGAGAATCCAATATCAGGGTCGCACCATCGGCGAAGTCGAATGTGGTGGATTTGGCAAATACTGCGCGCGGGAAGTCGTCGTAGCGGAATACGGCATAGCCCTGTCTGGTGAGGTGGTCGGCGATGAGCAGGAACGGCTTGTGTCCCATGATGGACTCGTCGCGGTCCTGCCAGCCGGAGCCGGAGATGAGGATGACCAATGCTTTGGGCAATCCTGCCGGCATGGTCAGTGTGCCGTTGATGAGACTGTATCGGTTATCCTTGTCCTTGATGCGTATCTCCTCTTCGCTGTATGGGTATGGCGGTTGCGGGGTCTGCGGGCGGCGGATGATCTTGCGTTCGTGGCCGCGCTCGAAAGTCAGCTCCAGCTTGCTGCCTTGCTTGAAGGTGCCCGTGATGCTCTGTCCGTCTTCTGACAACCGTCCGGAAAAGGATGCACCGATGTCACTCACTTTCCACGACAAGGTGCTGTCTTCCCACTTCGAGGAGTTAGTGGCGATGTCCATGTAGTACTGGTCGGGACTGTCCATTACCACGCGCAGCGAGTCGTCATCCATGTCCACCAACATGCCGATGGTAAGCGAGTCGTTTTTGGTAATATGCAGCACGCCCTGCCAATAGCCGGAAATATTTTGTGCAGATGCAACAAATGCGAATAGATAAAATAAGAATGTTACAAAAAAACGCCCCATTATTTATTAATTCTCAAATCTCAAATCCACCCCCCCCCTAATCCCTAATCTTTAATCTTTTAATCTTTTAATCTTCTAATCTTTAATTCCTAATCTCCTCCCACAGCACTCTCAACGACGGATAGGATTCTTCCAGCTTCCTGCTCACTTCTTCAATCGGCACCCACACGGCTTGTGTAATGTCTTCCACTGTTTGTGGCGTCAGCGACTGGCTATGAGCTCGCATCGTGTACCAGTGTGTTTCCTTGAGTATCGGTTCGCCATGTAGTTCGTATGTGTGGAATGTGCTGGGCAGGGGTTCTCCCAGGGTGATGTTCTTCAGGCCGGTTTCCTCCTCCACCTCGCGCACGGCGGCCTCGGCGTATTCCTCGCCTGCCTCCACTTTGCCTTTTGGGAAATCCCATTTGTCTAAACGGAATATCATCAGAATCTCCTGCTTTTCGTTCTGCACGATGCCTCCTGCCGCATGGATCAGACGGTATTGGCTGGCAAAGTGCTCGAACTCCTCGGGTGTGTGCACAAGAACGGGATTGTTGTTTTGGAATATGATCATCAGTTGCAAATCCTTTATTCAGGTCTGCAAAAATATGAAAATATCCGGTGCGGGCATCACAGGGCGACCAGCAAGCCGTAAATGGCCAGTCCCAGATAGTTTCCGACCGCGTACCCCAGCAGCCCGATGGCGATGCCGGGCAGGATGATTCCCTTGTTCTTCAGGGTTGCAGCTACCATGGGCACAAACGGCGGCGAGTTGATGAGTGCGATGGAAGCCGCCATTGTCAGGGCTCCGTCAACCTTGAACAGGCGGGCGAACAGGAATTGCAATGTCAGTGAGCCGAAAACCGCAAAGGCGATGTAGTAAAGGATGAACAGATACCTGGAGAGTTCCAAATCGTGCACATTCACCATCGAAGCTACCGCCAGACAGAACACATAGACAAAGTAAAGCCCCATGTCGAAAGTCCCTTCCAGTTTCTTCACCGGTTTCCAAAATGAAAGCGCGATGGAAATCGTTGTGATGGCCAGTATGATGATCGCTGTGTTGTTTTCGATGGGGATGAGAAGGGAGATTCCGTAGGCTATGGCTGCTATGAGGACGGCTGTCAAAATGCCGGTGCCTCGGTTTAGTATCATCTGGAAGACCGGTTGGGAGTGTTCTTCTGGAGTGTCATCAAAAACGGTGTCGTCGGAGGACTCTTCTTTTTTTTGCTGTGGAAAAAGGGCGCGGACGATGCTCCGACCAAAGAATACCACCACAACCAGATATAGGCTGGTGATGATGAGGTCGTAGCTGGAGACCAGCAGGAAGAGGTGCTCGGGCAGATCTATGGCTTTGGAGACGGGGGCCAGGTTGGGAATGCCGCCGATGTAGATGCCGGTCATCACGGCGCTGATTTTGGCGAAATCGACGCGACTGACATCCGCTGCTGCCGCCTGTCCCCGGAAGATGAAGAATCCTGCAATGGTGACGGCCAATACGCTGAACAGTCCGATGAAAAAGGCTTTCACGGCCATGCCCGCCGAGAGTCCCTTGTAGTTGCAGCCTATCAGCATGAGGGGAATGGTGAGCAGCACTACCGCGCTTGACACGCCGGAGCACACGGGCGTTGCCTTTTCTCCAATCAAGCCGCAGTTTCCGACAACAAGGCCGATGACGTAGAGAATTACCATCGGGCTGATTTTGTTGATGATGGTCCAACGCTTAGCCAGCAGCACTAATACTAGCGGAATGCCGAAGAGATAGAGTAGAGTGAGGAGTGTGGTGGTCATTAGTGATTGGTGGTTGGTGGTTGGTGGTTGGTGGTTTTTTTTTGAACTTTGAATTCTGAATTTTGAATTATTCCAGTCCCGCGTGTCGGCAAGTCCCACGCAGTAATGGCGGTGATCCACAAAGGTCAGTTTGCCTAAAAAAGGCATGACGAGCAGTGCCACCAGATTCTGCGGCAGTTGCCAGAGGAACAACAGTGCGAAAAGGAGTTTGTTGAGCACAATAGGATCAGTTTACTTTACCGATTTTTACACCTAATTGGAGATAACCAAGCATTACTCCGATCTTCGATTCTCCAAAATACATAAAATCAGCTCCGAGCCCAGCGGTAAAGCGTTTGTATTCGAATCCGGCACCAGCACGAAAACGAAATGCAGGGGTGATGGGTTTGACGTAATAATAATTGCCTTGGTAATAGTACTCTGTTTGGAAAGAGGTCATGAAGTCGGCTCCTAAAGATAATGAAAGGAATGGATAATATTTGTGTTTGATAGGAATAAAGCTCCTCACGTTCAGCATGAGAGGAAATGTTGCTGCGTCAAAGGCTTCGGATCCATCGGTGAGAAATAAGGCGTCAAAGCCGGTTGTGAGTCCAGCATAGAAAATTTCAGAGAAACGTGCTCCAAAAGTGAAATTGACGGCAGGTCCAGTTTCCATAGAGGAAAAAAGGGTACCTCCTTCTATATAAACGTTGAAAGGAGTTTGTTTTTGCATTTTGTTGACATAAATCGGTTCGTTACTGCTGGACTTATTGTCAGATGTTTGTCTGTTGTAGAACAGCTCTTTTCGGCCATTGGCGTATTTGATGAAAAGCACATCGCTTTGGGCGATTTGGTAGGATGGTCCATCCTGGAAATCCCATTTCTTGTAGGTGATGTCATTGAACCCGATGGTCTGCACTTTTGCCTCAATCTCGTCAGCGTTGCGCAACACGATAATGTCCTGGGCGAAAGCGGAACACAGGCTGGTAACCAATATGATGATCAAGGTTAGATTCTTCATTTTACTGTTGTTTTGATGAATTGAAATGTTTTTTTCAGGTGCAAAAATACACATTTAAATATTCAAATGAATGTTTTTTTCAAATATATTACACCTTGCACGTGCGTCTGATTTCGCGGCGGGTTTGTTCCGTGCCTTGGTGCACGTGTGTCGCGCGCCGCGACCTCGCGCACATGCACGCCCACCCCGGGGTGGCGACACCCGTGCCGTGTGCCTTACCCCGGGCTACCGAGCCTGGCAGACCTACGGCCTGCACCATTCCGCCGCGAAAGCGGCGGAACCCCCAAGTAAACCCACTGGCTGTCCACAGCGGAACCCCCATCGTTAACCACCGCACTGTCATTGGAGGAATCCATGACCCCGTCAGGGGTCAAAGCTCGGTAGCCGGGGATCTCAATCCCCGGGCGGGGTGGTGCGTCGGTTAAAAATCGCGGCGCGAATGTTCCTTGCGATGAAACATGCAACGCGCCGCCGCGAAATGCAATGGCGTGATTTATGATTTTTAATTGTTACCAACAGGGGGAATTCCCAGTTGTTTGCAGATTTTCTTCGCCAGAATGTCATCTATGTCGTTGTGGAGTGGGATGACAGCATTCAATAACAAGCTCGATGGCCTCTTTCATATTGTCCATGAGCTCATCTAAAGTGTTTCCCTGGCTTAAAGCTTCGGGCAGCTGGGAGCATTGTCCGATGTAAACACCTGTTTCAGGATTCTTTTCGATAATGATACTATATTCCATATTGTTTTCTTTTAATCGTATTTACGCTGCAAAGATATATTTTTTTCAAAATCCCGCTCTGCCATTATGTCAGTGAAACCCCATTGTTGATTTTTGGCACGGTTGTTGTTTCATGTCTCCCGTCGTCTTGGATTAAAATGATCCGGGATGCGCGTAACAAACAGAAATAATAACAATTAAATATTTATCAAAATGGGAAAAATCATTGGAATTGACTTAGGAACTACAAACTCTTGCGTTTCCGTCATGGAAGGCAATGAGCCGGTTGTGATACCGAACAGCGAAGGCAGAAGAACAACCCCTTCTATCGTGGCTTTTGTCGGCAACAACGAACGTAAGGTCGGTGACCCTGCCAAACGTCAGGCTATCACCAACCCCAACAAGACCATCTTCTCCATCAAGCGCTTCATGGGCGAGACCTACGACCGCGTGGTGAAAGAGGTGGAGCGCGTGCCCTATACGGTGGAACGCACCGCTAACAACATGCCGAAAGTGAAGATTGACGACCGCTCCTACACCGCACAGGAAATCTCCGCCATGATTCTTCAAAAGATGAAGAAGACGGCTGAAGACTACCTCGGACAGGAAGTCACGGAAGCCGTCATCACTGTGCCGGCATACTTCAGTGACTCACAGCGTCAGGCCACCAAAGAGGCTGGCGAGATTGCAGGCCTTACGGTGAAACGTATCATCAACGAACCTACCGCAGCCGCTCTGGCATACGGCCTGGACAAGAAGAAATCCGACTCCAAAGTGGCCGTGTTCGACCTTGGTGGCGGTACCTTCGATATCTCCATCCTGGAACTCGGCGACGGCGTGTTCGAGGTGAAATCCACCAACGGTGACACCCACCTCGGTGGTGATGACTTCGACCACAAGATCATCGACTGGCTGGCCAACGAGTTCATGAAGGACTACAACGTGGATTTGCGTAAGGATGCCATGGCATTGCAACGTCTGAAAGAGGCTGCCGAGAAGGCTAAGATTGAACTCTCCAGCTCCAACTCCACGGAAATCAACCTGCCGTACATCATGCCGATTGACGGTGTGCCGCAACATTTGGTGCGCACGCTCACCCGTGCCCAGTTCGAGCAACTTTGCGACGACCTGATCCGCGCCACCATCGAACCTTGCAAGAAAGCGTTGTCTGACGCTGGCTACACCACCTCCGACATTGACGAGGTGATTCTCGTGGGCGGTTCCACCCGTATCCCTGCTATTCAGGAAATCGTAGAGAAATTCTTCGGCAAAACCCCGTCCAAGGGCGTGAACCCTGACGAAGTGGTGGCCATCGGTGCCGCTATCCAAGGCGGTGTGCTCACCGGCGAGGTGAAAGACATCCTCTTGCTTGATGTGACTCCGCTATCACTCGGTCTGGAAACTCTCGGCGGTGTGATGACCAAGCTCATCGAGAGCAACACCACCATCCCGACCAAGAAGACGGAAACGTTCACTACGGCTGTCGATAACCAGACCTCTGTGGAAATTCACGTGCTGCAGGGCGAGCGTCCGATGGCCGCACAAAACAAGAGCATCGGTCGTTTCCACTTGGACGGCATTCCTGCCGCTATGCGTGGCGTGCCTCAAATCGAAGTTACCTTCGACATCGATACCAACGGTATTTTGAGCGTGACTGCCAAGGACAAGGCTTCCGGCAAAGAGCAGAAGATTCGTATCGAGGCCTCTTCCGGCTTGAGCGATGATGAAATCAAGCGCATGAAGGCCGAAGCTGAAGCCAACGCCGATGCCGATCGCAAGGCTAAGGAGGAGATTGACAAGCTGAACGCTGCTGATTCACTGGTGTTCACCACGGAAAAACAGCTGAAAGAGTTCGGCGACAAGGTTCCTGCTGACGACCGTGCCAAGATTGAGGCTGCTGCCGCCAAACTGAAATCCGCGCACGACAACAAGGACTTCGCTGGCATCGATGCTGCCACGGCTGAGTTGCAGGGCGCATGGCAGGCTGCTTCCGCCAAGATGTACCAACAGGGCGGCGGTGCCAATCCGCAAGACCCATTTGGAGCTAACGGTCCGTTCAACGGCGCCAACCCGGGCGCCGGCGCACAGGGCCCTCAGGGTGGAAACCCTAACAACGGTAACGACGGAGAGGTACAGGACGTCGATTTCGAAGAAATCAAATAATAATGAAGGGGCGAATAATTATTCGCCCCTTCATTATTAATAACGGGTATCGACACAATCGGTGCCCGTTTTTTTTATAGCCAATATTAGTCACCTAACGTGGCCACCATGACGGCCTTGATGGTGTGCATACGGTTTTCGGCCTCGTCGAAAACGATGGAGTTTTCAGACTCGAACACATCTTCCGTAACCTCGATGCCATCCAAACCGAATTGTTTGTTCACGTCGCGGCCCACTTGAGTCTCCAGGTTGTGGTATGCGGGCAGGCAGTGCATGAACTTGCATTTCGGGTTGCCGGTGAGTTTCATCGTCTCTTTGTTCACCTGATAAGGTTTGAGCAGTTTGATACGCTCTTCCCAAACCTCGACGGGTTCACCCATGGATACCCACACGTCGGTGTAGAGGAAATCGCAGCCTTTCACGCCCTTCTTCACGTCGTCGGTGACGGTGACGGTAGCGCCGGTCTCTTTGGCAATCTCCTTGCATTTCTTGATGAGCTCTTTGTCAGGCTGCAGAGCCTTGGGAGCCACGATACGGACATCCATGCCCATCTTGGCGCCACCTACCATCAGGGAGTTACCCATGTTGTAACGGGCATCGCCGAGGTATGCGTAGGTCACTTTGTTGAGAGGTTTGTCCACATGCTCGCTCATCGTGAGGAAGTCGGCCAGCACTTGGGTGGGGTGGAATTCGTTGGTAAGACCGTTCCATACGGGCACGCCGGCGAATTTGGCGAGCTCTTCCACGGTGGTCTGTTTGAAGCCACGGTATTCGATGCCGTCGAACATGCGTCCGAGCACGCGAGCGGTGTCAGCCATGGATTCCTTGATGCCGATTTGAGAACCTGAAGGTCCCAGGTAGGTGACGTGTGCACCTTGGTCGTATGCGGCTACCTCGAAGGCGCAGCGGGTACGAGTGGACGTTTTTTCAAAAATCAGGGCGATGTTCTTGCCCTTCATGCGGGGTTGCTCAGTGCCGGCATACTTGGCGCGTTTGAGGTCGCGTGCAAGGTCCAACAGATACTGGATCTCCGTAGGGGTGAAATCCAACAGTTTCAAAAAGTTGCGGTTTCTTAAATTGAATGCCATAATTTTGGGGTTAAAGTTGTTAATATTTGTGATTAAAAGATTAAAGATTAAAAGATTAAAGATTATCGATAAACGTCATTGCTCATCGATAATCGTTCAACACTAGTCGTTTACGATGCGTGTTCCGCAGGAGTCGTCGCCCAGGCGGCCGGCCTCGGTGATGATGCAGGGGTGTCCGGTTTTCTCCACGAACATGATGGCGGCGCGGACCTTCGGGGCCATGGAGCCTTCGGTGAACTGGCCATCGGCGAGGTACTGCTTGGCTTCGGCTACGGTAATCACATCCAATGCCTTCTCATCCGGTTTACGGAAGTTGATATAGACTTTGGGCACGTCGGTGAGGATGTAGAACTCGTCGGCGTTGATTTCCACGGCGGTAATGGCGGAGGCGAGGTCCTTGTCAATAACTGCCTGTACGCCGCGCAAGTAACCGTCTTTCATGGCCACGGGAATGCCGCCGCCGCCCACGGTGATCACGATGATGCCTTCGTCGGCCAGCTTGCGTACCAGTTTGATGTTCTGGATGCGGATGGGCTTGGGTGAGGCCACCACTTTGCGCCAGCCGTTACCCTTCGGGTCTTCTTTGTAAATGTCGCCTGTCTCCTCATGGAAAATCTCGGCCTCTTCTTTGGAAACGTATGGGCCTACTGGCTTGGTCGGGTTCTGGAAAAGCGGGTCGTTGCCGTCCACTTCCACGTGCGTGAGCAGCGTCACAGTGTCGCGGTCCCAGCCCTCTTCCGCGAAGATATGGCGGAAGCCCTCTTCAATAAGCGCGCCGATGGAGCCTTGGGTCTCGGCTACGCAGAAATTCAGCGGCATGGACTCCACTTCGAAGGTCTCTTTGCCGGCTTTGTGTTGTAACATCACATTGCCCACTTGCGGGCCGTTACCGTGACCGATTACCATTTTGTAACCGGCTTTCAACATCGGAACCAGACATCTGCAGGTTTCCGTCACATTCTCTATCTGTTCCTGATAGGTGCCTTTTTGATGGCTTTTCAATAAAGCATTACCGCCAAAGGCAATAACGGCAAGTTTGTTGTTCGTCATAAAAAAATCTATAATTTCGTGAAAAAAATAATATCAGGGTGTTGGGTATTGGTCTTTGGTCTTTTATCTTTGATCTTCAGTCTCCAGTCTCCAGTCTTCAGTCTCCAGTCTTCAGTCTTTGGTCTCCAGTCTACCAGATTCTGGCTCGTTTCTCCGGGGCGAGGTACATGGGGTCGCCGGGCTGGATGTCGAATGCCTGGTAGAAGGCGTCGATGTGGGGCAGGGTGCCGTTCACGCGCCAGCGGCCGAGGGAGTGCGGGTCCTCTTTGGTACGGCGCAGGATTTCTTCCGGACGGATGTTGGCGGCCCACACGCCCGCGTAGGCGAGGAAGAAGCGTTGCTCCGGAGTGAAGCCGTCCATGTCGCCCTTGATGGCACCTTCAGCCTTGGCTTTCTGGAATGCGGTGTAGGAGACGTTCAAGCCACCATTGTCGGCAATGTTCTCACCCAAAGTGAAGGAACCGTTGCCATGTACGCCGGGAGCCACCTCGATGTTGTTGAAATGGTTGACCAGCACCTGAGCTCTCTCATCGAAAGCCTTGGAGTCGGCCTCTGTCCACCAGTCGGTGAGGTTGCCGTTCAGGTCGTAGTTGCGGCCTTGGTCGTCAAAACCGTGCGTCATCTCGTGGCCGATCACCACGCCGATAGCACCGTAGTTGGCCGCATCGTCGGCGTTCATGTCGAAGAACGGCGGTTGCAGGATGCCGGCAGGGAAGCAGATCTCGTTGGTGTTGGGCTCATAGTAGGCATTCACCGTTTGCGGTGTCATCTGCCACTCGTCCTTGTCCACGGGCTTGCCGATTTTCGAGAGGCGGTAGGCACTTTCGAAGCGGCGGGCGCGGAGCACGTTGTCATAATAGCTGTCGTTCTTGATCTCCAGTGCGCTGTAGTCGCGCCATTTGTCGGGATAGCCGATCTTGACCTTGAAGGTGGCGAGTTTGTCCAATGCGTTTTTCTTGGTTTCGTCCGTCATCCAGGCGGAAGCCTTGATGCGCTCGCCCAGTGCCCATTGCAGGTTCTTGACCAGTTGCTCCATGCGGGTCTTGGCTTCGGCGGGGAAGTAGGTCTTCACATACATCTGTCCGAGCGCTTCGCCCAGACAGCCGTCCACTGTGCCGATGACGCGCTTCCAGCGCGGGCGGTTCTCCTGTTTGCCGGAGAGCACCTTGCCGTAGAAATCGAAGTCGGCGTTCACAAAGTCGTCACTCAAAAATGAGGCGGCGGCATTGATGACGTTCCAGGCTATGTAGGCGCGAATCACCTCCATGTCGGACACGGAAAGAATGTTGTTGAGACCGGCGAAATAGGTGGGTTGGCCCACGTTCACGATATCGATGTGTGAAAGATTCAGAGTCTTGAGATACTGTTGCACATTGATGGCGGGAATCATCTTTTGGAACTCGTCAGGTGTGCATTTGTGGATGGTCTGGTACGGGTCGCGGAGCGTGGTTTTGTCCACGAAAGCGTTGGCCATCATGGTTTCAAGGGCCAGCACGCGCTGTGCCATTTCGGTTTCTTTGCCAGCGAAACCGGCTTGCTTGCTGTAACCGGACATTTGGAACATCTTGGCCATCAGTTTCACATATTCTTCGCGGATTTTCTGCTGGTCGGCTTCAAGATAATAGTCGCGGTCGCCGATACCAAGGCCCGTTTGCCAGAGGTATGCAATGGTCATGTCGCTGTTGTCGGGGTCGGAAGAGCCGAAGAGGCCGAAGAAGGGATGAAGACCCTCCAAGGACATCTCGGCAAGTGTGACGGAGAGGTCTCGGCGTTGCAGACCGGCAATCTTCTGCAGCTCTTTCTGGATGGGTTGCGCGCCTTGGCTCTGAAGTGTCACGGTGTCCATGCCCATCTTGTAGAGGTCACCGACTTTTTGCTCCACTGTGCCGGCAGCGTTCTTCTGGCCGGCAAGTTTCACCACCAGCTCCTGAAGCTGCTTCTGGTTGTTCTCTCCCAACACGTCAAAACTGCCGTAGCGTGCATATTCGGCACCCAGCGGGTTGAGTTTCATCCAGCCGCCGCAAGCGTATTGGTAGAAGTCGGCGGATGGTTTTACAGATTTGTCCAGATTGGAGGCAGTGATGCCGGATTTGCTCTTTTTGGGTTTGGCTTTGGTCGTCATAGGCGTTGAACTTGTGAAAACGACAAACAACAATGCTGCCAATACTGACAGCGTGACAGTTTTATTCATAATCTATCTTACTAAAAATCAATTAATAACAAATAAAAACTCCCCTGACGTAGGGGAGGGCAAATATACACTATTTTTTCAGATAATCAATGCCGTTAGATAGTGATTGGTGATTAGTGAATAGTGAATAGGGGGGTAGGGCAGAAGGGCGTTAGTGGCGGAGGGTGTGGAGCAGGGCCTGGGCCGTGTATGACTTCTTGCGCTCGATCAGCTTCTCGGGCGTACCCTCGAATACGATGTTTCCGCCTTGCTCGCCGCCCTCGGGACCCAAGTCTATGATCCAGTCGGCGCACTTGATGAGTTCCGTGTTGTGCTCGATGACCACAACGGAATTGTCGCGTTCCACCAGCCGGTTAAAGGCCTTGTACAACTTGTTGATGTCGTGAAAGTGCAGGCCGGTGGTCGGCTCGTCGAAAAGGAAAAGCTTATTCTGCTGGTCGTCCTCCAGGGAGAGGAAGTAGGCCAGTTTGACGCGCTGAGCCTCGCCGCCGGAGAGGGTGGAGGAGTTCTGGCCCATCACCAAGTAACCCAACCCCACGTCTTGCAGCGGTGCGAGACGTTTGAGTATGTTCTTGGTAGTGTCTGTCGGCGGCAGCGAACGGAAGAACTCGACAGCCTGGTTGATGGTCATGCTCAGGATGTCATTAATGCCCTTGTCTTTGATTTTGACATCCATGGCTTCTTCGCGGAAACGCGAGCCGTTACAGGAAGGACAAACCAATTCCACATCGGCCATGAACTGCATGTTGATATGGATTACACCTTCGCCTTCGCACTCTTCGCACCGGCCGCCGGCTACGTTGAAGGAGAAGAAGCTCGGTTTGTAGTTTCGCTGTTTGGAGAGTTGTTGCGATGCAAAAAGTTCTCTGATGTAGTCGTAGGCCTTTACGTAGGTGACGGGGTTGGAGCGGGAAGATCGCCCGATGGGGGCTTGGTCCACCAGCACGACTTCGTTCACTTTGGACATGTCGGCGTTGATACGCGAGAAACTGCCCGGCTTGTCGCCGGCCTTGTCCAGCATGCGCAGCATGCCCAGGTACAGGATATTGTTGACGAGTGTGCTTTTGCCCGAGCCGCTCACGCCAGTGATGGCGGTGAAGCACTGCAAGGGAATCTTCACATCGATGTTTTTCAAGTTGTTGGCCTTGGCGCCGATGATTTCGATATAGTTGCGCCAGCGTCTGCGGCGGTCAGGCACGGGGATGGACTTGCATAGCTCCTCGGGATAGCCTTCTTCCATGCCGCGGAGGTAGTCGGCGGTGAGGTCGTGCTCTTGCTTCATCAGCTCGTTGAAGGTGCCGCTGAAGACCACCTCGCCACCAAACTGCCCGGCTTTGGGGCCGATGTCGATGATATAGTCGGCGGCGCGGATGATGGACTCGTCGTGTTCCACGACCACCACGGTGTTGCCTATGTCGCGCAAGCGCTTCAGCACGCGAATGAGGTTCTCCGTATCGCGGGGGTGGAGACCAATACTCGGTTCATCCAATATGTATAGGGAACCGACCAGGCTGCTGCCCAGTGAGGTGGCCAGGTTTATGCGCTGGGTTTCGCCTCCTGACAAGGTGCCCGTTGTGCGGTCCAGCGTCAAATATCCGAGCCCCACATCGTCCAGCAAGGTGATGCGGTTGGCCAGCTCGGCGACGATTTTCTGAGCAATCTCTCTCTCGGCGTGCGAACCATATTTGAAATGCAGGAAGAAATTCTTCAACTCGCTCACGGGCATTTGCAGCAGTTCCACGATGGTCTTGCCGCTGACTTTCACGTAGCGGGCTTCGGTGCGCAGTCGCGTGCCATGGCAGTCGGGGCATAGCTCACGGCCACGATAGCGGCTCTGCAACACTCTGTACTGGATCTTGTATGTACGGCTGGCCACGTATTGGAAGAACTGGGTGATGCCTTCCACTTTATGTTTCTCGTCGCCGTACCATAATAGGTTGAACTCTTCTTGCGACAGTTCCTCGATGGGCCTGTGTACAGGAAAATTCAGCTTGGAGGCCTGCTTGATGAAATAGTGTTTCCACTCGCTCAGCACGTCGCCATGCCAGCAGGCCACGGCATCTTCCGCCACAGAGAGACTACGATTGGGGATTACCAGGTCAACGTCCACACCTTCGATGAAACCCGTGCCGGAGCAGGTCTTGCAGGCTCCGTAGGGATTGTTGAAGCTGAACAGGTTGACGGAGGGCTCCTCAAAGGCGATGCCATCCATCTCAAACAGGTTGCTGAAGGTCTTCTGCATAACAGATTCTCCACCTTCGGTGTGAATCATGCAGACACCCTTGCCTTCGGTGAAGGCCACCTGGATGGAATCGGCCAGGCGGCTCATGTTGGACTCAATGTTTTCGGATTTGAATCTATCGACCAGCACGTACATTTCCGATATGCGGTTGGCTTTTTTGCCATTCAGGAACTCGTCGATTTCGGCCAGTTTTCGGTTATATACCACGCGACTGAAGCCCTGTTGCTTCAGGATGGCCAGTTGCTCCTTGATGGTTCTTCCCGACGGAAGTGTCAAGGGCGATACAATATATATTCTGCGTCCTTCAGGAATTTTCTCGATGTATCGGATGACGTCGGATACATGGTCGCGGCGCACCTCCTTGCCTGTGACGGGCGAGTAGGTGTGGCCGATATGGGCGTAGAGCAGTTTCAGGTATTCGTAGATTTCCGTGACAGTGCCCACTGTGGAGCGCGGGTTGTGCGACATGGTGCGCTGCTGGATGGCGATGGCAGGCGGGATGCCCAAGATGGACTTCACCTCCGGCTTGTGCATGCGGCCTAAGAACTGGCGGGCGTAGGAGCTCAGGCTCTCCACATAGCGGCGTTGCCCCTCAGCATAGAGCGTGTCGTACGCCAGCGATGACTTACCCGATCCCGACAACCCGGTGATAACCACCAGCTTGTTGCGCGGAATATCCACATCAATGTTCTTCAGATTATTGACGTTGGCACCTCGTATTTCTATGATGTCGTTTTTCATTTAAGAATCATTACAAAAAGAGCATAAATGAGAGCAGGCAGTGCGGAGAGCAGCATGGAGTCGAAACGGTCGAGGATGCCGCCGTGGCCGGGCATGATGTGGCCGCTGTCTTTCACATCGGCGCGTCTTTTGAACACCGATTCAACCAGGTCGCCGAAGGTGGCGAACACCACAGTGACGATGGCAAACACAGCCCATTTCCAAAGCGGGGCGTGTACTTGGGCAAAGTAGGGGATGCTGGGCAGAACCATGGCCATCACAATGGTTAGCACGAGTCCGGTGACGGTGCCCTCCCAGGTCTTCTTGGGGGAGATGCGCTCGCACATCTTGTTGCGTCCGTACAGCGAGCCGCCCAGGTAGGCGAAGGTGTCGTAAGCCCAAATCAACAGGAAGAAGGCAAACACCACCTGCGGACAAATGCGGGTCATGACCGCCACAAAGCCTAACGGCAGGATGATCCAGAAGTAGCCGAACAGGGCGGTTCCGATGTGTTCCACGGACAGTGGCCGACTGCGGAAAAGCTCGGCAATGGTCATCAGCAGGCCGATACACATCAGGATGAGCGGTATGCTGAACAGGAACCCCGTCAGGGTGTAGGTGGCGGCGTTGTAGAAGAAAGTGTTTTTCTGCACCCCATATTGCAGGATGAGCGCGAACTGTGCGATAGCGGCAGCCGACAATACGATGCGCCCCAAATGGTCGGCGGGACCGGAGGTCAGTTTTGAAAGTTCAAAAATCCCAATGCATGCTGCCAAGCAGAGCAGCACGGGCATCATCGGGAAGACAAATACGGCGGTAATCATCAGGGCGATATAGACCGCCCCCGCCAGGGTTCTAACAAGCAGGTTCTTCGTTTTGGGGTTCATGATCGGAAACTAACAATAATATGATACGGGGGGCGACAGGGGTGGCTTGCGGCACGCCATCGACTTTCTCGATGTGGGTGGGGCACAGGAACTCGGTCATGGGGAAAGCGTTGTTTTCATCTTTCTTGATTTGGGCGTTCAGCGCATCATCCAGGTCTTGGAAGATGCAGCGTTCGCGGGATATGACCACCAGGTCGCTGGCCAGGCCCTTGACGGAAGGATAGACATTGAGCACTTGTGAGAAACCGATGCTTCCGGTGCGGGCAATCAGCTGGTTGGAGACCACCAACGCGGCGTCTGCAGGATCGCCTGGGGCAATGGCCGTGATGTAGGGGACTTGATACTTGTCCAGATATTGCGAGAAGAATGGACTCGTGCTGAGGATGGTCTGGTAGTTCTGGCTGCGGCACAGCTTGATCAGAATGGGGATGAGGTCCTGGTTGGTGCAGGGTACGTACAGGCCGCCCGCTGCCCTGAATTTCTCTATAAAGGATGCCGACAGATTGGGAATAGGCTCATATACGTCCGCATTCATGTTTATGTCCAGTTCGGAGTTGAGCACCTCCATCTTGTTGGAAAGGGCGTTGCGGATGTTCTGGCGGATACTCTCCTTCTCGGTCAGTATGCTTGAATCAAATTGATGGTTGTCGGCCATATGAATAACGATTATAGATTAACGATTATCGATTAATTTTCGGAGGGATTGACACCATTTTCGGCGGTTGTCGTGTTCTCCTGCACCTCAAACGGGCGCTTGCCCAAAATACGTTCCACATCTTCCGTAAAGATAACTTCACGCTCCAGCAGCAGTTGGGCGAGTTTTCCCAGTTGTTCCTTGTGCTTGCTGAGTATGTCCTTTGCTTTCTGGTAGCAGGATTCCACAAGTTCGTGGATCTGGGCGTCGATGTCTTGTGCGGTCTTCTCGCTGTAGGGTTTGGTGAAGGCGAATTCCTGTTGCCCAGTGGAGTCGTAGTAGCTCACGTTGCCGATTTTCTTGTCGAGGCCGTAATAGACGACCATGGCGTAGGCCTGTTTGGTGACGCGCTCCAGGTCGTTGAGGGCTCCGGTGGAGACTCTTCCGAAGGTGATCTCTTCGGCGGCCCGTCCGCCCAGGGTGGCGGTCATCTCGTCAACCAGCTGGTCGTAGGTGGTCAGCTGACGTTCTTCGGGCAAGTACCAGGCCGCACCGAGGGCCTTGCCGCGGGGCACGATGGTGACTTTCACCAGCGGGGAGGCGTAGCGCAGCATCCAGCTCACGCACGCGTGGCCCGACTCATGGAAGGCGATGGAGCGTTTCTCCTCCGGGGAGATGACGCTGCCGCGTCGCTCGAGACCGCCGATGATGCGGTCCACGGCGGAGAGGAAGTCCTCTTTCTCGATTTGGGTCTTGTTATTGCGTGCCGCAATGAGGGCGGCTTCGTTGCACACGTTGGCGATGTCGGCGCCGGAGAATCCCGGGGTCTGCTTGGCGAAGAAGTCGAGATCCACGTCAGGGCCGAGCTTGAGGTTGCGCACGTGCACGCCGAAGATGCCCTTGCGCTCGTTGAGGTTGGGCAGTTCCACCTGGATTTGGCGGTCGAAGCGGCCCGCGCGCAGCAGGGCACGGTCGAGGATGTCGGCGCGGTTGGTGGCCGCCATGATGATGACCCCCGCGTTGGTGGAGAAGCCGTCCATCTCGGTGAGCAGCTGGTTCAGCGTGCTCTCGCGCTCGTCGTTGGCGTTGGAGAGGGCGTTCTTGCCGCGGGCGCGTCCGATGGCGTCAATCTCGTCGATGAAGATGATGCACGGGGCTTTCTCCTTGGCGGTTTTGAAAAGGTCGCGCACGCGGGACGCGCCCACGCCCACGAACATCTCCACGAAGTCGGAACCGGACAAAGAGAAGAACGGCACCTTGGCCTCTCCTGCCACGGCCTTGGCCAGCAGGGTCTTGCCCGTGCCCGGAGGACCCACCAGCAACACGCCTTTGGGTATCTTGCCACCGAGAACGGTGTATTTCTTCGGATTCTTCAAAAAGTCAACCACTTCCTCAATCTCGAACTTGGCGCCCTCCAGGCCGGCCACGTCCTTGAAGGTGACCAGCTGGCCCGACTTCTCGTCGAACTCCTGGGCACGCGACTTGCCGATGTTGAAGATGCCGCCGGGACCGCCCATGCTGCCACGCATGGAGCGCATGGACCAGATGAGCAGTACGAAGATCAGAACGGTGGGCAGCACCCAGATGATGAGTTCCCAGCCCCAGCTCTTGGTGTTGTCCTGCTTGGTTGGAAAATCGTATTCGCCGGAAATGTCGTTGGCCGTCAAGGTGGTGTCCTTTTCCAAACGGCTTTGGATGGCTTTCTCTTTGACATCTTTCAGATTGTCATTGAAAACCTGCAGGTTGGTGACGGTTATAAAATATTGCGGTCCATCGGTGTTGTCCTTCACCTTCTCGTGTGCAGGGTTGTTCTTCAGGGCATCCTGTTTCAGGAAGATGTTGACACGGTCATCCTTGCGGACATAATCCACGTGGTCGATCTCTCGGTTCTTCACCATCTGGTTGAATTCCATGTCTGTGACATCCTTGGGAGTTGCCGTGCTCATTGAGCGAAACCATAAAATGCCCAAAACGATAAATGCCAGAAGGTATATGTAGGTGAAAGAGAACTTCGGTTTGTTCTTGGAATTGCGGTTTTTCAAACCTTCGAAGGGTGATTTCGATGGGTTGTTATTGTTAGCTGGATTTGAAGCCATGTGATAAAGGGTTAAGGATAAGATTAAAACTTCTGGATGTCCGCGTCGCTCCATAGGGCCTCGAGGTTGTAGTAGGCGCGGGCTTCGGGTTGGAAAATGTGTACGAGGACGTTGAAGTAGTCGAGCAGAATCCATTCGCTGTTCTCCAGACCCTCCACGTGGATGGGTTTCACGCCCGCTTCACGCTGGGTCTTCTCCTGCACGAAGTCGCAGAGGGTCTCCACATGCGGCTTGGATGTGCCCGTGCAGATGACGAAATAATCGAAGTAGGTATGGTTGATTTTTTTCAGGTTCAGACATTGGATGTCCACGCCTTGCTTCTCGATAAGGGCTTGTATGATAAGCTCTTCAATATTCCCTTCGAAAGGGACTCCTTCAAACTTGACTTTTCTTTTTACGGTCATAGGTGTGGTTTATAAATTAGCGGGCAAAGGTACAATTTTTTTTTATATTTTTGCGGCCTTTAAAACAACTGTCAAATATGAAAAATACTCTTCTTACTTTTTTTTGTGTGGCTTTTACTGTGTTTGCCACCTATGCCCAAAATGATGCAGCGATGAAACCGTATAGTTTCAATCACACTAATGTGTCCATGAACATTGACCAGATAGCCCTCCCGGCCGTGGATGCCGACAAGTTGTTGGCGGAGGATGCATGGGCAGACAAGGGAACCCCGATGCGGATTGGATATACCCACAATGTGGATTACAACCTCCACAACAGCGGCCGTACCGACATGCTGGCAGACGGAAGCCGTCTCTGGCGCTTGTCGTTCAGCTCCCCCGGAGCCATTATGTTGACTGCAGTTTTTTCACAGTTCCACATTCCTGAAGGAGCTACGATGCATGTGTATAGTGCCGATCGCAGCCAGGTTGGCGGACCTTATACCAACGAGGAATACCAGAAATTGAACGGATACATGACTTCGGATATCATCTTTGGTGATGAAATCGTTTTGGAGTATTACGAGCCTGCGAACGCTCCCTTCCACGGAGAGGTTACGGTGGCTCGTATCAGCCATTTCTACAAAGACATTTTCCATGTCCAAGATGCGGGGAAAGGCTACTGGGGCGATGCAGAAGGGGATTGCCATTACGATGTGGCTTGCCCGGTGGCAGATCCGTGGGTGGATCAAGTGAATTCCGTGGTATGCCTCTCGATAACCAATTCAACCGGCTCCTATCGGTGCTCCGGTGCTATGATTAACAATGTGCGTCAGGACAGGACCCCGTACGTGTTGTCGGCCAACCATTGTTCCACTGCCTCTGATGATGCCTATATATTTGTTTTTGAATACCAGAAGAGCTCATGTGATGGCTACACTGGGACTTATACCAAATTTGTCAGAAACGGTGTGATGGTAGCCAGCGCGGGTTACCAAGGTGTCGACGGTACGCTTCAGAACAGCTCCGACTTCCTGCTGTTGAAAATTACAGGAGAAATTCCCAGCAATATAACAAACAAGCTCGTGTTTGCCGGTTGGGATGCGAGCGGCGCTTCTTCTGTGGGCGTAGCTATCCATCATCCCGGCGGTGATTACAAGAAGATCAGCTTCCCGAGATTGGTGGCCAGCCCTGGCGGTACCTACAACAAATACTGGGTGGTGGCTTGGTACACCAACCCTAACAAGGGATGCACGGAGCAAGGCTCTTCCGGTTCCCCGCTCTTCAACGCCAGCGGCCGCATCATCGGTGACTTGAGCACCGGTAGCAGTGCATGTGATTACCCTGAGGGTAACGACAGCTATGGCAAGTTCTCCTACTCTTGGACCAACAACAACAACAGCAACAATGCCAGGAAGCTGAAACCGTGGCTGGATCCCGACAATACGGGCACCTTGTCACTTCGCGGTATGCGCTACGATGGCACGCCCGCCGGTGTGGAGAGTTACAGCTCCTCCAGCAGTGCATTCACCATCTCGCCCAACCCCAGCGTTGGCGATATCACCGTGAAGGGCTCCTTCCCCATGGGCAAAGGCATCTGCAATGTCTATAACTCCATGGGTATGTTGGTGCATTCTCAGGATGTCTTGGTTGATAATACCTTTAACCTGCATTTCAAAGGATTGTCCGATGGCATTTACTTTGTGGAGATTGTGTGTGACAACCATATCTATCAATCCAAAATGATTATTGCCCGATAGTTTTGAATTCCATCCCGCTCTTATCGACCTCATATCTTCCGCCCATCGAATATTTTTCTTTTCTGATGAGCAGGGAGGTGTGGATAGAGAGCCGGGAGAACTACTGCAAGCAGAGCTACCGCAACAGGGCCTGCATCCTGACAGGAAACGGGATGCAGGCTTTGATGATACCGGTGGTGCATGACACACACAAACCGCAGATCACGGAGGCCCGCATCGAATACACCACCCCCTGGCAGCGCAACCACTGGCGCGCCATCACGACGGCCTACAACACGAGTCCCTATTTCATGTACTACCAGGACTCCATCCGCGCTTTCTACGAGCAACGCTTTGACAAACTTTTCGATTTCAATCTGCAATTGATACGGACAATCGTGAAGTTGCTCCGCATACCGACAGAAATAAGGCTTACCACCAACTTTGAAGCGTCGCGGCAGCCCGACCTGCGGACGCTCATACACCCCAAACGGAGTACCAGCCCCGACTATCCTTTCCGGCTCACCACTCCGTATTATCAGGTCTTCGAGGACCGGTTCGGCTTCACACCCAATCTCTCCATCATAGACCTGTTGTTCAATGCCGGCCCCGAAGCCGTTGACTATCTCAGAACCCTCAATGCGTCATTTAATGCTCAGTCATAATATCATGGATAAGGAGAGATTAAGTCTTACCGAGCGTTTTTTCCAGATTGTCAAACAGCTGGCCAATAGGATAACCTACTCGCAGGAGCTGTTTGATGATGATGTATGGAAGATTCGTCTTTCCAAACAGTCGCAAAAGAACATTCGGTACAGTGCAAAGAAAAAACTTTTCACCTTCTCCCTCAAAAGCGGCGATGATGTGTATAAGTATCTGCTGATGATTTCCATGGCGGTGATGTTGGTGGTCATGTTGCTCATGAGCCGTCATGTGGGCGTCTCCACCCGGGAGATGGAGCAGGACCATTATTCGGCGTTGGTGTACGATCATTTCCATCATACCGGTGACCCCAATGCCTACAAGGTGCATCCGTACGCCTCCACACAGGCTCAGTATATCGATTTGTTGGTCTATTCCATCTGCAAGACCTTGCATGTGGAGTCCACGTTCACTATCCGTCATGTTTTGAGTGCCATTTTCGGATGGTTGCTCATTTTCTATCTCTCCATCCTGATACTGAAGGCGTTCAACTGGCGTGCGGCGTTCTTCACCGCCTTCTTCCTGTTCATCTCGCCCCGCTTCTTCGGGTATTCGTTGAGCAATATGGTGGATGTGACCTTTGCGTTCGGCTTTATCTTCACCATCACCCAGATGTACTATTTCTGTCGCGAGTTGCCGGTTATCCGGATCTACCGCTGTGTGAAGATTCTGGCGGGTATGTTTCTTGCGTTATCCACCTACAATGCCGGGTTTGTACTGCTGCATTTCTTCATCGTGTTCACTTTGCTAAACTTCTTTCTTTATAACCCGCCCAGAAAGATTTTCACCAAGGAGTATGTAAAGGCTCTCGGCATGTTGTGTTTGATGTTGCTCGGCACAACGCTGATCGTGTACTTTGTGCATGGCATAGCTACGTGGTTTCTGGAAGACTCTTTGGTGACCCCGCGCAAAGCCTTTGAACTGCTCACGGTCAACTACCCTATGTCCGGCAACCAGCTTTACAAAGGGCATGTCATCGGGCCGGACAACTTCCCGACAACCTATCTTGCCACCTATCTTTTCATCACCACACCCACGATTATCTTGACGGGGGTGCTGTTGTTTTTCATCTTTTTCAGGACGGCGGTGAAGTCGCTGAAGTTCTATTCCATCTTCATCTTCCTCTATTCGTTCCTGTATTGCATCCACGAGGTGAAATTCAGCTACATGCGGCCGGATACCATGTGGGCCATCTACTATTTCATCTATCCGCTGTTCATGCTGATTGCCGTGAGTGGGGTGGAGTGTACCTTGCGGGCGGTGAATGACAAATACACCAACATTGTGATATTGGGTCTCATCGCGCTGCTTTCCTGTCTGCCAATTCGCCATATCATGTTCAACAAGCCTGTCGTGTCGCTCTATTTCAACGAAATCTCCGGCGGCCTAAACAACGCGTATGCCAAGTATGAGCTGGACTGCAATGATGATGCCAACAAGACGGTCTGCCAGTGGCTCGTGCGTCATATCTACCGGGAGGATATCAGCAAGAAAGTGGACGACAGTGTTGTCACCGTGGCTACCAATGGCAATGCGGCGTGTGCCCTGTTCTTCCAGCGGGAGAGCAGTATGATAAATCTGAAATTTGTCCCGTACAGCAAAATGGACAGCACATGGGATTACTATATGGACTTCTGTAGCAACATACCGCCGGCGCAACTCCGCAACGGCACTTGGCCTTCGGACCAGACCCTGTATCGGCTGAAGGTGGATTCCAAGCCCATAGTTGTCATATATCCGAACGCCTACAAGATCCGCCAGCGTGCCGTCCGTGACAGTCTTGCGGCGAGCGAACAGGTGCGCTTGGACAGCCTGGCTGCCATGCCGGCGCTTCCGGAAAAGAAGAAATGATGATCCGGAGCGGTTATCTTGTTTTTTGCTATTTTTGCAAACCGATTGAAAAAATCATTTTCCTTTTATGATAGAATACAACACCAAACGAAACAAATTAGTTATCAAGGAGTATGGCCGCAACGTGCAGAAGATGATCGAGGATTGCATGGCCATAGAGGACCGCGAGAAGCGTAATGAGACGGCCCGTGCCATCGTGCGTGTGATGGACCAGCTCAACGAGGTGAAGGACCCTGCCAACGTGAACAAACGCGAATCGGTTGACTACTGGCACAAACTCTGGGACCATCTGTTCATCATGTCAGATTACGCCTTGGAAATAGATTCGCCGTTTCCGAAGCCGGTGCCCGAAGCCAAGGAGAAAGATGTGGTAAAGCCGGAATACAACAAGCATCATATCCGTCTGAGAACCTACGGACGTAATATGGAAAACGTCATCAAGATGGTGGCCACCTATCCCGAGGATGTCCGCAACGTGCTGGTGCGTCCGCTGGCCAACCACCTGAAGATGATGTACCTGACCTATAACCGGGATTCGGTGAACGACGCGCTGATTGCGCATCAGATCAACGAGCTGTCAGACGGACTGCTCACCGTGCCGGAGGATTTCACCTTCGCCACTACCAACGCGCTGTTGCACACGGCCAACAGCAATGCTTCCTTCTACGTCACTCCGGCCAAGAAAAAGAAGAAAAAGAAGAAGAAAAAAAAGAAGAAAAAAAAGAAGAAAGGCCCCATTAATTTATGAACATCATAGAAGTAGATCAGGTTACCAAAGCCTTCAGCAATCATCTGGCATTGGACCAAGTGTCATTGTCCGTGCCGGAAGGTGTCATATTCGGTTTGTTGGGCCCTAACGGAGCCGGTAAAACGACCCTTATCCGCATTCTCAACCAGATCACTTTCCCCGACTCCGGGTCCGTCTTTTTCAAGGGACATCCCCTGAAGGCTGACGATGTGCGTCAGATTGGCTACCTGCCGGAAGAACGGGGCTTGTACAAGAAGATGAAAGCCGGTGAGCAGGCCATGTACCTGGCCCGTCTCAAAGGATTGGACCGCAACACCGCCAACCGGCGGCTGCGCGTCAAGTTCGAGCAGTACGGCATTCTGGATTGGTGGAACCGTCCCGTGGAAGAGTTGTCGAAGGGAATGCAGCAGAAACTGCAGTTCATCACCACCATCCTGCACAAACCCTCCTTCATCATTCTGGACGAACCATTCAGCGGCTTTGATCCTATCAATTCCAATTTGCTGAAAGAAGAGATCCTGCAGTTGAAGAAAGAGGGGACTACGATAATCCTTTCCACACACAACATGGCTTCGGTGGAGGAAATCTGCGATGAAATCGCGCTCATCAACCGTGCACAGAAAATATTGGAAGGAAACATCCATGATGTGAAAAACCGTTTCAAAAAGAACATCTACGCTATAGAGATGGCTTCTGGCAGCCGCGACATGGAGCCTCTGTTGCAGGACCGTTACGAGTTGATCGAAAAACAGGTCAATCCCAACAGTGTGGGTTATTCTGTGCGCATCACCGACGCCAATCAGGTGAACGGACTGTTAGAACTCTTCATGGAAAACGGCAGCATACTTTCCTTTAGGGAAGTTCTGCCCACTATGAACGAGATCTTCATCGAACAAGTACAAACCTTTAACCAACAGAACAGCCATGAGTAGCAATATATCCCTGATAATCGGTCGCGAATACTTCACGCGCGTCAAGAAAAAGTCTTTCATCATCCTGACTCTCTTGCTGCCGATACTGATCGCCTCCCTCATTGTACTGCCAGTGCTGCTGGTCTTGTACAACGAGAAAAACCAGAGCGCGAATGTGCTGGTGGTGGACGACACGGATGTCTTTATCAATGCCTTCGAGGGCAGCGAGAAGCTCACATTCAGCTACCAGTCCGGCGATATCAACCAGCTCAAGCAGGAGGCGTTCGATAGCGAAAAGTACGACTGCGTGTTCCATATCCTCAACAACAGCCAGGGCCTCAAGAGCAACCTCTATTACCGCGACAATCTGCCTTCCGGATTGCAAGGGAAATTGGAGAGCCAGATGAACGAGATCTTCTTCGATCGCATCTTGCAGGATTCTTTGAAGATCGAGCCTGCCAAATTCGAGAAGTTGCAGGAACTCACCAAAGTGGATATCACTACCATACAGGTGGATGACAAGGGACACGAACGCGAGAATGTGGCTGAGATGAATGAGGTTATCGGTATGATTTGCGGGTTCTTCATCTATTTCATCATCATCATTTTCGCCAGCCAGGTGCTGCGCGGTGTGTTGGAAGAGAAGACCAGTCGCATTGTGGAAGTGATCATCTCCTCCGTGAAACCTATGCAGCTGCTTATCGGCAAGATTGTGGGCATCGCCCTGGTGGGACTCACGCAGTTCGCCATCTGGATTTTGCTGACCTTCGCCCTGTTGGGTGGCATCCAGCTGGTCGCCCCGAACCTGTTCCAGCAGGAGGCTGCCACGGAACTGGCCGCCGAAGCACAGGTAGGCATGCAGGACAACATCAATATTTTCCAGAAGATCAACGACTATTTTCCGGTCTCTTTTACCGAGATTATCCTCTGTTTCATCTTCTTTTTCATTGTCGGATATCTGATTTACGCCACATTGTACGCGGCCACCGGCTCGGTGGTGGACAATGAGAGCGATTCGCAGCAATACACCATGCCGGTTACTATCCCGCTCATGCTCTCCATCATCCTGATACCCTCCATATCCACCAATCCGAACGGGCAGTTGGCGTTCTGGTTTTCGATGATACCGCTCACTTCGCCCATCACCATGATGGTGCGACTGCCTTCGGGAGTGCCGCTTTGGCAATTGCTTACCTCCATGGGACTGGCCTTGCTGTTTTTGGTGTTCTGCGTGTGGTTTGCCGCCAAAGTCTATCGCATGGGCATTCTGATGTACGGCAAGAAAATCCGCTGGAATGAGATTTTCAAATGGCTGAGGAAGAGTTGAGAGTTTAGAGAATAATGATTTTTTTAGGATATGCTTTTTAAGAACGCTTTCGAACAAAATGCCGCACTGCACTTCGTGTATGAGCATCTTCAACTTACCTCCAATCTGGGGAGACATTATCTGTTGAACCTGCCGTTCTGCACCGATGCGGAAGTTTTGGAGGGGGAGTTTGACTTGGTTGATACAATCGTTTCGATTCTCCAGAACGAGGCATATCGCACCAAAATCACCCATATTCGCAATCATCTGCATCAGATTAACGACATCCGTCCCACGCTGGCAACATTGGCGGATGGTCGTGTTTTGGATGACATTCAGCTGTTTGAGATCAAGAAGACCGCCATCCTCACGCGCAAGATTGCCGACGACCTGCACGCCATAGAATGCGACAGTTTCCCGTTGGCCAACATGGATGCGGTGGTGGCGATGCTGGATCCGGAGCACACAAACATCCCGCACTTTTACATATACTCGGCCTACGACCATGAGCTGGCCACTTGGCGCGAGCGCATCGATAATGCCCAAAGCGTGGCCGAGGCGGAAGAGTACCGTTTCCAGGCGCAGAAAGTGGAGGACCGCATACGTATGCAACTGTCGCAGCAGCTCATGCCGCATGGCAAGAGCATTGCCGACAACCTTGACATGTTGGCCCGTTTCGATCTCGTGCTGGCGAAGGCACGGCTTGCCCTCGAGTGGAAAGCCTGCCGGCCTGCCGTCGGGCAGCAAACAGCCCTGACCCAGATGATAAACCCAGAGGTGGACAGTGCACTGAAAGAGAGAGGCAAAGCCTTCCAGCCCATTGATATCCGCTTCGGCAACGAGGCCGTGCTCGTCACCGGCGCCAATATGGCCGGCAAGTCCGTGTTGCTCAAGACGGTTTCGCTGGCGCAGTATCTGTTCCAGTTCGGCTTCTTCATCCCCGCCGCACAAGCCACCCTCGCCATTGTGGATGAGGTCATCAGCAGCATCGGTGACAAGCAGTCGGAAACCAGCGGACTCTCCTCGTTTGCCGTGGAAATCCTGACTATCGACCGCATCATCAAAGCTGGCCGCCAGGGGCACAAGGTGCTTGCCCTGGTGGACGAGCTTGCCCGCACCACCAATCCCGAAGAGGGCAAGATCCTGGTGGGCAACTATCTCCGCTTGGCCGAGAAACTGCGCATCACCACGCTGGTGACGACGCACTACAGCGGCATACGCGCCACCTGCCGCCGCCTGCGCGTGAAAGGCCTGCAACTCAAAGAGGACCAAGTCGTCACCATCGGCAATATCAGTGACTACATGGACTACTCCTTAGTGGAGACCGACGCCGACGAGGTGCCCATGGAAGCTTTCAACATCGCCCGGCTGTTCGGAGTGGATGCGGAATTGTTGGCAGATTGTTAATACCCCACATTGACGTGCGGGGTTAGTAGAATGATATCCCTTCGGGACATATTCAATGTATTATTCAACAAAAAAAAAGAGACGCGGCATGCCGCGTCTCTACATGTTATCTCTAATCTCTCATCTATTATCTCTCATCTTTTATTGCGGCCTGCGCGGCTGCCAAACGGGCCACCGGTACGCGGAACGGCGAGCATGAAACGTAGTTCATGCCAACCTTGTAGAAGAACTCGGCTGCGGTCGGGTCGCCGCCGTGCTCGCCGCAAACACCGCATTTGAGGGTTTCGCGGGTAGAGCGTCCACGCTGGACACCGATTTTCACCAGCTCGCCGACACACTCGCTGTCGAAGGAGTTGAAGGGGTCTGCTGGGATAATCTTATCCTCCACATACTTGTGAACGATGGCGTTCACATCGTCGCGGGAGAAACCGAAAGTCATCTGCGTAAGGTCGTTCGTACCGAAAGAGAAGAACTCGGCCACCTCAGCAATCTGATTGGCCACGAGGGCAGCGCGCGGGATCTCGATCATCGTACCGAACTTGTACTCAAACTTGATGCCGTACTCGTTCTCCACTTCCTCTTTCACCATGTTGGCGATAGATTTCTGGTTGCGGAGCTCGGCGGCGTTGATGGTCAGGGGAACCATGATTTCCAGAATGGGGTGCAGGCCTTCCTTCATCAGTTCAACAGTGGCGCTGAAGAGGGCTCGGAACTGCACGCGAGTGATTTCGGGATAGATAATGCCAAGACGCACACCACGCAGACCCATCATCGGGTTCACCTCGTGAAGTGATTCCACACGTTTTTTCACATCCTCATAATCAATGTTGAGGCGTTTGGCGGTTTCCTTCATCTTGGCTTCGCCTTGCGGGGCAAACTCATGCAACGGCGGGTCCATCAGACGGAACGTCAGCGGTTTGCCGTCCATCACCTTCAACGTGCCCTTGGCAGCCTCCTTGATGTAGGGCTCCAGTTCGTCGAGAGCGGCCACGCGTTCTTCGCGGGTGTTGGCCAGAATCATGTTGCGCAGTTTCTCCAGCGGCTTTTCGCTGTTCTCGCCATAGAACATGTGTTCGATACGGAACAGGCCGATGCCTTCGGCGCCGAAGTCGATGGCCGTTTGCGCGTCAGCGGGGTTGTCGGCGTTAGTGCGCACACCCATCTTGCGATATTTGTCCACCAGCTTCATGAACTCTTGGAACAGCGGATTTTCTGTAGCGTCAATCATCTCCACTTCCTCGGCATAGACCCAGCCTTTGGTGCCGTTAAGGCTCAGCAGATCACCCTCTTTAAAGGTTCTGCCGTCAATGGTGAGCGTGCGGGCCTCCATGTCGATCTTCAGGGCGTCGCAACCCACGATGCAGCATTTACCCCAACCACGAGCCACGAGAGCGGCGTGGGAGGTCATACCGCCGCGAGCGGTAAGAATACCCGTAGCGGCACGCATACCCTCCACATCCTCGGGATTGGTCTCCTCACGAACGAGGATATTCTTGATCTTTTGGGCTGTGTATGCTTTGGAAGTATCACTGTCGAAAGCGATTATACCCACAGCACCGCCAGGACCTGCGGGCAGACCTTTGGCGATAACGGTGTGTTTCTTCTCGTCAGCAGGATCCAGAATCGGGTGCAGAAGCTCGTCCAGCTGGGCGGGAGCCACGCGCATCACAACCTCCTTCTCATCGATCAGACCTTCGTGCAACATGTCAAGAGCCATGGTCAGCGCGGCCACACCGGTACGTTTGCCCACGCGGCACTGGAGCATATAGAGCTTGCCTTCCTGAATGGTGAACTCGATATCCAGCATGTCATGGAAACTGTGTTCCAGAATGGAGCGGATGTCGCAGAGCTCTTTGTAGGTGTCGGGCATCAGTTCCTGCATGGAATGCATCATCTTGTTCTGTTCATTCTTGGTTTCATCGTTCAGCGGGTTGGGGGTACGGATACCGGCCACCACATCCTCGCCTTGGGCGTTGATGAGCCACTCGCCGTAGAACTGGTTGTCGCCAGTAGCAGGGTTACGGGTGAAAGCCACGCCGGTAGCAGAGTTTTCGCCCATGTTACCGAACACCATGGCTTGTACATTCACTGCGGTACCCCAATCATCGGGAATGCCTTCGATGCGACGGTAGGAGATGGCCTTCTTGCCGTTCCAGCTCTTGAACACGGCTTTGATACCGCCTTCGAGTTGGGCCTTGGCGTCATCCGGGAACTCGGTGCCGAGCACCTCTTTGATTTTGGCCTTGAACGCGTCAGCGAGTTTCAGCAGTTCTTCTGCGGTAATCTCGGTGTCGCTCTTGTAACCCTTCATGGATTTGAACTCGTCGAGCATGTCATCCAGAATCTTGCGGATGCCCTTGCCTTCGGCGGGTTCGATGCCCTCGGCTTTCTCCATCACTACGTCGGCGTACATCATGATGAGACGACGATAGGAGTCATAGACGAAGCGGGGATTGTTGGTTTTCTTGATGAGACCGGGGAGCGTCTTGGAGCTGAGACCGATGTTAAGTACGGTGTCCATCATGCCGGGCATGGAGCTGCGTGCGCCGGAGCGGCAGGAGACGAGCAGGGGATTCTCGGCATCGTCGTATTTGAGACCCATGATGTTTTCCACGTTCTTCATGCCAGCCCAAACTTCATCCATCAAGCCTGCAGGAAGTTCGCAGTTGTTGGCGTAATAAGCGGTGCAGCATTCCGTGGTGATGGTCAGACCGGCGGGAACCGGCAGGCCGAGGAGGCACATCTCAGCAAGGTTGGCACCCTTGCCACCGAGAAGGTTTTTCATGTCAGCTTTACCCTCAGCGGTCTTCCCTCCAAAGGTATAAACGTACTTAACGTTACTCATATTCAAGGTTTTAAGTTAATAATTAGGGTTCTTTTTTTTGAAGGTGCAAAGATAAGAAAAAAATCCTTACATCCCCATCCCCTGGCCACCGCCTCCCTGGGCTTGCGCCTGCGCACCCTCCAGCTCCATCTTACCGAACTTGAAGGTGATACCCGCGCGGATGCTGCGCCCCATCCAGCTGCTCCAGCTGGTGCTGTTCGAGCTGTAATAGGGATTGTTGATGTCGGTGGTGGTCTTGTTCCAGTTGAAAATGTCGTGCACATCCAGATGGATGGAGATGCGGCGCTTCCAGAACTCGGCACGCAATCCGGCATCGATGCTGTAGCGCGGGCGCGTGACCGTGAACATGGACACACTCTTGGAACTGTAATTGGCCGAGGCGTTCACCTCCAGAACATCCCACATCTTGGCCCAGAAGTTCAGACGGAAGCTGTAACCCAAATTATCGACCGTGTATGGTGTTTCCTCTTTACGGAATTGGAAAGAGGATTTCATGTAATAGACATTGGCATAGAACCGGATGTTCATGAAGGCTTTGAGGCGGTACATCACATTGAGTTCCGCACCCGTATTGAGCGACTTGCCAGCATTAACCGGCATCGTGAAGGTGACATAGCGTCCGAAGAATGGGCTGTAGGCCACATCCGACTGCGAACTGAACTCATCCTTGCTGTTCTTGAACCAGGCATTGATACCGACATTGCCGAACTTGTTGATGTACTTGGTCCAGCCGGCCTCTATGGAGTTGGTGAAGGTCTGCCGCAAATTGGGATTGCCAGTGCTGTACTCATCCTCTCCGTAATAAATGTAAGTGGTAAGGTCATCACCATCGGGATTGTTCACGCGGCGCGTGTAGCTGAGCTTGAAGTTGTGCATGTTCTTGGTGCGATAGCTCAGATGGAGGGAAGGATAAAGTCCCCAATATCCCTTGTGCACATTGTCAGCAGGCGAATTGAGCATCAGCAGGTTGTATATTTCATACTCCGTACGCAGGCCACCCTTGAGGGTGAAACCGCCAAAACGATGTTGCAACGTCACGTATGCGTCAACGCTGCCATTGTGGGCCCGCACATCCTTGGAACGCAACTGGTCCATCACGTACTCGTCCGTGGAAAAAACTAACGTGTCAAGCCGGTAATAATTCAAACGAGGATCATAGCTTCCCGACACACCCAATTCAATCTCCCCGTCCTTGTGGTAAGGAATAGTGTAGTCAATGGAGGCATCAACCCCCACCATGCTGTACTTTTGTTTATATCTTTTATTCTTGTCCAAATGGTCCATAAAGAGATAGTCACGGACATCGTCACCGTTGCTCTTGCTCCCCCAAGTCCAAAAACCCGCATCGGCGCTGATTTTGTGCCCCCTGCTGTTGAACTTGTGCTCGTACCAGAGTCCGCCGTAACCGCCAGCACCTGTGTAGTGGGAAACCTGATTGTGATAATATGAACGGTCGCCAGGGTTGAAGATATACTCTTGGTAATAAGTGGAATCCGAAAGAGTATGGCTTCCAATTTGAGGGTAAGTCCCTGCCCAAAAGTAAAGACTGTTCATGGTGTCCGGCGAATATGAACCGTTTATATACACGCCAATGTTGTGCGAGGGTTGTCGGATTTCGTAGATGCTATGGGTGGTGCTGGAGGTGTCTCCCTCATTAGTCAGAATGGTGCTGAAGGATTCTTTCATGTCCTTGTTGATGCTGTAGGAGTAGTTGAGGTAAGTGCTGATGGAGAACTTCTCGTTGGCATAGACGTATGAGATAAAGGGGGTGATGTTGGGCGTGGAGGAACCGCGCAAGCCGAAGCTGAGAAAGCTGTTCTTCTTGATTTTGGAAGTCGTGATGATGTTGATGATGCCGCCGTTGCCCTGTGCGCTGTAGCGTGCGGAGGGGTTGGTGATGACCTCTATTTTCTCAATGCTGCCCGCAGGCATCTGCTGGATGAACTGCTTGAGCGCCTCGGCATTCATGTTGGAGGGCTTGTTGTTGATCCAGATCTCCACGGAGGAGACGCCGCGCAGGGTGACGTTACCCTCCACATCCACCTCCACGCCAGGCGCATTCTGCAGGGCGTCCGCCGCTGTACCCGACTGCATCGTGGGGTCCTCGGAAACATTGTATAGCGTCTTCTCTCCATCCACCATATAGAGCGGTTTCTCGCCGATAATCTTCACTTCCTCCAAATCGGTGCTGGTCTTGCGCATGGGAATGTCACCCAGATCAATGGTGCGCTTGTCGCCACCCACTGTCACCGGCACGCTGGCGCGCTCATAGCCGACAAGTGTAGCCACCAACAGGTAATCGCCGGCGGGGATATCCGTGATCCGGAACGTGCCCTGCGCGTCGGTCAGCGACTTGCCCACCATCCGGGCGGTGGAGTCTGGTGTCATCAGCAGCACGGTGGAAAACATCACCTTCTCTTTGTTCAGAGAGTCCACCATGGTGCCTGAAATCGTGTATTGGCTCTGGGCGAATAGAAGATTTGCCATTGTGAGCAGCAGGGAAAGGAGGAGAAACCGTCTCATAGGATGCTGATTAAAAAATACTTTCAATTAACGAAAGTATGACGTTAAAATTGCAAAATGGGGCCAGAAAAATTCATTCAAAGTATGAGATCGGGTTGCACATACGATTTTTGTATCTTTGCCGCAAGAATCGAAAGCATTGGAATATGAAACTGAAATTCTCCATACTATTCATCATGGCGGCAATGTTGTCGGGAACAGTATCCGCCAAGTCGGTGGATTCAACCACAGCTTGCACGGTTGCGTCCCGCTTTTTTGCCCTGAAATACAATCACGCCTCGAAATCACTGAACCCTGTTATTGCATACACCGCCCCAATGATAGGTGGTGATAACGGTTCAACACCCAGTTTCTATGTTGTTAACTTCGACCCTGATGGCTTTGTCATCGTGGCGGGCGATGACAGAGTACAACCTATCCTGGCCTTTTCCGACGAAGGGGCCTTTGTCACCGAAAACATTCCCGACCATATACGCTTTTTCTTGGATGGATATACTGAATATATTCAATATATAATTGATAAACAACAATATAGAGACGAGATTGCTCAGCAAAAATGGGAGGCATTGCTTTCAGAAAACGCTCTCGGACCAAAAGACGGGGATGTGGTAGTTGCCCCATTGCTGGGCAATAACAAATGGGACCAGACCAAGTATTATAACAACCTCTGTCCCGCCGATGCGACTGGAAACCCTGCTTATGGCGGCCACGCGGCTGTAGGGTGCGGTGCATTGGTCATGGGACAAGTGATGCGCTATTGGCAATTTCCTTCCACAGGCAGAGGGAACCATTCCTATAGCTGCAACTATGGTACCCTCTCTGCCAATTTCGGCGCCACGACCTACCATTACGAAAATATGCCCGACAAACTTACAAATGCTTCTCATCCGGATAGTTGTGTTGAAGCTATTGCCACATTGCTGTTCCATTGTGGGGTCGCCGTCAACATGAATTACGGTCCGGCTGCGAGTGTGGCCAACTCCAACCGTATTGTGTACGCTCTCTCGAATTATTTCCGTTTCCCCACTACAATACAATACATTGAGCGTGGGAGTCTTTCCTCTGCTGTTTGGCTAAATTACTTGAAAAGCGAACTAGATGAAGGTGCACCCTTTATGTACGGTGGAAGCGGAAACTACGGTGGACATGTCTGGGTTTGTGATGGTTACCGAGACGACGATTATTTCCATTTCAACTGGGGATGGAGCGGGCAGCAAAACGGTTTCTATGCACTAACCAACTGCAGTACATACGGTTTCAACAGCAACCACGCCATCATCATAGGCATCCGGGGGCCGGAATTGCCTGCCGCTATCGGGGAACACAATGGGAGAAATGTCAAGATTTATCCCAACCCAACCTCAGGCATTGTGCATGTGAACGCTGAATCACAGTTGGTGTCGGAAGTGCAGGTTTTTGACATGTTCGGAAAAATGCTTTTTCGCAAGAGCGTGGGAGAAAATGAGTTTGCAGTTGATTTGTCCAGATATCATGCCGGGACATACATGCTTCGGATAATCTCCAGAGATGGTGTTGAGACTGTCAAAATAGTAAAATTCTAGGACTTGACAGGAATTTGGAAACAGGTCGCAACGACCTAACAACCTTGTTTGATAAAAAAATGTAGAGACGCAAAATTTTGCGTCTCTACATTTTTTTGTAACCTTAACAATAAACGTTATTTCTGGATCCGGATTCTCGCATCCACGGCAGTCACGTAGCGTGGGTTGCCGAGCAGCGGGTTGAGGTCCATCTCCACGATTTCGGGAGCGGCCTGCACCAGCGCGCTCACACGGACCACCTGTTCGGCGTAGAGGTTGAGGTTGACACCCTCTTGACCACGCACGCCTTCCAAAATCTTATAGCCCTTGAGGTTTTTGAGTTTGTCGAGCACCTCTTCTTTGCTAACAGGTACCAGCACACTCTCCACGTCTTTCAGCACTTCGATGAAGATGCCGCCCAAACCGAAGAAGACCTGATGGCCGAACTTCTCGTCGCGCATTGCGCCGATGTAAACCTCGGTGCCGTCGAGCATGGGGTACATCTCCACGGCGTAAGTGTCCTTGATGGCCATAAGGCGGTCGAACTCTTTGCCTACCGTTTCGAGGTCCTTCACGCCGAGAGTGACGCCGCCCACATCGCTCTTGTGCAGCGGGCCGACAACCTTCATCACCAACGGCACATCCTTGGAACAGCCGACCTCTTTGGCGAAGGCCAGGGCGTCCTCTTTCTTGCTCACTTCGACGCTCTTCTTGCGACTGATGCCAGCGGCGTCGAGCAGCTCGTTGTAATCTGCCATTTCAATGTAGCCGTTCTTGCAGCGGTCTATGGTTTTGCGGATGCGCACAACGTCGATTTCGGGTATGTCGGTCGCCACAGCGTCTTCCTGAATGTAAGCCGCAATCTCTTTCATGCCGACCAAAGCGGCGGCACGCACACGTTTGGTGCCGCGCACGACACGGTAACCTCCACCCATAGGGCTGACGGTAATCGGGGTGAGCATACCCCACTCGCGTATGGACTCGGCAACTTCGGCCACTTTGGCTTTGTCGGGCTCATCGGTGGAAGCCACCATGATCTTGTCGATAGGTAGCATCTCAATGTCGCCCATCTTGGGTTTGGGCGTATTGTAAACCTTGCAGATGGCATTGCCAAGCACGCACTCCTCCGGGAAGTTGATACGGCCTTTGGCGATGAAATCCTCGATTTCCTGTTTTACGTTGATAATGGACGGCAATACGGGGAAGATGGGCTTCTTGCAGGTCTTCATCTTCTCGTCCAAAAGGTCGTAAACCTCCTTGTTGCTGAACAATCCTGGTGAGCCGAAGATGACCACGGAGAAGTCGATTTCGTCGTATTCGTTCTCGACAGTATCGATGATGTAGCCGAGCTGTTCGGCTGTGCCAGTAGCCAAAAAGTCAATGGGGTTGCCCACAGAGGAGCCGCCGAAGAGCTTTGCCAAGAGGGCAGGGCTGGCGGGGTGATCTTTCAACGGGGGAACTTCTATTCCGCCGTTTGACAGCACATCGGTGAGCATCACGGCTGGACCGCCGGCGTGTGTGATGACAGCGCAGCGATTACCCTTGATTTCAGGATGCATGAAGACGGCACAAACGGTGGTCAGCTCCTGGCGGTTGTAGCAGCGCACGATGCCTGCCTTGCGGAACAGGGCATCTACAGCGGCGTCGCTGGTGGCCAAAGCACCCGTGTGGGAAGATGCGGCACGCGAACCGGCAGCGCTGTTGCCGCTCTTGATGGCAGCAATATGGCAGCCCTTGTTGATGAGGTTGCGGCTGTGTTTCAGCAGACGTTGCGGGTCGCCGATCTTCTCCATGTAGAGCATGATGACGCGGCTGCTCTTTTCAGGGTCGAAAGTCTCGTCCAAGTGCTCCAACACATCCTCGATGCCGAGTTGCGCGCTATTGCCCACAGCCCACACGCTGTTGAATTTCAGGCCGTTGCTGATGCCGTACTCTTTGATGAACACGGCAGTGGCACCGGAACCGGTGATGAAATCCACACCCTTGGGATCGAGTTTCGGAATCGGGGTGTCGAAACAACCACTGTAGTTGGTATTGAGGAATCCGGTGCAATTAGGGCCGATGAGCGAGCCGCCAACAGCGTTGATGGCATCCACAATGTGCTTCTCGATGGCAGCGCCCTCGGCGTTCTCCTCGGAAAATCCCGCGCTGACAATGATGAAGCCTTGGGTCCCTTTCTGCTGCGTCAGCACGTCCACCGTATGGGCGCAGAACTTGGCCGCGATGCAGAGGATGGCACAATCGACCTGCGGCAGGTCTTCCACCTGCTTGTAGCACTTGATGCCCTGCACTTCGTCCTCTTTGGGATTCACGGCATAGACTTCGCCCTTGAAGGCACTCTCCAACAGGTTTTTCAGGGCCTTGCCGCCCGGTTTGTGAATGTCACTGGATGCACCGCACACCACGATGCTCTTGGGAGCTATGAGCTTGGAATTTATCATAAGGGTTTGTAAAGTTTAAAGGTTTATAAAGAATAAAAGGAGGGAAAGGATTCTTTCCACTCGGATTTTTTTTCGGGTGCAAAGGTACACAAAAAATTTCACCCGAAAGATGGGAGATTTGGTTTGTTTATTATGTTGATAATATTTAAGTTTTTATAACGCATCATTCAGGACCGTTTTTTATATATTTGCGGTCTTGGAAAAAAACGTTATAATAGTTATGAAAAAGATTTTCTTAGTGCTGTTTTTCAGTGTGTTAGCAGTATCTTTATTTGGACAATCCGCCGTGGTACCTGCCGGTGGCACGGCTTCTGGGAATGGCGGTTCTGCCACTTATACCGTGGGTCAGATTGCCGACCAGCGGATGGAATCCACAGGCAAGTACATAATCGAAGGTGTGCAGCAGCCGTACGAAATCTCAACTGTGGGCGTGAATGATTATCCTGGCATCCAGTTGGAGGCCGTCCTGTTTCCCAATCCGACCCTCGACTACGTGAACTTGCGCATCTCCAACTTTGAGCTTCCTGAACACGGTTTGATCGCCCAGCTGTATGACAATAACGGCCGTTTGCTCAAGGTGTTCACAATCAAAGACCAGCTGACCAAAATGGACCTCTCTGTCTATCCTTCCGCTACCTACCAATTGCGTGTGATGGACGAGAAACGTCAGTTGAAGACATTCCAGATCGTGAAGAACAAATTTTAATGATTGATCGTTGGGGCGTACAACGTGCGTCTCGGGGTGGAATGTGTAATAGGGTTAATATTGAAATATCGTATAAAGAGTTATTTTTTCGCTTTTAATTTTTTCAAGGATATGAAAACCAAGATTGCAATCATAGGCTATGGCAACATAGGAAAGGCTGTGGAACAAGCCGTTCTGGCCGCTGACGACATGCAGTTGGCCGGCATTTACCATCATAATGACAACTTGGATGCGTTGGACGCCGATGTGGCCGCGCTCTGCACGCCCACCCGCGAGGTCCCCGCGTTTGCGGAGAAGCTGCTGCGCAAGGGCGTCTCCACGGTTGACAGTTTCGACATACATGGGCAGATCTTCGACCTGCGCAAGCGTCTGGCGCCCATCGCGAAGGAGCAGCAGGCGGTCAGCATCATCGCCGCGGGCTGGGATCCGGGCTCCGACTCCATGGTGCGTGCCCTTTTGTTGGCGCTTGCCCCGAAGGGCATCACATACACCAACTTCGGCCCTGGCCGCAGCATGGGTCACACCGTGGCCGCCAAGGCCATCCCCGGCGTGAAGGACGCCCTCTCGATGACCATCCCGTTAGGCACAGGCATTCACCGCCGTATGGTCTATATTGAACTGGCAGACGGCGCCGACTTTGCCACTGTGGAGAAACTGCTGCTGCAGGATGACTATTTTGCCCATGACGAGACCCATGTAATTCCGGTGCCTTCCATTGATGCGCTCAACAATGTGGCGCACGGCGTGCACCTGACGCGCTCTGGCGTGAGCGGAGACACCCACAACCAGCGGTTTGAGTTCGACATGGAGATCAACAACCCTGCCCTTACGGGACAGGTGCTCGTGTCGTGCGCGCGCGCTGCCGTGCGCATGAAGGCCGAACAGCGCCACGGCGCGTTCACCATGATCGAGATTCCGCCTATCTACCTGTTGCCAGGTAGCGAGGAGCAACTCATACGCAGTCTTGTGTGATTTTTCAAAAAAAAAACCACGTCGTGAAAACGGTGTGGCATTGGAAAATCGGCCGGAAAGAAGTTTATCTACTTTCCGGCTGATTCTATTTTAAGCTGAACTTGTTGATGCTCAATCCGTTCTTGTTGATTCCGGAAACATAGATGTGCTCATTGTCGGAAAACTCGATAGCACGCATCACTTGGTCTCCGTTGGGTAGCACCCGCTGGGTGACTTCCTGGTCCGGGTCAAGCCTCATAAGCACACATTTGGCTTCAGTGTTCATTTTCAGACCACCCATGTTGCACACCGCACCGCTTCCGGGATAGGGTACGTTTTTGGGGTTGTCATTAAAAAGGAAATACATGTCGTTGCCATTTGCAATGGCAGAGTAGGATATGTTGTTGAGAAGCCAGTCGTCGGGGATGAAGGCGCCACCGCCGATCTGCTGCTTGTCAATCATGGAGAAGTCTGTTGTCCCGTCAGTGCGAAGGGTGGCCGCCAGAATGTTCTTGGTCAGAAGCTGATACGTGGTGCTGTTGGTGTTCATGTCGCGGATGGCCTTCACAAACTGGTGTTCGCCGCAAAGCACAATGGCGCCGTTCTCCAACTCAAACAGTTTGAGGGCGTCGATGGAATACTGTTGGTTGCCGAGCACCCATGCCAGGCGCGCCGGCGCTTTCTTTTGCGCGTAGTTGCTGCTGAAATCGAAACTGTTGCCCGAAGAGAAATTCTCTTGTTTGGTGTCGAAGGTGTAGAAGAAGTAGCCGTTCGACTGGGTCATGATGTCCTCGTAGGTGTCGGTGAAAAAACCACCAATGGCCAGATTGCCGTCCGAAAGCACTTTGGCGATGAAGTTCTGGGGTTTGCCGAAGGCAAGGTCGGCGGAGTAGGTCTGCGATCCGTCACCATTGGTCTTGATAACCAGAAACTGCACATCAGATACTTTCTTGCCCCTCACGTTGCAGGTGTAAGCCGGAATGTAGAGGTCTCCATTGTTGTCCACGGTGATGTCACCCAGCGAAAAGGCCTCGCCGCTGAATTTCGGGGTCACGGCTCCGCTCCATACAAATTCGCCCTGGCTGTCCACCACCACGGCGAACAGGTTTTCAAGCTGGCTGTTTTTGCCTGTAACGGTGACCAGAGAGGCCAGCATCTTGCCGTTGGGCGAGGTGGCGGTCTTGAATTCCGGCCAGAAGTGCGGGTTTGCAGTTGTGCTCACGGAGTTGATGTCCGTAACGGAAACTTCACTTTCGCTCTTGTTGAGCGTTCCGATGGAAAAATTCACCACATCCCCTTTCTTGTTCAGACTTTGGTAGAGGGCTACAATCTGGTCGTCGGTGTTCAGCGCACCCAAGAAGGTATGCATGCCCGAAACGGTGACTGCCATGTCTTTGACAGTAAGATTGTCTTTTTCTATGGTGTAGATGTGGTCGGTGTAGCTTTTGGGCTTGCCTATCGAATTCGGGCGGGCGTTGGCGAAGTAGTAGTAGTTGCCGTTATCTTGCGCGATAGGAATCCCGTTGATAGAGTTACGCATCAGCCACGTGTTTTGCGGTGATTTCAGCAGGAATTTCTGTTGTGCGAACGCAGACAGGGTGATGAAAATACCGATGCAAAGAAGAAATGTCTTTTTCATGATGCTTTGATTTTAAGTGAAAAATGAGCGCAAAGATAGTGTTTTTTTTGAATGGTAAAAAAAAAAACGGGGCGCAGCCCCGTTTTTCTTCTTTGTTATGTAGAATAAGAATGTTATTCGAATGAAAGAATGGCTTCTTTGATCTTCGCGATGGCGTCGCGGAGTTCCTCTTCGGTGATGACCAATGGAGGAGCGAAGCGGATGATGTGCTGGTGGGTCGGTTTGGCGAGCACGCCCAGCTCTTTCATCTTCACGCACACATCCCAAGCCTCTTTGCCGTTGGTGGGTTGGATGATGATGGCGTTCAGCAGGCCCTTGCCGCGCACTTGTTTGATGAGCGGGCTGTTCACCTTGTTCATCTCGTCGCGGAAGATCTTGCCAAGGTATTCGGCACGCTCGGCGAGTTTTTCCTCTTTCACCACTTCGAGAGCTGCAATACCCACGCGGCAGGCAATAGGGTTGCCGCCGAAGGTGGAGCCGTGCTCACCCGGCTTGATGTTGAGCATGATGTCGTCGTCAGCCAATACGGCAGACACCGGCATGGTACCACCGGAGAGCGCCTTGCCGAGGATGAGGATGTCAGGACGCACACCTTCGTGGTCGCAGGCTAACATCTTACCTGTACGGGCAATACCGGTTTGCACCTCATCGGCCATGAACAGCACGTTGTGGGCCTTGCAGAGGTCGTAGCATTTCTTCAGATAACCCTCATCGGGTACATATACGCCAGCCTCACCTTGGATGGGCTCCACGAGGAAACCGCACACCATGGGATCTTCAAGAGCTTTGGCCAAAGCGTCCACGTCGTTGTACGGAATCTTGATGAATCCCGGGGTGAACGGACCGAATCCTGCGTATGCGTCAGGGTCGATGGAAAGGGAGATGATGGTGATGGTACGTCCGTGGAAGTTGCCTTCGCAGACGATGATCTTGGCCTGGTTCTCAGGAAGGCCTTTCTTGTCGTAACCCCAGCGGCGGGCGAGCTTCAGCGCGGTCTCGTCAGCCTCTGCACCGGAGTTCATCGGCAGAACCTTGTCATAACCGAAGGTCTCGGTGACATATTTCTCGAAAGGTCCGAGGCAGTCGTTGTAGAAAGCGCGGGAGGTCAAGCAAACCTTCTGGCACTGGTCCATCATGGCACCCACGATCTTGGGATGGCAGTGACCTTGGTTAACGGCGGAGTAGGCGGAGAGGAAATCGTAGTATTTCTTGCCTTCCACGTCCCATACGAACGGTCCCTGGCCACGGGAGATGACCACGTCTAACGGATGATAGTTATGGGCGCCGTATCTGGCTTCCATTTCAATTGCCTGCTGGCTGGATGTAATTTTTTCTACCATAATACATGAAATTTAAATTATTGTTGTTGTTAATGAATTCAAAAAGGAGGGTGCAAATATAGAAAAAATTTTAGAATTGAAAAACATCTGAAAACGCAATTGTGTTTTTTTGTATCTTTGCCCGCTTTAATTAAAATATGGTTATTATGAAAAAGTTTTTCCTCTTCCTTGCCATAGCCGCAACGGTCGCGATGACGTTCTCATCCTGCAAACCCGACGATGAAATTTATAATCCCAAGTGCAAGATCAGCAAAATATGGTATTACAGCAACAGCGATTGGGACAACCCCGATGTGAGGTTTGTGTATGGCAAGAAGGGTGTGCTGGACAGCATCTGCCTGAAAGAGAGCACATCGTTCCTGTTTGAGTACAACAAGGACAAAACCGTCTCCAAAATTGTGAGCGACGACCCCTTGTGCGTTGAGGTGATTGAGCTGAGCTACACCGACCGCTTGGTGGACAAGATGGTCTATTCCGTGGATGGCCAGGTGCGCAAGGAAATTACGTTCAAGCGCGATGCGGAGACTACCCGTATTACTGATATCGAGGAAGTTTATGACAAGGAATTCTACGAGGGTCTCATCTATCAGAAAAAGAGCCGTCTGTACAACACTTTCTTGGGTGATGCAGACGCTGCCCACGAGTGGATCCAGCGTGTGCCTACCAAGGATCTGACCGTCCGCTGCACCAAGAAGGTGAAATACGACCCGGGCAAAAAGGAGAAATACCTGAATATTGCAGAGGTGGTGGAATATTTCCCCAACCTGAATCAGGAAATCGTGCATACTTATACCTACGACCTGGAAACCTATAATCCATATTACGGCTTGCAATATGCATACGCCGATCTCTCCGGCTATTATGTCAACAATGTGAAGAAGGAGACTCAGACGGTGAAGACCAACGGAATGCAGACCAAGTATGTGGAATATACCTACGACTATTCGGGATTGAATTTTATCAACAACAAGAAGTATCCTCGCCAGTTTACGAAGACTTCCAGCGAGAATAACATACCGAGAAACATCTATATACTCTACGTCAAGTAATCCTTAGACTATGAAATTTCACGAGGCAGGAAGGGTCAGCATTACCGTCTGCATACTGGTGGTCCTCATACTTACGATCTGTTATGTGCTGTTCCTGGCGAACTTATGGTGGGTGAACCTCATCTTTTACGCCTTGATGGTGATAGTTGCGGGAATTGTCATCCGTTTCTTCCGGGTTCCGTACCGCATCATCAACAAGGTGGAGGATGGCGTGCTTGCCCCGGCTGACGGTACCATCGTGTTTGTGGGTCCAGCCTTCGAGTACGAGTATTTCAAGGACGAGCGGATCAAGATTTCAATATTCATGTCCATCAACAATGTGCATGTGAATAGTTATCCCATTGACGGCACGATTGAGTATATCGCTTACCATCCCGGCAAGTACCTGTTGGCCAAGCGGCCCAAATCGTCGGTGGACAACGAGCACAACACGATTGTAGTGGCGAAGAACGAGCAAGAGAAAGTGCTCTTCCGCCAGATTGCGGGCTTCGTGGCCCGGCGCATCATCAGTTACCCGGAGGTCGGCGATGCGGTGAACCAGGGCGAGGAGGTCGGCATGATCAAGTTCGGTTCCCGCGTGGACGTGTTCCTGCCGCTCGGTGCCCAAGTGGCGGTGAAGAAAGGGGATAAGGTGGTGTCGAAGAAAACGGTCCTGGCTTACTTTTAGTGCAATATGAAGCTGAGTGTTATCATCGTGAACTATAATGTGGCCCACTTTCTGGAGCAGGCCTTGAACTCCGTGTTCAAAGCCCTGAAGAATGTGGACGGAGAGGTGTTCGTGGTGGACAACAACTCTGTTGATAGTTCCGTGGCGATGGTGCAGGCCAAGTTTCCGCAGGTGCATCTGATTGCCAACAAGGAGAATGTGGGCTTCTCGAAAGCCAATAACCAGGCTATCCGTCTTTCGCAGGGCGAATATGTGCTCCTGCTCAACCCCGACACAGTGGTGGAGGAGGACACTTTCGAAAAATGCATCCGCTTTATGGACGAGACTCCCGATGCCGGAGGTCTCGGCGTGAAGATGGTCAATGGCAAGGGCGAGTTTCTGCCCGAATCCAAACGCGGCATCCCGCTTCCCTCCGTGGCCTTCTACAAACTGTTCGGGCTTTCCAAACTCTTCCCCAAATCCCAGCGCTTCGGCGCATATCACCTTACCTATCTCGACGAAAATGAGATTCACTCGGTTGAGGTGTTGGCCGGTGCTTTTATGCTGTTGCGCAAAAGCGTGCTCGACCAAATCGGCCTTCTGGATGAAGACTATTTTATGTACGGAGAGGACATCGACCTCTCATATCGAATTCTCAAGGGTGGATATAAGAACTATTATTTTCCGGAGACCAGGATTATCCATTATAAGGGCGAGAGTACCAAGACCGGCAGTCTCAACTATGTGCATGTCTTCTACAAGGCTATGCAGATTTTCGCCCAAAAACATTTTTCACAGAAAAACGCCCGGCTGTTCAACACTTTGATCAACTGTGCGATTTGGTTCCGTGCGTCGTTGGCGGCACTCAAACGCATTTTCAGCCGCCTGCTGCTGCCGCTGATAGACTTTGTATTCATTTATGCCGGCGTGTTCGCGCTGTCACAGTATTGGGACCGCAACATCCTCGCGGCGCGCAACAGCTCTTTTCCGGACTACTACTATTATATTATTATACCGATTTACATTCTGGTTTGGCTGTTGTCGATGGCCTTTTGCAAGGGATACCGCAAGCCCGCGCGCCTGTCCAATGTCAACAAGGGCATTTTCATAGGCACGGTGGCCATATTGCTGGTATATGCCCTGTTGCCCGAGACCCTGCGCTTCTCGCGTGCGGTGGTGCTCATGGGCACTATGTGGACCGTCATCATCGTGAACTTGATCCGCTATGTGATGGGCCGGCTGCGCCTCAGGGGCGGCGGCATCACAACCGATAGTGGCCGGCGCCTTGCAGTGGTCGGCACCACGGAAGAGGCAGAACGCGTGCTCGGCCTCGTGCGCATGATGGAGGTGAAGAGCGATTTTGCCGCCATCATAACCTTGGAGAAGGAAAACAACCCCGCTTCGACGGTGATTGGACACTTGAGCCAGATGTCTGATCTGATACCGCTGTATCATCTCACCGAAATCATCTTCTGTTCCCGCGATATGGCCGCCGACCGCATCATTGATTGGATGTGCCAGTTGCGTACCTTCCAGTTGGAGTACAAGATTGCGCCGGAGGACAGCCTTGCCGTCATCGGCAGCGACTCCATCTTTGCCTCTGAGGATATCTACACCATACCGGTACACGCCATCGTGCAGAAAGAGAACTTGCGCCGCAAACGGCTCTTTGATATGGGCATGTCCCTGTGCCTGTTGCTCCTGTTACCCATAGACATCTGGTTCGTGGAGAACAAGGGCGGATTTGTGCGCAATGTTTTCTCCGTGCTGTCGGGCAAGAAAAGCTGGGTGGGATGCCAACTCAGACACCAGGACTCGGTGGCGGACGTGCTGCGCCCTGGCGTGCTCTACCCGTTGGATGCTTTTGCAGGGCACATTTTTCCGGAGGATATGATCGCCACCGCCGACCGACTATACACCCAGGATTATAAGGTGAAAACGGATTTTGTGACGATGGTGAAGGGATTCCGTTTTTTAGGGAGATAAGAGTGAAAGAGTAGGGAGTAAAAGAGTAGGGAGTAATTAAGTATGAACATAAAACTATAGGACAATGAATTTTATTGAGCAAATTATTGAAGAAGACATTCAGAACCGAAAGAACGATGCGAAAGTACACACCCGTTTTCCGCCGGAACCGAATGGCTATCTGCATATAGGCCACGCCAAGTCCATCTGCCTGAACTTCGGTATGGCGAAGAAATACAATGGCAAGTGCAACTTGCGTTTCGATGATACCAATCCCGTGAAGGAAGATACCGAGTATGTGGATTCCATCCGTGAGGATATCAACTGGTTGGGATTCCAGTGGGCGGAAGAACATTATGCTTCCGATTATTTCGACCAACTCTACCTGTGGGCAGAACAGCTGATTACAGAAGGCCTTGCGTACGTGGATGACCAGACACAGGAGGAGATCAGCAAGGGCAGGGGAGTGCCCACCGCACCAGGTGTGGAGAGTCCCTACCGCAACCGCACCGTGGAGGAGAACCTCGACCTGTTCCGTCGCATGCGCGCGGGCGAGTTTCCCGATGGATCACGTGTGCTGCGCGCCAAGATTGACATGGCATCGCCCAACATGCACTTCCGCGATCCCATCATGTACCGCATCCTCCATGCCAGCCACCACCGCACGGGTGACAAGTGGTGCATCTATCCGATGTACGACTTCGCGCATGGCCAGAGCGACTCCATCGAGGGCATCACACATTCCATCTGCACGCTGGAATTTGAGGTGCACCGCCCGCTGTACGATTGGTTCTGCGAAGCCTTGAGGATTCACCATCCGCAGCAGATCGAGTTTGCCCGTCTGAACCTCAACTACACCATCATGAGCAAGCGCAAACTGCTCCAATTGGTGAAGGAAAACCACGTGAATGGTTGGGACGATCCCCGTATGCCGACCATCTGCGGTCTGCGCCGCCGTGGCTACACGCCTGCTGCTATCCGCAATTTTGCCGAGACCGTCGGTGTGGCCAAGCGCGACAATATCATCGATGTCTCCCTGCTGGAGTTCTGTGCTCGCGAGGACCTCAACAAGACGGCCATTCGCACCATGGCCGTGCTCGACCCTGTGAAGCTCATCATCGACAATTACCCGGAAGATCAGGTGGAGGAGATGGATGCTGTGAACAATCCCGAGGATCCTGAGGCTGGCACGCGCAAGGTGCCCTTTTCCAAGGAACTCTGGATTGAACGTGCCGATTTCCGCGAGAATGCAGACAAGAAGTTCTACCGCCTCACCATTGACCGCGAGGTGCGCTTGAAATATGCCTATATCATCAAATGTACCCATGTGGTGAAGGATGATGCCGGCAATATCACCGAGATTCACTGCACATACGACCCGATGACCAAGAGTGGCATGCCCGACAGTAACCGCAAGGTGAAGGCGACCATCCATTGGGCTTCTGTGAAACATGCCAAAAAGGCGGAAATCCGCCTCTTCGACCGTCTGTTCAGCGTGCCCGACCCTGACAATTGTGAAGAGGGCCAGACCTTCCTCGATCACCTCAATCCCAATTCCCTGATCGTTCAGGATGGCTGGATTGAACCGTCACTCAATTTGGAGAAGGCCATGGCCATCAAACACTTCCAATTCGAGCGCCTGGGCTATTTCTACGCAGACCCCGACTCCACGGAAGAGAAACTGGTCTTCAATAAAACGGTAAGCCTTAAACAGTAAAGTTCAAAGTACAAAATTCAAAAGAACTTTATAAACTTTAAGAACCTTAAGAACCTTAAGAACCTTACGAACTTTAAGAACCCCACCTCATCTACCCTGTACCTTTTACCAACTTCACCTTTTATGCATTGCCTCACCGATTACGATACCAAAATCCTCATCGCCTTCAACATGAGTTTGCAGGGCGACAAGAAGTTCAGTGAGTTTCTGATGCAAAACGGGTATCCGGAGTTGGAGGCGTTGGCGGAGGCCATCCATTCCAACATTCAGGCGTTGGAGTGGTTGGCCAAGAACGGGTATCCGGAGTTTGCTGTGTTGAGCAATGCCATTGACGACGAGCCGGAGGCAATAGCGTGGCTGGAAAAGTATCATTGCGATTTTCTCTCCAGGTTCGCTGCTGCGTGCCGCAAAGACCCACGGGCCATGAAGTGGTTCGCGGACAATGATTTGAAGTTGTTCATCATGATGATTGCCAATATCCAGAATATTTTGATGTACCAGTCGTGGGACTCTTCGGACATCCACAAGTTTCGCCGCTCGTGATGGATGGGTACATGAGGCAAAAAGGGAACATGTGGCGCAAGAGGTGATGATGCAGAGTTCTCTTGGCTCCAGGTTCATAGTCATAGTTCATAGTCATAGTTATAGTCATAGTTCACAGTCATAGTTCATCATCCAGTCCCATGTCGGGGAATATCATATTGATTGTTTTTGTTGTGGTTGCCTTGCTTCTGCCTCGTATTCCGGTAGTGGGCAAGTTCTTCAACATCATCAACACGGGAGTGCACGAGTTCGGGCACGCGTTGATGGCGTTGCTGCTGGATGGTGAAGTGCATAAGATAGAGTTGTTTAAGGACACGTCGGGTGCTACAGTGACGCAAACCAAGCATAAGGCGGCGGCCTTTCTGATATCGTTGGCGGGTTATCCGTTTGCGGCGTCGGTGGCATGGCTGGCTTTCTACCTCGTCAGGCACGGTGCCGCTGTGGGGCTGGTGTTGGGGCTTTCTGTCCTGTTTTTGGTCATGCTGCTGTTTTGGATCCGCAACTGGTACGGTGCGCTGTGGGTGTTCCTGTTTACTGGAATTACTGCGCTGCTCCTTTTTTTGGACAATGCCCTGTACACGGAATATGTGGCCATGTTCTATGCGGTGATGATCCTCACGGAGTCGGTTGTTTCTTCGTTTGTACTGACTGTTCTGTCGTTCAAAGATTCGTCCAAGGCGGGCGATGCCACCAATCTGGCGAACCTCACGCACGTGCCGGCAGCCATCTGGAGTTTGCTGTTCCTTGCGTACACCCTGTGGGTGGTGTATCGCGTGGTGATGATGATGGTGTGATATGATAATTGTGAAAATTTCCGAAAATTGAAAATAAAATTTACAATAAATTGTTAAAATCTTATTATTTAAAATATTTAAATATCTGATTATCAGCGTTAAAATAATTTTTTAGAAAAGTCTTTGTGAAATTTGTTTTGATGTATCTTTGCTGCATCATAAAAAACAAACATAAAGACTATGAAAAGTAAAATAACGCAAGTGGAATTTGATGTTCCGCAATTGAGGCAGATGGTGTTGGAAAACACCGACCGAATTGAAAATAACGAATCGGTAATCAATAGGATGTGTGTTGAAGCAGCTGAACAGACTCACAAGATCAGTGCTCTTGAAGAATGGTTGGAAAATGTCCGCAGGGAACGCGAACGCGACATGCGCAGTTCCAGGGAGCGGATGGACAGGCTCGAAAAATTTGCAGAAGAATCCAGAATCGAATATGAAAAGCGCAATCGCGAGCTTAATGAGCAGATGAAGGAAACTGACAGACGAATAGAAGAAAGCAGAAGGGAGACTGACAGACGAATAGAAGAAAGCAGAAGGGAGACTGACAGACGAATAGAAGAAAGCAGAAGGGAGACTGACAGACGAATAGAAGAGAGCAGGAAGGAGACCGACGGACGGATAGAAGAGAGCAGGAGGGAAACTGACAGGCAAGTGAAACAAATGTTTGCCGAGACAAACGCAACGATCAGGCGCATTTCCGTGGAGCTTCTCGGCGTTACCGGCCACATTGTGGAGGGCCTTGTGAGCTCTTCCACCGAGATGATATTCAAGGATGCCGGTTTCGATATGCACAACAGTGGCAAGAATCTGAGGAGGGAAATCGCTTCTGAGAACAAGCAGATGGAGGTGGATGTCATGCTTGGCAATGAGAAAGTTGTCGTTCCTGTGGAGGTCAAGGCGAACTTTACCCAAAAGAAGGTGAAACGTTTTATTCACAAGATGGAGCTGTTCAGGAGTTTTTTCCCGGAATGCGCAGACAAAGAGGTTGTTGCCGCAGTTGCCGCCATCAACTACGATACTGACGCCGATGTCCTTGCCCACGAAGAAGGTCTGCTGGTCATCCGCGTCAGCAGTGATGACATTTTCTCCCTTGACCCTGTTGATGAGAAAAGATTACGGAAGTTCTGACGGTGGGCATCTTTATTTTTCATTGCCTTTTTTAGTGATTGAATATGAGAAACCACGGAGATTGTTTCACCATTTTTTTTCCTATTTTTGCGACCTCTAAAATCAATCGCTAATGTCACAGTATTTAACCGAAAATATCAGCAAAATTACGACCAATACATTGCAGCGCATGCGCGACCAGGGTGAGCGTATCGCGGTGCTGACCGCCTACGATTACTCTATTGCAACCCTGCTCGACATGGCCAAAATCGACGTCATTCTGGTGGGTGACTCCGCCGCCAATGTGATGGCCGGCTACAAAACCACGCTTCCCATCACCCTCGACGAGATGATTTATCACGCCTCCTCTGTCGTGAGGGCCGTAAAACGCGCTCTTGTGGTCGTGGACATGCCCTTTGGCACGTACCAGGGCAACTCTAAAATTGCCCTGAACTCCGCTATTCGCATCATGAAAGAGTCGGGTGCGGACGCTATCAAACTGGAGGGCGGCGCTGAGGTGGTCGAGTCGGTTGACCGAATTCTGAGCGCCGGCATTCCTGTAATGGGCCATCTGGGGCTGACCCCGCAATCCATCAACAAGTTCGGGACGTATGCCGTGCGTGCCACTACGGATGACGAGGCGTCGGCTCTGTTGGAAAATGCCAAACTGCTGGATCAACACGGCTGTTTCGCCCTGGTGCTGGAGAAGATTCCGGCAGCCTTGGCCAAGACAGTCACCGAGTCCATACATATCCCCACCATCGGTATCGGTGCCGGCGGTGCCACCAGCGGACAGGTGCTCGTGTTCCACGATATGGCCGGTGTCACCCAGCAATTTTCCCCGCGTTTCTTGCGCCGCTATCTGAACCTGAGCGAGGAAATCGTCGGTGCGGTAGAGCATTATATCGATGATGTCAAGAGTGCGAACTTCCCCAATGAGTCCGAACAATACTGATCCTGTACTGCTACTGCAGGAACGCATCCTGTATGAGGACAACCACCTGCTGATTGTGAACAAGCGGGCTGGGGAGATTGTGCAGGGCGACCAGACCGGCGACAGGCCTTTGCTGGAACTGGTGCGCGACTATATCCGTGTGAAAGGCAACAAACCCGGGAATGTGTTTTGCGGCCTTGTGCATCGTATAGACCGTCCGGTCAGCGGTGCGGTCATCTATGCCAAAACCTCCAAGGCGCTGTCGCGAATGTGCGAGATGGTGAAGAACCGTGCGGTGCGCAAGATTTACTGGGCTGTTGTCGAGGGCGTAGCTCCGGAGCAAGGACATCTGGTGCATTATATGCAGAAAAACGAGCGGCTGAACAAGACTTTTGTCTCCGAAGCGGAGAAACCCGGTATGCAGCGTGCTGAACTGGAGTTCCGCAGGATTGGTGCTTCGGAGCGTTATTCCCTGCTTGAAATCGAACTGCACACGGGCCGCCACCATCAGATTAGGGCGCAGCTGTCTGCCATCGGCCATCCCATCAAGGGCGATTTGAAGTACGGTGCCCGACGTTCCAACGAAGACGGCTCCATCGCACTGCATGCGCGCCGGCTGGTGTTTGAACACCCTGTCTCTCACATGGTTGTGGATACGGTGGCGCCGCCTTTTTCACCGTTGTTTGAAAAAATAAAAGTTTAGCGCAAACAAGTTTGCACGAATATGGAAAAACATTGAGGATTTTTTTCCGAGCAAATGAAAAAAAATGTATTTTTGCAGCCTCAAAAACGGCGGGGTAGCTCAGTCGGTTAGAGCGTCGGATTCATAACCCGGAGGTCACGAGTTCAATTCCCGTTCCCGCCACCAAAAATTACACAGGCTATGTATGTCTGTGTAATTTTTTTATATTTGCAGCCGTAACTGCGTGCGGGATTCTTTTCCTCAGTATGCATTTGATAAATCAATGTTATGAATAAGAAACTTTTTTTTCCGGTATTGCCAATAGTGTTATTGCTGATGGCATTTCTTTGTCTGGCGGATGTGTCTTTCGCCCAGACTTATTATGATGGCACGCCCCCATCGTTTATGACCTTTACGGCCAATTACGTGAAATGCCGCTATGGCAACTATTGGGATTCGTGCAATGACAACAATGTCAACTACCACAATTCGGGCAATGATGTCACACCGGCATCATACGGGACCAATCCGGGCAATTGGTCTGCAGCTACCGCAGGAAGCCATGCGGGTACGGCCACTGTGGGCCGCTTGACGCAGACCCCCACCAACTGGAGCCATCGTCTGCTGGTGCGTGGCTCTAACTGGAGCTCTTCTATGTACAACCAGTCGGGCATTGCCGGCGACGGTACCGATTGGTGCATGTGCTACCTGACCGGCAACAACACGTACGCGCGCAGCCCGGTGCTGCCTGTCGGCGGATGGGATCTGGAACCCGGCACCCCCGGTGATGACATTGACACTGTGATCCAACTGGGCGGCCCTGTCGATCAGGGTACGATGAGCCAGTCCATTGAGTACTATTTCATCCCCGATACCAACGAAAGTGTGCTGATGGTAATGCTGGCTTTCGCAACGGAGAAGTCAAACCACCAGACTTACTACAACCCGTTTTTCTATGTGGAGGTGATGGACTCGGCACATCATCTGCTCGATTTAGGTTATTATCCCGATCTGAGTGGTGTGCCCATGGACCAGTATCCCTATTACTGGCCCTATTCCCGTTTCCTGTATGTGCCCATCAACCCGGCCAATACCACCTGCCATATACCGTATTGTTTGGCCACCCCAGTTGGCTATGACTATTATGGAACCAATGATGAAAACAAGGCATTCGAGATTACCGACTGTCCATTTGCCCAGTATGGAAGCCACATTCCGGAATCTCACAGCTCATTGGAGAGCGAGTGGTTCCGTTACACACAGATTGCGTTCAATCTGTCGAAGCAGGCGCGCCGGCATCAGAAGGTTATCTTCCGCGTGAAGGCGCACGCATGCCAGGCTACCTATCATTGGGCATACGGCTATTTTGCTGCCAAGATGATACCCGGCTTTATCGATGTGGATGACTGCAGTGACGACGAAATTGTGCTGACGGTTCCAGACGGCTTCAGCGAGAACTCCTATATCTGGTATTGCGGAGCCGATTCCGCTTCGGCGCAACGCACCCATTATGACGGCCTGCATCGTGTACACTTGAGCCGTACCGATGATGATATTTATCCCTATTACCGTTGTGAAGTGAAAACGCAGGCAGGCGTCCCTATCATCTATGAGTGCAATATCAGCAGCTACAAAAAGATGATAGCGAATTTCACTTACGAACAAGTGCAGAGTGACGTGCCCAACAACCAATATGCCGTCCAGTTCATCAACAAAAGCATCTATGAACAGTATGCCGTGCCGACGGGAACCGACACAATACACCCGGGATTCCGGAATGTGGAGTGGGACTTTGGCGACAACACTCCGCGCGACTCCAGCTTGCAACCGCTGCATGTGTATAATGAGCAGGGCTTCTTCATGGTGAAACTGAAAGTGTGGGACAATGAGTTTCGCTGTTGTGATTCCCTATCGGGGCTGGTGCATGTGGATAGCGTGAACCATGTCTCCGTACTGGACTTCTCTTCGGATGCACTCAAAGTTTATCCCAATCCTGCCACCAACCAGGTGACGGTCTCTGTGGATGGCGGCAACTTGCTTCAGCAGGTGTCAATTTACAATATGGAGGGCCGCTTGCTCCAGACTAACAAAGCGGAAGGTCACTCTGTGACCATGGACGTGGAAGGACTGCCATCGGGTGTCTATTCTGTCCAGGTTCGGACCGAACAGGGCTCTTTGACCAAATTAATATATAAATTGTAATGTGAATTAGGAAAATGAGAAATCGACTTGCAACATAGGGGAGGGGAATTTCGTTATTGAAATAGTTTGCAAGTAGAACAATTTAATTTTTTATGAATATGAGACGCGATATTTTTTCTTTTGTGATGGTTTGCGCTTGTGCGCTCCTGCTTTCCATGTCTGTTGAATCCAAGGCACAGACAGGATACACATACACACCCTGGCGCGAGACCGACGTGCTGCCCAATGGAGATCCGCAGCCTCTTGATTTCATGACGTTGGGCGACGCGAATCATAAGTATGTGCGCTGCCGTTATGGCAATAGTGGCCGGAACTGGACTCAAAACATGGGTACAACAGGAACTGGCTTGGGTGCCAGTCACCTGCTGATTACCACTCAGTCTGACGACCCGTGCAGATGCTATTTGAACGGAACAAATCCGAATGGGACACCCCGCTATACGCATGAAAAGGTGATCCCTCGGTCATGGGACGGCGACCCGACCCACTATCAGGAAAGTGTGATCCGTCTCGGATGCTACCAGCACAGCGGCGCGTGTATGCACAGCCAGGAGATTGAATATTGGTTCTATCCGCCGAAAGATTCCAGTACCTTGTTGGTTTATTTTACATTTGCGCAGGAAAACGTTTCCAGCCATGATCCGGATTGGAATCCGAAATTTTCCATAGAGGTGCTGGATGGCACAAACAGCAACACCGAACAGTTGGTTCCGAGCGGATGTTATAACAATTTTACCAGAAACAATACTACAGGAGAATGTATTGTGGGAAGTGCGAATACTGCTTGGCCGTACAATAGATTTTTGGCGTCTCCGAGCGGGAATGGGGCGAATCAAGACTTTTCTTGCGGCCCCGATGACTACGGTGTTTATACATATTACTGGGTGAATACTGCGAACACAAAAACCACCCCCACTACTTTTGCTTATCGTGAATGCCCTACCGCTCAGACCAGTGGTAATGCCCTGTATCCAGTCACTTGGTTCGAATACAAACCGTTGGCTTTCGACCTCTCTGCATACGCCAATGCTGTACCCAACAAGGCAGTGAGACTGCGTATCCGGGCTGCGGCTTGTGAGGGTGTGGCTCACTGGGCTTACGGTATGTTCGCCGCCAAGCTGATTCCTGGATATATTTCGGTCGATGCCTGCGGTGATGAGTCAATCAATCTGTCTGTGCCATGGGGCTTCAACGAAAACTACTATGAATGGCATTATGGCCAGGATCCTGACCACTCACAAGGTATTTTGGAGCCAGGAACAACTCCCGGTGTTTCGGGTACAACCTACAACATCTCCCTTGACCCCACCCAAACGCGCATCTATCCCTATTATCGCTGCGTGATGAAATCCTACTCTGGCGTGCCGTTTACATACGAGGCTTACATTAAGAAATATCAGATTGAACCTGAATTCACGTATGAACAGGTTTTGGATCCTGACTATCCCTGTTCCCATATTATCCAACTGAATAACACGGGCAGGGTGAGTGAACTTACACCTAAGGAAAATGGTAACGGATATGACACCGCGTTGCAGGTCCCTATACAACATATTGAGTGGTATTACAAGAATAGCGCCGGTGAATATCGCGAGATACCCGGCAGCAATGGCCAGATGGATCCAGTGTTCAATGTGAGCAACACGGCCGATATAGATTTGACGAACTTCAATTACGAGCCGGGCGGCGACTCCATCATGGTCAAGCTCATCATGCAGGATTCATTGCAAAAATGCAGTGATACCATCGAGATGAACATAGGCCTGGATTTCTCTTTCGTGAAGGAGGGAACCATGGATACGACAGTGTATGTCTGTAACAACCAGCTGCCCTATTTTTTCAATAGCGATAGATATGGACAGAACTATCGATGGGATAATCCGGGTACTAAGGAGTGCCATGTGGGAGAGGATTTTAACGATAAGTCCTGGAATTATTGCGACAGCGTGGTTAAGGTAACCGTGGAAGTGATGGATCCCAAGGTGGAGATTTTGGATGTGGGTGACTACTGCGATTCTTTCCGTACTACGCTCACGGTGGTGCCGGCTCCCAATCAGGCGTTCGAACAAGAGGATATTCATGTGTTGAGTTGGAATGGGGACGAGAGTCTTACAGGCTCCAGTTATATGGCGGAACATGCAGGTGTTTACAGCGTTGAAGCCGCTATTGGAGATGCAGGATGCACAACTACGGCCTCATACAAGATTTCGGCATGCATGCCCTTCATGAACCTGCCCAACACCATTACTCCGTCGAACCATGACGGTATCAATGACTGTTTCGAGATTCCTCAGAAGAGTCTGGTGAAATCACTGGAGTTTACGGTCTATAACAAAAACGGATCGGTAATGTTCCACACCACGGATGTGAACTTCAAGTGGCGTGGAGCCCGCTTCAGTGAGGATTATCCGGATCAAGAACTTACGAATCAAACTTACGTATATACGTTGAAGATGGTGGACTACAACGGGAAGCCCTATCCGGTGATGAAAGGTGTCATCGTGGTGCTGTAGTTTGTCCATACCTTATAAAATTATGATGTAATGCATTGGAAATATTGTAGATTATGCTGGATAGCAGTCTGCTGTCTGTTGCTGACAGGCTGCCCTGACAAACCCAAAGATAACCCAGTCCAAAAGCCGTCGGTCGCGCCGCCGGCTTTTGACGTTGATTCAGCCTACCAATTCGTGAAGGCGCAGACCGACTTCGGACCGCGTGTGATGGGCAGCGAGGCACATGAGAAATGTGCCCAGTATCTGTTGCGTAAACTCTCCGAGTTCTGCGATACGGCTTTCGTGCAAGAGTTCACGGCTAATACATACGATGGCAAGAAATGGTCGGCGCAGAACATCATCGGTTCCTTCGCTCCCGACAAGAGCGAGCGCGTTGTGCTCTCCTCCCATTGGGATTCGCGTCCGTTTGCCGATCACGACCGCAACGCGGCCAATCGCGACAAGGCCATTGACGGAGCCAACGACGGCGCGTCCGGTGTGGGCGTGTTGTTGGAGGTAGCCCGCCAGTTGCAACAGCTGAACCCCGCTGTCGGCGTTGATATTGTGCTCTTCGATGCGGAAGACTATGGCCCGAAGGAGGGTGAGAACGCACCTCCCGGCGAGTGGTGGGGCCTCGGCTCCCAGTACTGGGCGCAGCATCTGCACAAACCCGGCTACATGGCACGCTATGGCATCCTGCTTGACATGGTGGGCTCGCCCAATGCACAGTTCTATCAGGAGAGCTTCTCCGTGCGCGACGCGCAGCCCGTAGTGGCCAAGGTGTGGGGCTATGCGTATGACCTTGGATTCGGTAACTATTTCATCAATCAGCCCGGCGGTATTATCACCGACGACCATTACTATGTGAACAAGTATGCCCCCTTCAAGATGATTGACATCATCCATTATGACATGACCTCGGGCTCCGGCTTCGACCCCGTCTGGCATACCTTGAATGACAATATCCAGCATATCGATAAAAACACTTTGGGGGTAGTGGGGCAGACCTTGTTGTATGTGATTAAAAACGAAAAATGATGCGCTTCAAAGTCTTCAAATTCGGCGGCGCTTCCGTGAAAGACGCCGCTGCCATAGAGAATCTGCATGAGATCCTGCGCCGCTATCCCGACGACCGTTTGGTGGTCGTGATCTCGGCCATGGGCAAGACGACCAACTTTCTGGAAAAGGTACTGCACGCTTACTACAACGCTCCCGACCAGGTGGACGGCCTGTTGGTGGAGCTGCAACGGCAGCACGAGGATGTGGCCGAGCGCCTGGTTCCAGACCCTGGCTCCATTGTGGACAGCATCCGCATTCTCTTTGCCCGGCTTCGTGCTCGCCTGTCCGTGGATCATTCCAATAACTATGATTTCGATTACGATCAGATTGTGAGTTTCGGGGAACTGCTTTCCACCACCATTATATCCACATACCTGAACCTTACCGGCATTCCCAATACATGGCTGGATGCGCGCAAATTGGTCCGCACTGATTCCACGTACCGTGAGGGACGCGTCGATTGGGATGCCACCATACAGCAAGTGCGTGACACTCTGTTGGGCCAGGAGGCCAAGGTGTTCCTTACGCAAGGCTTCATCGGCGGCACTGCCGAGAACCTCACCACTACATTGGGGCGCGAGGGCTCCGACTACTCGGCCTCTATCATGGCGTATGCCCTGGATGCCGAAAGTGTGACTATCTGGAAGGATGTCCCGGGATTGCTCAACGCCGACCCCAAACGCTTCCCCGATGCTGTCAAGCTGGACAAGATACCCTACGAGGAAGCGGTGGAGTTGTCCTATTATGGTGCCTCCATTATCCACCCCAAGACTTTGAAACCTCTGCAGAACAAGCAGATTCCGCTCTATGTGAAGTCGTTTTTCCAACCCGATGAGTCGGGTAGTGTCATTACCTCCTGCCCACTGGAAAAACGCATCCCCTCCATCATCGTCAAAGACCATCAGACCTTGCTGACGGTTTTCCCGAGGGACTTCTCCTTCATTGCGGTGGATAATCTGTCAGAACTGTTCGCGATTTTCGCCCAATATCGCATCCGTGTCAACATGATGCAGAACTCTGCATTGAGTTTCTCCATCTGCACGGATGCCGAGCCTCATAGGATACAGCAGTGTGTGAAAACCTTGCAGGAGAAATACAAGGTCAAATACAACGAAAATGTGCAGCTCATCACCATCCGGCATTACAACAAACAGACCATCGACAAAGTGCTCGCCGGCCGCACAGCCATCCTGCGCCAGACCAGTCGCGCCACGATACAGTTTGTGATAGTTGAGAGTTGAGCGATAGAGTAGAAGAGTAAAAGATTATAGGATTAGAAGATTAAAAGATTAGGAGATTAGGAGATTAGATGAGGGAAGATACATTATGAACTCTATAAACTAAAAAACTTGCTAACGTTACGAACCTTATGAACCTTATGAACCTTATGAACTTTATGAACCTTATGAACTTTATGAACCTTATGAACCTTACGAACCTTACGAACTTTACGAACTTTACGAACCTTACGAACTTTACAAACCATATAACCACAATATGAAGCATCGTTATCTTATCAGCGGCGGTGGCACCGGAGGCCATATTTTCCCGGCCTTGGCCATTGCCAACAAAATCAAGAAAGAGAATCAGGAAGCTGAGATTCTGTTTATCGGAGCCAGTGACAAAATGGAAATGAAACGTGTTCCTGAGGCCGGATATGACATTCGAGGACTTGAGATTTATGGAATCAGCCGTGATTTCTCTCCTAAGGGCATCTGGAAAAACGTTAAACTGCCTTTTGTGTTGATGAAGGCGATGCGGAAGGCGCGTAAAATCATTCGGGAGTTCAACCCTGACATTGCCATTGGGGTAGGGGGCTTCGCTTCCGGTCCTGCGCTCAAGGTCGCCGACCAGCTGGGGGTGCCTACACTTTTGCAGGAGCAGAATTCCTATCCGGGTGTGACGAACAAGATGTTGGCCCCGAAGGCAAAGAAGATATGCGTGGCATACGAGGGCTTGGAGAAATATTTCCCCGCCGAGAAGATTGTGCTGACGGGAAATCCTATCCGTGCGGAGATTTTGAACCTGAAAAGGAAGGATCCCAAAGCATACGATTTTTTCGGCTTCACGCCCGAGAAGCGTACCGTGCTGGTAGTGGGCGGCAGTTTGGGGGCCAGGACTCTCAACGAGACCATGGCACTTCATTTGGATGATTTCCGCAAGGCGGATGTCCAGGTGCTGTGGCAAACGGGTGAGCTCTACTACAAGAACATCGATTCCAAGTTGCTGGCTTCGCAGGACGAGCACGTGCGCATTTTACCGTTTATCCGCAACATGAACGATGCCTACAGCATGGCCGACGTGATTGTGTCGCGGGCCGGTGCGCTGGCCATCGCGGAGCTGGCCGTTGTCGGAGTGCCGACCATATTGGTGCCCTTCCCTTTTGCTGCGGAGGACCACCAGACCTACAACGCCAAGGCTCTCTCCACCAAAGGGGCTGCTGTCCTGATACCCGATTCGGAGGCCAAAGAGAAGCTGATGCCCTCGCTGATGCAACTGCTGGAAAATCCGCAGGAATGCGAACAGATGGGCCAAGTGCTGCGTACTTTCGCCCAGCCCGACGCTATCGACCGGATTTATGAACAGATAGAACAAGTGTAAGAATTCTTGCCATGCCATTCGAAAAAGACCTTTTAGCGGTGAAACAGACCGAATTTGATCTTGCCTCCGGCAGGATTCTGATTTCGGTGCCCTATTATAATGACACCTTCTTCAACAGGTCGGTGGTTCTGCTGACCGATTATGAAGGTGAGCATGTCGCGGGGCTTATCCTCAACCGCAAGCTGCCCTATACGGTCAAACAGATGGTGGATGGCTTGCGCGTGGATGCTCCCATGTATCTGGGCGGTCCGGTGCTGCCTACCGCGCTGTTCCTGCTGCACTCGTTTGACAGTTGCAAGGAGTCGGCGCGCATCGCTCCGGGCATCTATGTAGGCTACGACCAAGTGCTGCTGGCCCTGATTGAGCATAATGCCATTCCCGCGCTCAAGTATCGCTTTTTGATGGGTTATGCAGGCTGGAGCCCCGGACAGTTGGAACAGGAAATTGCCCGCAATATGTGGGTCGTCGGTAACCCCACCCCTGAGTTGATTTTCCATACCGAACCCGACAAGATGTGGGAAAAGGCGGTGAAAGTCTTGGGTGAGGAGTACAGCCATTGGCTCAATGTTCCCGAATATATTAATCTGAACTAACAGGATATGAGAAAGATAACTATTCTGGTGCTTATGGTCGGTTTGCTACACGGCGTTGTGCAGGCCCAGCGGTCCACCACCAGCAGCAACTTCAAGGGTGGCGTGCGAGGTGGCTTTACGGCCTCGCAGATTTCCGGCGACAACCTCACCGGATTCCACAAATTGGGTGCCTACGCGGGCGTGTATGCCTGTTTTCCTTTGAATGACAAGGGGAATCTGAAAATACAGGCCGAGATTGATTTCACCATGAAGGGCAGTCGCACCTATTATCCGCCCAAACAGAACGTTTCCATGATGAACAAGTATGTGCTCAATATCGGCTATTTGGAGGTGCCTGTCCTGTTGAGGTGGCGTTTTGCCCGTCTTACCATCCACGGCAACAGCGATTTTGAGTTTGAACTCGGTCCTATGTTCGGCGTGAATCTCTACCAGCGCGAGCGCGATGTGTATGGCATCATCCAGGGACGGCCGCAGTTCCGCCGGTTTGAGTTCTCGGCGATGGCGGGTATCTTGTACATGTTCAATGAACATCATGGCGTCAGTTTCCGATACTCTAATTCCATCCTGCATGTTCGCAAGCCTAACTGGGCTGTGAACAGACCTGTCAAAATGCAGTACAACTCTGTTATGATGATAAGCTATTTCTATCAATTCTAATGATGATGAAAAGATTCTGTTTTTTTGTTTTGTTTCTGCTATCTCTATTGACTGGGAAATCTCAGGCTCAGGTGCGTACGGGCGATCTTTTGTTCGTGGGCCTGCCGCTGGATTATACCCTGACGGACGACACTACCATGTCTGGCGCCATTTCTGCTGCCACAGGAAACAAGAATGAAGTCAATTATATCCACGTGGCCATTTTGGAAGTGGATGAACAAGATCGGATTTGGATTTTGGATGCCACGCTGAAACATGGCGTGGACAGACATCCTTTTGATACATTCTTGGTGGATTTTAAACTGAAAGACGGCAGCTATCCCTATATGAAGGTGATGCGGTTGAAAAACAAAAAGGATGCTGGAAATGCCAAGATGTTTGTGGAAAATGCCAAAAAAATCTGTGGAGAAGGGTATGACCTCTATTTCATGCCGGACAACGGGTTGCATTATTGCAGCGAGTTGGTCTATGACGCGTATGTGACACGCGAAGGCAAGCATCTGTTCCATGCCGCTCCGATGAACTTCAAGTCGGAGGATGGAACGTATCCGCCCTATTGGGTCCAGCTTTTCCAGCTGATCGGCCAACCCATTCCCCAGGGTGAGCCGGGCACTAACCCCAACGCCATGTCCAAAGAAAAATGCCTGAAGCGAGTGGGAACATTGGAAGTGAAGTAGCTTTGAAACAGATGTCCGTACCCTTTGTACGACAATGAAGTGTATATTTTTGTATCTTTGCCCGCTTTTTTATAGATGAATACCCTGTTTTTGGATCGAGATGGTGTGGTGAATGTGCAGATTGTGGGCGGCTATGTGGAATCCGTTGATCAGTTTGTGTTTATAGACCATTTTCTGGAGGCGATGAAGTTGCTTCGTCCCCGATTCAAGCATATTGTTTTGGTGACGAACCAGCAAGGCATAGCCAAGCAGATCTGCACGCAGGCACAGGTGGATGCTGTACACAGCTATTTGCAGATGCGCCTTCTCGCGCAGCGCACCCCGATGGATGCCATCTACTGTTGCCCGCACCTGGCGGGCGAAAACTGCGGATGCCGGAAACCCCAGATTGGCATGGCCTGGCAGGCTCAACATGACTTCCCGGATATTGATTTCAGTGACTCCATTATGGTCGGCGACAGCCTGTCTGATATGCAGTTTGCCCAAAACGCAGGAATGATGCCCGTGCATGTGGGCCCCATCCGCCATCCCGAATTTGATGAAATACTCTCCATTACGAAATACCATTTCGACTCGCTATTTGATTTTGCCCTTTATTTGGATGAAAAGAGGAAAGGAGGAGAAGAGGAATAAATACTTCTCTCTTACTCTTTTACCCCTCAACTCTAAACTCTAAACCCTAATCTCTACACCCCCAAATGCCCACCTATTTCCTCATCTGGTTCATCTGTTATCCGCTGGCATTGTTGCCGTTGGCGTTGCTGTATGTGCTCGCGGTGCCGTTGTACTTGGTGCTGGCTTTCGTGGTGCGTTACCGGCGCAAGGTGATTGAGGGTAATTTGTCACGTTCCTTTCCTGAAAAATCTCCGAAGGAAATCCGTAAGATTGCCAACTGCTATTATTGGCATCTCTCTCAAATAGCGGTGGAGATGGTGAAGATGCTGGTGCTGCCGCGTTGCATATTACGGAAACGTTACCGTTGCAGCAATCCCGAGTTGGTGAACCGGTTCTTCGACGAGGGCAAGAGTGTAATCCTGATGTCATCGCACTACAACAACTGGGAATGGATGATATTGGCATTGGATGAGATGTTCAAGCACCACGGGGTAGGGGTGGGGAAACCCAATACGGACAAGGTCTTTGAGAAACTGGTCAACCGTGCGCGCACGCGCTACGGCACGGAGGTGGTGTTCGCGGACACCGTGCGCGAGACCTTCGAGCATTACGAGTCGCAGCATATTCCCGTGGCTTACATGATGCTCAGTGACCAGTCGCCGAACAGCAAGAAGAAGTGCTATGTCACTGATTTCTTGCACCAGCGCACGGGCGTGATTTTCGGCGCAGAGCACTTCGCACGCAAGTATGATATTCCGGTGCTCTATTACGAAGTGGTGAAGGAGCACATGGGCAAATACCGTGTGGATGTGCAGGTGATTGCCGAGCACCCGAATGCGTGCCCAGAATACACCATCACTCAAAAATATGTGGAACTGTTGGAACAGACCATCCGTAAGAAGCCCCAGTTTTGGCTCTGGAGCCACCGCCGGTGGAAGTTCAAGTTTTAAATTCTTTCATCGCGACCGCCGGCGGAGTGGTGGATGGCAGGCCGGAGGTCTGCCGCGCTTGGTAGCCAGGGGTAAGGTGCGAGGTACGAACTCCGCCACCCCTGGGTGTGTGGGCCGTGTGTGCGATTGTCGCGGCGCGCGACAAATTTGCCCCGAAGGATTGCGCGTGCCGCCGCGAAAGGGAGAATATGAAAATTATAATTTATAATTTGATCTTTTCGATAGTATCTCTTTTAGTTTCTAATTCTTTATTTAAAACATCATATATATACACCGGACTTTGGAAATAAAGCCCGGTTTCTGTGTTGTTCAAATTTTCGAATGTCTTGGAATTGTAGAACACATCCATGGCCTCAGCAATGGATAGGTTCTTCTTTTCCACCAGCATGGTGATTACATCCCGTGCCATACACTCGTTCATATAATCAATCTCGCTCATATTACAAATTCATGAAAGATACCCTCCGTTTCTTTTGCAATATTCGGTCATGGCATCCACCATATAGGGAAAGCCCATAGTATGGGCCACATCGTATTGTTTCTCCAAAAAATCCAAAGCCATATACTGTCGTAGATATAGGTACGTCTGTCTGATATTCATGTGGTGATGTTGTGCGAACTCACCAATGAAAACCACGAGATATTCTATTCTGTCACGACAATCCATAATAACTTGATGTTATGGTCCTATACTCAAAAAATCAGGGCAAAGATAGTCATTTTTCGGATATGTGCGGCAAATAAAAAAGTAAGGGTTGCCTCATAGGCAACCCTTACTTTTTTGCAATGATGTTCGGCAATCTTACCAAGCGAACAGCGGTCTGTCGTGCATCATGTCGTTGACCGTCTTGCGGGTCTTGGCGATGAGCTCTTCGTTCTCCACGTCGCAGAGGATGTTGTCGATCATCTCGACGATGCCGTCCATGTCAGCCTCTTTGAGGCCGCGGGTGGTGATGGCGGGCGTTCCGACACGCAGACCGGAGGTCTGGAATGCGGAGCGGGTGTCGAACGGAACCATGTTCTTGTTGATGGTGATGTCGGCCTTCACGAGGGTGTTCTCGGCCACCTTGCCCGTCATTTCGGGGAACTTGGTGCGGAGGTCGATCAGCATCAGGTGGTTGTCGGTGCCGTTGGAGATGATCTTGTAGCCTCTCTTGTTGAAGGCTTCTGCCATGGCAGCGGCGTTCAGTTTCACCTGTTTCACATATTGAGCGTACTCATCGGTCAATGCCTCGCCGAAAGCGACGGCCTTGGCGGCGATGACGTGCTCCAGTGGGCCGCCTTGCACGCCCGGGAACACGGCAGAGTCAAGCATCTGTGACATCATCTTCACGACGCCCTTCGGGGTGGTCTTGCCCCACGGGTTCTCAAAGTCCTTGCCCATCATGATGAGGCCGCCGCGCGGTCCGCGCAGGGTCTTGTGCGTGGTGGTGGTCACGATGTGGCAGTGCTCCACAGCGTTGTTCAGCAGACCCTTGGCAATCAAGCCGGCAGGGTGGGAGATGTCGGCCATCAGGATGGCACCGATCTCGTCAGCAATCTTGCGCATGCGTGCCCAGTCCCAGTCGCGGCTGTATGCGGAGGCACCGCCGATGATGAGTTTCGGACGCTCGCGGAGAGCCACTTCCTCCATGGTGTCATAGTTCACGCAACCGGTTTCTTCTTCCACCTGGTAAGCGACCTGGTGATAAAGGATACCGGAGGAGTTGACGGGAGAACCGTGGGAAAGGTGTCCGCCGTGGTTGAGGTCGAGACCCATGAAGGTGTCACCGGGTTGCAGGCAGGTGAGCAGCACGGCCATGTTGGCCTGTGCGCCGGAGTGCGGCTGCACATTGGCCCACTCGCAGCCGAAGAGCTCTTTCACGCGGTCGATGGCGATCTGCTCGCTCTGGTCCACGATCTGGCAGCCGCCGTAGTAGCGCTTGCCCGGAAGGCCTTCAGCGTATTTGTTGGTCATAACGGAACCCATGGCCTCCATTACTTGGGGGCTGACAAAGTTCTCGGAAGCGATCAGTTCGATGCCGTTTGTCTGGCGTTGACGCTCCTGTTCGATGAGATTGAAGATTTGTTCGTCTCTTTTCATATTAGAATTGTGTAAATTATTGATTTATAAATGATTTTATTTGTCAGTGAATGAGGTTGCAAATATAATAAAAATGTACCTTCGTTTACATTTCCAAGCCATTATTTGTAGAGAAATCATTTTTGAATTTTGAATTCTGGATTATGAACTCTTTTTGTATCTTTGCCACGTTCAATTTTACCGTATGAGTCAGGAGGATTTTTCAGAAAAAAAAACGGATAACCGCCGCCGCAGGCTGCTCTTCGCACTTGGCGGGGTGTTCGGTCTTCTGCTGGGCGCACTGCTCACTATGTTGGTGGTGAACTGGCTTGACTATGGGCATCCAACTGTGGTCAAGATAATGGAACCAACACAGGATGGCAAGTCGGATACGGTCGTGAACTACGTGATACACAAGTACCAGACCGAAAAAGCTTCGGAAAACAACCCGCTCTCCTCCGATACGCTTGCTGCGGACTCTGTCATGTCGGATGAGCTCGACTATCAGGACTTCATGCTGGATGATGACGAACTTCGTGAATTGCAGGAGACCGAGGAGGCGCATCAGAATATTGTGGGCGAACGGATGCTGAGGAAAAGTGTGCAGAAGGTAATCTATCTGAACCACAACAAGCAAGAGATTCCTATGCCAAGCAACGGCATTGCCCAGATACAAATCCAGCAATGGGAAACCCCGATAAAAAACAGATTGTCTTACCAGTTTTCCGGCAACACTGTCAAACTCAAGGGACTCAGTGCCGAAAATGCGAAGGTGGTTTGCTATGAGGATAATTTCTATCTGGCCATCGGCAAGCGCGTGTATGCGTTGAAACCCAATAAGCAGTATGAAAAGCTGATTGAAGTTTCAGATGTTGTTTTTCCTTTGAAGTAAGTAGTTCATTGCTCCGGAGGCAGTGGCCGTGTCATTATTCCAGCTCCTCCTCTCGGAACTGGCAAAGCCTGTCGCTTATTTCTTCTTGGTTTTGGCGGCCGCTTCCAGCGCACGCCTGATCTTGCGGCGCGACCGTGAGTCGAAACTCTGTTTGTAGGCCAAAGCCACACCTGCCGTGTAGTTGATCTGCGAGTTGAAGTCATGGTTGTAGTAACTCTCATCATGCTCGCCGACAAACGTGTACGCTTTCAGCTTCCAGGTACCGGCCGCGTTGATGTTGTACTCCAACGTGAAGTCCCCGTATAGGTTGTTCGTGGCTGCAGCGTTCTTGTCGTCGTAGTATCCGATGCTGGTGGACAAATTGATCCTGTCCTGCCAAAGGTTGGCGTTAGCCCTGACGCCATATTCGGCGACAGTGCTCTCGCTTGCCTGGTTGTAGATAAACCCGAATGAGCCTTTCTGGCCTTCCATCAGCTTGCTTAACGTGTTGTTGATGAAATTGCTCAACATGGAATAGTTGCCGCCGTTTCCACTGACGGAGAAGAGCTCGTTCGGCATGAAACTGTTGGTGACTATGAAATAGGCGAACTGCTTGGTCATGTTCTCCTTGTTAGTCGTGTCGATCGCATTGTAGAATGTGTTGCGTACCTCCGGGCTGCTGTTGGGCAACTCGAAACTGAAGGTCGGGTCGAGATTCTTCATGATTTCCCCCTTGAGATGCAAATATGCATTCACATTGGAAGAGGCCGTGCTGACAAGGTTCTCTTGCGGCACGATATTGGCCAAGGAGGTCTTGGAACTCTTGTATGCGCTGGCATTGACCACCATGTTGTCCAGCGGACCGTCGAAGACAATGCTGCCGCCAGGGACGAGCGTGAGACGGGAGTTGACAATATCATACAGGGAGAATCGGAAATAGCCGGAGTGCAATTCCAAGTTACCGTAAAGGTTGAGATCATCCTGGCCATCGTACGTGAGGCGGAAGTTGCCATTGGCGCGTGCGTTTAGCGTGCCGCCGATGGATTCCAGCAGCAGCACGATGTCGGCAGCGTCCGTGACATTGAAGGTGAAATCAAAATCCAGTTCGATGCTGGGTTGGGGATCTTCAATGTCGGAGGTGTCCTTGGCTACAGTGGTCTTGAACCGGATGATATCCGACTCGGAAGCGGAGTTGGCCGAACTGACTTGCAGGTATATTTTGGTGCCTTCCAAGGTTTCCAGATTAGAACCGCGGAATGCCAGCTTCTCGTCGGTACCCGTAATGGTCACCAGTCCGGATGCGTAGCCTTTGCCGTAAAAACTGGAATTGATGGTCTTGGGTGTGTTGAGCACCATGATGCCAGGTGTGATGATTTTCAGATCAAACAACATGTTTCTGAACTTCTTGTGCTTGACGCTGCCCATGAGCATGCCGCTGTTTCCGTCAGAATCGCTCAGTCTCATGTTGTCGAAGAAGATGCCCTCATCGGTGAATCGGATTTCTTGGTCTTCGACATCGTAGCTGGTGCCCAGCGCTGCAATACCCATGTTGGCTTTGATGACTCTGACGGTGCCGTCAAAGTAGGTGGAGTCCGGGTTGGCATAGAAAGAGAGCTTGCCAGAAGCGATCCCTTTGATGTGGTCGCTGAAACTTGACAGGAACGGATTCAGGAAACCTGCGTTCAGGGTGTCGAAGGTGGTGTGTACCTGAAATCTCTTTTTGTTGGTTTCATAAAGCCCCTTGATATGGGCAAAGATGTTTTGCTCTTTTTCGAATTGCCGCACGTCGTATGAATCGAGCGTGTTGGCAGTTAGTATTTCATTGTTGTGGAAGAAACCGCCGGAGAAACCGATGTTGCTTTCGCCGTTCCATCCCGCCATCATGAACAGGTCGCCAATTTCGGTGTCATTGAAAACAAAGTCATCAGCCAGTACCTTGCCTAATAGCAATCTCCGCTGGCCATTGCGCAGGTGCACGTCGGCGGATAGCCGGCCGCCAAAGCTCATGTCGGAAAGCAACGGGTTGGCCAGGGCAAGGTCAAGGCCCTCTGCTTTGATGTTCATGTCGGAAGTCGTATGGTGGAAGGCGTAATCGCCGTTGATACGCAGGAGACTGGAATCGTTGTCAATGACAAGATTCTCAACCAATACCTTGTCTTTTTTCAGATGAATGGAGTTGTCGTTATTGAAAACCCAGTCCATGTCGTTCAGGCACAGGGAGGTGTTGCGCAAATGGAAGATGATGTCTTCGGGATGGGAAATGATGACGGAACCGGCAACCTTGGATCTGTGGCCCGTTTTCTTGTTGAAGTCGTTGTTCCAGCTGATATCGTACAGCACACTGTCTAAGTTGGAGTTGCCTTCAATGGCGATGTGGTCGAATTTCAGTTTGCTCCCTCTTTTGCCAAGGACAAGTGAGTCAATGGCTCCGTCCAGTTGGATGCGTTCTTGGTCAAGCGTGTTGCCGTTCAAGGTCAAGTTGTGAATGCGGATTTTATTGCGGATGAAGAAATACGGGATGTTGGCTTCGACCATGTCGCTGCGGTCGTCGGAGTACAAGGCCATGTCCAGTGTGGAGTTAGGAGCGATGAACAGGTTCGGGAATACGAGCTTCAGCACGTTGTAGGTTCTATAGGTGCTGATATTTGCTTTGATGTAATAGTCGCGGCTCTCGGCGTGGTGCCGGTTCTCCTTGTACGGGTGGCCCTTGGGCACAGGTATGAGACCGGGAAAATAGTTGTGTGCGAACGCCATGATGGAGTCCACGGCGCAGGCCAACGGATAGTTCGTCTCCAACGAGGCGTTGGCGATATTGGAGGAGACGATGAATTTGTGGGCGATGTCGGTGTTGATGGAGGTGATGCGGAACCTGCAGTCCCTGAGGCTGTCGCCGTTGTTGAAGACGCGAATGTTGTCACATCCCACATAGCCGCTTACGTCGTCGAGGTTGGTGCCCCTGAGTGTGAAGGTCAGGTTGTCGAAGCCGGCCTCCATGGTCGGGTTCTGTTGAAGCGTATAGATGACCTTGTCTAAACCCTTGGCCGTGGCGGAGTCGCGCCGCGGCATGGCGTTGGCAATGTCTCCGAGGTCTATCTTGTCCATGTCGATGTTACCCTGCAACAGAGGTTCCTCCGCGGTCATGTCCAGTTGCCCTATGATGTCGCATTTCAGATGCGGGTCGTCGGAATGCAGGGTGAGGTCGTACAGACGGTTCTTATAGACCCCTGACACAGAGGTGTTCCTCAACGGATAGTTGAAGATGTCCAGATGTGAGATGTCGCCGCTGACGGTTCCCTGTAGCTTCTGGAAGCCCTCTTTGGACCATGTCTTGTCGCCCAGCCCGCCCTCGAAGGCTAAATCGAAAGCTGTGCTTCCGACACCCTTGTCGTTGTGGATCAGTTTGGCGATGTTGATGCCGGTGGTGCTGACGTTGCCTTGCAACATTAACCTTTCATCATATACCAAGGTGGAGATGGTGGCGTCGAGATTGCCGACGTCTGAGACGGCGATGAGGTCGGTGTTGAAATTCGTGAGCGTGCCATTGAATGTAAGTTGACCGTGGGTCTGTCCCAATTCAGCTATCGATTTGTTGATAGTCAGCTTCTTGCCGCCCGGCAAGGTAAGCAGAGCAAGTCCTGGCACGTACACACTGCAAGAATCAATGTTGACGTTGTAGTGCGCCTGTGTAGGAGTAGTGATGTTTTTCAAGGCTATGTCGCCGTATAGCCGGTTGACAGGACCGCAGTTGACGTTCAGGTTGATGATTTGGAAGTCGTTGACAGTGCCGTCAAATCGGTCGGCAGAGAGGGTGAGCACTTCGGACATGCCGCGCAGGCTGCCGACTAAATCGGCCACGTCGCGCATGTCGAGCTTGGAGGGACGCAATTGGCTCTGGATGCGCACGGAATCGAGGAATTCGGCGTAGTCGAACCAGTTGTCGTAATCGAAGCTCAGGTCAAGGTCAAGGTTGCTGCGGGTGGTCTGAACCTTGAATCCTTCGAATTTCATGCCGTGTGGGCAGATGTGGAATTCACCGCTGCCGTCGGTCATGCTGAACCCACTGTATTGGTTGAACGACAAATGGTTGAACTTGGCACCGACACTGTCGTTCAGCACGATGAATTTATCGACCTCCCAGTTGATGTTTTTCAGCTCCAGAAAAGCATAGTCCATGGGCGGCTGGTCGTCGGCGTTTAACACCTCCCGCCGATAGTCGTTGATGTACACGAAACGGGAGTTGACCAGTTTGAGATGTTTGGCGGTCAGCAGGAACGTGGATGTGCCCTTCTTTTTCGGGAAATTCTTGGCCCAGAGCGATATGTTGACAGTCTCGTCTCCCAGATACTTCCGGATTACCACATCCGCGTCTTCAAGGGTCGCATTCCCGAGTTTGAGTTTGAAGGGCTTGATGGAAATGCCTCGAATGCGGCCGTTGGCTTTGCCCACATAGATCATGTCGTTGTTGTGAAGGTCGCGGATGCGCACTTCGTGGGCCACCAGACGCAGCGATGGGGTGAGCCGCACGTCTTTGATGGTTAGGCCTATGCCATATTTCTCATTGACAATATCAGTTACTTTGTTGACGATATAGGTCTGGATGGCGGGCACGAAAAGCAGTCCCACGAGCAGGAGGTCCAATGCGATGAACACTCCCAAAATCCATAGGATTATTTTCCCGATTTTTTTACTACTTTTGCTGCCCACAATTGTTAGCCTATGTCTGTTTATATTCTTGGTATAGAATCTTCCTGCGATGACACCTCCGCCGCTGTGGTGGAGGGCACGACCATACTCTCTAATGTCATTGCCAGTCAGAAGGTTCACGCTGAATTTGGCGGGGTGGTGCCCGAGTTGGCGTCACGTGCACATCAGCAGAATATCATCCCTGTGATTGACACTGCATTAAAGCGCGCAAAGATAAATAAAAATCAGTTATCCGCCATCGCTTTTACAAACGGCCCCGGCTTGCTCGGCTCTTTGCTGGTGGGCAGTTCCTTCGCGAAGTCCATGGCGTACAGCTTGCAGATACCCTTGATACAGGTGGATCATTTGCAGGGCCACGTGTTGGCCAACTTCCTGAACAAGCCCGATGAGGACAAGCCCAAACCCTCATTCCCCTTCCTCTGCCTCACGGTCTCCGGCGGCCATACCCTGCTTTTGCAGGTCAACGACTACTTCGACATGCAGCGTTTGGGCGGCACGATCGACGACGCCGCGGGCGAGGCGTTCGACAAGGCGGCCAAGATTCTGGGCCTGCCGTACCCCGGCGGCCCCGTCATTGACAAATATGCACAGGAAGGCGACCCCAGGAAATTCCAGTTTGCCGTGGCTCATATCCCCGGATTGGATTACAGCTTCAGCGGACTTAAGACCTCTTTCCTCTATTTTGTCCGCGACCATCTGAAAGAGAATCCGAATTTCATAGAAGAGAATATCCACGACCTTGCAGCATCGATACAATATGCTATTATCAAATCATTGATGGATAAGGTGATAAAGGCATTGAAGACCTCGCCTTGCAAGGATTTGGTGCTGGCGGGCGGTGTGTCGGCCAACTCCGGCTTGCGGGCTGCGGCGGTCGATGTCGCGCGACGCTATCACCGCAATCTCTTTTTGCCCACCTTGGACCTGACCACTGACAACGCGGCCATGATTGCTGTGAGCGGCTATTTCAAGTACCTGAAGGGGGAATTCGTGAATGTGGATGTGGTGCCCTATAGCAGCGAGAAGAATAAGGTGCAGTGATTGGCTAACTTCTAACGTCCATCGCATTGCGCAGTGCGCTGCCAATCAGCATAAACGAAAGTACCAGCAGCATGATGGCGATGCCGGGCACGATGGCGAGGTAGGCTTTATCCAGCACAATATAGGCGTAGTTTTCTTTCATCATGATGCCCCAGGAAGGCATGGGAGGCTGCACGCCCAGCCCCAAAAAACTCAACCCTGCCTCAGTCAGAATGGCGGAGGAGAAATTGGAGGCGGCAATCACGATGATGGTGCCCGTGATGTTCGGAAGTATGTGTTTGAAGATGATTCGAAGACTGTTGTACCCCAATGCTTTTCCGGATTCCACGAAGTCTTGCTCGCGCAGGCTGATGACCTGTCCGCGCACCACGCGCGCGATATCGACCCACATGGTAAGCCCGATGGCGATGAATATCTGCCAAAAACCTTTTCCCAGGGCGAAGCTGATGGCGATGACCAGCAGCAGGGTGGGGATGGACCATACCACATTGATGATGAACATGAGCACGTCATCGACTTTGCCGCGATAGTATCCGGCCACCGCGCCTATGGTGATGCCGATGACGAGGGCGATGAAGATGGAGAGGAAACCCACCGACAGGCTGACGCGGCTGCCCATCATCAGCTGGCTGAGCACGTCGCGACCGTAGCGGTCGGTGCCGAGCAGGAATTTGCGGGTGACGACCGGCTGGTCGGCCAACTCGCTCTTGGCGTAGCTTACCCAGTCGCGTTGCTTGAGCAGGCGCACGTGCAGGGAATCGCCAGCCTCCCGGTACTCGCTGATCGGAACGGTCTGGTACAGGGCGGGTTGTCCGAAGAGCATCTTGCGCAGACCGTTGACCTTGGGAACCTCATGGGAGGGCTTCACTTGCAGCAGCTGTACCGAGAAACCGGGCTTGCGCAGGGCGATTTCCAGCTGCTGGTGGTTGCAATGCGGCGTGCTGTCGGGTGTGATGAGGTAGCCCAGTATGGAGATGACAATCACCAACAGGATGAATCCCAGCGACACCATGCCCTCCCACTGCTTGCGGAAGCGCTTCCACGTGAGCGCGGAGAGCGAGACGGAATTGTAGTCCTTGGGCTTCTTCTTGAAGAATTTCATCATACTGGCGGTTGAGGCCGCAAAAATACGAAAATCAATTTATTTCTTGGCATTTTTGACGAGAAACAAACTTTGAAAGAGTCTCCGTTTTGTATTGTGGGTTTGTGGCAAATTTTGTATTTTTGCGCTCTTAAAATTTACTACTATGGATAAGGATAAAATCAATGAAATATTCGACAAGTTCGGCAATGCTAATGTGCTGGTTATCGGAGATGTGATGATCGACTGCTACATCAGCGGCAAGGTCACCCGCATCAGTCCGGAGGCCCCCGTGCCCATCGTGAATGCGCAGAGCCGCAACTATCGTTTAGGCGGTGCGGCCAACGTGGCCCTCAACCTCAAGTCGATGGGCGCAAAGCCCATCCTCTGCTCCGTGATCGGCAGCGACAACAAGTCCAAGGTGCTCTACGACCTGATGGAGGAGTGCGAACTGGACTCCCTCGGCCTCGTCCCCATCTACGGACGCCGCACGACCGTGAAGTACCGCATCATTGGCAACAACGCCCATATCGTGCGTGTGGATGACGAACGCGACGAGCAACTCAAGGAACGCGAGAAACGCCAGTTCCTCACCACCGTGGAACAGGTCATCGACCATAACCCCATCGACGCCATCATCTTCGAAGACTATGACAAGGGCTTGTTCTCCCGCGATCTCATTGAGGAAATCATCAGCTTTGCCCATAAGAAGAATATCTTCATTGCTGTTGACCCGAAGAAGCGCAACTTCAACAATTATCAGAATGTCAATCTGTTCAAACCGAATTTGAAAGAACTTTCCGCCGGTTTGAATTTGGAGGATAACGTGGCACTATCCCTGGAGAATATCCATGACCTTACTAAGAAATTTGCCATCGAGAAGAATATAGATATGGTGCTGATCACCATGTCCGACAAGGGTATGGCTTTTTATGACAGGAAGTCCGACAGGTTCTATCATCAGGATGCTTTCACGCGCCGCGTGAGCGACCCGTCCGGTGCCGGCGACACGGTGATTTCCGTGTCCACTCTTTTCCTGTTGGCAGGGGAGAGCCTGGAGATGACATGCCTGGCGTCCAATCTGGCGGGCGGTCTGGTGTGCGAGTACGTGGGTGTGGTGCCTATCAACACCGCACAGCTGAAGAGTGAGATCTATAAAAACCTAAGTGAGGACGTGAAGTAATACTAAAATCTTTCATTCAGCGTTATTACACGTCTTTATATCATTTGTAATGAATCTCTTAAAAAGAATTTTTGTCTTCTTGCTGTTGTGTGGCATCGTTGCGGGTGCCTCGGCACAGTCGCGCAGGTTCGGTGTGCCGAATCTCTCTCAATATGACAACAAGATATATCATTTCGGGTTTGCGCTGAGTGCGGGTACCTATACTTACGTGTTGTCGAGCAATCCGAATCTCTCCAGTCTTGATGGTTGCGACTCCTTGCGTGTGGTGAACCCCCGGGCAGGTAAGTCCTTTGGCTTCGGCATCGTGTCCGATCTGCGCATGGGCAAGTACTTTGACCTGCGCTTCATCCCAAGCTTCTCGTTTCCCGACTGTCAGCTGCAGTATTTCTGCAATTCCGATGCCCCTAATAACAGCTACGCTAATGGCGGCGCCAACGGTATCGTGTTCCTCGACTTGCCCCTGCTGGTCAAGTTCAAGTCCACCCGCATGATGAACAATGTGAGGGCATACGTGCTTGCCGGCGCGCAGTATAGCTTCAACCTTGTATATAGCAAGGCGGAAAAAATTGCCAACCAGTCGGCACACGACGTGCTCCTGGTGAATGCCCATGACGTGATGGCCCAGGTGGGTGTGGGATTTGACTTCTATTGCACCTATTTCAAACTGGCCACCGAACTGAAGTTCTCTCTTGGCTTGATGGACCAGCTGCAGCGGGAAGGCAAGTATGAGGGCAGTGTCACCGGACTGCGTTCCAAAGGATTTCTATTTTCTATCACTTTTGAATAATTTATTATGGCTAACAACGAAGAACTTTTCAAACAGATAATTGCCCATGCCAAGGAGTATGGCTTCATTTTCCCCTCCAGTGAGATTTACGACGGTCTGAGTGCCGTTTACGATTATGGTCAGAATGGTGTTGAGTTGAAGAACAACATCAAACAATACTGGTGGAAGGCCATGGTGCAGTACCACGACAACATCGTGGGCCTCGACAGCGCCATCTTCATGCACCCCACCATCTGGAAGGCTTCCGGTCACGTGGATGCGTTCAACGATCCTTTGATTGACAACAAGGATTCCAAGAAGCGCTATCGTGCCGACGTATTGATTGAGGACCATATCCAGAAGATCGAGGACAAGATCAACAAGGAGGTGGAGAAGGCCCGCAAGCGTTTTGAGAATTTCGACGAGAAGATGTTCCGCGAGACAAACGGCCGTGTGCTGCAATATCAGAAGCAGATTGACGACATCACGGAGCGTTTTGCCGCCATGATGAACGCCAACGATCTGGCCGGCTTGAAGGCCTTGATTGAAGAACTCGGCATTGTGTGCCCCATCTCCGGTACGCGCAACTGGACCGACGTGCGCCAGTTCAACCTCATGTTCGCCACCAAGCTCGGCTCTGTATCCGACGGAGCCGACACCATCTATCTGCGTCCGGAGACGGCCCAGGGTATCTTTGTGAATTTCTTGAATATCTATAAGACAGGTAGAATGAAGCTGCCGTTCGGCATCGCGCAGATCGGCAAGGCTTTCCGCAATGAGATCGTGGCTCGTCAATTCATCTTCCGTATGCGCGAGTTCGAGCAGATGGAGATGCAATTCTTCGTGAAGCCCGGTGAGGAGCTTAAGTGGTTCGATTATTGGAAGCAGACGCGTCTGCAGTGGCACACCGGCTTGGGCATTGCGCCGGAGAACTACCGTTTCCACGATCATGAGAAACTGGCCCATTACGCCAACGCCGCTACCGACATCGAGTTCAAGTTCCCGTTCGGCTTCAAGGAGTTGGAAGGCATCCATTCGAGAACCAACTTCGACCTCTCGCAGCACGAGCAGTATTCCGGCAAGAAGTTGCGTTACTTCGATCCCGAGCTCAACGAGAATTATGTGCCGTACGTGATTGAGACATCCATAGGTGTCGATCGTATGTTCCTCGCTGTGTTCAGCAACGCTTATACGGAGGAGACGCTGGAGGACGGTTCCACGCGTGTGGTGTTGAAGCTGCCTGCCAAGTTGGCCCCGTACAAGGCTGCTGTGCTGCCGTTGGTGAAGAAGGACGGACTGCCGGAAATCGGCCAGGAGGTGTTCGACATGTTGAAGAAGGACTTCATGGTGCAGTACGAGGACAAGGATGCCATTGGTCGTCGTTACCGTCGTCAGGATGCCATCGGCACGCCTTTCTGCATCACCATCGACAACCAGACCAAGGAGGATAACACGGTGACCGTGCGCGAGCGCGACACCATGGCCCAGTATCGTCTGCCCATCGCCGACCTGACGGTGGAATTGATGAAGAAATTGCGGTAATTCCGACAACGTGTTGTGGAGACGCAAAATTTTGCGTTTTTACAGGCAAACGCACACATTCGTTTTGAATCGATCACCGTCGGAATCGCGAAAAAAAATCGCGATTCCGACGGTGATCTCTTTTGAGTGTGAAAAATTTTGTATTTTTGTAAACAAAAAAAACAGCAAATTATGGCAACTATCATTGGCAGGAAACACGAACAGAAGGAACTCCGCCGTCTATATGAGTCGGATGAGGCAGAGATGGTGGTGGTTTATGGCCGCCGTCGTGTGGGCAAGACATACTTGGTGAACCAAACTTTTGCAGAACAAGGTTTCGATTTCAAAGTAACGGGTTTATATAAGAAACGCATGGCCGTTCAATTGGAGAACTTTACCTTGGCTCTCCGGGAATATGCGGACGATGAGTCGCTTCCAGTGGCCAAGAACTGGATGGAAGCCTTCGGACAACTGAAAGAGTTCTTGAAGGCAACTCATACAGGTGGCAAGCGCGTGTTGTTTTTTGACGAACTGCCTTGGATGGACACCCGCGGCAGTATGTTTTTAAGCGCTTTCGAGTGGTTTTGGAATGGATGGGGCGGCGCACAGCAAGACCTGATGCTCATCGTGTGCGGTAGTGCCACCAACTGGATTATCAACAAGCTGTTCAAACAGAAAGGTGGGCTTTACAACAGGGCTGGCAGCAAGATGTTTCTCCGTCCATTCACCCTTGCCGAGACAGAACAGTATCTTCGCAAACAGGGCATCGAGATGGAACGGTATGACATTGCCCAGGCCTACATGATTATGGGAGGAATACCCTACTACCTCAAACAGCTTGAGTCAGGACGTACGTTAGCTGATAATATTGACAATTGTTTTTTCAAGAAAAACGGGAAACTGTGGGACGAATTCGACAATCTATATGAGACACTTTTCGACCAGTCGGAATACTACTTGCGCATTGTGGAGGCTTTGGCCGGAAAAAGAATTGGTTTGACCCGTGATGAAATACTGACACTGACAAAGTTGCCCGACAATGGGCTGACCTCCAATGCATTGAAAGATTTGGTGAAATGCGGATTTCTTCGCGTTTATCAGTACTATGGGCGAAAAAACAAAACACAAACCTACCAGTTGGCCGACTTCTATACCCTGTTCTATTTGCAATTCATCAAGGAAAACTATGGACAAGATGAGCACTTTTGGACCCACATGCTTGACAATCCCAAGAAAAACAACTGGCTTGGCTACAGCTTTGAACAGTTGATAAAAGGCCATATTGAGCAGGTGAAACGTGCATTAGGCATCGGTTCTGTGCTGACTCGACAATCCACTTGGTTCGCGGAGAAGCGGGATTTGAACGATGACAATGCTACTGGTGCACAGATAGACTTGCTCATTGACCGCAGGGATAAGGCCATCAATGTGTGCGAAGCGAAATTCTATAGCGGAGAATTTACCATAGACAAAGACTATTCGCTCAATCTGCGCAACAAGATTGCCGCTTTCAAGTCAGTGACAAAGACACGCAAAGCCATAGTGCCGACCATGATTACCACCTTCGGTGTGAAACACAACTCTTACAGTGGAAACATTCAGCAGGAGGTTACACTGGATGACCTGTTTGAACGATAAAATTCTACTCAATCATCATCTTCTTCAAAGAAAAAACAATCCAGATTCCTGATAACGCCACCCCATTAGTTGGAAGTGTTAGGTAGTGTATTCGATTGCATTTGCTTAATTGTTAATAAAATAATGGCGGGTGCGCAGGCAGGCTGTAGGCCTGCCGGGCTTGGTAGATGGGGAGCGTGTGTGTGTCGGGTCGCGGCGCGGGTGTTGTTTGCGCCAGGGCAGGATGCGTGCCGCCGCGAAATGGTAACAATATAATTTAAGAAAAATTGTATATTTGCACCGTTGCTTTGCCAAAATGGCGGGCAACGGTGTTTTTATTGAAATGAAAGCGAGTTTTCGCTTATCCGTCGAAGTGAATCTGAACCATTTACTAACGATTGTACGGATATCGGAAATCAAGCTTGCCTATTGAGTATTCATTGCCAATACGGTGGGGCTTGTTCTTCAGTGTCTTGCAATCAGGGAGGTTCAGACCCTACTTCGAGGATGCTGTTTTGAATAGCTCCACTTTCTTTGTGTTTGTTTTTTTGAAAGGTTATTCACGAAAAACCCGGAACGATGAAAAATGCAACGGCAACAACACTCTTATGTCTTTTACTAATGGGGGCAAGCTTCCTTATGGCGTAGAATGTGAACGTGGGCGGGTACATGTATTCCTTCAAGTTGCTGAAAATGTAAGACAAACGGTCAACCTTATTTTAGGCATAGACACTACCCGCAAGGTGGTGAAGAATTGACAAAATTGACATGCCATACGGCAGGGTTGTGTTTTTTCCCTATCTTTGCGCTCTCCAAATAAAACGTATCCTAATGAGAAAATTCACAACCCTGTTGCTTGTCATGCTGGCCGCCGCAACCCTGCCCGCCCAGAACATGAAGGCATTCATCAGCCACAAGGCCTACTGCACCGACAAGATGCAGCCCTATATAGAATTCACCTTCATCATTGGTGGCAATTCCGTGCGCTATGCACTGAACGAACACCAAAAATTCGAGGCCGATGTCGATGTCCGCGTGGATGTGGCCAAAGGTGACTCGGTGGTGAAGACACTGCATTACATCCTCTCTAGCGAGGAGTTTGCGGATACCACCGGCGGCAATCTCCCCGACTTTGCCGACATCCAGAACCTGCCCGTGCCCAACGGCGACTTCTTCCTCAACTTCTATCTCACAGACCTCCATCAGGATTCCATGCAGCTGAAATATATTGACCGCATTGTTTTGAACTTTCCCGAAGACAAAATCTCCTCCTCACGAATCTCGTTGTATGAGGACATGCGCGCCCCTGAAGCTCCTGGCATGTATATCAAATACGGCTTCTATCTGCCGCCATCCTATTACAATTTCATTCCCGAAAGCCAGTTTATCCTGCCCTTCGCATTGGAAGTGTATAACACCAAACGTGTGTTGGGCGCCGGTGTGCCCCTCAAGGCCAAATGCTTTGTGGAACACGCTGAGAACAAACTCGTGGCCATGCCCAATAATATCATTACCAAAAACCTGACTACCGACGATGTCGTGTTGGTGATCGACCAGTTCAATGTCTTCAAGCTGCCTTCCGGCAACTACAATACGGTAGTGGAACTGTACGACGAGCACGACAGTCTGTTGCTCATCAACAAGGTGTTCTTTCAGCGGAGCAACCCCTCGGTGCAATTGGATATTACCCGGTATAATGACGTGGTGATCGACAACTCGTTTGTGGCCTCCATGAGCGACCGTAAAGTGCTGGTGGAGAATATCCGCTGTCTGTATCCTATTGCCACCAACGTGGAACGCGAGTTCTTCGACAACCGGATGAAAGAGGTTGAAACTGAGCAGCTGCAACGCTATTTCTATGCCTTCTGGCTTGCCCGTAATCCCAACAATCCTGAAGATGCTTGGAATAAATATGCCAAGATGGTCTCCTTTGTGCAGGAACGCTTCGGCAGCAAGCAGGTGAAGGGCTATCGTACCGACCGTGGCCGCGTCTATCTGCAATACGGACAACCGAACGAGATTAAGGAGATCCCTTCGGATCCCACGACCGCACCGTATGAAATTTGGCACTACTACTATCTGGACGACCAGTCGAATGTGAAGTTCGTATTCTATGATCCCTCTTTGGTGGGCAATGACTACGAGTTGCTGCATTCCAATAAGTACGGCGAGATCCATGATACGAACTGGAAGATGAAGCTGGTCCGGAAAATCCAACCGCAGACTGACATCTACAATGGGGAACCGGAGGAGTATTACGGTGGCGATATCAACGGAAACTGGCGTTATCACTGATTTTCTCTTTTATGAAAAGGCTTCTGGATATCCTTTCTTCACTATTGGTCCTGATTCTGCTATGTCCGCTATGGCTGGTGCTTGCCTTGTTGATTGTGTGTGATTCGCGGGGCGGCGTGTTTTACCGGCAGATCAGGGTAGGGAAGGATAACAAGGATTTCTATCTTTACAAGTTCCGCACCATGCGTCCGGACGCTGATAAGAAAAGCTTGCTGACCGTGGGTGAGCGCGACAGCCGCGTCACGCGTGTGGGCTATTTCCTGCGCAAATACAAACTGGACGAGTTTCCGCAGCTGATCAATGTGCTGAAGGGCGACATGAGCATTGTGGGACCGCGCCCTGAGGTTCGCAAGTACGTGGATATGTACACGCCTGAACAAATGCGCGTGTTGAGCGTGCGCCCTGGCCTCACCGACCTGGCCTCCATCCAGTATGTGCATGAAAACGAATTGTTAGCCGCATCCGATAACCCCGAACAGACCTACATTGACGAGGTGATGCCGGCCAAACTGCAACTCAACCTGCAATATATCGACAACCAGTCCTTTTGGGGCGATATCAAATTGATTTTCCAAACTTTTGCTGCCATTCTACATTAAAATATTATGAGTAGGAATTTTATATGCTTGCTGAATCATTCTCTTTTGCTATTGTTACTTGTTTTTTGTGTGATGCCAGTTGCGCAGGCACAGGACACCATTGCCTCCAAGCGCGACACTACGGCCACCGGTAGATGCAAATTTTCGAAAAAGGATTACATACCGAAGTTCACGGCAACCATTTTGGGCCGCTATGAGTACAACACCAACCTGAATGCCCATCACTTTGAGCTGCGACACACCCGAATCGGGGTCAGCGGTTCGGTGCATCCCATGTTTTCCTACATGGCCCTGGTGGACCTGACCTACGGAGGCCAGTTTTCTCCCGTGGCCATCTTTGCGCAGTTCAAGCCCGTGAAGGGCCTCTCGTTCACCATTGGCTATGACAAAATGCCGTTCAGCTCCGAAAACCTGCTCTCACCGTATCAATACTATTTCTCCGACAAGTCGTTTCTGACGCAGAAGATTACAGCCTGGAGCGATGTGGGTGGTGTCGTGGCCTACAAATGGGATAAGGTGGTGCCTTTTGAGATCAAGGCCGGCGTGTTCAATAGCCGCGGCTTCAGCAAGCAGATGAAGTTCCAAAAAGAATTGAACTATGTGGCCCGAGGCTCGTTTGGTTTCTTCAAAGGCTTCAACCTGACCTTGAACTACGCGGCGGTGCGCCCCGAGGAACTGCGCATGCACAACTTCGGCGCGGGTGTGGCCTACGACATTGCCGACCTGCATTTGGAAGCGGAGTATATATATAAATGGTATGCGCAGCACGCATTCCATCCTACCCATGCCTTCTACGGCTTTGCGTATTATACATTCAATGTGGGAAAATGCTGGTTGCAGCATGTGGATCTGGCAGCCCGCTATGATGCCATCACGCCCAATTGCAACGGCAAGTTGAATGAGGAAATGAAATATACGGTGGACCCCTTCCGTCAGCGCATCACGGCTGGCCTGACGCTGATGTTTGTCGAGAAACCTGTGCGTGCGGGCATAAGGCTAAACTATGAGAAGAACTTCTTCCGCCGGGGCGTGGAAAACGGAGAGGACAGGATTATCCTGGAACTCATCACGCATTACTAACCTAATAGCTTTTTGCGAATCCCGTTCAACTCTTCATCGCTCATGCCGTATGCATCCTTGCCGCGTTGGAGACATGCATCGAATCCCTCTTTGTCTTTCAACCCTTTGTGGCATTGCAGTTCGCTGTACCACAGATCCCACAGTAATGGCAATGCGCTCTCCGCTGTGGTAAGGCAATCGAGTGCCCGCTGGTAGTCTTTGGCCAATAGGCAAGACTTGGCATAAAAAAGCAGATAGATGGGGTCATCGCCTGTTTGCGGAATCAGTTCATTAACGGTAGCTTCGGTTTCCGCTGTTTTGCCTTCGTTGACATAGTACAGCAGTTTGTGGAGCTGCAAATAACGCCCGTCAACATCCTCTTTCAACTTGTCTAACTGGGCAATGAATGTTTTGGGATTGGCATGATACAGATTGGCGATAAACAGTTGATAGTATAGTGGATACTCTTTTAACGCATCTTGGTGTTCTGTCAAGATCTGCAGTGCCTTGGAGGCTTGGCCGTTCAGGGTGTGCTCTTGGGCTGTCTGCAACCACTGCGCCTCGTCGTTGGGATTGGTTTGCAACATGAGGTTGAACAACATGCTGTATTCGATGTTCCTGGATAGCAGACATCCCATGTTGTAGATGAATCCGTCCTTGATTTTCAACGCGCCATGCACAGTGTCCACGATGAAATCCATGAAGTTGAGATTGAAATCATCGTAGGTGCGGAATATGATATGGTGCTCGTCATTATCTACGTAATATTTTACAAAAGCGAAATCACCGCCGTTGCCCACAGCTTTCACAGCCTGGTCGCCTAAACGGAGGCAGTTATCAAAATACTCCTTGCCGCCTTCCACGTCGAAGCCGCTATAGACAATGGAGTTCTCTGAAACCAACTGGCGGATATGCTCCTCGTCAAAGGCATTGTTCAATGCGTCCGGCTGTTCGTTGACGATTTTTTCGGCAATGCCGCGTGCAAAGGCCGTGACAGTTTGCTCATTCAGCTCCACCGGAGCAGTCGTTTCCTCTGTCTTATTCTTGTTATGGCATCCTTGCCCCAGAAGCAATCCTAAAAAGCAGAAAATTAAAATTGGAACCCTTTTCATGTATAGTTACGAAATTAAGAAGTTAAAACACCCCATTCACCCCATGTACCCCATTCACCCCTTTCACCTCATTCACCCCTTTCACCTCATTCACCCCATGTACCTCATTCACCCCATGTACCTCATTCACCCCTTTCACCTCATTTCTTGTTAATAATCGAAATGTACGTATAAACCGGATAATGGTCCGATGTGGTGAGATCGGTGCATACGGTGTGGCCGAAATCATTGTATTGTTTGTCGTGCAGGATGTAGTCGATGCGGTAGGCGGGAAACACCTCTCCTGCGTAGGTGGTGCCGGTGCCCTTGCCGCTGCTGCGGAAGGAGTCCTTTAGTCCATGTGCAATCTTATGATAGCTGAACGAGGCTGGCGAGTCGTTGAAGTCGCCGCACACGATAATGGGATGTGTGCAGGAATCCATGTCGGCGCGCACGCACTTGGCCTGGTGTTGCCGTTGCTCGAAGGCTTCGGCAATCTTGTGGTAGAGCTTGCGAGCTTTTTTGTCCAAATCCGGGTCTTCCATGTTGCTGTGCAGCACGGCGTTGCCGGTCTCATAATCCTCGCTGCCCAACTTCATGGAACTGAGATGTACATTGTAGATACGCAGCGTGTCGCCGTTGTATCGGATATCCACATACATGGATTTGTTGTAGGAACTGTCGTTGGTTTCCACCACGCCTGTGTTGAGGATGCGATATTTGCTGAATACGGCCAGCCCGTACTGGTAGCCGTGGGCCTTGCCCAATGGCAGATAGAGCCGGTGGGTCTTGTTGTTGTCGGGCAAGTTCAACGCCTTGAGGATCTCTTGGGTGGTGTTGTATCCCAGCTTGCCGGAACTGTCGTAGAAGTACTCTTGCACACACAGGATGTCGGGAGCCTCTTTTTTGAGGAAATCGGTGACCTCCTTGTTCAGCTCGTTGCGGTTGTCCTCGTACATGTTGAACAAGCGTGCGTTGTAGCTCATCACTTTGATGCAGTTGGCGCAAGTCTCAGGTTTTTCTTGCGCGCGGAGCTGAAAGTGTTTATCGATGTTGTTGACATTCAGCAGGATCAACAGCGTGGGCAGCAATGCCCAGCGATAGTCCAGAAACAACCAGATGAACACCATGCCCAGATTCACCATCAGGATGTAGGGGAACAGCAGGCCGCAGTAGGCGATAACAGTCGAGATAGACGGCAGGATAATCTTGGCCATGTAGGAGAGGAACAGCGCTCCGGCGGCTATGAAAGTCAGCACGAGGAGCGTCCCTTTGCCCAGTGTCTTGAATATTGCCGATTTTTTCTTCGCCGCCATGTTATTTCTGGGATTGCTTGAACAGGAAATCTTTCTCTTCCTTGGACAGGGATTCGTAACCGCCTTTTGAAATCTTGTCCAATATACGGTCGGTTTCTTTCTTTTCCTCTGCTCGTTTGGTGTTAAAATCCTCGTCACTTAAAGGTCGTCCGCTTTCGCGGGAAACGTAGTATTTGTCTTTCTTGCGTCTTAGCCTGAAAGTTTTTTCTTTCTCGGGCATGATCCAGCCGTTGCGGTTGCGCTCGTTGCGTCGCCACAGCAGGATGACGAGAAGGCCGAAGATCATGCCGCCCAAATGTGCGAAATGAGCGACACCGTCAGAAGTGCTCAGTCCGGATATCAGTTCTATCACACCGTATGCAATGACAAACCATTTGGCCTTGATAGGCAGCAGGAAATAAAGGTAGATGCGGTCGTTGGGAAACATCATGCCGAAGGCCAGCAGCACGCCATATACGGCGCCGGAGGCACCGATGATGTTGAAACTGTTCAAGTACATGTCCCTGGCATCTGCTGTAATGGTAATGATTTCGTCCAGTGACCCGGGATTCTGTTGTAATACCAACAGGTTGTTGCGGAGCATGTCATGGAACCGGACATCCTTGGCATTCTCGGCCAAATAACGATAGGTTTCCAGAGATGGATCGTTCAGGAATTGATTGAGCAACGCCATCATAGGGTGAATCTGGAAGAAGATGACAATATAATGTACCAGTGCCGCTCCCAATCCTGTGATGAAATAGTAGATGAGGAACCGCTTGGTACCCCAGGTGTTCTCCACCGCTGCCCCGAACATCCATAACGCAAACATGTTGAAGAAGAGATGGTTGAAATTGGCGTGCATGAACATGTAGGTGACAAACTGCCAGATACGGAAGTCTGGAGCCGACATGTAGTGCAGCCCGAGCAACCTGGTGAGATCGAGGCTGCCGGTTCTAGAGAATACTACGGTGGCCAAAAAGATCAATGTATTGATGATGAGCAGGTTCTTGACTCCGGGTGGGAGTATTCTGAAACCGCCCATTCTGATTTGATTATCCATAGGTGGTGGTTTGTTTTTGAGGTTGCAAAGATATAAAATTTAGGCAATGATATAGTTGTTGACCTTTCGTGACAAAAAGAGACGGGGGTATTTTCGTTTAGTATGTTCGCGGCACCACCGGTGCCGCACCACAAAACTCCCCTTCTAAAATAGAAGGGGAATTTTAGGGCGTCCGCACGGCTGTGCGGACAATAGAAATGATGCACACTTACGCGCAACAACAAGAATGCAAAAATATTAAATTTGCCTTGATAAATGTTAGTTCTTGTGACAGAAACCATCATTGGATCATCTTATATATCATTGCTAAAAATTAGGGGACGGGTGACAGAGAATAAGAATCAGTTTTCCTTCAGTGTTTTATATGTTTAAATATTTTCAAGTACAAAAAATAATACATTGATAATCAGTAAAATATCCCCCCCCCCGTTAAGCGTTTTTTTTGATAAAAAGGTCATTTTGTACAAGAAAATAATATACTTTTGTGCACGCCATTTTTACGATTGCTGTTTGGGGACTTCGCACAATCGAATGAGTGATGTATAGTTGTTAAATATTGAAGTCCATGTTTTTTATTATGAAAAAATCTACTGTTTTGCAGAAAACGATTTCGTCGATTGGCTTATGGATAGCTATCCTCATGTTGTTTCCAGTTTCAGTTTCATTAGCGCAAACTACACTGGATTTTGTGGGTGAGGATGCCAATGGACAGCCAGTCCAACTGGACAGTGTGCGGGTGAGCAATATCACGCGCGGTTGGACAGAGGTGCTTCCCGCTTCCGACCTTGTTCTGACTATGACCAATACAGGAATCGATAATCTTATGATGCGCTCGGTGTTGTCGCAAAATGTGCCCAATCCGTTTGACGGCGTGACGAATGTTACCATCCAACTGCCGAAATCCGTACTTGTCAATATGACTGTTTACACTTTGTCAGGTCAGCAAGTGACGGCATTTAGGGGGAAATTTGACGCCGGCCAGCATACTTTCAGAATCCGCCTGTCTAAACCGCAGACCTATATGTTAAGGGTTCAATCCGAAACGGTGAATGGTTCCATTAAGATGGTGAATACTGGTAATGCCGGACTCGACAGGATAGAGATTGTTGGGGAAGGAAACCAGAACCATGATCTTGAGAAATCCGGAAAGGGTAATACGAATGAAATGTTTGTCATTGGCGATAGTATGTCATTTGTCGGTTATTCTACTATTGGGGGTGTTCCACTTACAAGTCTTCCAGTAGTGCTGTCGGTAGAATCCTCCCAAACGATTGTCTTGCAGTTTACCGGATCGGGACCTTTTGTTTGCGGGACACAAGTGTTTGATTATGATAATAATGTATACAACACTATTGAAATAGGATCTCAATGTTGGCTGAAAGAAAATTTGCGAACCACACATTATGCGGATGGGACATCCATTACTCTGGGTAGTGGAGGGAGCAGTACAACCCCTTATTACTATGACTACTCTGTGCAGAGTGTTCCTTTAACTGATCAGGGCTATCTTTACAATTGGCCTGCTGTCATGCACGGGGATTCTTCCAGCAATGCGATTCCCAGTGGTGTTCAAGGTGTATGCCCCAATGGATGGCATCTTCCCAGTAGGGCTGAATGGGATCAACTGGCATCTTATGTAGGCAGCCAAAGTCAGTATGTGTGCGGTGGCGACACGAACTATATCGCTAAATCATTAGCCACTACCTATGGATGGAGCACATCTTCGAACTACTCCTGTGCTCCCGGTAACAATCAGTCGTTGAACAATGCTACGGGTTTTTCCGCATATCCTGCGGGTTATACAAAAGGGGCTGATATGAGGTTTTTCTCGAAGGAGACATACTTTTGGTCTTCCACAAAATATAACGATACTCAGGCATGGTGTCGTCAGTTGGCGTATGGTTATCAAAACTTCAATTATTTTTATAATGCTTGCTATGATGGATTTTCCGTCCGTTGTCTGAAGGATTAGTCTGAAATCCATTTTTTGCGTACTTTTGCAGCATGTTGAAAACCGTAATCCTACCCCATTGCAAAAGTCTTCTGATCCGCCAGATGGTGCTGCAATATGTCTATACTGGCGAGGTTATGGCGGTATCATCTCCCGACGAGTGTTCCGATGTACAGATGACGCACTGTGCGTTGGAAACGGTGCGCAAAGCTACGGGCTCAGCCGCAACCACCGTGATTGATGTGGCCGACTGCGGTGCCGCCTACCGCTTCCTGATGGCCCTGCTGTCCGTAACCCCTGGACACTGGCTCTTGACAGGCACGCCTCGGTTGATGGAACGGCCTGTGGAAGAATTGGTCGAGGTGCTCTCGGATATCGGCGCGGATATCCAACGGGTCTCTGACGGATGGTTGATTACTGGCAAGGATTTGCAGGAGTACACGCTAACCGTAAACTGCACCCGCAGCAGCCAGTTTGCCTCTGCTTTGCTGCTCATCTCCCCGATAATCGGGCTCAAAACACTGCACATTGTCCCAGCGGATGCCGGATCGCTCTCGTATGTGCGCATGACGCTTGCGTGCCTGAAGGACAGGGTCGAGGTCCCGTTGGTGCCCTCTGTCCCCGACAACTTGGGGTTGTCCGGCGACTGGAGCGCGGCGGTGTTTTGGTATGCCATGGCGTTACTTCACCCTGAAGAGGAGTATGAACTGGTGGGTCTTTCGCTGCCCTCCATACAGGGTGATTCTGTGGTGGCGGAGTGGTTTGCCTCGCTGGGGGTGACAAGCATGGCAACGGATCGCGGGTTGCGGGTGCGCCGCTCAAGTCAGGTTAGTGCGCCAGTCCGCAAGTTCGACATGACCGACTGCCCGGACCTGGTGCCCGTGATGACTGCATTGGCCTGTTTGCTACCCGCAGATTTTACGTTTTTTCACACACAGAACCTGCAATACAAAGAATCCAACCGTATTAAGGCCTTGCATGAGCAGCTTCTGCCGTTTGCGGATGTTTTTGATATTATGGAAGACGGTTTTCGGGTTAAAGGCAAACTCCAATCCGATTGGCCATCGTCGCTCTGCAGTTTCCATACCTATAGCGACCACCGGTTGGCCATGGCGTTTTTGCTCTTTGGCCAGGATGTTCAATTGGACGACATAACGTGCCTGCGGAAATCATATCCCGCCTTGATCACGCACCTCCAAATGTTTTCGGAATGATCAATGGATTTTATAGCGTTGTTCTCCGATAACGCTTATTCTTCCAGTTGTAACTTCACGTCATTCAGCACGTTCATGTAGTTGATGAACGCCTGATATGGTGACGAATAGACTTCAAAATTACGTTTTACGAAACGGTGGCCGAACCACTTGGAACTCATAAAGTTGAAATGGTCAGCAGCTTGGAGTTGCAACCAGCATTGTTTGGCGGTTGTATTATTGGACTTCTTATACAGATCGTGTAATTTGAACAATTGTTGGAACGCCTCCTGTTGCAAATCGTTGCCGATCCATTCGTGGGTGTCTTTTTCCTCTCCGGAGCACGAAATAGGCCACGGCGCGTGCATGGTCGATGTTGCCAGATTCAAGTTCAGCACGTCCTGCGGCGTGATGAAACTGTAGTCCGGATTCTGCGAGAGCTGGTCAACCAAAGCGCGGAAGAAATCAAAAATGCCTGTGTCTTCCGTGTAGTGCTCGCCAATGGTCTCATAGTCCCAGAACAGGTTGATGAGCGGAGCCTCGCTGCCATGATTGCAGTTGTTCAGATAGCTGATGTACTTTTCCGCCGTAAGGGGATACTGATCCCAGCTCTTGTCTTGGAAACGCAACGTGATATCGTCGCAGATCCTGTATGGGCGGAGAAGCAGACGCACGTCCGTCTGATAAGGATTGCAGTACTGGTAGAACGGGCTCTTCCATCCTAAGATGTGGCGTGCGCCTTCGGTCAAGACCACGCGGTAGCCGGCGTCACCCAACCACTCGCCGATTTCATCCGAATAGATGACTTCCGTGTTGCAGAAGGAAACAGGTTTTACACCGAAAGTCTCGTCTAGCAGCATTTCCTGCAGCTTGACCTGCTCCATGAACGGTTCTTTGCCATATAGGGAGGCGATACTGTGTGTGTAGGTGTTGCCCGTAATCTCCACGCAACCCGTGGCAATCAGCTCCTTGAAACTTTCAATCACCTCCGGACAGTAGTTCTTGAACAGCATGATGGAACTGCCTGCAATGCTGAAACTGAGTTTGAACTTGCCGGGATGCTTTTTGATCAGCTCCAGCATCATCTTGTTGGCCGGCAGGTAGCAACGCTCTGCCAGACGGCGGGTCAGATACTGGTTCTGATAATCGTCAAAGTAATCGTGATTCTGATTGATGTCAAAGAATCTGTACGTTCTTAACCGATAGGGTTGACTGATCTGGAAATGGAAGCATATCCTATTCATAGCGCAAGGTTTTTTCGTATATGACTTTCAGTTTTTTTGCAACATTTTCCCATTTGAGGTTGTTTACCTCTTCTGCGCCTTTCACGCTGAACAGATTGGAAAGGGCCGGGTAATGGAGAAGCCCGTAGATGGCGTCGGCGGTAGCGTTGATGTCCCAGAAATCGACTTTGATGGCGTGCTGGAGCACTTCGGCCACGCCCGATTGCTTGGAGATAACCACTGGCACTTTGGCGCGCATGGCCTCTAACGGCGAGATGCCGAAAGGCTCCGAGATGGAGGGCATGACATAGACATCGCTCATGCCGAACATCTTGTCAATGTCGTCGCCGCGTAGGAATCCCGTGAAGTGGAAACGGTCGGAAATGCCCAGTTCCGCCACACGCGTGATGATGTGCTGCATCATGTCGCCGTCGCCAGCCAACACGAAACGCACGTTGGGGTCTTTGTCCAATACCAACTTCGCAGTCTCCACAAAGTAGTCGGGACCCTTCTGGAAGGTTACGCGGCCAAGGAAGGTGACGATCTTCTCTTTCACGAACTTATCGCGGGTTACTTTCTTGTCGCTCGGCACCACGGCGTTGTGCAAGGTATAGACTTTGTTCGCGTCAATACCGTATTTCTCGATGACGATGTTGCGGGTGAGGTCGCTGACGGCGCACACGGTGTCGGCGGCGGACATGCCCTCCCGCTCCATGTTATAGACGATGTCGTTGCGGTTGTTCTCGCCCGACCGGTCGTATTCCGTAGCGTGGATGTGCACCACCAGGGGCTTGCCGCTCACGCGCTTGGCTTCAATGCCCGCGCGATAGGTGAGCCAGTCGTGCGCATGGATGATGTCGAATTCCTCGTTGCGGGCAATCTCTCTTGCAATCTCAGCGTAACGGTTCACCTCCTCCATCAGGTTCTTGCCGTAACCACCGCTGAAGATGTATTTGCGCTTGGTGGAGTCGCCGCTTTGAATCAGGCCGCTGTCTATCTGGTTTATCACGTTGTAATAATCATCCAGCCCAACGTAGGGCACCAGTCGGGAGTTGACCTGAATGAAGGAGGTCTCCGGATGACGGGTGTAGTATTCTGCATGGTGCGGATCCACTTCCACGTCGCTGGCGTTGATGATCCTGGTGTAAGTCTGGTCTTCGTCGCCCGAGGCTTTCGGCATGACGAATATGACCTCAACGCCGTTCATCGAAAGCCCTTTGGTCAGACCGTAGCAGGCTGTGCCCAAACCTCCTGATATATGCGGTGGAAACTCCCACCCGAACATGAGTACCTTCATATTCCTGTACTTTAAGATTTTTCTAATAATGTTCAATTCTCCATTTCATGTAGAGCAATGCTGCCACGCTCCAGGCTTGGGAGATGCAGCCGTTGGGTCTGTGCGGCGGGTCTCCGTCCGTGATTTCAGCAATGGTGGAGATGCCATAGCTGGTCATGCAATTGTCGAATTTGTATAGAATCCGTTGCAGGACGGGGATGGCAGATTTCTGATAGACCGCCAACATGCCGTCGGTGAATGGGAATAGAAGCCAAATCCAGCAGGTGCCCTGATGATAGGCTGCATCGCGCTCGGCCTGGTTGCCCATGTAGTGTCCCTTGTATTCGGGGTCGTTGGGCGACAGCGAGCGTATTCCCTTGTCGGTCAGCAACTCCTCGCAGGTGCGCTTCAGGATCAGCTGGCGGATCTTCTCGCTGATAGGGGAGTAGGGCAGGGAGGTCACAATCATCATGTTGGGCCGTATCTGGAAGTTCTTGTAGTCGCCGTCCACATAGTCGGCCAGGTATCCGATCTCTTTCGACCAGAAAGTCTCTTTGAAAACGGCCGGGAAGTCCTGCACCATCGGTTCCCAATCGTAGATGAAGTCGCTGTCTTTGGCCAAGCGGGCCATCTCCAAAGCGAACCTCATGGCATTGTACCATAATGCGTTGATTTCCACCTGGCAGCCGGTTCTCGGCGTGATGGGATTCCCGTTCACCACTGCGTCCATCCAAGTGAGTGCGAGACCCGGACCACCGGCGTATATCAGACCGTTGTCCAGCATTCGGATATTGTTGAGTGTGCCGTGGCGATAGGCACTCAGAATTTTCTTCATCGTCTCGCCGTACTCCTTCCAAATCTTCTTCTCTGTATGTGTGGCTTCGGCGTACAGCTGCAGCGCGCGGAAGAACCACAGCGGAGCATCCACGGAGTTGTATGCCGCATTGTCACCGCTGCCGATGTTGGGGAACAACCCCTCCTTCATGTCCTCAATCATGGAGTCTAAGATCTTCTTGCACAATTCCGGCTTGCCGAGGGCTATGGTCAGACCGGGCAGCGCAATGAAGGTGTCACGGCCCCAGCGCCCGAACCAGGGATAGCCGGCAATGATGTCCGTTCTGCCGTTTCGGGTCACGATGAACTGCTCTGCCGCATTTTGCAGACAGTTGAAGAATGAGGAACGGGAGGTGTGGTGACTGACATCCTGCTTGTAGAGTTTCGCGATATCGTCAGGATGGATCGGCTCGGTGCCGATGGTGATGTATAGCTCTTTGTCCTTGACAGCCGCGGTGAGTACGCCGGGCGTGTAGAGGTCCTCCACACCGTCGTATCCACGGTTCAGCTCTTCTTCATATTCAATATTGTAAAACCAGTCTGGATGATGCTGGTACGTGATGGGCGAGGAACATTGCAGGTAGATGGGCGTGTAGTTGTCGTATAGACAATAGCCTACGCCGTTGTCAACACGCTCAAACTGCGTGTTTACCTGAGGGTTGGCATGCGTGAGCTGGTGTATGCTGCGGAACGCCAACAAGGGCTGGAACTGGAACGAGGCCGACTCGTAGTTATCCAGCATGGTGTATTTGATGATCAATCGGTCGGAATCCTTCAGGAACAGGATCTCCTTTGTGAAATTGAATTTGCCCACCCGGTAGAGATAGGTCGGAATGCTGTCGGCGGTGAATTTCTGCAGGTATTTGTTCCCTTTCGGATGAATGACCCCTCCCTTGAACTGGTTCATGCAGAGGTGGAAATCCATGTTGTTGACCACAATGCTCTCGTTGAGGTTGGATACTAACACGTGACGCTCATGGTCGATTTTGTCTTGTGGAACTATAAAGAGCCCGTGGTATTTGCGGGTGTTCAGCCCCACCAGTGTGGTGGTGGCGAAAGCTCCCGTGTTGCTGCATCGCAATATCTCCCTGGATTTTGAGAATCCGATATTGACGAGTTGCTCTTTGTCAAATTCTATGTAGCTCATTATAAATGATTTTTTACGTTATTCTTGAATAAAGTTCATCATGCTTGTAGCGGCGGCGCGGGCATCCTGGATGGTGTCGTTGACGCTGGACGGGCGTTTGCAGGCACCGGCCACGAAAAGCCCCTCCTGTTCGGTGAGGTTGTCTTCCAAATGCTCCGACTTGCTTTGCGCAAAGCCGTAGAGCCCGTCAATGCCCGCTGATTTGGCGAGTTGTTTGGTGCCCTCGGAGGCGCACATGCCCACCATCAGCACCAGCAGGTCGGTGTTCATGTTCAGCGGAAGGCCCATCAGCGTATCCTCTGCCTTGATCTGCACGCGGTTGTCGTAAGTGGCGGCGGCTTCGGAAATGCGGCCGCGCACGAAGTTCACCCCGTATTTCTCCTGGGCGGTGCGGTACATCTCCTCAAAGCCCTCTCCCCACATGCGCAAGTCCATGTAGAAGACATAGACGTCTGTCTCCGGCAGCATCTTCTTGATTTCGATGGCCTGTTTCACCGCAGTCACGCAACACACTTTGGAGCAGTAGTGGTTGCCCGATTTCTCATCACGCGAGCCCACACACTGCAGGAAAGTGATCTGCTTGGGCTTGTCGCCGTTCACATTCACGATGCGGTCCTCTTTGATCATCTTTTCCAATTCGATGGAGGTGATGACGCCTTTGTAGATGCCATAGCCCAGTTCTTCTTTCTGGTGGGCGTCGAAAACACGGTAGCCAGTGGCCAGCAGCACGTATTGGAATTCGTATTCCTGCTGTTTGTCGTCCGTCAACAGCCAGCCATTCTCTTTTTTCTCCAGTTTGACGATGGGGGTGCTCAGACGGAGTTCAATGTTGGGACTGTTCAGCTTGGCATCCAGTTTGACGGCCAAATCCTCGGCAGAGGAGAAGTCTGGGAACAGCAACGCTTTGTCATGGATGTTTGACAAGGTCTTGTCCGATTTTTCAAACAAGGTGATATGATGTTTGCTGGCCAGTATGGAGGCCGCTTCAATGCCGGCTGGCCCGGCTCCGATAATCGCGATATTTGTCATTTATTGTGTTCTGTTTTTTTTATTTTGTTGCTATGTTTTTCAGGTGAAGTTGGTACAAAGGGTGCATGGGGTACATGGGGTAAATGAGATGCATGGGGATCACACTTTCAGTACGCTGGGCTTCTCGGGCTTTGGCAGGATTCTGCCGGAAATGCCCTTGTATTTGGAATCCGGATCATACTGGACACCGATTTTGTTGAGCAGGCTCTCGCATTGCACTTGATGCAATTGGAGTCCCAATACCCACGGGTCATAGCCGAGTAGCAGACCTGCCAACTCTTCGTAGGTAAGCACGGGAATGCCGTAGCCGTCTTTGTCGTAGGTCTTGTGTTCCATCTCGGCGATGGTGTACTGCCATTTGTCGAGGAACATGGCGCATCCCGGGCAGTTGGCCACGATGAAGTCAGGCTCGTAGGGCTCCATGGACTCGAATTTCTTCTTTGAGTTAGCCACGGAATAACCGCGGTTTTCCTGCACAAGATACTGGCGGAATCCGAATCCGCAGCAGTGACGGCGCTCGGGATAGTCCACCACCTCGCCGCCCCAGGCCTCAATCATGCCGGCCAGCACGTACGGGAACTCGGCGTTTCCAATGCCGTGTTTAGGGAATATCTTGGCGTAGTGGCAGCCAATGTGTTCCACGCCGCGCAACGGCTTGCCCGTGAAACGGTTCACTAACTGGTATTTCATCTTCTCCTTCAAATCAAAGCGGAACTTGTAGATGATGTCGGAGGGGTGGGCGATGTTCTTGGGCTTGTCGAACTCACGTCCGGTGGCTTTGCGCAGAAGCTCGCGCGCCTGCTCCAGCAGTAGCGGGTTCTCGTTCCATTTCTCGATAATCTCAGTCATTACGCCGAAGGAAGTGACGCAGGATGGTACGTAGTTTTCGTATCCCTTTTCGGTCATCAGGGAAAACAAACGAGCCACAATGGTCATGGTGGTTTCAAAAGGCACCACGTCCGAGTGATAGCCTATGCCGGTGCAGGTGTGCTGGTGGGATGAGTCATAGATATCCTTTCCCAAATCGTTGCGCAATATGTTGAGGAAAGCGGCCTCAGAACCAGGGAAGAAGGTCTGTCGGATGCAGCTTCTTTCATAAAAGTAATGGTCGTCGGCGATGGCTTTCTGATACTCGTTCCAGTAGCGTTTTTCCATATCCTATTCTTCAAAAAAAAATGTTTAGCAAAAATACAAAAAAAAAGCACCGACCACATTAAAATGGTCAGCGCTTTGATTTTTTTTTGAATCCAGCGCACGGCCGTACGCGGAATCCAAAGTTCAGATTTTCATCACACTTTGATTTCTACATCAACGCCGCTGGGCAGTTCAAGCTGCATCAGGGCATCGATGGTCTTGGTGGTTGTGCCGTAAATGTCCAGCAGTCTTTTGTAAGTGGAGAGTTGGAATTGCTCTCTGGATTTCTTGTTTACAAAAGTGGAGCGGTTTACGGTGAAAATCTTGGTGTGTGTTGGCAATGGAATGGGGCCAACGAGCACAACTTTGTCGTCCTTCACACCGTTAACGGTCTTGACGATCTTTTCAGCAGATCTGTCAACCAGGGTGTGGTCGAATGATTTCAATTTGATTCTAATTCTGTGACTCACTTTTTTTGTTTTTAATTAAATATTACGTAATATGTTTTAAAACTGTTTTCTATAAAATAAATCTTCCTACATTCATAATATAATCTTTCACTTCGGGCGGAACCTCGGCGTACTTTTGGAATTCCATGCTGAAGGTGGCACGTCCTTGGCTGATGGATCGTAGCGTTGTCACGTAGCCGAACATTTCGGCCAGCGGTACCTGGGCGATGATGACTTGAAAACCGACCTTGGCATCAATCCGTTCCAGTACGGAGCGTCTGCGGTTCAGGTCGCCGGTGACATTTCCGATGTACTCGTCGGGCGTGGTGATCTCAACCTTCATGATGGGCTCCAGGATGGCGGTCTCCATTTGCTGGAGAGCATCGCGGAATCCTATCTTGGCGCAGATCTCGAACGCCAGCGCATCGGAGTCGGCCGGGTGGGTCTCGCCATCCAGCACCGTGACCGCCATGGCTTCCACGGCAAAACCGTATTTGCCGTTCATCATGGCCATCTTGAACCCCTTCTCGGCACCTGCCAGATACTCTTTCGGTATGGCACCACCCTTAACCTCGCTCTTGAATTGCAGGCCCTTGGCGTCAAATGGGAGCGGTTGCAGTTCGAAGTCCATGACTGCGAACGAGCCCCTTCCTCCGTTCTGGCGCTTGTAGGCCGAATGGTAGCGAAGAGAGGTGGAAAGCGCCTCCTTGTAAGCCACGCGGGGCTTGCCATGGTTGCATTCCACGTTGAATTCGCGTTTCAGGCGGTCCAACAGGATGTCCAAGTGCAGTTCCCCCATGCCGCTGATCAGGATCTGACCGGATTCCTCGTTTTCGGAAACCACAAATGTCGGGTCCTCGTCGGCAAGCTTGGCCAGTGCGAGCATCATCTTCTCCTCATCGTCTTTCGTTTTAGGCTCTATGGCGATTTGAATCACCGGCTCGGGAAAGACGATGTTCTCCAATACGATCGGGTGTTTTTCATCGGTCAAGCTGTCGCCCGTATGAATCTCCTTCATGCCCACGAGGGCCACGATGTTGCCCGCTGACACGCTCTCCAGCGGCTGTTGCTTGTTGGAGTGCATCTGCAGGATTTTGGAGACTCGCTCGCGCTTGCCGCTGCTGACATTGTAGATGGTCTCACCGGTTTTCAGGGTTCCGGAATAGACTTTGATGAATGTCAGCTTGCCGACAAACGGGTCGGTGGCGATTTTGAAGGCCAGTGCGGCGAAGGGCGCATTCTCGTCAGCGTTCCGTGTCTCCTCTGCTTCAGTCTTCGGGTTGGTGCCGGTGATGGCTGGCATGTCCGAAGGGGAGGGGAGATACATCACAATGGCGTCCAGCAGCCTTTGCACTCCTTTGTTCTTGAACGATGACCCGCATAGCACGGGTTCGATCTTGTGCTCCAGGGTAGCTTTTCGGATTGCGGAAACCAGTTCCTCCATGGTGATGCTTTCGGCATCCTCGAAATACTTCTCCATCAGGGCCTCATCCAATTCGGCGAGGGTCTCTAGCAGCTGCGTGCGGTAGGTTTGCACGTCGTCTGCCATGTCCTGGGGTATTTCGATTTCCCGGTAGCTTGCACCTTGGTCGTCGTCGTCCCACTGGTAGGCTTTCATCTCCAGCAGGTCCACCACGCCGATGAACGAGTCCTCCACCCCGATGGGGAGTTGGAGGGGCAGTGGGGTGGCTTTCAGCTTTTCGCGGATCTGGTCCACGACGGCATAAAAGTTTGCCCCCGAGCGGTCCATCTTGTTAACGTAGCAGATGCGGGCCACATTGTACTTGTTGGCCTGACGCCATACGGTTTCCGATTGTGCTTCCACGCCGCCAACGGCGCAGAAGATCGCTACGGCTCCATCCAATATTCTCAAAGAACGTTCTACCTCGACCGTGAAATCAACATGTCCCGGTGTGTCGATGATGTTGATTTTGTAGTCGGTTGACTGGTGTTTCCACATCACTGTGGTTGCGGCGCTGGTGATCGTAATGCCTCTCTCCTGCTCCTGCACCATCCAGTCCATGGTGGCAGTTCCCTCGTCAACCTCGCCGATCTTGTAGTTTTTCCCGGTGTAGTAGAGGATTCTTTCCGTGGTGGTCGTCTTGCCGGCGTCAATATGGGCCATGATGCCGATATTCCGTATGTTGTGCAAGTCTTCCGCCATTGTCCTGTTGTTACCGAAAATACTATGAATGTAAAAAGTTTATTACATGCGCATGTGGGCGAATGCCTTGTTGGCTTCGGCCATTCTGTGGATTTCCTCTTTCTTCTTGAAGGCGGCACCCTCAGACTTATAAGCGGCCATGATTTCCTGGGCCAGCTTGTCGGCCATGGTTTGCTCGTGACGCTTGCGTGCGAAAGAGATTAAGTTTTTCATACCTACGGATTGCTTTCTGCCCGGCTTGATTTCCTCAGGAACCGGAAGGGTCGTACCACCGACGCGCTTGCTCTTGACCTCGACGCTGGGGGTTACGTTCTCCAAAGCCTTTTTCCAAACCTCAAGGCCGTTCTCGCCGGTCTTCTCGGAAACGATGTCGATGGCTTTGTAGAAAATTTCGAAAGCAAGGTTTTTCTTGCCTTTCAACATGATGTTATTGACGAATTTTGTTACTTTTTCGTCATTGAACTTCGGATCAGGAAGAATGATCCTTTTTTTTGCGTGTGAATTTCTCATTTTCTTGTATCTTCAATAAATGTTATTTACTCTTGAATCGCCAATCCCGGCGTTCAATTTACTTCTTTTAAAGGATTGTTAAGACTATTTCGCAGCCTTTTTCGGTCTCTTGGCACCGTATTTGGAACGTCCTTGCAGACGGCCGTCCACGCCGGCAGAGTCCAAAGCACCACGGACGATGTGATAACGCACACCGGGAAGGTCTTTCACACGGCCTCCGCGAACCAGCACGATGCTGTGCTCCTGAAGGTTGTGGCCTTCGCCCGGAATGTAGGCGTTCACCTCTTTACCGTTGGTCATTCTAACTCTCGCCACCTTACGCATGGCTGAATTCGGTTTCTTCGGGGTTGTAGTGTAAACCCTCAAACAAACGCCGCGTCTTTGCGGACAGGCATCCAATGCCCTTGACTTACTCTGAGAAGTCAGTCTTTTTCTTCCTTTTCTTACTAATTGTTGAATTGTAGGCATACAATTTGATTTGTTAAACTTTTAATTTTTAATGATAAAAACCCAATTTTTTTGGGGCTGCAAAAATACACTTTTTTCAATATCAAACACTTGATATATCATAAAAAAAAACGGGCCAAAAACAAAGGCTCGTTTTTTTTTAACTTTAGCGTTTCTTTACGCCGCCGTTCACTTGGTTTGGAGCGGTGGCTTTCTTTTCAGCTTCTGCCTTTCTCTTGGAAACCATCTCCCGCTTGTACTTCTCGTCGATGTTGTAGAAATCCTGGATGTGGCGTGGCGTGAGTATGGATTTCAGCTTTTTGTAGAACGACAGTTCCAGATTGTGCATGTTTTTCCGGAGTTCGAACTTCTGGTCCTGCAGGTAGGCAAGGTCCTTGTCGGAGAGTTTCTCAATGATTTCCTTGTTTTTGCCCGGCTCTTTTAACTTGATGCCACGTTTTTCCAAATTCTTTCTGTAGGCTTCGTGGTATTTGATCTCGTTGCTCAGGAATTGTCCGTAGGCGGGCCAGAATAGTTTCGCCTCCTCTGCGGTCAGTTTCAGGTTGAGCTGCATGTTTTTGATGCGCTCCTTCTTCATTTTTTCCGGGTCTGTCTTTTCTTGCGCGTACGCAAAGCCGAAGCATACTGCCAGCAGGCAGATCGTGCAAAAAATACGTTTCATAGTGATATGGTTTTAGTAGTTTAAATAATCCATTTGCGCCAGCTCGGTGCTGTAGTAGTCAACCATCTGTTCCTCCAGCTGCCCTTCCTGGAACTCTGTTTTCACGATCTCCTGATGGAGATTGTCGTCTTGCTGTATGTACCGGACTACGGAAATGCTGCAGATGACTGCAGCCAGGACTGCAGCCACGGCGGATAACCAGATGCTTTGTCGTTTTGCCTTGTCCTTACGGATTTGATTCATAACCTGTTGCGGAAACTGGTCGAAGTATCCTTCAGGAATCTTATACTGCTCTTCTTTCTTTATTGTATCTAAATCTATCATGACTGTATAGGGAAAAAACAGCTAATCAGACTCGGAAGAAACTAAAAGGTTAAACGCTCTGATAAATTTTTTTTGATTTTTTCTGCGGCGAAATGGTAGGATGCTTTCAAGGCACTTTCGGAAGTGTCGAATATCTTGGACATCTCCGCGTAGGGAGTCTCGTCGTAATAGCGCATGGTGAACACGGCACGCTGCTTCGGCGGCAGTTTTACAATTTCCTCTTGCAGAAGCTGTTGTATTTCATTGGGCGACATGAAATTGGTTTCCGGTTGGCTGACCACCAGGAAATTGGTGTAGCTGTCGTCGGACAGATTCAACAACTTCTTTTTCTTCTCAATGAATGTCAAAGCCTCGTTGACGCAAATTTTTGTTATCCAGGTTTTGAGACTGGACTCGCCACGGAACCGGTCCAAGTTTTTCCAAATCTTGATGAACACGTTCTGGGACACGTCGTTGGCGTCTTCGTGCAACGTCACGATGCGGCGCGCATTGTAATACACGACCCGCTGGTACTTCTTGACCAACAGCTCAAAGGCCTGTTCTTTGGTCTTGTCATTGGCGAACAGGGAGAGGATGAATTCGTCAGAGGCTTCCGGCATAGTGCTTATTGTTTGCGGGCGATAGCTTGTTTGCAGGCATCCACAATGTGCTCAGTGTCGAGACCGTAGAGCGTCATGAGCTCGTCGGGCTTTCCGCTCTCGCCAAACTTGTCATCGACGGCAACCATCTCGATGGGTACGGGCAGTTTGCGTGCGGCAAGCTGGCAGATGGCATCGCCTAAGCCGCCATTGCGAAGATGCTCTTCGGCGGTGACAGCGCATTTGGTCTTCGCTAAACTTGCAAGCACGGCTTCCTCGTCCAGCGGCTTGATGGTGGTAATGTCCAAGACCTCCACGGAGAAGCCTTGCTCCTCGAGAATGTATGCGGCCTGTACAGCGGGATATACCAAATGACCCGTGGCCAAAATCGTTACGTCATGACCTTCGTTCATCTTGATGGCCTTGCCGATGATGAACGGCTGGTCTGCTGGTGTGAAGTTCGGCACGGCGGGACGACCGAAACGGAGATACACAGGTCCGTTATATTCGGCGGCGGCCAGCGTGGCCATCTTGGTCTGGTTGTAGTCGCACGGGTTGAGAACCACCATGTTGGGGAGCATTCGCATCAAGCCAAGGTCTTCCATCATCTCGTGTGTCGCGCCGTCTTCTCCGACGGTCAGACCCGAATGCGACGCGCAAATTTTCACGTTCAGGTTGGAATAGGCTACCGTCATGCGAATCTGGTCATAGACCCGGCCGCTGATGAATCCGGCAAATGCAGCCGCAAAGGGAACCTTGCCGCTCAACGCCAGGCCTGCTGAGATGCCGATCATGTTGGCCTCCGCAATGCCGACCTGGATGAATCGGTCCGGATATGCCGCTTTGAAATCACCCATCTTAACACTGCCCGTCACATCGGCGGTGAGCGCGAAAACGTTGGGGTTGAGTTTGCCTGCTTCCACCAGCCCGGCACCAAAACCGGAACGGGTGTCTTTCATTTCTTCCGTGTATATTTTTTCCATGTCGTAAAAATTTTGCCCTGCAAAAATACGAAAATAGATTATTATCAGTTAATAAAAAAACTTTTTCTTTACAAGATGAAAGTCCAGCATATCATCGTATGCCTGATAATGTATTGTATATTATTGGGCGTCAGTGCGTTTGCTCAAGATGTTGAGCGAATGCGCATAGGTGTGTGTGTGCCTGGACAAATGCGCCAGAGACTGGATACCCTGTCGATCATGCCCGGCACCTTCACCCTGCAGGGTGCGGACACTTCTCAATACCGCCTCGACCCTGTGACTGCAACGTTGTACTTGACCGACTCTGCGTTGCTCGGACGTCCGCTACACTATCAGTATTGTGTTTTCGACTTGGATTTTTCCCGCCCCAAATTCCATAAACAACCTTCTCTCATAGAATCTCCCATTCCCCAATTCCAATTGCTGACAGCTTCTTCAACGGGCACTTTTTCGTCCCTCCGTAGTGATGAACTGACTACCAGCGGTTACATATCGAGGGGCGTGTCTGTGGGCAACAATCAGGATTTAGTGCTCAATTCGTCCCTCAATTTGCAACTGTCCGGCAAGTTGTCCGAGGATGTTGAAATTGTGGCCTCCATCTCCGATAAGAATGTGCCGATCCAGCCGGAAGGCAATACGGAATATCTGTCAAATATCAATAATATATTTTTAACATTATATATTAAGAACAAAATCCAGATTGATGCCGGCGATATTGTGCTCACTTCGTCGAAAGACGATTTCCTGCAAGTCAACCGAAATTTGCTGGGTATGGGATTGCGCGTGAATTCATCTTGGAAGAATAGTTCCATGCACAATGCTGTGGGCGGTGGCGTGGCCAAAGGCAAGTATGTCCGGCAGACTATCGTTCCGCAGAACGGTGTTCAGGGTCCGTACAGATTGTATGGAGAGAACAATGAGACCAATATTGTTGTGGTTGCAGGCTCTGAACGCGTGTATCTGGATGGTGTCCTGCTGGTCAGAGGGCAGGAAAATGATTATGTGATAGATTACAATACGGCGGAACTCACGTTTACGCCGGCTATCCTGGTTACTACGGAAAAACGTTTGGTGGTGGAGTTTGAATGTGCAGACAGGCATTATACCAGATATAACCTGTTTACAAATAATGAGATGCAGATAGGTAAAGAACGCCCGCTTACCTTGAGGGTTAATTTTTATCAGGAGCAGGATCTTAAAAACCAATCCATCCAACCCGAATTGACAGACAACCACAAGCTGTTTCTTTCCAGACTCGGTGATGCGGAGAACCAAGCGTTTTATCCCAATGCGGATTCCGCCGCCTTTTCCTCAGAAAGAGTGTTGTATTGTAAGAAAGACACCGTGGTGGCGGGCAAACAGTATGAAATTTATGAATATTCGGTCAACGATTCGCTCCAGCTGTATCAGGTCGGATTCACGTATATGGGCAGTCATAAAGGTTCTTACAGATTGCAGAGCAGTACGGTCAACGGCCGTGTGTTCGTATGGATCGCGCCGCAGGACGGAGTGCCGCAGGGCGACTATGAACCGGTGGTTTTGCTCACCACCCCGAAGCTGGTGCAGATGGCCACCATTGCCGCCGACTATCATTTCAAACCGATGTCATTCCTGCATACGGAGCTGGCTTTGTCCAATTATGATAGGAATACTTTCTCAAAGGCCGATGACCGTGATAATGTGGGCTTTGCCTACCTTCTCAGTGCCCAGCACGAGCAACCGTTGAAACGGCACGGCACCGACACCAGCCAGTGGCGATTGAATGCGTCGTTGCAATGGCAGTTTGTACATAAGAACTTCCATGCCGTGGAACGTTTTCGGGAGGTGGAATTTGCACGTAACTATAATCTGGATCAAGAGTATTCGGAAACCGCTTCCGAACAGATGCTGCAGGCAGTCATAGGAATTTCCCGGCCCAAAGTCAGTGACACTCGGTATTCTCTCAACTGGTTTTCCCGAATGGGGGCCCTGAACGCCATCCGCAATGAAATCTTTTCCCATAATGAGTGGAACCATCTGGTGGCTCGCACCCAGACCTCATGGCTCTATTCTGCCGATAGTGTCCAGACCAGCTCTTTTGTTTCCTCCCGAAACAAACTTTCCTACAGTTTCAAGAAAATCGAGGTCGGCGTGTCTGACTTTTTGGAGCACAATGTATTCCGTGAGGCCTTGACGGATTCGATGCGGCTGAATAGTTATGCTTTCAATGAGGCGTATGCCTATTTGAAAAATGCGGATTCATCCATATATAAATACAACATTTCATATAAGAACAGAGTTGATTACTCCCCGCAAGGCCAGCGGTTGTCTTTGGCTTCAAGAATCCACGAGGCGAATGCCTCTTTTGCTTTCGATCGGATCAAGAACCAGCATTTCGGCTCCAGAATTACCTACCGTAATCAGCAGTTGCGGGACTCACTGGGCTGGGGCAAGGCTGAAAACATGTTTGTGGGTAATGTGGAGTATTCCGGAAGATTTTGCCGGAATGCCATCATCTTGAGCACTTACTATGAAATGGGAAACGGGATGGAACAGAAGAAGCATTTCACGTACATCAAAGTGGCTGCCGGACAGGGTACGTACGTGTGGCACGACTACAATGGCAATGGGGTGGAGGAACTAGATGAGTTTGAGATCGCTGTGTTTCAGGACGAGGCGGAGTATGTGAAAGTGTGGCTGGCAGGAACGGACTATGTGAACACGTACAACACACAGTTGTCTCAGAGCATTCAGCTGCGCCCTGCGGCCGTTTGGCGCAACGCGAAGGGCTTCAAGCGGTTTCTGGCCCGCTTCTCCGATGTCATGATGTTGCGTTCGCAGGCCAAGCAATCGGTTCCGGTCTTCAATCCGTTCCCGTTCCATCCGGAAGACACGGCGTTGGTGAGCCACAGCTTTTCGTTGAACAACACATTCTCTTTCAATAACAGCAGCTCGAAATTTGCATTTGATGTGGTGGTGCAGGAGTCGAGCAACAAAGAACTGCTCTATTACGGCAATGAAACAGGACGACTCTCCATGCAGCAGGTTGTGTTGAAGAGTTCGCCGCATAAGTCCGTGTTTTTGCAAACCGCATATTTGCATCAAATCAACAGGAATCAATCTGCCATGATGCCTTCACGGTGTTATACAATTCTTCAGCATACCGTTAGCGGCAATGTCCAGCTGCAGTTTTCCGACGCCTATTTTGCGTCTGTCCATTACGCGTGGGGATACAAGCAGAACACGGAAGGGGAGGAATATGTCCGGACGCATGACCTGAAAGCGACATTCAACTACAAGATGCTCAAGCGCGGCGTGTTGTCTGCGACGCTCCAATATGTGGACATCCGGGGTGTTGTGTCCGGAGAATCGTCGGTTTCGTACCAGCTGCTGAACGGGCTGTCGGTGGGACAAAATGTGCTATGGGGGGTGGATTACCAGTGCTCCATCACGGATTATTTGCAGATATCGTTACAATATGAGGGCCGAAAGGCACAAAACAAACGCGCCATACATACCGGAGGACTCTCCCTTAAGGCACATTTTTAAATATTAATTTTTATTAACCTGATTCTAAATAAGTTAGAATAATTTTTAGGATAAAAACCAAAAAAAGAAGAAGAAAGCAGAAATCCTAAAAAAATAATCGTATTTTTGTCGCTTGAAAAAAAATAATGTTCATTGCAATATGTAACTTATTTCAAAAACGGGAGTATAAGATGGTTCAGGAATAAAGAAAATCAGGTAATGGAATGAGTTAATATATTGAATGACAGTAAGATGTCAAACCACAATAACCAATTATGAATAAGGGAATTCATATAAGACGATTAGCGATTGTGCTGTTCTTCGCCATCTTTGCGGGTGAAGTGTGTTTTGCGCAGGACGATGTCCAATTCACGCTATTCCCATGGGCCACGTCGTATTATAATGCGGGTGGTATCGGAGAACAGAACAATACATTGTGTTTTACTGCCATATACAATAACAAATACCTTGGCTGGAATGACGTTTACATGCAAGGCGATTCACTTAAGAAAGATAAAACCGCTCCACAGGATTTCTATTTCAGTTTGGAATCTTATTTGAAGAAACTGCATGGATCATTGGGCGTTACATTTGTGGAGGACATTATCGGATATTATAATAACATCGGTGTTAAATTAGGCTATTCTTATAAGTTGCGTATTGCAAACGGACATTTGGGTATCGGAGCCCAGATCGGCTTGTACAACCAGAAACTGAAAGACGGTGCCTCCTGGCGCCCCATCCAGTCGGGGGACCCTGTGTTGGATAACCTCGGAGAATCCACTATGGATTTGGATTTCAGCTTGGGCTTGCAATACAAGAGCGACCAATGGTATGCAGGTGTCAGTGTGACGCAGCTCGCCAGCGCGTTTGACAAGAAGCGCGTGTTGCGTTTGGCCGGCAATCAGGATTATATCTCCCGTAATCCCCAGATGTATTTCCATGGCGGTTACACGTGGATTGTCCCGGCCAATCCAAACTGGGAGATTATGCCTCATGCCATGGTGAAAACCGACTTCAAAACGTACCAGATCGACCTTATGGCTTTGGTGAGATATAACGGTCTCTTTTGGGGCGGATTGGGATATCGTATCAACGACGATGTCTCTCTTATATTTGGTACCCGGCCGTTCTATAACTCCTCCAACACCTATCTGAAAGGATTGGAGGCTGCAGTCTCTTACGGCATCACCACGAACAGTCTCGCTTATCGCGCGAACCGCAGTTTCGGCGACGTGGAAGTGATGATCCGCTATTGCTTCGATATCTATAAACCGGAGATCTTCTCAGGCTATGGATCAACTAGAAACATCTACAAAAATCAGTACTAAAAAATAAAACAGGCCAATTAACGTTAGGAAAAATATAAATTGCAATAAAATGAAAAGGGTAATTATTATGCTCGCAGTGACGATGGTAGTGCTTACGTCCTGCAACAACGGCGGCGACGGCCAGTTGGTCGGCGTGAAGGACCGTCCGACTTTTTCTGACCTTGAACCTTACGGTATGGTGTATATCCCCACCGGACACTATGTGATGGGTGGTGGCGACCAGGATGTGCCGTTCGCGTTGACTCAGCAATCCAAAAATGTGACTATCGCCGCATTTTGGATGGACGAGACGGAAATCACCAACAATGAGTACCGTCAGTTTGTGTACTGGGTGCGCGACTCCCTCGCACACGTCCTGCTCGGTGATGCCGAAATCGACGAGGCTGAAAAATACGGCCACTATTTGAAATACACGAAAGGTGAGAACGAGGGTGAGATTATCGAGCCCAAGATGATCAACTGGAAAGAGGAGATCCCCTGGGATTCCGACAACGAGGAGGTCCAGGCTGCCCTCAGTCCGCTGTTCAACAAGGTGAACACCCGTTTCTACCACTATCGTCCCAATTCGACGAATGTCTCCATGTACAACTATGAGTACTGGTGGTATGACTATCGCAATTATCACGATCCCAAGAATCCTGACAATTTCGGAGCATCTGCCAAGGAGTTTGACAAGGAAGGCAGCGATTACGGTGGATTGTATGCCAACCGTCCCAGCAGTATGGGCAATGGCTACCAGCGTTTTATCAAGCACGAGGTGGTGAACATTTACCCTGACACCCTGTGCTGGGCGCACGACTTTGTCTATTCATACAATGAGCCGATGGTCTTGAACTACTTCTCCAACCCGCAATATGACAATTACCCGGTTGTGGGCGTGAGCTGGCAGCAGGCCAAGGCCTTCTCTCACTGGAGAACCCAACTCCGTATGTCCTGGCTTTCCTCCAAGGAATATGCCAACGAGCAGGAATTCAGACTTCCCTCCGAAGCAGAGTGGGAGTGGGCAGCGCGCGGTGGCAATTCTCTGGCTAGCTATCCGTGGGGCGGTCCTTACACCGCCAACAGCAATGGCTGTTTCCTGAGCAACTTCAAACCGCAAAGAGGTAACTACATCGCAGACGACAACTTCTATCCCAGCATCGTGGCACACTACTATCCCAACGACTGGGGCTTGTTCGACATGAGCGGCAACGTGGCGGAATGGTGCGAGGATGCTTTCGACAAGTCTGCTACGAACTTTACCCATGACATGAACCCGCAATACACCTATTATGCAAAGAAAGACGACTCTCCTGCCAAGAAGAGAAAAGTGATCCGCGGTGGTTCATGGAAGGATGTTAGCTACTATACGACGGTGTATGCCCGTGCGTATGAATATCAGGATACTTGTAAGTCCTACGTCGGATTCCGCAATGTCCAGTCCTTCATGGGCCGTCAAAGAGGCGACAATGCATCCAAGAGTGCATCTCACATTTACTAGACAATTCATAAAATTATTAACAAATAAATCATTAACCAAAATCGTTAAAAAATGAATGCAATTGACAGATTAGTTAGAACCAATGGCTACAAGAACTTCATGGCTAAATTGTACGGATGGGGTGCCGCAGTTGTGATTTGTGGTGCTTTGTTCAAGATTCTTCACTGGCCTGGTGCTAACATCATGCTTATGGTCGGTATGTTCACTGAAACTATCATCTTCTTCTTCTCCGCTTTTGAACCCTTGCATGTCGAGTACAACTGGGCGTTGGTCTATCCTGAGTTGGCAATTGCAGAAGAACCGGCTGAGCCCACCAAGAGAGAAAAGAAGAAACTGGCCGCCAAGGGCGAAACTCCGACACAACAACTTGACAAGATGCTGGAAGAGGCCAAAATCGGTCCCGAACTCATTGAAAGTCTGGCAACAGGTATGAGAAACCTGAGCGACAACGCCAGAAAGTTGGCTGGTGTCTCCGACGCTGCTGTGGCTACTGACAGTTTTGTCGGCAATATGACCAAGGCTGCCGAGTCCGTGCGTAACCTCACCCTCAAATATGACAAGGTTGCTGCTTCTCTGGATACCGACGGCAATGCATCCACCGCATACGTTGAGAGCTTGAAGAAAGCCACCAACGCTGTCAACCAACTGACCGCCGCTTACGAGCAGACCACCACATACAAGGCTGAAATGGATAAGCTGACCAACAACATCGCCGCCCTGAGCAAGGTTTATGGCAACATGTTGGCTGCAATGGGTGTCAACCCGAACAAATAGTCTCAATCATTCTTACATTCACTAATTTTAACTAAAATTTTTTAGAAAATGGGTGCAACAAATTGTCCGGAGACCCCGAGACAGAAAATGATTCAGATGATGTATCTGGTTTACACCGCCATGTTGGCATTGAACGTGTCCACGGACATCTTGAATGCTTTCATCGTGGTGGATGACACTTTGCAAACTTCCACGCGTAATGCGACATCTCAAAATCGCAATGACTACAACTGGTTCGAACAACAGAAACTGCTGTTGGGTGAAGCCAAAATTCACGATGCATATACTAATGCCCAGAAACTGAAGAAAGAGACTGACAACATGGTCAAATACATTGAGACCATGAAGAAGGATCTCATCATGTATGTGGATGGCGATACGCTGGCAGAAACCAAAACTCCCGATGGCAAGAAAATTATGGCCCCGACGACCGTGGAAACCATGAAGGCCAAGGAGAATTTTGACAAGCCGACTGACTATATGATCAACAAAGGACATGCCAAGGAACTCACGAAAAAAATCAGAGAGTATAAGGCCAATGTTCTGAAACTCGTCAAACCTGCTGACCGCGACCGCATTTCCAAAGCACTTGGTCTGGATGTGGATTCTAAGTACAAAAAGGATGGTGTTGAGCAGACCTGGGAAGAACACAACTTCGACCATATCATCGCCGCAGCGGCTGTGACGTTGCTGAACAAGGAGATCGGTGAGGTTCGCAATGCCGAATCTATGATGCTCAACTATCTCAAAGCCTCCATCAGTGCCGACGACTTCAAGTTCGACCATGTGGAAGGCCGCGCTATCCCGAAATCACAGATGGTGTTCTCTGGCGACAGCTATGAGGCTGACATCATCGTGGCAGCATTCGATACCAAAGCCACTCCCGAGGTTTACTACAAGATGGGTGCAGATACGCTGACTGTAGAAGGTCTTGGCAGCGCTACCAAACTCGAAGGCGAGAATGGCGTTGTGAAGCTCAAAATCGGTACCGCCGGTATTGGTGATCAGAAATATGCCGGTTTGATCAAGGTGAAAGCTCCTAATGGCGAAGACAAATACTATGGTTTCGCGGACAAATATACGGTGCTGAAACCTTCCGCCACCATCGCTGCTGACAAGATGAATGTGCTCTATGCAGGTATTGACAATCCGGTTTCCATTTCCGGTCCTGTTGATCCCGGCAAGTTGAGTGTGTCATTCCCTGGTTGTAATATCGTCAGCCAAGGTGCCGGCAAATACAATGTAAAAGTCCCGACCTCCATGATTGGCAAGACGGTGAATGCCACCGTGTCAGCCAAAGTGGGCGAAGGTACCAAAAACATGGGTGCCACCACATTCCGTGTGAAGAAGGTTCCTAATCCGCGCGCTGTGCTCGGTGCAGGCATTCGTGGCGGTAAGCATGCAAAAGGCGAGTTGCTTGCCAATCCGGTCATTCGTGCCACTATGGGAGAGGACTTTGTCTATGACTTGAAATGGAGCGTGACTTCATTCCGCGTGATTTTCGTCAGCAAGGGTATGGAAGATCCCGCCATGGCATGCCAAGGCGGTGCCCTTTCCGAAGCTGTCAAAGCTAAACTGCAGAAAGCTCCTGCCAATACGGTTATCTACTTCACAGATATTAAGGTTACCTCTGAAGCAGGTCCGCGTACGTTGGATGAGTTCTCTGTACGTATCAGATAATCAATTAAAAAATATCAGTTTATTATGAAAAAGTTTGGTTTATTGTTATTAGGATTGATGGCTGCCACATTTGTCTTCGCCCAAGACGACGAAGAAAGAGGCAGCACCATGGATCAGCCTATTCGCAAGCCCGTTGAGTTTGCATGGGAACAAGTGGATGTGGGTGAGTTTTCAGACCCCATCGCCTATCCCCCAATCCGTCAGGCTGACGTTATGTACTATTATACCATTTGGAGAACCATTGACCTCCGTGAGAAAGTGAACCATCCGCTCTATTTCCCCTCTGAAACGAAGGGCACTTGGAGAAGCTTGGCACAAACCATTTTCGACGCTATCGATATGGCCAATCCGGAGAAAACGGATGGTGTGCTTCCGGTTTATGCCGATGAGATGTGCACAATGCCTACCTCACGCGATGAACTTAGAGGTAACTTGTCAGAAATCACCCAAATTCCTGAAATCGATTTGGAAACGGGTGAGGAAATCGGTACCAAGGAGATGGTTATAGAGTATGAACCCAAACAGGTCATTTCCTATAACATTAAGGAAATATGGTACTTTGACAAGCAGGCTTCCAAGTTCTATGTTCAGATTCTTGAAATTGAACCCATCATCGAGCACGAGCGTGCCAACGCATCATCCTATGATTATGATAGCGGTGAAGAAGGCGGCTCTGGTGATAATGATGTCAGAGGTACCATGATGAAGAAGAGAGTGGGTTACATTTATTACAATGAGCTCAGACCGTTCCTGGCAAAGCAGGAGGTTTACAATGTGAAGAACAACGCACAGAGACTCTCTTTCGACGATCTCATTACCTGGAAACGCGATTTTTCCAGCTATATTTACAAGGAAGCTAATGTGTATGATCGTGATATCCAAGATTATATCGCCAATTCTCGCGATCAGCGCATTGAATCCGAGAAAATCACCGACAGATTGCGCACATTTGAAAGCGATTTGTGGGAATTTTAAGAATCAAACTTTTTCATAATAAAATGTCATGACGGGCACCATACGGTGCCCGTTTTTTTTTACCTTTGCAACAAATTCTGAAACGATGATAGTAATCACTGGAGCTGCCGGTTTCATCGGCAGTTGTATGGCTGCGAAGATGAACGAGATGGGCCGCGAAGACCTCATCTTGGTGGATGATTTTTCCAAGGAACATAAACGCCGCAATTGGGAGCATCTGAGATATGCGGACAAGATTGCCCGCGATGACTTTTTTGCGTGGGCGGAGCAGAACGCCGCGCAGGTGGATTGTATTATCCACTTGGGTGCGCGCACGGACACGACGGAGTTTGACTATTCTGTTTTTGAGACACTCAATGTTTATTACACCCAGCGGATTTGGACCTTTGCCGCACGGCATGGCATACCATTGTTGTATGCCTCCTCTGCCGCCACTTACGGGGCGGGCGAGCTCGGGTATGTGGATGATGAGAGTCTGGCTTATAAGCTTACCCCGCTCAATCCTTACGGCCGGTCCAAGAACGAGATAGACAAGTGGATTCTCAAGCAGGCGTTGCAGCCCCCATATTGGTACGGGTTCAAGTTTTTCAATGTGTATGGTCCCAACGAATATCATAAAGGGCGAATGGCTTCGGTCATTTTCCATTCCTTCAACCAGATCAAGGAAACCGGGAAGGTGAAACTGTTCCGCTCGCACCGTCCTGACTTTGCCGATGGCATGCAGTTGCGCGATTTTGTGTATGTCAAGGATGTGGTGCGGGCGCTCTATTGGTTCATGATGCACCATCCACAGTCGGGAATCTACAATTTGGGCACGGGGCAGGCGCGTCCGTTCCTTACGCTCGCGGAGTCCACCTTCCGGGCCATGGGGCTTGAACCCAACATAGAGTTTGTCGATATGCCGGAGGATATTCGCGACAAATACCAGTATTTTACGGAGGCTTCCATGCGCAAAATGCGCGCTGTGGGCTTCAAGAGGAGCTTCTATACACTGGAAGACGGGGTGAAATCGTACGTGCGCCGATATCTGATGAAAGGCAGGTTTTATGAATGAAAAATAAAAAAAATCATATTCTGAAAAAAAATGTGGTTTTGCAATGAAATTTTGCTATTTTTGTTTTCCGTTTAAAAAAGGGGTTTTCCTAATCATTACTAAACGATACCTTGAATTAAAACACTTTTTTGCGAATGAAAAATTTTACAGACAAGGAGATTCATCAAACGCTGAAAACCATATTCGGTTTTGATAAATTTAAAGGTGATCAATTGAAGATTGTCAAGGCGCTCTTGAAGGGCAAGGACTGTTTTGTGATCATGCCCACGGGCGGTGGCAAATCCATGTGCTACCAGCTGCCGGCCATGATGAAGGAGGGCACCGCCATCGTGATTTCCCCTCTGATTGCCTTGATGAAGAACCAGGTGGATGCCATCCGTGGTTTTGGCGCGGAGAACGGCATCGCCCACTTCCTCAACTCCTCCCTTACCAAAATGGAAATCAACGAGGTGAAACAGGACCTTCTGGAAGGAAAGACCAAACTCTTGTATGTGGCTCCGGAATCCCTCACCAAAGAGGAAAATGTCCAGTTTTTCCAAGATATCAATATTTCTTTCTATGCCATTGACGAAGCGCACTGTATTTCGGAGTGGGGCCATGATTTCCGCCCTGAGTACAGACGTATCCGCGCCATCATTGAAAAGATTGGCCAGAAGGTGCCGGTCATTGCCCTGACGGCCACCGCTACGCCGAAGGTCCAAAGCGATATCCAGAAAAACTTGGGTATGGAGAAAGCCGAAGTGTTCATCTCTTCCTTCAACCGTCCCAACCTCTATTATGAAATCCGCGAGAAAACCAAGGATGTTGACAAAGAGGTGGTGAAGTTCATCAAGAACCATCCTGGCAAGTCGGGTATTATTTACTGTCTCAGCCGGAAAAAGGTGGAAGAGCTTGCCGCTTTCCTGCAAGTCAACAAGATTCGTGCCCTGCCATATCACGCAGGTTTGGATTCAAAGACCAGAGTGCAGAACCAGGATGATTTCCTGATGGAGAAGGCAGATGTGATTGTGGCTACCATCGCTTTCGGTATGGGTATCGACAAGCCCGATGTGCGCTATGTCATCCACTACGACATGCCGAAGAGTCTGGAAGGTTACTATCAGGAAACCGGCCGTGCAGGCCGTGACGATGGCGAAGGCATGTGTATCGCTTTCTATGACTACAAGGATCTCCACAAACTGGAGAAATTCTCCACCAAAAAGGCTGTCGCCGAGCAGGAGATTGTAAAGGAACTGCTGGCCGAAACTGCCTCATACGCCGAATCGACCAGTTGCCGCCGCAAACATCTTCTCCACTATTTTGGCGAGGACTACGGCGAGGAGAACTGCCATAATTGCGACAATTGCAACCATCCGAAGCCGAAGATGAATGCTTCCGAGCAGATTCTTCTGGCCCTGGAGGTGATCCAAGCTGTGAAACAGCAGTTCAAGGAGGATCAGATCGTCGATATAATCACCGGCAACAAGACAACCTCCATTGTCAAGTTCAAACACAACAAACTCAAACAGTTTGGCGAGGGCTCGGAATACGATGCCAAGTTCTGGTCCAACATCATCCGACTGGCCATTTTTGATAACCTGATTGCCAAGGATGTGGAGAACTACGGATTGCTGAAGATCACGCCCAAGGGCGAAAAGTATATGGTGAATCCATATTCCATCCAGACTATCAAGCCTGTGGTGGAGAAAGACGAAGATGAGGAGGATGTGATGGAGACCGGCGGCGTGGGCGGCGTGGAGGATGCGTTCGACACAACGCTCTTCAGCTTGCTCAAAGACTTGCGCAAGAATATCTCCAAGGAGGAGAATATTCCTCCATTCGTGATTTTCCAGGATCCGTCGTTGGAGGATATGTGCATACAGTATCCTATCACCATAGAGGAGATGACCCATATTTCCGGCGTGGGTGCAGGCAAGGCACAGAAGTATGGACGCCGTTTCATCGAGCTGATCAAGAAGTATGTAGAGGAGAATGAGATTGAACGTCCTCAGGACTTTGTGGTACGCTCCGTGGTGAAGAAATCAGCCATTAAGGTGTTCATCATCCAAAGTATAGACCGCAAGCTCAGCTTTGAGGACATTGCCCGTGCCAAGGGCTTGGATATGAACGAGCTGTTGACGGAAATCGAGATGATCGTGTCGTCAGGCACGAAAATTGACATCACCTATTACATCAACGAGGAGATTGAAATCTACCATCAGGAGGAAATTCTTGATTATTTCGCCTCCGCAGAGTCCGATTCCGTGGATTTGGCCCTGAAAGAATTGGGTGAAGACGAATACACGATGGAGGAGATTCGCGTGATGAGAATCAAGTATCTGTCGGATGTGGGGAATTAAGAGTTAAGAGTTTAAAGTGGAGAGTTTACAGATAAGTAGAGACGCAAAATCTTGCGTCTCAGAATGTACGGAAAATTGAAAAATCAACAATAAAAATGGAAGAAATCAGAGAAAATGTGAATCCGGTGGAAAATGTGGTGCCGGATGAGATTGTTCCGGGGTTTGTGGCCGCGGAGGACAAGGAAAAGGACGAAAAACGGGAGCCCGAGATCCAGGAGGCCGTGGGGACGATGCCGGAGGCAAAGTCGGAAGAACCGGGCAGACCTGCCAATGGGGGCAAAGCGACAGACAGCAATTCGACACATTATATTATCGAGGCCTTTTTGGGCTTGGCGGTAATTGTACTGTTCATCCTGCATTTTATGGGTGGCGGCAAGAAAGACAATCCAGTTGCGGCCCCGGTGCAACAGGCTGGAGACGGTTCAATCGTCTATGTCAACATGGATAGTATCAACGATAAATACGAGATGGTGAGCCTGCTTACCGACAGTCTTGACCAGGAGAAACAGAGACAATCGGTGCATTTCCAGAATCGTCAGAAAACTCTGGAGAACAAATTGGCCAACTATCAGCGTCAGATGCAGAACAACCAGTTGACCCCCCAGCAGGCGCAGTATGCAGAGGCATCCCTGCAGCAGGAAAGCCAGCAACTCCAGAACGACTATGCCCAGGCGTTGGAAGCACTCGAGGCTCGCTACGCGGCGGCACTTGAGCAGATTGCCGACTCTTTGCGCACTGTGTGTGCCCGCGTGAACGCCCAGCGCAACGCTTCGTTTGTGTTTACCTACGGAGCCAGCAGCCCGATCGTGGTGGCCGACCCGTCGTGCGACATCACCAATGCCGTACTGGATGAGCTCAACAAACCTTTTACCAAGAAGAAAAAGAAATAACCGATGGGAGAGAATATTGATACCAATCAACCTGTATCGCACAAGAAGCGCAACATCATCATAATCGTAGTAGTGGCGATTGTCATTGCCGCCCTTGTTGCGGCATTCTTCATTGCCCGCCATTATGGGAAGTCAGCGGACAAAACGCCCGTTGTGACTGACGGTTCCGAACTGGCCGAGTTGCATGTGTTCCCGCCCATTGATTTTGCGGATAGCCTCTATTACAAGAAGACGGTGGTCTCCTACGAGGATGAATCGCCTCGCGATGTGTTCTATTATGAGAAGGATAGTCTCGGCCAGCCCACGGATGTGCGTGTCCACGAGACCCATTACTATCCGGGCGAGCAGAAGTACATAGACGGCAACCTTTCGCAAAGCCAGCGCGACGGCTTGTGGTATGCCTATCATAAGAATGGCAATGTGCAGACTATGGCTCATTACAAGAATGGCAAGGAAGATGGCCGTTACACGGTGTATCACGAAAATGGAAGTGTATATTACACGGGTTTTTACAAAAATGGTGTGCGCGTGGGCGAGTGGAAGTTCTATGACGAGAAAGAAAAACTGGTCCGCACCGAGAATTTTGATGAAAAGAAATAAGAAGGGAATCTATACGAAAGTGAAAAGCCCCCTTATTCTTTACAACTTTAAGAACTTTACAAACTAAAAATAATAATTAATAATCAAATAAATAGATCTTATGGAATTACCTTTTGCAGAAGCGTGGAAAATCAAGATGGTGGAACCCATCAAGAAATCCACAAGAGAAGAAAGAGAAAAGTGGCTCGCTGAAGCCCATAACAACATTTTCATGTTGAAGAGTGACTATGTTTATATTGACTTGTTGACGGACAGTGGCACGGGTGCCATGAGCGACCGCCAGTGGAGTGCCATGATGATGGGTGACGAGAGCTACGGCGGCGCCCGCAGTTTCTATCACATGAAGGACACCATCACGGAACTTACAGGCTTCGAATATGTCATTCCTACCCACCAGGGCCGTGCTGCTGAGAACGTGCTCTTCTCATACCTGGTGAAACCCGGTATGGTTGTCCCCGGCAACGCACATTTCGACACTACCAAGGGCCATATCGAGAGTCGTAAGGCTTTCGCCATCGACGTGACTTGCGACGAGGCTAAAGACACCCAGCTTGAAGTTCCTTTCAAGGGCAATGTGGGTTTGGAAAAACTGGAGAAAGTTCTGAAAGAGAACCAGGGCAATGTTCCTTTCATGGTTTTGACTGTCACCAACAACACCGTGGGCGGTCAGCCTGTGAGCATGAAGAACATCCGCGAGACGTGTGAGCTTTGCCACAAATATGGTGTTCCGGTGAACGTGGACTCTGCCCGTTTTGTGGAGAATGCCTACTTCATCAAGACGCGCGAAGAGGGCTATGCTGACAAGACCATCTTGGAAATCGTGAAAGAAATGTTCAGCTATGCCGACAGCATGACAATGAGCGCCAAGAAAGACGGTTTGGTCAACATGGGCGGTTTCATTGCCACGCATAAGAAAGACTGGTACGAAGGTGCCAAATTGTTCTGCATCCCGTTCGAGGGGTTCCTGACCTACGGCGGTATGAACGGTCGTGATATGGATGCTTTGGCCGTCGGTCTTCGCGAGAACTGCGATTTCGACATGATTGAGACCCGTGTTAAACAAGTCCAGTACCTGGCTGACAAACTCGATGAGTACAGCATTCCTTATCAGCGTCCTGCCGGTGGCCACGCCATCTTTGTGGATGCTGACAAAGTGCTGGATCAGATCCCGAAGGAGGAGTTCCCTGCCCAAACGCTGACATGCGAGCTCTATTTGGAGGCTGGCATCCGCGCCTGCGAAATCGGCTATGTGCTTGCCGACCGCGACCCGGTAACCCGCGAGAACCGCTTCGGAGGCCTTGATTTCGTGCGCCTCTGTATCCCGCGCCGCGTCTATACTAACAATCACATGGACGTGATTGCCGCCGCCTTGAAGAATGTCTATGACCGTCGTCATACCATCAAACGCGGTTTGGAAATCACATGGGAGGCCGAGCTGATGCGTCACTTCACCTGCCAGTTCAAGAGACTGCAATAATTTTTTCCCGATAAAGTTTAGGTCGATGGGGAAACCCATCGACCTATTGTTATAAATAAAAACCGCTATATGCTGATAGTTGAGGATATATTGGTGTCGGATGAACTGATTGACAAGTGCTTTTGCTGCGACCTGTCGCAATGCAAGGGCGCGTGTTGTGTGGAAGGCGATGCCGGTGCCCCGCTGGCTCCGGAGGAAGTGGCCGACCTGGATGAACACTATCCTGTTTATAGTAACTACATGACCTCCGAAGGCATAGAGGCGGTGGAACGCAATGGCGAGACCTTCGCGTATGACGGAGAGGGTGATTTCAGCACTCCGCTGGTGGAGAGTTCCAAGGCATGTGCGTTTGCTTTTTTTGAGGATGGAATATGCAAGTGTGCCATTGAGAAAGCTTTCTTGAATGGCGAGATCCCTTTCCGCAAGCCTGTATCCTGTTATCTTTATCCGGTAAGAGTCAGCAAGGTGGGCAAGTACTGGGCACTCAACTACCATCATTGGGATATTTGCGGAAGTGCGTGCCGGAATGGAGCGGAATTGGGATTGCCCATCTACAAGTTCTTGAAGGACCCGTTGGTGCGGCGGTTTGGCGAAGCATGGTATGAGGCTTTGTGTGAGGCTGTCGCCCAGCGACAATAGTTTGCAAAAATAAATATTAGGATATGAAGAAATGGTTTGTGCTGTTGCTGATGATTTTGCCAGTGTGGCTGTCAGCGCAGAGTGAATATAAGTTTTCGGCCCATCGTAATGTGGTGTCCAACGGTTACAATTTCTGGCTCAGCGTGCCCGACACGTATGATACGTTGCAGGAAAAGATGCCTGTCGTTGTGTTTTTGCACGGGCATAGCTTGTGCGGTAACGACTTGAATCGTGTCCGCAGGTACGGCTGCCTGGATGCCATCTCCATGGGACGCGACATCAATGCGCTCATCATTGCGCCGCAGAATCCGGGCGGACCGTGGAATGCCCAGAAAGTCAACAATGTCATCGACTGGGTGCAGGAACGCTATGCGATGGATACCAACCGTATCTATGTAATCGGCATGAGCATGGGTGGCTATGGTACGTTCCAATATGTGGGTACCTATCCCGACAGGGTGGCGGCAGCCATGGCTTTTTGTGGCGGCAGCAACCTTCGCGACCATTGCGGCCTGAACAAAGTGCCCTTGTGGATAATTCACGGTACCGCGGACAGGGCTGTGGGTGTCGGCGAATCGCAGAAGGTGGTGAATGCCATGAAAGCGTGCGGCAAAACCGACCTGCTCCTGTTCGACAAGTTTCCGGGCATCAACCACAGCCAGCTGGCCAAGATGTTCTATATTCCGGAAACCTACGAATGGCTGTTCAGCCACAACAAAGCCGACCGACAGCTCAACAAGGACGTGACTATCAATGTGTCAATCATGAACAAGGCTTATCAGGATATTGACCGTTCAGCCAACAAAATTGTGGTGATGGACCCGAAAACGCTGGCTTCCAATAATACCACTTCCACAAACAATGACACCACGGGTGTTGCGAATACGCCGCCTTCATCTTCTGCAGTTCCGGCGGATACGACCTCTCCTAAACCCGTCCAGACGACCACGCAAACTTCTTCACCCAAGTACCATATCGTGAAGAAGGGCGACACACTGTATGCCATTTCGAGGAAATACCATACTACAGTGGACAAACTTTGCAAGTTGAACAAGATAAAAGAAACGAGCATCTTGTCATTGGGACAGAAAATCAGAGTAAAATAGTGGAATATGAAAAAACTTATCCTTTTAATCGGATTTGTAGCCGTCATGGCCGGCTTGTCCGCCCAGAATTTATTGTCTCTTACCTTTGTGGGACAGGACCAGAGTGGAACCTATTATAAGCTGGACAGTGTGCATGTCGAGAATCTGGCCCGTGGGTGGTCGGAAACACTCATATATCCAGACACAGAACTGATCCTTACCGTTTCAGTAGGTGTTGAAGAGTATGACTTATGTCATGATTTCATAGTTTACCCGAACCCGTGTTGGGGTAATGCTTATCTGTCGAAAAGTCATATGTCTGACGGGCCAGTTCGATTGACCGTGACGGATGTCCAAGGTCGTTTGTGTGCCGAATATTCTGGAACATTGCAGTCGGGAACCAATGTTTTTCACATAACATTGGCAAATCCCCAGTTGTATTTTGTCAGTGTTCAGACTGCACAAGGGGTTAGAAGCCAAAAACTCTTGAATGCTAGTTGTGGCGATGCCAATCGTGTTGTGCTTGTTAGTCATTATGATGAGGAATACGAACCAGGTGTGGAATATTTCAAAAGAATGAGATTTGATTCAGATGATCTTTTTGTGCTGGGCGACGAGATGCGTTATACGGGATATACCACCATTGAAGGCGAAATGAAGACCAGTGTCATTGTCTCACAGGAGCAGATGGGGGATGATACCATAGGATTGGTGTTCTTCCGGGATCGGATTCCATGTTCGGACATGCCTACGGTTACGGACCATGAGGGGAATGTGTACAATACAGTGCAGATAGGCCCGCAATGCTGGACGCGTGAGAATATCCGCACGACCACATCTCCGACTACAGGTACTTGTTTTGTTCCCAACAACTCCATAGTGCACACTTATAGTGGCAAGAGTGCCCAGTGGTATAATAGCGATAGCACGGCCAACGCACCGCAGGGCTACGGTTTGCTGTACAATTGGAATGCCGCAGTGGATACGTTCAATGTGGAAATGGGCGAGCAGAGTGTCAGCATGAGTGTGGGTGATGCCGTGGATGTCACTTTCTCAGGCCCTCGTCGCGGCATTTGCCCCGAGGGGTGGCACCTGCCCAGTGCGGCGGAGTGGACCGCCTTTGTCAATTATGTGAAAGCGGAAGGCATCTATGCTTGCGATAACGCCCCAAGCAAGATTGCCAAGGCCTTCTCCTCCCAGACTGGCTGGAACAATAATAACACGTCGTGCACTGCTGGAAACAATCCTGCGACAAACGATGCACTCAATTTTTCGGCCCTCCCGACAGGCTATGTCGGATCAGGCAGCTTCATCAGCAAAGGTGAGACCACAGGCTTCTGGTCGGCCTCCCAGACCACTGCTCAGAAAGCCAATACATGGAACCTGTTCTTCAACAATACCGGCATTTACCAGACGGGAAACAGCAAGTCGCAAGCCTATTCCGTCAGATGTGTACGGGATTAGAGTTTTTTTTCAGGAATATTTAGATTCTTGTCTTAGCGGATTAGCGTTACACTTCCGCGAATCTGATCCGCTTTCCCTTGTGCATTGATGAAACGGATAATGTACGTGTAAACTCCCATAGGGGCGGGTTCACGTCTCATGTCGTAACCGTCCCAACCTGCTGTCGGATCGGTGGTCCTGAACACGGTTTTCCCAAATCTGGAAATGATGATGAGCTCATATCCCTCTTCCGAGACGAAAGCGTTGGAAGGCAGGAAGACATCGTTATGCCCGTCGTAGTTGGGCGTGAAGGCGTTGGGGATGATCATGCTGGACTCCTGCTGGAGGGTGATCTGATTGGATATGCTTTCATCTTCGAAGCCGTATGAGTTGATGCCTTCATGGGCTGTGACGAAGTAGGTGAACTTGGAGCCAAACTGGAACAAAGAGGAAACGTTGTCGCTAAAGGTGTTGTGTACACGGGGTACGAGCGAGCCGGTCAGTTCCAGGAATATGGTGTCATATTCGGTGCGTCTGCTGACCGTGTAGTGATCTACTTCCCCATCCCAGGTCCCGTATTCATTCCATTCCAGATTGCAGTCGTGGGCGGAATTGGTGGAGCCTGTAAGCAGAATGTTGTGCGATATGTTGGAATGCCCGGCAGGTATGCCGCAGTCGCCGATGACGTAGGTGCGATAGTAATACACCGTTTTGGTGAACTTGGCCGTACTGTCCATGAACTCGTATTCCGTGCTGCTGTGATAGGGGATTGTGGCAATGTCCTCAAAGCTCTGTCCGTCTTCGCTTCGTTGCAGAGTGATGGTGCTGAATGGATAAAGGTCGCCGGTGGTGTGTGCCAAAATGGAAATGTAGCGGTTGTCCATGACGGATACATGCCGGATATAGGTCTCGTCTTCCGACTCTTCCGCATCGATGTTGAAATTGACACGGTTGCTGCTGGAAGTGATGGTGTTGTCAGTGTTGCAGGCTTGTACATAAACCCGGTAGTCGGTGTTGAGGGCAAGATTGGTCAGGTCGAAATTGGTTTGCGTGGTTGTGCCCAACAGTGTATAATCGGTTTCGCCGTCCTGACGCATGTAAACACGGTATTCTCTCACACCGCCGTGCATGTTCTTGTAGGCATTCCAGGAGAGATGGGCTGTGCGGCGGCAGGCATCGGTGGAGGGTGGTGCGATTCGGATGTTGCACTGGCCGCTGTCGGTTTGATAGGAACTGTTGCTGCAGGAATCCAACACGGCGATGAAGTACTCACGGCTCTCGTCGCTGGGATTGATGCTGTTGTCACTCCAGAATGTGGTGTTATATACCGAGTGCAAGAGCAGTCTGATACCACCGTCCAGATAATATACCGGATAGCACATCATGAAGGGGTCCGGTGCGTGGAATCCTAACACGATGTGGTTGTCCTCCGTGACGGACACACTGTCCAGTATGGGCGCGTTGGGGAGAATGCTGTCGTTGAGCAGGACGGTCTGGATGTTGGACTTGAAAATGCAGGAACTGCCTCCGGCTGTGCTGATTTGGTTGGTGATACCCACCTGATAGGAGATGTAGTTGTGGCAGACATCCGAAGGGTCTATGTATATGCGGTTGTTGTTGATGGGAACAGAGGCGATGGGTGTGGGGTCGAAGTTGGCTTCAAAAGCCCTTTTCTTGTAGATAAGATAATCGCCGTCCCAGGAGCCTCCGGTGGTTGAGGAACTGACCGCGTCCCATTCCAGGTAGGCAGCCGTGCTGTCGCCTTGGAGATTGTAGGGCGTGACGGTGAGCCGGATGGTGCTCAATGAGTTGGAAATGCAACTTTCGCCGGTGGTGGTGTTCTGTGCTTGGATATAGCACGTGTAGTGGTCGCTGATTTGAGCGGCGGAAAGCTCGATTTCAGTAGATGTGACGTAGTAGCCGTTGTTGTACGGGCTCACAGTGCGTAAATTCTGCACCCCATTCACGAAAAAAGTGTACACATCATCAGTGGCCACGTTGTTGAGGTTGTTCCACGACCAGGTGATGCGTAATCTTCCGTTGCCGACGAGTTGCTCGATACATTGCAGGGTCGGCGGCTCTATGGCAAAGCCATATAAGCAGAGGATGATGCTTAGAAATGAGAATATGATTTTTTTCATTGTGCGGCCGCCTGTTTCAAATTCCGAATATCACCAACGATGATACGGGTATATTTATTATAATCAAAATATTTTTTAGCTAAGGACAGAAGCGTCTCGGCATCGGTCTCTTTCACTGCTTGTATCATGGATTGGAACTCGCGCTCATCCAGTCCGTGTTGGTTCCAGTAGGCATATTTTTTCAGGTAGGAAACGGAGTTGTCCACATCGCGCAGCATGTCGCCCAAAATGTAGTTGCGGGCGGTTTCCAGCTCTTCGTCGCCGACGGGCTCTTCTTGCAGCCGTTGCAGCTCTTCGAAGCAGGCATCCACGGCCGCTTGCGTGTGGGTGGCGTTTACATCGCTGTTGATGATGAACAGCGACTGGTTTCCGAAATAGACGGAACCGGCAGAGATGCCGTACGTGTATCCGTTGCGTTCCCGCAGGTTCTGCATGAGTCGCGAGCCGAAATAGCCGCCGGTGATGGTGGCCAGGATGGAGAAGCCCCGCCGGTCCGCATCCAAGTATCCGATATTCGGACAGCACAAGGTGATGGAGGATTGTACGCTGTCGGGCATTGCCTCACGGATGAGCGGGATGGGGTCGGCGGGCAGCGGAAGGTCGTGGATCTCCTTGGAGGCCTGTCCGTGCGGCACCTGCGAGAATAGGTCCTTGATACATTGCTCCATGTCGGCATCTACATTGCCTGTGATGAAGAGACTCAGATTCTCGGCGCAGAACGTGCGCTGGTGATATTCTTGCATCTGCGCCACCGTTACGGCCTTCAGGTTCTCGCGTGTGGAGAACTGCCCGGCGGTGAGCGTGTCCCCGAACATGGCATGCAACATCAACTGTGTGCTCCGCACATCGGTCTTTTGGGAGTTGTATTCCAGATCTTTGATTTTCAGATTGGCATAGATGTCCAGTCTGTCCTTCCTGTATTGGGGATGGGCAATGAGGTCATAGATGACGGGCAGAATGCTGCTTACGTTGCTTCGGGGCACCGAGATGGTAATGACATTCTTGTCCATTCCGCAGGATGTGGTGTAATGCACGCCGTAGAAGTCCAGCAGGTCTGCGATTTCGGTGGCGGAGTGCTTGCGCGAGCTCTCCTTGAGCAGAGCGTAGGTGAATTGGGAGAGGTGTTTCTGTGTCTCGTGCAGGATTCCGTTGCGGATGTGGATGAGGATATGGATGAGGTCGAGTTGCGGGTTGGGCAGGGTATATACGGGGATGCCGTTGTCCAGCTTCTCCATGTGTGGTGCTGGCAATTGAAGTTCCGTGACGGGGTTTTGCAGTGGGGGGATGGTGCGGTCTAACAGTTTCATATTGAGTTATTGAAGAAGCAGGATTTGTCCTTTTTCCATGCCGGACTTAAGTTGAGTGGTTTTGTATTTGATGGTATAGACATACACGCCTTGCGGCAGCAGTTCGCCGGTGCCGTTGCGTCGGCCGTTCCATCCGTTTTCAATGCTACGGGACTGGAATACATGGTCGCCGTTGCGGGAGTAGATGTTCAATTCAAATTCGGTATATTCCACATTGGCGAAGACGTAGAAGATGTCGTTGATGCCGTCGCCGTTGGGGGAGAATGCGTTGGGTGCGAAGAAGGTCTTGTTTGTGGTCTGGGGTTGCGGAGTCGGGTTCTCGTTGGACTCTGCCTTTGGTGCGGAGGGTGTGTCCGCGTCTTGGTGTGTGGGAGTGGGTGCGGGTGCTTGCTTCGGTTGCACGGCAGGTGTGGGCGCGGGCGTGGGTTGGGGCACGCTGGCCGAAGTGGCGGGTGCTGGCTGCGGTGCGGGTGCGTTGGCTGCCGCAGGCGGCGTTTGGGCAGGAATGCTGGCGGGTGTCGCGCTTGCGGGGGGCATGTTGTCGGCAGGCACGTTGGCCGAAACGCGCGCAGTCGCACTCGTGATGCGGTTGGCCGCTGCCTGCGGCTGTGCGTGGGCGGGCGCGGGTGCGCTTTCCAGGGCCACCTCCTGGCGGACGGGCTCTTGCGAGGTTTCTGTAGTCTCACTTGTCTGTGAAGGTTCAACGCGTTGCGGATGGGAGAATATGACCGCCACGGCGACGATGCCGGCCACCGCGAGCGAGGCTGCTCCGTACAAGACAGCCCTGCGGATTTTTCTCCCCCGATTATACTTGACAATGGACGTGTCCTGGATGATGGATTCCCATCCGGCCTCGTCCACGGGGACCTCGTAATTCTGGAATTGCTCTTTCAACGTTTTCATATACTAAATTCTTCGTGATTCAAATATTGCTGTATCTTCTTTTGCAGGATGCTGCGGGCGCGGAAAATCAGCGTCCGCACATTGGTGCGGCTCTCGTCCATGATGCTCATGATCTCCTCTTGTTCATAGCCGTCAATCACATACAGGTTGAAGGCGGTACGGTACTTGTCGGGCAGTTCGTTGATGATGCTGACGAGTTGCGGCATGGAGAGCGGCTCGTCCAGCGGGACGGCGTTCGCGCCCGGATCGTGGGGCAAGTCCTCCAGGGAGGTTGTCCTTTGCCGCTCGGTCTTCCTGTAGTAGTCGATAGCCTTGTTGATGGTGATGCGCCGGAGCCACGCACCCAACGAGGTGATCTTGTGGTAGCTTGGGAAGTTCACGAGTATGAAGAGGAAGGTGTCATGAAAAAGGTCCTCCGCGTCTTCGGCGTTGGCCGCGTAGCGCGAGCAGATACCCTTGATCATGGGGCCGTACTCCAGATAAAGCCGCTTTTGACAGGCCTTGTCACCGGCGATACAACCTTTTATGATTACCTTTTCTTCTTCAGTCATCAGATGTTTTTTGCAATATTTACTAACGAATTGGAGGTGTGTGCTGTTGCAAAATAGACGGTTTTTTTGTTCTTTTGCGGGTTCTTTTTTGAGAAAGATGAATAGGCTGCAAAAATCGTATTTTTTAGGACATGATGTGATACAGATTGCCCGCTCCCTGCTGGGCAAGTATTTGTTTACCCTGAAGGAGGGACAGTTAGCGGGCGGCATTATCTCGGAAGTGGAGGCGTACAAGGGCACGGCGGACAGGGCCTCGCACGCCTACGGAGGCCGCCGCACGCGCCGCAACGAGATGATGTACCACGAGGGTGGGGTGGCGTATGTGTATCTCTGTTATGGGATGCACCATCTCCTCAACTTCGTGACCAACGAGGAGGGCATCCCTGACGCGGTGCTCATCCGCGGCATCATCCCCACGCATGGTGAGGAGCTGATGTTGCGGCGCACGGGCAAGGGTCGGATGTCGCGCGACATGGGTTCCGGCCCCGGCAAGGTGAGCAAGCTGTTGGGTCTTACGGTAGCGGACAATGGCTGCCCGCTCACGGGCGATATGATTTGGATTGAGGACCGGGGTCTTCAGATTCCCGATGATCAGATTACGGTCACCCCGCGCATCGGCGTGGACTACGCGGGTGCGGATGCGCTGCTGCCGTATCGGTTTTTAATCAAAACCGGCAACCTGATAGCGGATTGCCGGTAATCTTGGGCTGACAGAATTCCTATCGTTTTACGATTTTCCGTGTTGCCATGTACTGGCCGCTACCGGACACCAATTTGATGAAATACACACCGTTGGCGTAACGTGATAGGTCGATTTGCGCGGTTGCCCGTTGTAGGGGCGAACTATCATTCGCCCCTACAACGTTCACGCCCACCAATTTTCCATAAATATCATACAATTGGATTGTCACATCACCTGATACCCCATTCCCCATTTCACATTCCACATTGACGATGTTGGAGGTGGGGTTGGGATAAACCTTGAAATTGAAACCGTTGTAGTCGTCGATGCCGACGGTGATGTTATTTCCGTTTACGAAATTACTTTCACCGAAAGAACAAACCGATTTCACCCGCCAGAAATAGTTGGTGCTTTGCAGATTATGTAGCGTAAGTTGATGACTGGATGTGTTTTCGCTGTGCGTTTCACCGCCTAAGACGCCATATTCTACAACGTAATAGCTTGCGTTGTCTCCACCGCTCCAACTCAATGTCGCGGAAGTTCCGTTCAAAACAGCATTCGGATTAGTCGGAGCATCGCAGGTCTCCACATCGGAATACTGCCAGATCAGAATTGGGAAGCCGTTGTTGATGGGAACTGCATAATCGGATTTCCAGACAGGTCTTACCAAACCCTGGTTCAGTGTGGCGACAAACTGGGTGCTTTGCATCTCCTCGTTGGAGAGGCCTTCACCATCACGGAAATTGTGCTCGCCAATTGCATCGCTCTGTCCTGTAATTGAGGTGCTGAAATAGCAGTTATACATCAGCACTTCGTTAGCGCCACCAATGATGGCACCTACAGCCGAGCCTTGTGCAGCCACGCTGGCAGCTACATAACTGTTGCGTACGGTGGCATAATTGCTGAAGCCGACCAAACCTCCTACATAACTGGTGCCGCTGACGGTACAGGTGTTGTAACAACCCGAAATAATGGAATTTGTACCTTCTGACTGATAACCCACCAAACCACCGCAATAACTGAGGGCAAACAAGGAACCGCCGTTCACATAGCAATCGCGCATGTAGGTGTTGGCGGCGTAGGCTACCATGCCACCCGTATAATTACGGCCGCTGGCGGTGATGTTCACTAATCCTACCTCATACAAGTTCGCATTCAACGTGTAGCCAAAGAATCCCTGATACTCGGTGTTGGGATGGTCGATGTACAGGTTGGAGATAAGCATTCCGTTGCCGTCGAAGGTGCCTTTAAACGGATAGCTTGGATACACACCGATGGAGGTCATATTGTTGGGTTGGTTGAGCGGCAGCACAATGTTGTTCATCAGTTTGATGTATTTGCCCTCGAAAGTAGTGCCGGTATTGCAACGGTCTGACACCCACTGCAGCATATCCGCATCGTAGATGAGGATGGTGTCTGCGTTTAACCAGGAGACCTCGAAGGTTCGTGTAGTACCGTAATAGGTTTCTGTGTTCTCTGCAATATTTACAAAAGCCCGATATTCGTAATCTGTATTGACAGGAAGGCCATACAATGAAGCTGAGAAGATGTCAGTTCCGCTTGTTGCATTTATGGTGGTGTATGTGTTATCCCCTACAGCTCGATATTCAAATCCTTTGTTTGTGACGGTGGCATCTCCCATATTCATTGAGCCGTTTAGCGTAACGGAAGATTCTGTTAAGGATGTTGCAGGATTGGTGGTGACGGAAACACCAAGAGTGGTGAAAGTTATATCATTCCCAAAAGTTGTATCGCATCCTGCTGTGACCAAGTAGGTCTTATACGTGTATGTGGTTGATGGTATAAGCCCAGATACGTAATAGGCGATAGAGTCGGATGTACTATTGCATGAAACATAATAATAATTGGCGGATGTAGTTGGCTTATACATAAAGCCAGAAGATAGAAGAACATCATTATTTACAGATACAATTCCATTAAACATACTATGTGTTTGACTCACAGACGCGGCCGCCAATGTGTAGGCAGAAAGCTGAATCATGGTCAAAACCGGATAGCCGCTATTTACAAAAGGCGCTAAATCCTGCTCCCATGCGCAGGAACCGTTGTTGAGCATACCAACAAATTCAACAGATTTCATCACATTCTCTGTTAAAGGAGATCCTCCATAAGTGTTGTTACCTGCAGATGTGTTTAAGTAAAAACAGTTGATAACTGTAGACGCACCCCAATCTACAATACCGCCACCCATATTATTACCTCGAATAACGTTGCCTACATTATAACTATTTGTTATGACTGTTGATCCATTATTCTCACCCAAAATTCCGCCAGCACAATATGTGGAAATAACCTCGCCAGAATTATAACTATTATTAATCGTTAAGGAACAGTACGAACTTGCAACTAAACCTACTATACCACTAGATATAGAATGAAAATCTGCAGAAGAAGCAGAAACATCACCGGTATTATAACAATTATTAATGGTTGTAGAGACTACAAAAGCTGTTATCCCTCCAGAATAGGAATTATTATATACCGAAGAAGATGAGACATCGCCGATGTTGTAACAGTTTGATATAGTAGAAAGCCCGTCCATGCAACCTATGATACCTCCAGAATATGGAATATAGGTAGAAGTAGAATACACATTACCAGTATTGTAACAATTTGTGATAGTTATTGATGACGAATAACCTATTATACCTCCAGAATAAGATGAATTATTTAAAGTAAAATATGAAGAAATATTACAATTATTATTGCAATTGATAACAGATGAACTCTGCGCATAACCTACAATACCTCCCGCAAATCTCCCTGTAGTAACAACAGAATCTCCACTCACCTCCAAATTTGTAATCTCTGCTCCATTTGTATATCCAAAGAAACCCACTCGATCGTCGGAACTGTTGATATGCAACCCCGAAATGGCATGATTATTTCCATCAAAATGGCCGCCAAACGAGTAATAGTTTGTTCCTGAAATGTAATATCCAATAGGTGTCCATTGAAAATTCTCGCTGCCGTTGAGATACACATCTGTCATCAGTTTATAATGGAGGTCATGGTTGGAGACGTGACCGGCAACGGCATCCAGTCCATTGTTCACGCGGTAGGCAAGGTAGGCTAACTGCTGGGCATTCTCAATCAAGAAGGGATCGGCTTCGGTGCCGGTGCCGTTGGTCCATGGGGCGTAGGTGCCGTCCCACACGGAGACCTGCGCTTTCACATTCTGTGGCAGCATCACTGCCATAAGGAGCATCAGCGTGCTCAAAAAGTAAAGTTTTTTCATATTTCTGTGTTTATTGTGTTTTATAATTTTCAAAACAATATAAAAAGAAAGTGGAGCTAACATTCGACAGCATCCACAGAGTAGGGTCTGGACTCCCGTTTGCAAGATACTGAAGAACAAGCCCCACCTAGTCGGCAATTAAACACTTCATAGGCAAGCTTGAATTCCGATATCCGTGCAAACTCGGTAAATTGTCCAGATTTACTCTGCCGGATAAGCGAAAACTCGCTTTCTTTTCAATAAAAAAGTCCGTTGCCCGCCTTTCGGCCGAACAACGGTGCAAATATAACAAATAATTCAACGGCTGCCACAGATTTTCATCCGCAACAGCCGATTTTATAAAAAATGGGAAAATGGGATTGATATTTCAGGGGACGAAATTATTGGGTTGACACCTCACTGTTCTGCAAAAGCGATAACAGTTCGCGACCTTTGTCGGTAAGCGAATATTTCTGGCGCGGATGGCGCAGATTGTTAGGGAAAGTCGGCGCGATGATGGCATCGATTAATAGCGGCTTCAGAACGTCTCTGTCGAACGTCATCCGGGATCGAATGCCACTTGTTTTCATCATCTCTTTTACAGAAACGGCATTCTCACATAGAAGGAACAATGATACCATTGTTTGGCCCACTTTATCCTGAACTTTACCAATATTTGGGCAAGTTTGGTAGAGCTTGTTTATAAATGCTTTATATTCAGTTTTTTTAACTTTACCATTGTTGGAAACACTTATTGTGTTGTCCTGATTTTCAGACATCCTCACCACCACGCTGAATGCGGTAAGGTAACTGACATTGAACTCGGCAGGTGGGTTTTCATTTTCGTGAAGTTGGTCTTGTACCTCTCGGATGCCATGGTTAAACATGTTCACATAATTCAAGGTTCGCATCATTTCTGCCACCACACTGTTACGGTAGTCGTTGACATTGGGGAAATTCTCCGGCCGTGCTTGACCATATAGCCCGCCTGGGTTCATCACCTCAATATGCCGGTCATACTGATACAACCGTACTGGCATATTCGATTGATAATCGCGATGCATTACTGCATTCATCATCAATTCACGCAACGCCTTAAACGGATAGTTCAACACATCCTTTTCCCTCAAAATACTAACTGGAACAGGTCTCTTAGTGACAACTCCGTCTCTGATAAAATTTTCCAATTGAGGCAAAACTGTGTATAATCCACCTTCAAAACGCCGCTCATTCAGAATTTCACTGCCATTATCATTACCCTTGAAACGCACATACTGAATGTAGGCACCCGGCATAAAATACTTCGGACATTTACCAAACATTATGACAGCTGCATTTGTTGGACAGTTCCACTGAACATTATACAAATGCAAAGATGCCAGTTGCTCCTTCAAATGGCGTTGATCATTGTGCAACACCTCTGGGTCCATGGCGCGGGGAAGATACTCCTTCTGTATCGCAACCACGTCAATGTCATCCAATTTTGCATTGCGACAAGGATGAGTGTCGAAAGTTGGCAGACTGGCAGCACAGCGTTCAGAGAGTATTCGTTCTTCTTCGGCACTGGCAATGTCGCGACGCGGACCTATGCGCACATACGTTCGACCTTTGAATCGGACTGGTGTATCAAACGATGGAGTAACCTCCACAACCAACACGTCGCCATGTTCCGTACAAATCTTTTCGGTTGTCATCACAGGAAGAGGAAGAATATTGCCAGCTGAACGGATACCGCTAATACGCTTCATTAATGTATCGTCAACTGTTAACCCACTGATGTATCCGTCATCCGAGACACCTATCAGCAGATAGCCTTTCTTGCGACCGCCAGGCAAATCATTGGCGAAGGCACAGATAGCCTCCTGGAACTTGTCCATATTGGAAGTGGACACCGTGCGCTCAATACGATAACTCTCATCGCATGAAATCAAATCATACAATTCTTCTTTTGTCATGGTTGTTTTGTTTTATGATATTATCTTAAACGCTTTATGTCAACATGTTAAAAATTTTGTTCTATACGCGATCTCTAACTTGCTTTCACATTGGTATCGTTTGTGCAAAAATACATTTTTTCTTATAATAACCACAAAGACGCAAAATTTTGCGTCTCTACAGGATTATTCGTTTCTACACGGTCAATATGTTATGATGACATTGTTTCTATTCTGTGTTCGTTGGGGCAGGTGGGGAATTGTGGTTGGCTGTTTTCATCGCATGAATAAAAAAAATATCTTTGCCCCGCGTTTGAAATGCGCGTGAACCGCCTGTTGTGTTTGAATAAAACCCCTTCTTATGAAAAAGATTATAGTTTTGACTTTTACCCTGTTAATGGTGCTGCAATTGTCGGCCCAGCAGAACATTTACGATGACAAGGCAGATGCCATGCAGCAGATCAATACCGCTGTGAAGAAAGCGGTTGCGGAGAACAAATACGTGCTCTGCCAGGTGGGCGGCAACTGGTGCCCATGGTGCCTGCGCTTCGCGGCGTTCGCGGAAAGCGACACGCTGGTCCACGATATTATCCAGGACAACTTCGTCTATATTCACGTCAACTGGTCGAGGGAGAACAAGAATCCCGAGGCGATGAAATATCTGGGGAACCCGGCCCGCTTCGGTTTCCCCGTCTTTGTGATCCTGGACGGCTCGGGAAAGCCTATCCATATACAGAATTCAGCCTATCTGGAAGAAGGCAAGGGCTACAGCGAGGCGAAGGTGTCGGAGTTCCTGAAAGCGTGGACACCTACGGCCGTCAACACGTTGAAGTGACGAAAGTGCAATCTCGAAAAAAATCAGCAGAATAGGATTATTTACTGCTTCTTCATCGCGGCAATCGAGAGGAACAGGCCGAGGATGATGCTGCAGAAGGCGGCGAAGAGCACCTGGAACTCGCCCGGCAGGCAGAACGTGAGCGTGTGCGCGGGAATCCAGAACAACGGGATGGTCTTCTTGAAAACGAAATTCCACTGCACATCCCAATTGAGGTTCTGGATGTGCTGGCGCACTTGCACAGGTCTTATGAGGCTCACAGCCCGACCGTCATGCTCGGCAATGTGCATGTCGCAAATCTTGTGTACAGTCATGAACACGGGTGCGAACGAGGTGTTCATCATCACGCTCACGAAAAAGGCTCCCATCAATTTCAGCCAAGTGAAATCGCTTTTCATGGCGTCCGTTACGCCCGCAAAGCAGCTGGCTTTCTCCATGAAGGCAGGAATGCCGACTTTGAAAACGCTCATCGCCAAGGCAATCCACATGCCGAGCAATCCCCATACGATGAACTTCGGGAACAATCCGAATCCTTTGTGATAATATTGTCCGGTCTTGATGCGCTGGCCCAGCATCTCGCCGAAGGTGGCCAGTATGCCGAATTTCAAAAAGGCCATCCACAAGGGATAATTTGCAGTCAGAGAGCAGAATGTATCATATACGGGCTTGCTGATAAAAAATGGCAGCAGCACCAAAATGACAATGACGATGACGAGGAGGTCGGATTTTTTCATAAGCGATTTTTTAACGCGCAAAAATAATAAAAAAACGGGCATACTTTTCTTGTCCACACGGATTACCTCTTGTATTCCTTTCACCCTTTCAAACTTTGCGAACTAATTTGTATTTTTGCCCCGTCAAACAAACAAGGTGTCTTCGATGAAAAGAATCATACTTATTGTAACCATGTTCCTGATGGTCGGTGGCTTGTCGGCCCAGGAGCAACCCATGAAGTTTCTGGGGATTAGCATGAACTGCACCATGAACACGTTCGTCAACAAGTTGAAAGGCAAGGGCTTTACGCAGGAACCCAACGACAACCATCCCAACACGGTGTTCATGAAGGGCACGTTCGCCGGCGAGCGTGTGAAGATTGAGATCCGGGCCGCTGCCAAAACCCACTTGGTCTATATTGTGGTCGTGAATTTCAACCGGAGCACCAGCTATACGTATGAAAACCTGAAAACCACCCTGCTGGACAAATATGGCAGTGATAGCAAGGAGTACAATAAGTTGAAAGAGGAAGACAAGTATGCCAAATTTACTACTGACTATATCGTGTGGAAATTGAATGAGGATGAAGAGACGCATAATTGTAACCGTCTCGTGCTTTCCCAGTGTAGCTATCGCGCCAATTTCCCGTTGGTGTTATCTTATATCGATGGAAAGAACTCCATGATAGATCTGCAAGAGGTGGAGTCCGATTTTTGAAAATAATCCAAGACTATGAACAGAAAGATATTATGGATTCTCGTTTCGGTGGCTTTGATTTTCATGTCATGCAACCGCGAAACCAAGCAGTTTACAGGAAACTACAGCTACAAGCTGTCCGGGGAGGTGTCCATCGTGAACGAAGACGGAAACTTGAGTTATCGTCTTGTCCATAAAAACGGGCAGATGAACATTTTGGAAGACAAGTCCCAACCCAACAAACTCATTATCACAATGAATGAGATGAACGGTGGTTGCTATACCATTCTGGCTACCGTGAAGGGCGATTCCATCGTGTTTCTCCCATACGAGTTCAGTACGAACATTCTGATATCCGACAGCAGTCCGGGTCTCTTTTCCGGAGACAACACCCTTTCCATTGTGTATGCCATCCGTGCTTCGGGCGGTGGCCATCTCAATGACGACATCCTGATGGTTGACGAACAGTGGGAAGGTCATCAGAGCGGCAACGATGCTATATTGCTGAACGGCCCGAAGATGAAGATAATCGCAGAAAGAAACTGAGGATAAGATGAAAACCGTATTGAAACAATTGTTTGTGTTGTGCTTGTGCGGTGTTCTGGCGCTTGTCCATGATTCGTGCAAGCATGAACCGCCGAAGCGCGAACTGCCTCCCGTCGCCGTAGAGGTGTTGGCTATTGACACGGTGTCGGGCGGACTCACGCGCACGTATGTGGGCGAGGTGGAAGAGAACCTTTCGGTGGCGATGAGCTTTCCGGCAGGTGGCAGGGTGGAGCGTGTCTATGTGCGCGAGGGCGACTACGTGCGTGCAGGTCAGCTGCTTGCGGAAGTGAACAGCAACAATGCCCAAAATGCCTACAACTCTGCTAAGGCTTCCTTGCAGCAGGCGGAAGATGCTTGCCAACGTTTGAAAAAGGTGTACGACAAAGGCAGTCTGGCTGAGGTGAAGTGGGTGGAGATGCAAACCAAACTGGACCAGGCTCGTGCGTTGGAGCAAATTGCCAAGAAACAGCTCGACGAGTGCCGGATGACGGCCCCCATATCGGGCGTGGTGGGTACCTGCAATGCCAAGGTGGGCGGCACGATGCTGCCCGGCGAGCCGGCGATGACACTGCTTGACATGGGCAAAGTGTCGGTGACCTTTTCCGTGCCTGAGAGTGAGATATCCACCGTGGTGGTGGGCAAAGAGGCGTACGTATATGTGCCTGCTTTGGACAACAAGATGCTCACAGGCCGGATTACGGAACGCAGTGTCACCTCCTCGCGCGTGTCCCATAGCTACCAAGTGAAAATAGCCTTCCCCAATGCAGACAAATCCCTGCTGCCCGGCATGGTGTGCAAAGTGTTGTTGGAACAACCCGACAGCCGGGGCTTCATTGTGCCCGCCAAATGTGTGCAGACACGCCCCGAAGGCTTGTCGGTCTGGGTGGTCCAAAACGGCAGGGCGCAACGTCGCGTCATTACCTCCACCGAATTCGTGGCCAATGGCGTGCTTGTCTCCTCCGGCCTCGCCCCCGGCGACACCGTCATCACTGCCGGAATGCAGAAGCTATACACCGGAGCGAAAGTATATAAGACCGGAGACTAAAGACCGAAGCCCGAGCACCGTAGTTTCTTAACTCCTTGATTACCACCAAAAAAACTATAAACTATTATCTATAAACTATAAACTCTTTTGATTCCTCGTAACCACATATTGTCCGCGATGCGCAGCCACAACATCATCTTTTTTCTGGTGGCCTGTTTGGTGCTGTTCGGCATTTTCGGGCTTACCCGGATGAACAAAGACGAGTTTCCCCAGTTCACCATCCGTCAGGGAGTGGTGGCAGCGGTTTACCCCGGCGCATCTTCACAGGAGGTGGAAGAGCAGGTGACCAAGCCGTTGGAACGTTTTCTGTTCACCTACGAGGAAATTGACAAGGACAAAACCTATTCGGTGACCGAGAACGGCATTGTGTATGTCTATGCCGAGTTGCGTACTTCGGTGAAGGACAAGGATGGTGCGTGGTCGAAGATACGGCATGGGCTTCAGCTTTTCAAGAAGACTTCCCTGCCGGCGGGTGTGCTGGAGATTGTGGTGGTGGACGACTTCGGCAACACCTCCTCCATGTTGCTCACGGTGGACTCGCCCGAGCGCACGCCGCGCGAGCTGGAAGAGTATGCCGAACAGCTGTGCGACCGCTTGCGTTCTATCCCGGAAATGGGAAACATTAAAATTCTGGGGCAGCAGAATGAAGAGATTGTCGTGCGTGTGGATCAGGAGAAGCTGGCGGCGTACGGCATCAGCCAGCGCGCGTTGCTGGTGGAATTGGCCACGCAGGGCTTGCGCACGGTGGGCGGCAGCGTGGAGAACGAGGCCGGCGAGGCACAAGTGCATGTCACCATCCCTTACCAGTCGGAATATGAGGTGGGCGAACAGATTGTCTTCGCCGATCCGGCGGGCAACGTGGTCCGCCTGCGCGACATTGCCTCCATTGACCGCCGGTATGCTCCGCCGAAGAACTTCATCAAATACAACGGAACGCACACAATGTTGATTTCCATGGAGATGGCTCCGGGTAACAATATTGTGGCCTTTGGCAAGAAGGTGGAAAAAGAGATTGAAAAGTGCAAGCAAACGCTGCCACCAGACGTGAATATGCACAAAATCACCAACCAGCCGTACGTGGTCAACAAGTCGGTGATGTCCTTCTTGCGCGACCTGGTGTTTTCCATCCTGGTGGTGATTGCCGTGATGCTGTTGCTGTTTCCCTTGCGCACAGCCTTGGTGTCGGGGTCCAGCGTTCCCGTCTGTACGGCTGTCACCATGGGCCTGATGTACATCTGCGGCATCGAACTGAATACTGTCACCCTCGCCGCCCTCATTGTGGTGCTGGGTATGATTGTGGATGATTCCGTCATTGTCATAGACGGTTACACCGACATGCTGCAGCGCGGCTATTCGAGATGGAACTCCGCCGTTACCAGCACCAAGATACTCTTCGTGCCCATGTCGCTGGCCACGCTGGCCATCTCGGGCATGTTTTTCCCCATGACGCGCATCATCACAGGACCTTTGGGCGATTTTGTGCAGTTGTTTCCGTGGACGGTGCTTTTCGCGCTGGTGTGTTCTATCTTCTATGCCGTATGGGTGATTCCATATCTGTCCACAGTGTTCATCAAACGCAACAAAGACGGCATCGCCCCCACTCGTTTCGAGACTGCCCAGAATCGTTTCTTCATCCTATTGCAGAACTTCTACGAAAAGGTGCTGACTCGTTGTTTCCGTCATCCTGTTGTGGTGATATGCACGGCGTTGGGAGCCGTGGCATTGGGCGCATTCCTTTTCACTCGCTTGCAAATACAGATGTTGCCGAAGGCCGACCGCAACTGTTTCGCCGTGGAGATGCATCTGGCCGAGGGGAGCACGCTGGAACAGACGGAGGCCATTGCGGACAGCATGGAGGTGGTGCTACGCGCCGACCCACGCGTGGAGTCCGTGACTTCGTTCATCGGTTGTTCCTCTCCCCGTTTCCACGCCACCTACGCACCGCAGATGGCACACAAGAACTATGCGCAATTTATCGTCAATACCACATCGGAAGAAAATACACTGAAAATTATCAGAGAATACGGACCGGAATACGAAAACCATTTCCCGAATGCCTATATCCGTTTCAAGCAGATTGACTATCAAGCGGTGAAGAATCCGGTCGAGGTCCGGTTATCGGGCAACGATTTCTGCGATATGAAACCTGTGGCGGATTCTTTGAAGAACTTCTTGAACACCCTGCCGGAGCTGACATGGGTGCATTCGGACATGGATGAAACCTCCCAGAATATCAAGGTGACACTGAAGAGTGACGAGGCTTCGCGCCTGGGTGTGACACAGAGCATGTTGTCGCTGTACCTGTCTTCTGCGTTGGGCGGGCAGAACCTGACCAATGTGTGGGAAGGCGACTACAAGGTGCCGGTGATGCTTTACACGCAGAATATGGGAGACAGTGCGAGTTATGAGGGGCTGGAGGATTTTCTGGTGCCCACCTCCATTCCGGGTACATGGGTGCCGCTCCGGCAAGTGGCCGAAGTGAGCCCGGAGTGGCATGATGCCGTCATCAACCGTAGGAACAGTATCCGTACCATCACAATCGGAGCGGACCTCAAATATGGCTTCAGCCAGCCTGAGGTGATGAAGAAAATTGACCGTTACGTGGAAACTGAGCTGAAACCCGCTATGCCGCAGGATGTGGAAGTCTCCTACGGCGGTCTGACCAATGCCAACGGGCAGGTGATTCCCCAGATTGCGTTGAGTTTTCTGGCGGCTGTCTTGGTGCTGTTTGTCTTCCAGCTGTACCATTTCGGCAAATTGGATATTGTGTTCCTCACGCTGTCGGCCAGCCTGATATGCGTGTTCGGGGCTTGTCTGGGCTTGTGGGTGTTCCAGCTCGATTTCAGCATCACGGCGGTGCTGGGCGTGGTGAGCTTGATCGGCATTATTGTACGCAATGCCATCATCATGTTCGAGTATGCCGAGGATTTGCGGAAAAACCATCACTTGAGTTCTCGTGAGGCTGGCTTCCAGGCGGGCAAACGCCGTATGCGCCCCATCTTCCTCACCTCTGCCACCACCGCTCTGGGCGTGATCCCTATGATTGTGGCGCACACATCCCTGTGGATGCCGATGGGGGTGGTGATCTGCTTCGGCACCATATTCTCCCTGCCGTTGGTCGTCACAGTCCTCCCCGTGGCCTATTGGCAGATTTTCAAAAATGCAAAATGATGAAATTTATACGTGGAAATAGGATAATGTCGGTAGAGACGCAAAATTTTGCGTCTCTACAAATCGTGTTTCTGTTGTTGTTCGCGGCCATTGGCAGCCTGTCTGCCCAAGGCCTCTCGCTGGACAGTTGCCGGCGATTGGCCCTGCATAACAATGTGGCGGTGCGTAACGCTGCCTTGGATGTGGAGGCAGCCAAGGAGACCCAGCGGCAGCTTTTCACTAAATATTTCCCGAGTGTGACGGCCACGTTTGGTGGCTATTACGCCCTGAATCCGTTGATAGAGTACGGTATCGAGGATGTGCAAAACGCGGCGGCCCGCGATTGGCTGCACAACCTGTACTATGAGTATGGTGCCGCCCTCGGACTCTCCGACAAGCTGTCTTTGTGCGAAAACGGCCTTTTGATGGGTGCCACAGCTGTGCAACCCGTCTTCATGGGCGGGCAAATTGTAAATGGCAACCGCTTGGCCAAAATCGGAGTGGAAGCATCCAAATTGCAAAGTCAACTGACGAAGGATAAGGTTCTTCAACAAACCGAAGAAACCTATTGGCTGATTGTCTCCCTGCTGGAAAAACGGAAAACATTGCAGCAGGCCATCGTGTTTTTGGACACCTTGCACCGGGATGTGATTGCCGCGCAACAAGCCGGTCTTGTCACGCAAAACGACACGCTGAAGGTGGTGATGAAACAGTACGAGATGCGGTCGAACCAGCTGAAACTTGAAAATGGTATTGTGCTGGCCACCATGGCTTTATGCCAGTCGGTGGGCATAGAGTATGCTCCCGACTTGACTTTGTCGGATACATTGGACAAGGATGCCCTTAGGCGGGAAATTGCCCGTATGCAGGAACCACTGTCGTCGGACAACCGTAAAGAGGCCCAGTTGTTGGATTTGAATGTGCAAGCCGAGCAGTTGAAGAAAAAGATAACGGTGGGGGAGACGTTGCCTCATCTGATGGCGGGTGCGAATGTCTCATACGGCAATCCCATTTTTGACAAATATTCGGCTAATGGTTTGGCTTTTTTTACGTTGCAAGTGCCGATCACCAATTGGTGGGAAACTTCACACAAGATAAAACAGCAGGATTATGGGATTCAGAAGGCGATAAACAACAGGGAAGACTTGATGCAAAAGATGATGCTGGAGACGCGTCAGGCGTGGCAGGAGCTGCAGCAGTCGCAAGCCCAGCTGCAGTTGCAGGAACTTGCCTTGCGCGATGCGGAGACCAACCTGAACACCGCTCGCGTGAACTATGAGGCTGGCCTTGTTCCCATTGCCGACCTTCTGGAAGCCCAGACGCTGCTCCGCCAGAGCCAGGACCAAACCATTGACGCATGGGTGGATTTGCAGATAAAATGCCACCAATATAAGCTGTTGACAGGTCAGAATTAGGGAGCAGGGATTGCACTTGCGGTATAACTTCTTTTTTTGTACTTTTGCAAACTTTTTGCGAAAGGAATAACTAGTACTGTTACATCATGATCAATATCACATTGCCTGACGGCTCTATCAAACAGGTGGAAAAAGGTTCCACCGCCTATCAGGTGGCCCTTGCCATCAGTGAAGGATTGGCCCGCAACGTCCTAGTGGCCAAAGTGAACGACCAGCTGGTCGAACTGGACAAACCCATCAACGAAGATGCAACCCTCACATTATACACGTGGAACGATCGCGAAGGAAAGGACACCTTCTGGCACAGCTCCGCGCACTTGATGGCCGCTGCCATCGAATCGCTCTATCCGGGCGTGAAATTCGGCATCGGACCCCATATCGAAACCGGTTTCTACTATGACATCGATTTTATGAACTATACCATCTCCTCCGACGATTTTCCGAAAATCGAGGAGAAGATGAAGGAACTGGCCTCCCAGAAGATCCAGTTCGTGCGCCGCGAGGTTTGCAAGGCTGATGCTCTTGACTATTTCCAGAAGAAGGGCGACGAGTACAAACTGGAATTGATTGACGGTTTGGAAGATGGTCAGATTTCGTTCTACGAGAGCGGCCCCTTCACTGACCTCTGTCGCGGTCCGCACTTGCACGACACTTCCATGATCAAGGCCATCAAGTTGCTGAAGACGGCAGGTGCCTATTGGCGTGGTGACGAGAAGCGCAAGCAGCTGACCCGTATCTATGCTGTCACTTTCCCGAAGAAGAAAGAATTGGACGAATATTTGACTCTCCTCGAGGAGGCTGCCAAACGCGACCACCGCAAGTTGGGCCGTGAGATGGAGTTGTTCACCTTCTCACCCCTCGTGGGCCAAGGTTTGCCGTTGTGGCTGCCCAAAGGCGCTGCTCTGCGCGACCGTCTGGAGCAGTTCTTGCGCAAAGTGCAGAAAAAATATGGCTATCAGCAGGTTATCACGCCGCATATCGGCAATGTGAACCTTTACAAGACCTCTGGCCACTATGCGAAATACGGTGCGGACTCCTTCCGCCCGATCACTACGCCGCAAGAGGGCGAGGAGTTCTTCCTCAAACCGATGAACTGTCCGCACCACTGCCAGATTTTCGCCGCCCGTCCGCGCTCCTACAAAGAGCTGCCTCTTCGTCTGGCGGAGTTCGGCACGGTGTATCGTTACGAGCAGAGCGGTGAGTTGCACGGCCTGACACGCGTGCGTGGCTTTACGCAGGATGACGCTCACTTGTACTGTACTTCCGACCAGATCAAGGAGGAGTTCTGCAAGGTCATCGACATTATCCTCTATATTTTCAAGACACTGAAGTTCGAAAACTATAAAGCACAGGTATCCCTGCGCGACCCGAACAACAAGGAGAAGTACATCGGTACCGACGAGAACTGGGAGAAGGCGCAACGTGCTATCATCGAGGCTGCTGCCGAGAAGGGTCTGAACACCATTGAGGTGGAGGGCGAAGCCGCGTTCTACGGCCCGAAACTCGACTTTATGGTGAAGGACGCCATCGGCCGTGAGTGGCAGTTGGGTACTGTACAAGTGGATTACAATCTGCCCGAACGTTTTGAACTGGAATACACCGATGCTGACGGTCAGAAGAAGCGTCCGGTGATGATTCACCGCGCCCCGTTCGGCTCCATGGAGCGTTTCGTGGCCGTGTTGTTGGAGCACACCGGCGGCAACTTCCCGTTGTGGCTCACCTCCGACCAAGTGGTCATCCTGCCCATCAGCGAGAAGTACATGGACTATGCCCAGAAGGTACGCGCCGCTCTGGACGAGCATGATATCCGCTGCTACATCGACGAGCGCAGCGAGAAAACCGGCCGTAAGATCCGCGACGCCGAAACCGCCAAGGTTCCGTACATGCTCATCGTGGGTGAGAAGGAAGAGGAAGAAGGCACTGTTTCCGTGCGCCGCCACGGCAATATCAACGACGGTACCATGCCGCTCGGCGATTTCGTGAACCTCATCAACGAGGCCATCAAGGCGGAATTGGAGAATTAAAAATTGAGAATTGAGAATTGAGAATGGGAGTGGGGGAAAGGTACCTGCTCCCAACTCATCTCCCCAACATTACCTAACAACTGCCGCATTGCAAGAGACCTATTCCTTAGATGACGGTTCTGCGGGCTTTCCCTTGTCAGGTGTTTCTTGGACTATTTTATTTGTGGTACCATTTTCCTCCTGTTGTACAGATTCCATTCTTTCTCTTTTTGGGCGAGGACTGACCACATCGTAGCCACCATTCTTTTTGCTGCCAGTGTGCTTGATGAACCCTTGCTTTTTGAGTGCAAAAATGCAACGCTCGACGGTGCTTGACGATATTCCCGTCGCATTGACAATATCTTTCGAATTGCAGTTTGAATGCCCCTCAATGTATGAAAGGACATCCTTGACCTTCTCATCGGAAGGTTTTATCGGATTCCGCTTTCCTTTTGATCGAGCCGGACTCCGGCGGACTGTTTTGCCGCTCGACTCAGCCTTGTACTTCTGAATGCCCATTGTCACATTTTCCGATGTCCTTTGCCGGTTCTTGGCCGCCAACCTAAATATGGTGGGTTCGCTTTCCCAAGACATTTGTTTCATGATCACCGTATCACCCTCGCACGACTTAATGTATCGGTAAGGCAGCAGTTCGGTGGTTGTTATGCGGATGAAATCATCACCGAACAGCTGCTCAAGGTGCCTCATGGAGCCAAGCCGAGTGTAATGCTTGTTTTGTACCATATAGATATCAGTGAAATTTCGTTGTTGACGACAATAGAAAATGTCATCAATGGAAACCAGGTGAATGTTATTATCTCCATCAACGACATCGAGTTTCCTGACATCTTGGTAAACAACCTCCACCTCCTTTTTCAGTGCCTGCTGGAAGTGCTGCCGCTCCCTGAACAAGAAGGGAAAAAGGTTAAAGGAAAAATTGCGCCCAACAGTGATAAACAGGATTTTTGAGAAGAAATTAAAGGCACCCACATATTCAATAAGTTGAGCATTACATGACATTATACTGGGATAAGCAATGGCGACATCAATGATACCCGTTAGCATAGCAACAAGCATCAATGTCAACCAATAATTCTTCGGATTATTTTGATAGAGCTTAGGATAAAGCAGGAAGTAATTGACATACAATGATCCTAATAAGACAACGCCAGAGATTGTTTCTTTGATAAAGCTGCCCGAGTATGGGCGAAGAAATGAATTACGGACAAAGAACCAAAGCGTTACGGCACACAACAAGATGTTCAACAAAACAATCACAACTGTGTTCAGATGCTTCATATCGATTTATTTTTGAATATGGCCGCAAAGATATGCAATTATCTATTCCAATCATATTCAAGCACCTTACACCTCTCACGCACAACACTAATTATACCATCTCACCGCAAAAACAAGATGGTTTAACAATACACTAATTATCAAAATAATACAATCACAAAAAGATGAGTTTTAGTTATAGGTTCACTTTTTTGTCGCGAGGGTTCACATTTCCGATGCGAGGGTTAACAATTCCCGCAAGCAGGTTGTATTTTTGCTGCCGAAAATCGACAAAATTAACATGTTTCAAAATCAAAGTACGATGAAAAAAGTATTGACATTGACACTGCTCGCTGTCATGTTGCTTGGTGCGTGCGAGAAAGAAGAAAATTTAACAGCAACACATGAACAAACACGCAACTGTGTAATAGCACTGCCCAATGACGGAAAAACCGGGAACTCTACATACCTGTTCGCACTGGGTGTTGGGCATAGCGGTAAAGACTGCAAAGGATGCATGATGTTAGACGGCCATCTTGTCCATATCAATTGTATTGGTGCAGGTGATGATTGTTTGAGGACAGCAGCTGTCCAACTTCAGCAGGTTGGCACAGAGATTTCCGCTACAACAACCGACACATTCGATCTAACTACGGATGACTTCTTCCTAATGCCCGACCGTTCGTTAAATTACATAGACGAAAAGGGCAACCGTATCTTCCTGAACATCCCAGAACAGTTGGTCTATCGAGATTCTGTCACCATGCAGTTCTCCTTCACGGGACTGTTCTTCAGCGAAACAGCGGCGTACAGCAACAATTAGTAATTGTATAATCAGTTATGAGACCTTACCCACAACCCAACATCATAGCCAACCTCTATTGGTTGGGCAAGAACAAGTTCTTTGCATGATGCTCCACTATGGTGTGCAATTGGCCGATAGCGGAGCAAGAAAAGAAAGGTACCCGAGCATAGACATTGCATTTGAGTTTAAGAAACTGTTAGAGATGTTCCCTGCTACCAAGCACCTCAGGTCGCATATGTTGTGATGTTTGTCACACAATGGCACAAGAAATCCAGCGATAAATATCGTTCTTTGGACGACATTACTATGAATTTAATAAAAAAATATTGATTATGAAAAATTTTATTATTATCGCTCTAATGGCCTTCATTGTTGGATTGGGGCTATCAGGATGCGAAAAAGAAAAGGTTAATAACACAATTCCAACATCTTCTCAAAATGAAGAACTTAATTCTTCCAAATGTACAATAGTTGTTTTTTATTTTACTTGGGACGAATGGGGACGTAAAAAAAAGAATTGTGATGGAGGTGGTTTATGTAATTTCAGATTGGAACGTGTTGAAATTCACATTGGCCTCCCAAAATCATCTGTAGGTCACGCATCCCCCGTTTATAAAAATGAAAAGGATGATTATTATGTTGAAATTCCAATTGATAAGGATTTCGTCTTCGAAGATGATACTAAATGCTTGTATGTTGATGAAGACATCGAAGCGTTGGGACCCGATGGAAATTATTATGTATTAAAAGCTGGCGCCTATTCATATGATAATAATATTGGGGAGCTGGGCGGATACCTTCTTCAGTTAGAAAAAAAATAACATTGTTTTATGTGTTAGCTGTTTGCGCAGCTAACACATGTTTTTCTATAGAATATGAAAAAAATTTTGATTTTTGGTTTTTTATCCGTGATGTTACAATCTTGTGCTATTATTCACACACCTGGTTTTAACAGCGGCTATAAACGATTGACATACGAGGAGAAAGAGCAAATTCACTTTGTGAGTTCAGTAGATGAAATTCCCCATCAAAATGATGGAAGAATTATGGCTATTACAGCTAACCAACTAACCGAAATGCTGAATACTAATGAGAAAACGCTTCTTTACTTATGGTCTCCTCACTGTTCGAGCAACGTTTGCGTTTCTTTGAGAAATATTCAAGATTTTTGCGACAAAGCAAATATCCATTTATATGTTTTAACAGAGTATTATACAGACGCATTCTTGCAAAACAAACTCTTATCAAATCCAATGTTGAGTGTCAATGAGTTTTATTATAAGACCAGTTACTGCAATCTATATATGAAACGGTTTCTGTCTGAACTGATGCCGAAAGAGCGAAAGCAAAGCGTTTCATATAATCGTTTCTTACTGTTCTTAAATGGACAATATAGTCAATCGTATGAAAAAATTGAAGAAATAGATATGTTTCGATTGCAATAATTTTTTTCCAAAAAAATGCCCAACACCCATATAATTTGAATGCTTTATTTGACTGTATTAATAGAAGTACAAAGCACTATAGGAAACAATGAATGACCTGCAGGTATTAGGAAAAAACAACTTGAGCAATTTGCGTGCCGTCTGAGGGGTGCTGTCGTGAGAAAATCAAAAGCGTCGCACGGCAACCGGGGCGGCACGGAATCAAATGATGCCCCAGCATCCAAACACGACGGCAAAGATACACTTTTATCCGTTGTATTGCAAAGCGACCGGAGAAATTCCCTGCCGTGGATAAAACAACAAGAAGGGAATAAGTAACAAATTTAAAATCAACATTAATATGAGAAAAACAAAAAAATTATTCATTGTTATTTGTTGCGTGGTTTTCGCCATTATTGGCAACAGTTGCGAAAAAGAAAATGTATTTTCGACTCGAAGCATGTCAACTCCAACCATGTCAAACGAAATAGAGATACTGTACCGACAAATGCCATCGAGAAATTATTCTTCAGTCACTGTTGTTGGAGATAATATTCTCAAATTTCAATCGTTAAGCCATTATGATCAAATTTGTCAACAATTGAAAAGCAGATTGCATACTTTGGGATAGTCTTTTCTATGCTGCATACGGCAGAATGGAGGAGATGGAATTGATGGATTGGATGGATTCCATCGGCTATGATGAATACCTCCCAATTGTTATGTTTGAAAACGCACTTGGTGTCATGGGAACCAGATTGTTTGATTCTCAACGGGATGCGATTTTAGAATGGTCTGAAAATGAATTCAAAAGTGAAAATCCAACTGATAAGATTTTTATTTTTGAATGGGAACAAGCACTTTACAATGAGCACAGGGAATTGTGTGTAGGTGATACCATTTACCAGTTTAGAGTAGATGCAACGATAAAATACCCATTAGATAAAATCGAAGATTGGTTGAGAATTCGGGAACTGCCAACAATTGAACTTGTAGCAGTAGATGGTGTCACTTCTGAAGATTATTTGCCGAAAAGAGGTGAAAGTGAAGTAAAAGTACCATTTAATTGTTTTGATGACGGAGAATATAATGTTAATAATTTGCCAGAAGTGTTTTCGGGTCTTGATTACAGCTACTGGGTAGTGAACGGAAGAGTAGGTTTCTGGGGACAAGAGAATAGATTAGACAGCAAATTAGTAAACTATAAATTTCATAAAATAAAGAAGAATGGCCAAAAAGTATTCAAAAAAGTAAAAAGAAATTGTTGTATCCAGCCAACCCATCAAGTATTTTACAGGGATCACTGTACCCTTTCTGGTGATGTTTTGCACACAGAAGATAGAGAGAGTAATATTTCTGAACCTTCCCCAACATCACAAAAAACGGCCACTGGTGATGCGTGGGTCTTTGTTCCTTATGTTAATCTCCATCGCCCCGTCAAATACGTAAGAGGTGTTTACCAGCACCCAACATTGTACGTGAATATAGAAGGATATGAGCGGTACCCGGTTGTGAATCTCCAACACTAATTATCTAAAACAAATACATTATGAAAAGAACATATTTCTTTTTGATGTTTACGATGTTTCTGTTCGTTTCTCACGGACAGGAACATCGTTCCTTGTTCCCAGACGGATTCCACATCGGTATTACCGGTGAGGGGAACTTGGCCCAACGAATGACCGTTGTTGCCATTGGGCAGAACTGGCCCGCACCGATCTCCGACCCTACTTTCGGGTGGCAGGCCGGACTGGAGTTCTCTTACCATTTCGCAAAGTATTACGGAATCTCCGTTGGTTTGAATTTCGGTACAGAGGCGCAATGGAAGTTGTGGAGGTGGGACGGTGATGGATATATGCCCATCGGACCTGCAAACGCGCGCATTGCTTTTAATGCGTTTCAAATTCCAATCAAAGCAGAGTTTCATTATCCCATTTTTCAAAGCAATTTTTTCTTCTATGGGGCACTGGGCGTTAACCTGATCAATGTCAGGGAAAGTATTCTGTCCAAGATCATCGGCGAGAATCTCTTCAGTTGGCATGTTTTTAGTGGTGGCCATGATCCGACATCTCCTTATAAGCACTATTTAGAAGAGTTGGATGGCGACAAAGTACGCGCAGATTTGCAACTCAACCTTGGTTTTTACTACAAACTGCCCTATAATGATCTCATTCGCTTCAGCATTCTGGCGAACTATTCGTTTAAGGACACGTTCCATGGGGAATACACATTCCTGCTAGTGGACAACGCATACGGCGCCTACAGCTACCGTCACAACCATATCGGTTTTGAACTCGCTTACGTGCACTGTTTCCAAAAAAGCAAAAGGAAAACAGGTGGAAAAAACTTGAACATACTTGAATAATTTTCGTGAATGGAATTTTTCTATTCTTGCAAAAAAATATTGAAGGATAAATCCAATCGGACATTAGCGATGTTCCCCTGCCCCAAGCACCTCAGGTCGCATATATTGTGATGTTTGTCACGCAATGGCACAGGAAATCCGAGGGCAAAGATACTACTTTCCCCGTTTTGGATGGCAGACCCGAAACGTGTCCGCAAGGTGCGGCATGCCCCGCGGGAAGGGGGATTGTGTTAATTTAATAATTGAACAAATATGAAAATATTAAATGAAATAGAAAAAAGTAGATTGTCGAAAAATTTAATGAGCATAATTATTGGCGGCGAATCGCCTGTGCCAGGTGAAAATTGTTCTCAAGAGAATGTTTACCAGACATGCTTAAATGTGGGCATTCACAATTACATCAATGAATGCTTTACCAAATTTAATTGTCCGAGCAGCTATTTTTATTGTACAGGACCAGAACTAGGACAGAAGGAGATGTGTTCTTTCGGGTACTGGAAATAACGACAAACCACAAAGACAGTTAAGTGGTCTTGAGCTGCATGTGTAATTATGGACACATTCTCACCGAACTTAACTGTCTTTCAAAAAAAATCACAAGTTAAAGGTTATGATAAATAATATGGTAAAAGTAAAAACGATAGTATTGTTATTCTGCTTGTTTGTTTCACCAAACTTATTTTGCCAAAAACCTGTAGTGGACGAACGGTTTGAACTAACAGGCATAGCATTCCAATTAACAGGAATTAAGGGTCTTGTTCAACAAGAACCAGAAATATATGTTGCTGATATAAACCAGTACTTTAAACGACATAAAAATCATGAACTAATCGTATTTTTGGAAAAAACAATTCGCGAGAAATCTGAATTCAGTTTGTCCCTTATTGCAGAACTCGCTTCGGATATTGAGTTCAACAGGAATGCAATTGTTTACAGTTCCGATTATGTAACAAACTATAATTCTAATGATTACGGCAAATCAGCGGTCGATTGGACAAAAGACGAACTTGAAGAATACCTTCGGTTGCTAAACAAGTTCTACAAAGAAACCGATTTTCATACATTCTACCAAGCGCATAAAAAATACTATGACAAAATTGAAGATTATTATCAAACTCTTATTTACCAGATTGACACCGCTTGGTTCAATAGTTTTTTTGGCTACACATTAAATATTGAAAATGTTTGGATATCTCCTTCGTTTGGTGTTCACAATTTTGAATTAACACGTTATGATAATTCCGAACATCCACATTATGGATGTGTATTGGGTCATACATCTTCTGATTCATTGGGTAATCCCATTTTTAATGAACGGCAAATAAGAATACTCACCCACGAAATAATGCATAATTACACTAATTCAATTTGTGCAAAACACAAGAAAGATTTCCAACCTGTTTGTGACAGCATTTACGCCTATGTCGGGAACGCGCTTGGCAGTAATTATTACGGTTCCAGTTCTGATATTTTGTTTGAGGGGATTAACCGATTGTGTGAGCATTCATACTATAAAGATCACGACATCTATGATGCTGAATGGATGAATTCTATGATTGCCCGTGATGAGCGTGACGGTTTCGTCTGGATGAGCGAGATGTTGAGTTTTTTAGAACAATTTCACAGCCGAAGAAATCAATTTCCGACATTTGACAGTTTCATGCCGCAACTCGTCGGTTTTTTACAACATGTTCACACCAATATGAAAATATATTATCTTCCTAAATTGCAGATGGCGGCCCCATGTGTGCTTTACGCTTTCCCTGCTTTTGGTTCTACGATGGACACCATTGTTGATCATCTTGAAATCGTTTTTTCACAACCCATGTTCACGAACTATTTCTTTGTGAAGAATGTTACTGACGGCAAGGCATCTCCCTTACCCATAGATTTTGACAACATTTATTGGAAAAATGCACACACCTATGTGCTCCCATTCTCCGAACCACTCAAAGCGCACACAAAATACGGTTTTCGTGTGATAAACGCTATCAGTGCAAACCATATTCAAACTATCCCTTACGATTTGATTTTCGAGACTAAATAGCCCCCCCCAGCCCGTCCGAGAACTCGGATTTTACTAGTGTTTCGAACAGTTTTGG
>R23__coassemble_15_pt1 | contig 145378 bp, 112 predicted proteins | sample R23__metabat2_high_PE_022 | metagenome-assembled genome bin R23
GCGAGCCGAACACTGCATACGCGCAGTACTTCATCGGCAACAGCTACCTTGCGCCTTACGACGGCGGTATGGTCAACGTGACCTTCGAGCCGGGATGCCGCAACAACTGGCACATCCACCACAAGCAGGTGCAGGTGTTGGTGTGCGTGTATGGCCGTGGCTGGTACCAGGAATGGGGCAAACCCGCCGTCAAGTTGGAACCCGGCGTGATCATCGAGATCCCCGAAGGCGTGAAACACTGGCACGGGGCCGCCAAGGACAGCTGGATGCAGCACCTCACCTACCACAAGGACGTGCAGGAAGGAGCCAGCAATGAGTGGTTAGAGCCGGTGGACAACGAAACTTATAGTAAAGTAAAATAAAATCGTACTTTTGTATTCGATATTTTTTTAATTGAAAAACATTATAGCACAATGAAAAAGACATTCTTGGCCATCTTTGCCGCCGCACTGGTATTCGTGGGCTGCAAACAAAAAACCGAAACCGTGACGACACAACCCGAAACCGAGCCCCAAACCGCCACCGTCTATCTGACCCGTGACATCAGTCCCGAGGCATTGGTTAAAATCTACAAAGCGCTGGGCGTGGAAGCCAAGGGTCGCGTGGCCGTGAAAATCTCCACCGGCGAGGGCAGCAACCCCAACTACCTCAAGCCCGAGCTTATCAAGGACCTCGTACTGCTCGTGGACGGCACCATTGTGGAGTGCAACACTGCCTACAGTAGCGGTCCCGACGATTTGCGGGACGACCGCAACACCTCCGCCAACCACTGGGAGGTCATCCGCCGTCACGGGTTCCTCGACCTTTTCCCCGTGGATATCATGGACGAGTACGACGAAATCCGCATCCCCGTAAAGGACCAGTCGCACATCAAGTACGACATCGTGGGCGGACACATGGCCAACTACGATTTCATGATTGCTCTTAACCACTTCAAAGGCCACCCCATGGGCGGTTACGGCGGTGCGATTAAGAACCTCTCGATAGGCTGTGCCAGCCAGAACGGCAAGGCCTACATCCACTCCGCCGGCAAGATGGAGAAGCTCGACATGGCCAAACTCTGGACACCCGAGTACATCGGTGACCAGGACGGCTTCCTCGAAAGTATGGCGGCTTCTGCGCAGGCGGTGGTCAACTACTTCCAGAAAAAGGAGGGTATCATCTACATCAGCGTGATGAACAACATGAGCATCGACTGCGACTGCGTGAATCATCCCGAACCCGTGAAGTTGGAGGACTACGGCATCCTCGCCTCCACCGACCCTGTGGCCCTCGACCAGGCCTGCGTTGACATTATCAACCAGCAGAAAGTGACCGCCACCAACGATCCCACCGACCTGCTCTCCCGCATAGACCGGCAGCACGGCACCCACACCATCGACTGGGCTGAGAAGATCGGACTTGGAACAAAAAAATACCGCATAGTAAGCATCGACAAGTAACTTGCTCAGTAATAACTACAATTATCAAAACCGCCGCAGGGGTTTCGCACCTTTGCGGCGGTGTTTTGTTTGGCCCAATAGCGAAAAAATTATAGCAGTGGTGTCATATAAAGCGGCAGGAAGACCAATCCGTCTTTGGCTTCCACGTCTTTTGAATGAAGGACGTATGGCGTGGAAAGGTGGTTCCGGTATTTTTCAATGCATTTTTTGATGGAAGTCAGGGTGTAGTTGGTGCTACTCTTGACTTCAACAGGCGAGATGTTGTGCCTTGATGTGACCGTCTCTTTCTGAATCAGAAAGTCAATCTCCATACGGTTTTCGGCCTCCTCCTTGTCATAATTGCTGTAGAAAAACAGTTTCTTGTCGGTCGCTTTAAGCATTTGCGCTACAATGTTTTCTACCAGCATTCCTTCGTTGATTTCCAGTTTGTCGAACATCAGTTTCTGGTAAATCTCGTTGCTGACGATGCCTCTGGCATTGAAAGCCAGTGAGATAAGCAGGCCTGTGTCGCAGAAGTAGCATTTGAGTTTGGTGCGGTCTTCGTTGAGTTGCAGGCCGATGTTCGGCGCAGTGGTGTTGTAACAGATATTGACTATGCGGGCGTCATCAAGCCAGAAGAAAGCGCTGTCGTACTCCCGCATCCGGGCCTCATCTTTCAAGGCTGACAAGGTGAATTTCTTCTCGTGTTTTTGGAGTTGACCAGGGATGGCATCATAGATGGCTTCAATACGAGCCAAAGCGGTTCCTGCGTACTTTTTGATATCGTTTTTGTAAAGACGTAGAATCCGCCGTTTAACGGCATCCACTTTCTTGAAATCCTTGGACTGGACATATTCGGCCACAGCCTGAGGCATACCGCCCACAATCATATATTGGCGGAAATAGTGCATGGCATCACGATGGAAGTCGCCCATGGACTTTTGATGTTCAAACTGCTTTCGGATGTAGGGCATCAGCACTTCGTTCCCCATAGCCCAAAGGAATTCCTCAAAATCCATCGGATACATGTCGATCCCTTCCTCCTCGGAAGGGATGACAATGTTCTCCACATTTTTCTTGATGGAGATGAGCGAGCCGGTTTCGAGATAGTCGAAACGATGATCGGCAACCAGCGTCTTGATGGCTTCACGGGCACGGGGGCATTTCTGTACTTCGTCGAAGATGATGAGCGACTTGCGTGGCGTGAGTGTTTTCTTATAGTGGAGCTGGATGTTTTGCAGCAAGGTGTCCACATCTTCCAGATATTCATCGAACCACGACTTGACTCTTGTAGGAGCTTTGCTGAAGTCAATCATGATATAAGATTCGTACTCGTTGCGGGCAAACTCTTCGGCAATATAACTTTTTCCAATACGCCGGGCACCCTCAATAAGCAAGGCGGTAGCGCCATCCTGTTCTTGCTTCCACTGCACTAATTTGTCATAGATTTTCCGTTTCATATATCACATTTCCTAAATTTTTCAAATAGATAATTATACACATTTCCAAGATTTTTTGATGCTGCAAAAATACACTTTTCCGCGATTTTTGAGAGTGACAAACAAAAATATTTTTCGGACTTTCTGAATTGGAGTGAAGTTGAAGAATGATTCATACCGCCGTAAGGGTTTTCGTGACCTTTGCGGCGGTGTTGTTTTGCCTGGATTCCAAAATAATGCGTATTTTTGCACCGAAAAAAGACAGTACGATAACTATGGCAAGAAAGAATATCGGAGCAAAGCCCTACATGATGCCGATGCCGGTTCTGATGCTGTCGGCATACGAGCTTGAGAACGAGAAACCGTGTGCGATGCTGGCCGTATGGGGCGGCATAAGCAAGGTGGAGAAGACCGAATTAGTGAATTGATTTATTAAGAAAGTATGGATTCTATTGACATCACTCTTGTTCCCTTGCAGCCCGACGACCGCGATCAGTTCATCCTCGACAACCAATGGGCGTTCAAATATGGCGCACAGCAGGAATTTGGTCTGCGCGATACCCACACCGAAGAAGGAGAGGAAGTTATCTCTCGCACCACCATCGAAAACTCCATCAACGGAGAGAACGCTGAAGTCTATCGCATCCTTTTGGATGGCGTAAAGGTCGGAGGTGTGGTGCTGAAAATAGACCGCGAAAAGGCCTTTGGTGAACTGGAGTTGCTATTTGTCTCGCCCGAAGTCCACAGCAAAGGCATCGGTAAGGCGGCGTGGAAGGCCGTAGAGGCGATGCATCCCGAAATCAAGGTCTGGGAGACCATCACGCCCTATTTTGAGAAACGCAACATCCATTTCTATGTAAACCGTTGCGGCTTCCATATCGTGGAGTTCTGGAACAAACACCACTACGGTCCGGCTATCCCCGACGAAGAAGTTGGCAACTGGAGCGAGGACGACGAGATGTTTGTGTTCAGGAAGGTGATGCGATAGGACTATAACGAGAATGACTGCTGCCGCAAGGGTTTCGTGCCTTTACGGCGGTTATGGTTAACAGGTTTGAGAATACAGAATTATAGCAAAGTAGCAATATGAAACGAAATTATTCCAAATGGAGCAGTGTAGCGTTAATCGCGGCCATCTATGTAATGGCTGGATTGGCCGGGTTGCTCCTATTTAAGTATTTGACCAATAATTCTATGCAACCTCTTTGGGCACTGCTGCTGGCTGACGTGCTGGCAACTGTTGTGGTATGGTTGTCCGGCTTGCTGTACGAGAATGTGTCGGTTTACGATCCGTATTGGAGCATTTTCCCGCCGGTGGCCTTTCTGATGTGGGCCTTTTACACCCACACGTGGTCATTGCCGGTTATCCTGTTGTTGATTGCTTCGTGGTACTGGGGCTGGCGGCTCACGCGCAACTGGATGCTCACTTTCAAGGGTATAGCCCACGAGGACTGGCGCTATACCAAGTACCGCAGCCTGCATCCTGCCGTGTTCCACACCATCAACTTCTTCGGCCTGAACTTGATGCCCACACTGGTGGTATTCGCGGCCATGTTGCCTGGCTTGAAGCTGTTTGAGTGGGGCTTTGGGCTAAAAGATGTCTATACTCTGTATGGCAAAGGAATCTGCAGCCCGCTTGTCACGACCCTTCATTTGTGCTTAGGTTTTGTGGTATGCCTTACCGCCGCCACCATCCAACTGATTGCTGACAAGCAGATTCATGATTTCCGGGCGGCCAATCCCGGCCTATACTGCAATGTGGGATTGTGGAAACGCGGACGGCATCCCAATTATTTTGGCGAGATTCTGTTCTGGTGGGGCATTTGGATCATGTACCTTGCGCTTGGCGGTTTTGACTGGTATATTTGTGGCCCGATAGCCATGACGGCACTTTTCCTCGGCATCAGCATCCCGCTAATGGAAAAGCGCCAGTTGCAAAACAAACCCGGCTACGCCGAGTACCGGAAACAGACGAGGATGCTTATCTAAGTATGTAATTATATGGGTTTTATAAAATATTGACGAACTGCAAATTCACGGAAGAGTACAACTAAGCGGTGCCATATTTTCAGATTTTGGCTTACGGACCTCGCAAGGTCTGGAAAAGTGGCGCGAAAATGGATGAACAGAGGTCCCCTAATACTTATGAAACAGATGATTATATGGGTGCTTGCCGCCACCCTCATTTGCGGTAATTTGGTGCTGACCTCATGCTCGAAGGAGGATAAGCCTGAGACACAGGACAATGCGTACACGGGGGTGCCGCTTGTCATTTTCGACACCGACATCGGTTCATCGACAGACGACCTCTTTGCATTAGAGATGCTATACCGCTATGACGAACAGAAGTTGTGCCGGTTGCTGGGTGTGGTGGTGGACCGCGAGGGCGAAGCGAATGCTGATTTTGCCGATGTAATGAACACGTATTTTGGTCATCAGGATGTCCCTATCGGACTGGTGCAGGATGGCATCAAGAACCCGAGGGTGTGGATAGACTATGCACATGTGGCCTATATGACCGAGGCAGATGATACCACCCCGATGTTTCCGCGCACTATCAACCAACCCGGGATGCGCCCCGACGGCTATCAACTCTATCGTCGTCTGCTTTCTCAGCAGCCCGACCACTCGGTGTGCATCGTGACGACAGGCTTTGTCACCAGTCTGGCGCAGTTGCTACAGTCGGAAGCAGATGAATACTCTGCCCTGAATGGTGTGGAACTGGTACGGCAGAAGGTGAAGTGCATCTATTTGCAGGGCGGTGTCTTCGGTGATGCCGAAGAGCCCGACTTCAACTTTGCCCAGGGCATCACATTTGTGCAAACCTTCTTCGAACTGTGGCCGAAGGATGTGGACATGGTCTTTTCGCCTATGGAGGTAGGACAAGCCGTGGAATACACACCCGAGCAGGTCATCGCCGACGTGTCGTGGACCGACCGCCACCCCATCAAGCAGGTGTATATGACTTGCAACTGCAATACGGGACAGAGGATGTGGGACCCCATGTGTGTCATTCAGGCCGTGGAGGGTGATGCGCTCTTCTCCCTTAGCGAACGCGGCAACATCAGCATTACGCCGCAGGCCAACACCATCTTTACCCCGTCTGCCACAGGTAACGTTCGCTACCAGCTGCCAGGCAATACCCAGTGGGCTACTATGATGCTGGAGAAAATCAGAACGATGAATAAAATGGAATAAGATCAAGTCGCCGTGATTACCTGTCTTGGCGACATTTGCCGCCGAAATCATTCCAATAAGAAAGTACAATTATGACAAATTCAATATGAAAGCAGTCATCTCCATCGTTTGCGTCCTTTTGGTACTGGGCGGTATCGTTCTGGCGGTTCTCTCGCACCCTGCTTTCGGGTTGTGGCGACACGTATCGAAAGAGCGGATACAATCGTCGCCGAACTATAGAGACGGGATGTTCCAGAACCAGGAGCCGACCCCGCAGTTTACCGGCGACACCAACCCCTTCAAAGCTTTGTGGTCGATGTTGACCAAGCGCGATTCCGCACGCGTGCCAAGCGAACCGATACAAGCTATTAAGACAGATCTCCAAAACCTGCCGACGGACAGCGATTGGCTCGTGTGGTTCGGGCATTCGTCGTATCTGTTCTGTTTAGACGGCAAGCGGTATCTGGTGGACCCATTGCTGAAGCCTGAATTTCCTGTAACGCTGATGATGAAACCCTTTGCGGGCACCGACATTTACCGACCGGAGGACCTCCCGGATATCGACGTGCTCATTATCACGCACGAACATTGGGATCACATGGAATATGCCACCCTGCGAGACATTCGCGACCGCGTGAAAAAGGTCGTTTGTCCACTCGGTATCGCCGATTACCTGCGTCATTGGGATTATACGGATGAGCAAATCATAGAGATGGATTGGTATGAACTCTCAACACTAAACATTCATTGCTTGCCGTCTCGCCATTTTTCCAATCGTCTGTTTCGTCGTAACCAAACATTGTGGGCATCGTTTCTGGTCGAAGCCGGTGGGCGCAAGGTGTATATCGGCGGTGACGGCGGATATGACAAGCGTTTTAGCGAGATATATGAGCAATTCGGCTCAGTGGATTTGGCACTGTTGGAGAACGGACAGTACAGTGCCAATTGGAAATACATCCACACCACGCCCGAAGACCTCGAAAAGGTCATCTTGGACCTCCAAGCCCAGCAGGTCTTCACCGTCCACCACGACAAGTTTGTCCTCTCCACGCATCCGTGGTCCGAGCCGGACAGCGTGGCGCATGACATAGCCGCCCGAAATAGCATTCGTTTGCTGGATGCGCCTATCGGCACGGTGGTAAGATTTTAAGACGACCTGCTATTGGGTTTTCGTGACCTTTGCGGCGGTATATTTTTATTGTCTATGCACAATGAAAATTAAAGAAAAAGAAATTTTATTGCGCTAGGACAATGAATTTTACTATCTTTGCACTAAAATTTTGTTAAAAAAACACGATTATGAAAGAAATAGTTTTACAAGCCATGCGCGAGTTCGGTGCACCCGTGAATGCAGGCAAAATCGCAGAAATCACCGGCATCGACCGCAAGGAAGTGGACAAAGCCTTTGCTGAACTGAAGAAAGACGGCGCCATCGTGTCGCCCGTCCTCTGCAAGTGGGAACCGGCAAAATAGTTCAAACCATCCAAATCAAGAAAATGACAAACAATACGGAATATCAGAGTATTATCGAAAAGCTTCAGCTTGAACCGCATCCTGAAGGCGGATACTACAGACAGATTTTCGGCAACGATGCTTCAGGGAAGAAGGATGTCTCCACCATCTATTACATGTTGACCGACAAAGACATCTCGGCCTTCCACCGTCTGCACGGTGTGACGGAGATTTGGTACTATCATGCCGGCAAACCGCTCAATATTTATGTCATTGACACTGATGGAAATTTGACCGTTCACCATTTATCACCCGATGAGGAGATGCAGGTCGTGATTCATCCTGAACAATGGTTTGCAGCGGAGATTCCCTCGAAAACGGGTTTCTGTCTGGTTGGCTGCGCTGTGGCTCCAGCCTTCAGCTTCGAGAACTTCGAGTTAGGGCGGAAAGAAACACTGATGAGCCAGTTTCCCCAGAACGCCGATTTTATCGAAAGACTCTCATAGTCAACATTTTGATTGACTCGGCGTTCTCGTACCCGAAGGTGTCCCTGGCACCAACCCCATCGACCTGAGCCGCTCGCCAGTACTGAAAAAGTTGTAGTGCAACGTAGATTCAGGGTGTGGTTTTATCAAGAAAAGAGGTATTCTTGCGATTCTAAAATAACGTAAAATGAAAAACATCACCCTTATCCTTGCCGCCTGCTGTCTGATGATGACCGCGTGCGCACAGTCGCCCAAGGGCGCGAACAACCAAACCGAATCACCAACCAATTTCAAAGAGATGAAAAAGACCTTAATCGTTTACTTCTCGGCCACCGGCAACACCAAGGCGGCCGCGCAACGGTTGGCCAAAGAACATAATGCCGACCTCTATGAAATCATCCCTGAGCAGCCATATACCGCCGCCGACCTCAACTGGCGCGACAAGACCTCACGCTCAACCATCGAGATGAAGGACAAGAGCTCGCGTCCTGCCATCAAAGGTAAGTGCGAGAATATTGCCGATTACGACACCGTGTGGATCGGATTCCCCGTGTGGTGGTACACCGCCCCCACCATCGTCAATACCTTCATTGAGGCCCACGACTTGAGCGGCAAGGTGCTCAACGTCTTCGCCACCAGCGGCGGCAGCACCGTCGATGGATCCTACAATGACCTCAAGAAAGCGTATCCGCAGTACACATGGGGCGAAAGCCGGCTGATGAACGACTGATTTAGATTATACTAATATTCAAGCGCCGCAGGGGTTTTCTTGACCTTTGCGGCGGTTGAAGTTAACTGGTTCGTGAATACATAATTATTGCAAATGAAATGAATCCGCAAAGCACAGAACATATCCGCACTTCGCGGAGCCTGGAAGGGGCCGAACTGCCTGAATACCGGCCCAAAACAAAAGACATATACCTTGCAGGGGGGTGCTTCTGGGGAACCGAGCATTACTTCAAACAGATTGAAGGCGTGGTGGATACGGAAGTGGGCTTTGCCAACGGGGAGACACAGAATCCGACCTATCAGGAAGTCTATACCGACAAGACGGGGTATGCAGAGACGGTTCATGTTCAATACAATCCCGATATGGTCGGCCTTGAATTTCTGTTGCAGATGTTCTTCAAGGCCATTGACCCGACAAGCTTGAACAAGCAAGGCCATGATGAGGGAACACGCTATCGAACAGGGGTTTACTATAAAAACCCTGAGGATTTGCCCATTATTGAAAGGGTGTATCATGAAGTGCAGAAGAGCTATACACAGCCCTTGGCCGTGGAGAAACTTCCCTTGGAGAACTTCTTTGCGGCGGAGGAATATCACCAGGACTATTTGGACAAGAATCCAGCTGGGTACTGCCACTTGCCGCAGTCGCTGTTTGAGTTTGCAAAGAAGGCGAAGGATAGTAGGGTGTTGAAACAATTTTCGGAAGAATAATATAATGGAAATCACCACGCTGCTTGACATCCATTCACGAGAGGAGCTTTATCAGTGGTACCAAGAGAACCACGATAAAGCCACCGACTTCTGGTTGCGCATCAATCGTGCGGAAGCGGACTGTCCAGGTGTAGTCCGCTATGTCGATGCCGTTGAGGTGGCCCTGTGTTTCGGGTGGATTGACAGCACTATGAAGCGCATTGATGACGGGAAGCCCGTGCAGCGCTTCACGCCGCGCCGCAAGGGCAGCAACTGGTGCGAGCAGAACCTCGTGCGCTGCCGCCGCCTCGTCAAGACGGGAGAGATGACGCCAGCCGGACTCGCTGTCATCCCCGATATCGACCCATCGCACTTCGTCTATGAGGCTTGGGTCATCGACGCCATCAAGGCCGACAAGCAGGCATGGGAGAATTATCGTTCCTTTCCTGAGAACTACCGCCGCATCAAAGTGGACCGCATCCAGCATTATTATCATACCAAACGCGAGGACTACGCCTTCAAGACCCTGCGGAAGTTCATCGACGACTGCCACAACGGCAAGATGCAGTCCGGCTGGAGTGATTTCGGAAGGTTAGGATAATAAAATGATAACCATCTGATTATCATGAAATTCAAGAGACAAAGCAATGAAACGCTTGTCTTATTGGCTGCCCATACGTTCAATAGCGTTCTTGCTGGTGTTTGTCGCTTGCTCAGGATTGTCCAGTAAAAGCCTCAGCGAAATAGGTTGCTGGTGGTCTGTCACGCGCTGATTGTTTTGGCAAAAAGAGTATCTTTGCCGAATCAAACATCCAAATATCACCGAACTTGAAGCCATCCAAGTCCGCCACAGCGTGCGGAAATACCTCGACAAGCCCATTGAGGCAGAGAAAATCGAGGCAATACAAGAATGCTTAGCCCTTTGTAACCGCGAAGGCGGTCTGCATTTCCAGTTGGTAACCGACGAACCAAAAGCCTTCCGAAATGGTGTGGACTGGCCGAAATATGGTAAATTCGAGGGAGTCAGCAACTATATTGCCGTAGCGGCACCAAAGAGCAATAGCGGCAGTGAAGTCGCGGGTTATTACGGCGAGGGAGTGGTGCTGCTTTTGCAAACACTTGGCCTCAATTCGTGCTGGGTCGGCGGTACGTTCAAGAAAGTCAAAGAGGCTTATTCCGTGAGACAGGGTGAGGAACTAAAAGCGGTCATCTCTCTCGGATACGGAACTACGCAGGGCACACAACACTCTCAGAAAAAATCGTTTGCCGATGTTGCCCAAGCCCTCGATCCCGTGCCGGAATGGTTCAGGAAAGGTGTGGATGCGGCACTTTTGGCACCTACTGCTGTCAACCAGCAGAAATTCAGGTTCATTCTGCACGATGATAACCGCGTGGAAGCCGTGGCCAGATTCTCACTGATTGGCTATTCGCATCTGGACCTCGGCATCGCCAAATATCACTTTGAGGTTGGTGCAGGAAATAACTTTACTTGGAAATAAGCAGTTTCCGCTGCAAGGGTTTCGTGACCTTTGCGGTGGTATTTTATTTTATTTTATTTTTTTGTTTCGAAAAAAATGCGTATTTTTGCCAAATCCCATTGGAACTTAGATCTGAATAAATACTATTAATCATTATCAAAAACAGGAGGAACATTAAAACAATGAAAAGAATGAAGTTATGGGCGCTTGTCGCTACCATCATCTTAAGCGCCGCGACCTTCATCGGCTGCAAGAAAGACAATTTAAACAACAATCAATGGGGCGCAGAGACGCTCACCTTCAAGGTGAATAATTCCTCTGACGCGATTATTATGAAACAAGTGAAAGGTGGGGATTACTCGATGGAGTATATGTACGAAAACCAAGCGACGACTGTCACAGGAACGCTCTCCGACTTTTACATCTGTTCCGTCGAAGTGACCAACAAGCTTTGGAACGATGTTATGGGCATGAGGCCAGATGGACAGTCAAACAATGGCGACTCATACCCCGTCAGCAATGTGAATTACTACGACATCGTCAAGGAAGGTGGCTTCATTGACAGGCTGAACACGATATGCGCCGACCAGCTGCCATCTGGCAAGCGTTTCGCGCTGCCCACCGAGGCCCAATGGGAGTATGCAGCCCGCGGCGGACAAAAGTCGAATGGCTACAAATATTCCGGATCCAACACACTAGACGAAGTGGCCTGGTACGCCGACAACTCGGACGGCTCAACCCACCCCGTCGGCCTGAAGCAACCCAATGAGCTCGGCCTTTACGACATGACCGGCAACGTCTGGGAATGGACCCGCGACAACTTCGTTTATTTCGACAAACTCACGCTCAACCAAGGTTTCAACTACGTTTGCAACGCCAACAACAACTATCGCGTCACCCGCGGCGGCAGCTACGGCACCAAACAAACGGGTCTCGAAACCGCCTACCACACATGGCTGGGAATGCACCAATCCTATCCAAACCGTGGCCTGCGACTTGTCCTCGTGGATGACTTCAACGAAGAAAAACTCGTGGAACCTACTCGGCCCGACAACGTCCTAACCTTCGCTGTGAGCAACGGCACAGTCGGCTACTACCTCCCGATGGTCGAGGTGAAGGGCGGTGACTACGAGCTCGTCTATGAGCGCGACAACGAACAGAAAACCGTCAGAGGAACGCTTTCCGATTTCTATATCTGCCAAACCGAAACGATGAACTACATCTGGGAGACCGTCATGGGTTCGAAACCACAAGGCCAGACCGAGAGCGAAGGTCTCTATCCCGTTACAATGATTAACTATGAGGACATCACCAGGAGCGGCGGCTTCCTCGACAGATTGAACACGATGTGCGCCGACCAGTTGCCCGCCGGGATGCGGTTTGCCCTTGCTACTGAGGCCGAATGGCACTACGCTGCCACCGGCGGACGTAAGTCACATGGATACATTTACGCTGGCTCAAACACAATAAACAATGTGGCCTGGTATTCCAACAACGCCGAACATGCCTCCCACTTCGTGGCCTCTAAACAGCCCAACGAGCTTGGTATCTACGACTTAAGCGGTAACGTCTGGGAATACTGCAACGACTGGTATGCCGATCTGGCCGACCTTCCTGCTGACCAGGGCACCGACTATGCCGGTCCCGTGTCAGGCAATCTTATTGCGGGCTGCGGCGGCTGCTACGACAGCGAGCCTTACACTTGCAAATGTTCCTACCACGGCCGCGAGATTGAACACAACGGCCGCAATGCTACTTTAGGCTTCCGCATCGTATTGAGACGTATCAACTAAGGTGTAAAAAAAAATTTTATGTCAGCGTTGACCTGTTTCCTGACCAATGTATTATATGCCTGATGTAACAAAATTCAATTTTCAGAAATAAAGGAGGCATTAATTAAGTAGTGAGCAAAAAGAGTCTGATCTGGAAAATACCCTGCATTGTCTTAGGTGTCATCTTGGGAATGCTACTGTTACTGTTGATTACGGTAACGGTTGTTCTGGTGACGCCCAAAGCCCGCACGGCTGTCCTGCATAAATGTGTGGAGGTGGTCAACAAGCGGACCGACTGGGATGTGGATCTGGGACGACTCTATCTGTCACCATTCCATCATTCTCCGATGATTCTCTATCGCGCCTACAAGGGCAAAGAAGACCTGCCGTTGCGCATAGAAATAGACAGTCTCTATATAGGTCATCGCGGTCAGGATACGCTGGTTTACGTCTATGCCTTGCGTCTGCATGGCAATGTGCAGAAAGTTGAGAATGGGAAGTCGAGCAAGGATTTCACAGCCCGTACTATCGTGGTGGATCAACTGCTATTGGATCAAACGACTTTCCATTCCGACACTATGATAGACGCGGTAGGTATCGACGTTATTCTGGAACATCTGAATGTTAAAAGTCCTGGACTCAACATCGCTAAAGGGGACTACCCGTTGCACGGCTTGCTGTTGGCGGATGCGTATGTGGGCATTGAACTGCGTGACACCGAGGACGATGATGAGGATACCACCTCTACTCCGATGGCTTTCGACGTGCAGGATGGTGAATTGCGCAATGTGCGGTTCTTGCTCAATCCGATGGGACTGGATTTACGTGCCGGCACTCTGACTACGAATGTGTTGGCGGATGTGGGCGGCGACCGCTACGATGCCCGTCGCCTGAACATCGGGAATGCTTCGCTTACGCTCGGGACACTGTACCTGCCTTTTGACACCATCTATGGAGATGCGCTGCTGGATCTGAACACCGACCTGATTACTTCGAACCGGTTATACGCGCGCTCCGACGAGTTTGGGGCGAAAGCGGACCTCAAGTCCACAATGCTGAATCTGGAGACGATGCGGGTGGACTTGTCCGGCAATGCCGACTATCGCGGCAGCAAGGCCCATTTGAAAGGTTTCTACGACATTGATGATGAGGTGTATGACATGCTGGTGAACGTGAAGCAGGTGAATGCAAGTCCATTTCTTGACGGAGACCACTACGTGGAGCTGGCAGGCGACATTCATGCGCAGGGCAAAGGGATAGATTATCGTTCCCCCGCGATGAAGTGCAAAGTGGCCATGAACCTGACCAACTGCATCTATGACAATATCAATGTTTCCGGCCTGGTGCTTGACGCTGAACTGGCTAACAAAACCGTATCTGGAAACCTGCATTTGCCGGTTGATATGACGGACAGCGACCTTCGGCTGAAGGCAGAAACGGAGCATCAGTTCTGGGTATCAGATTTTTTGACACCGGAAAAGATGAACGTGGACTATCATACGCAAATGAAGAATGTGCTTGCACATGTGGCAGGAGAGGATTATGATGTCAACTACCTGAACCTTGACTTCACAACGGATACCACCACATCGTTGTACATGGTCACCCAAGGACTTACCATTGATGCGCAAAGCCCGATGCACGTGCTCCGGCTGGTGGACGATGTGAAACCAGTGCTGGATGTCGTCACAGACACAACGTTTGTGCAGTCCATTGTCTCGTTACAAGACCTGACACTGTTAGACACGCTCAAACAGGTTTTACCAGACATGCAGGCGGAAATACAGCTGATGAAAGGGAGTCCCATCCAGGGTATCATCGAAGGTATGGGGTTGGATATCAATGAGGTGACGATGGTGCTGAAATCCGATTCTCTCCAATCCGACCTGGCATTGGACGCTTCCATTCCGTATATTGATCATTTGGACGACGACAGTACGGGGCTGCGCCTGCCTGCTGCTACGGCGGCGATACGGGTGAACATGACGGAAGGCAAGACCACCGCCTCAGTCACCGCCAACACCCTGATCACCGATGGCGTGATGAGTGTGAACGGCCTCTGCACAGATGCTGCGATACAGCTTAATCTGGAACGGAACGGGCGTGAGCTGCGTGGAACGGGACACCTTGAGCTGGACAGCCTCAAGTACGATGAAATGGATATCGGGAACCGGACGGCAGACATCTGGATTGCCCCATCGGAACGGTACGACAATGCTATCCGGGCAGATGTGCGGTTGGACGATATCCCGCTTGAGTTGGTGAATAGCATTCTGGATATGGAGGACATCGACCTCGACGGTATCGCTCGGGCGAAGGCTACCGCAGACGGTTTGCCTGCACAAATGGACCTCTCCGCAGAGGTGCTCCCGTTAGATGTAACTGTCTATTACAAGCCCTACGAAGTGTTGTTGAATATGGGTGAGACGCCTATTGAGATGAAGCATAACAATTTTGAATTCAATGATTTGCACTTCTATTGCGCCAATGGTTCCTATTTGGCTGTCAACGGTGGATTCGACCTCAATACGATGCGCTTGTCCATGGATTTATCTGCCGACAATTTCTCCCCGTTGACGCTGGAACCGCAAGGCGTTTTACCCGTCTATGGCGACCTGGCCACCGATGTCCGCGGACGGGTGTCCGGACCGCTGGACAGCATTTCCGCTGACGTGGACATTACCATTCTGCACACCACAGACCTCACTTATCCGATAGATGAGAAGAATTTGGCGCAATTCAAACCGTACGGTACGATCAATGCAAAGTATAACACCGTTGACGGGGAGCTTAATTTAGGTGGAAGAATTAATGTGGATGAAGGTGTGGTTCGCTATTCGCCCAAATTGTATCCCATGATACCCTTCAATGTGGATTCGGGAAGCTATGTCACCCTCAACGGTCCCTTAGGCCAGACCATCTTGAACCTCTCCGCTTCACAGCAGGTGAAAGCGGATGTGCAATCGGAGGGCGAGGAGACCCGTCGTGTGGTCTTCAATACGGGCGTGCGAGTAAATGGAATACTTGATTCGTTAGGTCTTAACGCCTTGGGCTTCTTCCTTGAAGCACCGGATGACGAGATTATAACGCATGAAATCGCCTCTATGGATGAGGATACACGCGATGGTATAGCGGCAGTGTTGCTGGCTACCGGTATGTATATGGGCGAAAGCAATGAGGCTGCACAAAAGGGTGGATATGCTCTGAACAGCATCATCAATAGCCGTATCAATGCCGCAATGGCTAATTCCAAGTTAGGGAATATCGTAGATGTAGATATCAGTAGCGGACAAACGGAACATGCGTCCGGAAAGACCAATGACATGAATATCGCCATCAGCAAATCCCTGTTCAAGGATAAACTACGCATCACTGTCGGCTCCACCATCTCCGACAACCCGGAGGTCAACAAAACCAATGGATTGCTCAGTCTGATATCCGCAGAATATAAGCTGACCCAATCGGGGAATGTTTTCTTACGTGCGTTCTCACAGCGCGATTATGAAAACATCTTGGAAGGCGAACTCACCAAGTCCGGTATCGGTGTGGGGGCTACCAAGCAATGGAAGCACAATCGGTTCATGCGTTCATTGGGCGATTCTATCACGTGCACACACAACTTTACAACGGATGCGGATGTCACCTATCGTTCCAACAACAGTCTCGGTCCTAACCTTACCCTCACGCATTCAATACGGAACCTTTTGGGACGCGGGGAGACATTTACGATCAAGGGCTATGGGGCATACTATTGGGCGTTGCAAAACCGACAGCCCGGAAATCCAAAATTAACCGACACCTACAAATTTGGCATCGATGCCGCACTCGTCTTCCCTTATTTGCACTGGGCAGGGAACAACAATCCTGAGGGCGACACCCGTTACCGAATAGGGTACAAGTACGAGAATATTGCTGGTGGATACGGTGTCCACAAGTTTTCCGGATCCTTCTCGTATTTCATCCGCTCGTCGGATTATATCACGCATGTCTTCACACCATTCTCGCTTTCTTTAATCAAAGTGAAGGCCGAGTCAAACAATCTGATCAATAATGCAACTGAGCATCCGGAACTCTTCAAAGTGCTTGCCGGAAACGAGTTTGTTCCCTCCATCGGCTATGGGATCACCTATAGCGATTATCGCACCAAACGACCAGTCAACACCATGATTGACATTGAAATCAAAGATGCCAGCAATTTGGTTAATGCCGTCTATTGTCTCTTCGGACGCCCGTGGGGGGAGGTGAACAAAAAGATTGCCCATACACCCTACGACCAGTTCGTCAAGTTGACGGCCGAACTGTGGAACAAGTTCAACATGACAGAACGGGTATGTATCGCAACGCGTGTTTATGCAGGCGCAAATATTCCGCTAGGTAATTCCAATAGTGCTCCATTATCCGAATCCTTCTATGCTGGCGGTCCCAACAGCTTGCGGGCGGCCAAACCATACGCCTACGGACCGGGAAACTTCCATAGCTCCAAGTATAATCAGAACTTCTTCCATGCCGGTGATATCAAGCTCGAAGCAAATTTCGAGCTACGCTTTCCCATCGTATGGAAAATCAATGGTGCTGTTTTCCTCGATGCCGGCAATGTGTGGAACTGGCATAACACTCTCGATGGCCTCAGTGACGAAGAGTCTGCGTTATTGATTGAAACCTTCGGGTTGACTGAAGATCTGCAGGACGGTTTTATCGGAAATCCGAATATCTTGAAGCAGATAGCTCTGGGTACGGGTGCTGGACTCCGCCTCGACATCGACGGACTCGTCGTCCGCCTGGACTTGGGTTTCGGCATTCACGCCCCTTACCAGACTTACAAATATAACAAAGATCTTACACCCGACCTCACACGTCCGATTACCACCTATTATAATATGCCTTCCGTCCTTGATGGTTTGCACCTTAACTTCAGCATTGGATATCCGTTCTGATTTTGCATCATGCCATATAGAAACCTGAAATTATGAAACAATTGTCTCTTTGGTTACCAATACGATCTATAGCGTTCCTGTTCGTGTTTGCCGCTTGTGCGGGAATACTCGGCAAAGGCTTCAGTGAAGTGGGGGCTGGTGGTCGATTGTCGCTTTGATACTGAATGTCCTGACGATTCTCTTGCTGGTTTTTCTCGCAAAGCGTAATGGACTGTCATACTGGCAACTGATTAACTATCATAAAGGCAAGACCACATGGCTGCAAATACTGGGTGTCACTTTGTTGCTCTTTGTTGTAGTTATGTCAGGTACGTATCTGGCCGGTTTTCTGTGTTATCGCAACTTTCTATATGTGCCGCCTGTTGTTGACTCCGGTACCGAAAGTGCTTGCTATCATCAATCTGGTGCTCTTGCCCGTCACCACCGTTTTGGCAGAATACGGTCTGTATCTCGGATGTGGCGTGAACCAGATCAAAAACAAATACGCGGCTATTTTTGTTCCTGCGTTCTTTTATGCCCTTCAACATTGTTTCATTCCAACTTTGCATGACGGCAGATACATGGTTTATCGATTTATCGCCACTCTGCCGTTCACGCTCATACTCTGTTGGTATTACTACCGAAAACGCAACCCGTTACCCGTCATGATCGGCTACTTTCTGATTAATCTGCCAGCGGTAATACAGATGGTGGCAACTTCTTTTTGCTGGGAGCGCATTAGAGAACGAGTTGTAATATAAACATCTGATAACAGCTTATTCATGAAAAAGACGCAAAATATCCGTTGGACATCCTTAGGGGCGAAAACGAGTGTCGCGATTCTCATCACCGCGGCGCTTCTGATGCTGGCGCTTTCAGCGGTGCAGAGTTATTATGCGCGCAAGGAGATTCGTGCCAATTTGGAACGTAACACGGAACTGGACTTGATTATCAAGGCACAGAAAATCAAGTATTCCCTCGAGGCGGTGGAAGCTGCTCTGCAAAACCACATTGATGATATTGAGCATTCTCTCCCTTATCCTGACTCCTTGTTTTCCGTCACGCGGCGCATCGTGGAGCAGAATCCCGATTTCGACGGATGCTGTATCGCCATGATTCCAGACTATTATCCTGAAAAAGGACGCCTTTTCTAGCCTTGTTCCTATCGCGATGGCAAGACTATCGACACGTATCTGTATGATGTTGAGAAATACGACTACACTAAAATCGCATATTTTTACTATGCAGTGAATAATGACACGGCCTACTGGAGCGAGCCCTATCGCGATCCCGACGATTCCACGGTGACGCTGGTCACTTACAATTTTCCTGTGCATGACCCAAGTGGTCGGGTGGTCGCCCTTCTCGGCGTTGATCTCGATGCCGCATGGTTAGGCGATATATTGAACTCCCACGACCAGTTTCCATCTTCATACGCTCTCTTGATTTCCGGCAAGGGTAGGCTGATATGCGGTCCGGATGCTGTTGAAGCCAAGTATCAGAAAGCGAAGGATATGGTGGCTATGGTCAACGACTCCACGCTTAAGCGTTCCTTAAGCCATTCCGGAAAGAGTACGATCCTTTCGTTTGTTGATAGGGAGGACGGCCAAAAAGGCTCTGTGTTCTACAACTCTCCTCGATTGATTGCACCCTGGCAGATTGCTATTGTCAACTATGATGACGAGGTGCTTGCTCCTTTGATTGAAAACCGTCGGCGCAATTTGGTGTTGACGTTGGTCGGTTTGCTGATCCTTTCGTTCATCATCATGCGCTCAGCCAAAAGCATATACAAACTTCGGGATGCCAACGCAGAGAAACAGCGCATTGACAGTGAGTTGATGATTGCCAAAAACATTCAGATGAACATGCTGCCCGAGACATATCTGCCTTTCCCCGACCGCAACGACCTTGATATTTATGGCTCGTTGGTGCCGGCCAAGATGGTGGGCGGCGACCTGTATGATTTCTTCATCCGTGATGAGAAACTCTATTTCTGCATCGGTGATGTCAGCGGCAAGAGTGTTCCGGCCGCTCTGGTAATGGCTGTCACGCACTCCCTGTTCCTCAGCATCTCCTCGCACGAGAGCCATCCTGCACGCATCATGCAAGGCATCAACGAAAGTCTGTGTCGTGGCAACGAGTCGAACATGTTCGTCACGTTCTTCATCGGTGTGCTCGACCTGCCTACGGGCATCATGAGATACTGCAATGCCGGACACAATCCTCCATTAATTGTAAAAGGTGACGTGGTTGAGGCACTTCCTGCCAAGGCCAATTTGCCGTTGGGCGTAATGGACGACATGGACTATATCTTGCAGCAAGTGAATATTGAGCCCGAGACCATGATTGTTCTCTATACTGACGGTCTCACCGAAGCCAAGAACCTGAAACGCCAGCAATTTGGTGCTGAAAGGACCTTTAAAGTCGTGAAAGAGTGCCACGATGCCACGGCAACGCAGCTTATAGAAACTGTCACGCAAAAGGTGAATGCCTTTGTGGGAGATGCTGAGCCGAGCGACGACCTCACCTTGCTGGCTATCCGCTACACACCGATAATGGAGTCATGGACACTTTCCCGCTCGATAATCCTTGAGAATGATGTCTCCCAAGTTACGGAACTGAACCAGTTTGTACAAACGGTAACAGAGGAATTGCAGCTCGACAAGGCTTTGTCCAGACGAATCAAGCTGGCTGTTGAGGAGGTGGCGGTGAACATCATGAATTACGCATACGTGGCTGATGCCAAAGGCCAGGTTAAAGTGGAGGCCATGGCTAACGACCAACGGTTGCGGTTCATCCTTACCGATTCTGGCCGTGCGTTCGACCCGACAGCCGTTTCTCGTGCCGACACGACGCTCTCGGTGGAGGACCGTCCGATAGGCGGTTTGGGCATCCTGCTCGTACGCAACCTGATGGACAGCATCAACTACGAACGGATCGACGGGCAGAATATCTTAAAAATTGAGAAAAAGATTTGATAATTTTTAATATACAATTGTTATGAATACGACAATCATTGAAGCAGACGGCAAATACACCGTTACATTGGTAGGCGAACTTGACACTGCGTATGCACTCGAATTCGAAGAAACCATGAAGCCCCTACACGACGTTACTGTAAAAGAGATTATTATCGAATGCACGGAGCTGGAATACATCGCATCCAGCGGATTGCGCATTCTGTTGGGCTTGCTGAAGAACGCCAAGTCAAGGAACAACAAAGTTGTGTTGAAAAACCTGAATGATGAGATCAAAGATGTCTTCAAAATAACAGGTTTCATCGACATGTTCGACATCGAATAACCTTAAAAAACACTTTGAAAATGAAAAGCCGAATTCTACTTATCAATTTGGCCATCTTGTTATTGCCTATTATCGCTCATGCCCAGCAGGAAGCTGACAATCAGTTTAATATAAAATTAGACATGCTGACCCGTGCCGAGTTGCGTTACGGAGGATTCAACGAATTAGACAACGCCCAGGAAGACCTTGCCCATTTTATCATTGGGCGCTACCGCCTGACCACAGACTATAGCCGTTCGTGGTTGCAGGTTAGACTTTCCTTGCAGCAATCGGGCACGTGGGGTATGAGTGGCGGCTCATTCAGCCTCAATGAGGGTTGGGCCATGGTGAAATCCCGCAAGGGATTGTTCGCCAAAATCGGTCGGCAGGTATTAGCCTACGACGACGAGCGTATCATCGGTTCTAACGACTGGGCCATGACTGCCCCTACCCACGACGTGCTGAAACTCGGCTACGAAGGCAATCAGCACAAAGTGCACCTGCTGTTTGCCTACAACCAGAATCCCGAGAACATGGGGGGCTTTACCTTTTTCAGCGGCGGCAACCAGCCTTACAAGTCGATGCAAACCCTTTGCTATCACTATGCTACGCCAAATTCGATATTTGGAGCCTCGCTGCTGTTCATGAACATCGGGATGCAAGGCGAACGCAATAATGTCCCGAAAACATTTTTCCAGCAGTTGGCAGGTACCTATATCACCCTCAAGCCCAAGTATATCACGGCGGAGGGTTCGTTCTACTACCAGTTTGGCAAGGAAGAGCATGGCATACCCTTGGATGCTTTCATGGGCAGTGTCAAGCTGACGGCCAAACCTCGCGACAGCTATGCCATCTATGCCGGCTACGACTACTTGAGTGGTGACGCTTATTTTGCCGTGCCGCCTGAGGGATCTATTGGCATGGTATTCCACGACAAGGTTCGCGGCTTCAACCCGATTTATGGTTCGCATCACGAGTTTTACGGTGCGATGGACTTTTTCTACATGAGTACATGGGTGGGAGGCTTTACACCTGGATTGCAAAACGCCTATCTGGGTAGCACGTTCTCCCCGGTCAAAAACTTGAATTTCAATCTGGCAGGGCATTATTATGCCATGGCTACCAAGTTGCCCAATGTCAAACAGTTTTTGGGGTTGGCAGCTGAGCTTTCGGCCAATTATGCTTTCACGAAATTTATCAGTGCAGAACTTGGCTATTCTTACATGTACGGTTCGGAGACCATGAAGTTTCTCAAGCGTGTTTCCGGCAACCAGCAGCTCCACTGGGCTTATCTGATGCTCGTCATCAATCCTGATATTTTTTCCACTACATGGAATGACAAGAAATAAAAACAAAGCAATATGAAACAATCCGCCCCCCCCTTCAAAATCGCAATTAGGTGTTTATGCCGAATGTGTACAACATGAAAACGAGGTTTTTTATAACCTTCCTTTTCTTTATGTCTTTGACGGCAGTATTGATGCCGACCGTTTGTGCCGTGCCATAGAGGCGACGGTACAGGCCCATCCCGTTTTTTTTTACACGCATTGAGCTGAGTGATGAGGGAGAACCTTTGCAGACCATCGATTTGGAAAAAGAGGAATTCAGCCTTTCCGTCGAACAGGTCACTGACCTTGAGACAGAAAAGCGAGAGTTTATCCAGCCTTTCAAACTCTATGGTGGCAGGCTGTTCCATACCAAAGTGATGCGCGATGCAGATCATGTCTATTGGCTTTTCGACATGCATCATATCATCAGCGACGGTTCCTCGTATCATATTATCGTTTGCGATGTGGAGACGGCTTACAATGGCGGCACGCTGGCTCCCGAGGAGATGTCGATGCAAGAATTTGCCCTCGCCGAAGCCGAGATGCGTAAAACACCTGCCTTTGAGGAAGGCAAACAGTGGTATGCCCAAAACTTCGATTGCGGCGACACGTTCACCCAGCTTATGCCCGACTTGGAGATTCCCGAACAAACGGATGGCCAAAAATTCCGCGTTCTTGGCACCGACATGGATCGGGTGGATGCTTTCTGCAAGACCAACGGCATCAAAAAAAGCACTTTCTTCACGTCGGCATATTCCTTCCTGTTAGCCAAGTACAACAATGAGCAGGAGTCGCTGTTCACCACGGTATTCAACGGCCGCACCGAGCCGAAGTTCCAACATTCCGTTGGCATGACGGTGAAGACGCTGCCTGTTTATGCCAAGTTCACGGACGACACCACTGTGCTCGACTTCCTGAAAGCGGGTGAAGAACAGATGATCGGTTGCCGCAAGCACGACCTCTATTCCTATACCGACATCATGACCGACCTCAACCTGCAAACCAACTCCATATTTGCATGGCATGGGCTCATACTTGATTTCACCGAACTGATGGGCAAACCCATGCAGGCCATACAGCTCCGCAAGCACAACGAGGGAGTGTCGTTTTATCTGATGGCGTTCTATGTCGGCAAAAAATATCATATCAAGGCGGAATACAATGCCAACGAATACTCCGAGACGCTGATTGATTAGTTTTTGGAGAGTTACGAGGCGGTTTTGGAGGGTTTTCTGAACCAAACCCTCTTGCGCGATATTGACATCTGCACGGAGAGCCAACGCGCCTTGCTGGATAGTTTCAACCAAACCGACACGGAGTTGGACGAGAACGCGACGATCGTCTCCAAATTCCGTGAACAGGTGGCAAAAACACCTGACAATATAGCGGTGGTCTATCAGGACAAGCGTTTTACCTACAAGGAATTGGATGCGATTTCCGACCGCATTGCCACATATATCCACGGAAAAGGCCTTCATGAAGAAGATGTGGTATCCGTGTTGATTCCGCGTTGCGAGTGGATGCCGATCGTCTCCATGGGCGTGTTGAAGGCCGGCTGCGCTTACCAGCCTCTTGACCCGACCTATCCGTCGGAGCGCCTCAACTTCATGATGCAGGATGCTTCCGTGAAGTTGCTCATCGCTGATGAGTCGTTGCGCGACATCGTGAACGAGTATCAAGGCGACGTGCTGCTGACAAAAGATATCGAGAAACTTCCACCTCTTACTGAGGAAGAAAACTCTAAACTCTCAACTCTAAACTCTCAACTAAAGCCTGATAGGCTCTTCATCATGCTCTATACCTCCGGTTCGACGGGTACGCCCAAGGGCTGTCAATTGGAACACGGCAACTTGGTGGCTTTCTGCCATTGGTACCAGACGCACTACGGCCTGACTGCCAACGACAAGGTGGCCGCCTACGCCAGTTATGGCTTCGATGCCTGCATGATGGACATGTATCCCGCACTGACCTGCGGTGCGTGCGTTCATATCATCGGCGATGACATACGTCTGAATCTGCCCGATTTGAACGACTACTTCAACCAACAAGGTATCACCCATTCGTTCATCACCACGCAGGTGGGCTATCAGTTCGCGACCAACGTCGAGAACCATTCGTTGCGTTGCTTCGCTGTGGGTGGCGAGAAACTCTCGGCACTCAACCCGCCGACGAACTACAAGATGTACAATGGCTACGGTCCGACAGAATGCACCATTTTCACCACGAATTACTGGGTGAAGGATTACGAATTGGACATCCCCATCGGCAAGCCATTAGATAATTTGAAACTTTATATCGTTGACAAACAGTTCAATAGACTGCCAGTTGGTGCTATGGGCGAGTTGTGGGTCACGGGACCGCAAGTGAGCCGTGGCTACCTGAACCGCCCCGAAAAGACTGCCGAGACCTACATCCAAAATCCTTTCAGCGACGATCCGAAGCACAGTCGTGTGTATCGCACGGGCGACATCGTGCGTTACCTGCCCGATGGCAATATCCAGTTTGTCGGTCGTAAGGACGGACAGGTGAAAATCCGTGGCTTCCGCATCGAGCTGAAAGAGGTGGAGGCCGTCATCCGCCAGTTCCCGGGTATCAAGGATGCCACTGTGCAAGCCTTTGACTATGAGAACGGAGGCAAGTACATCGCGGCCTACATCGTCAGCGACGAAAAGGTGGATATCAAGGAGCTCAACGCCTTCATTGGCCAGCAGAAACCGCCGTACATGATTCCGGCGGCCACGATGCAAATCGATGTCATCCCGTTGAACCAGAACCAGAAGGTGAACCGCAAGGCGCTGCCTGCTCCCGTCATCCAAGCCGCCGACCACGAATATGTGGAGCCTGTTACCGAGGTCGAAAAACTCTTCTGCAAAATTTTCAGCGACATCCTGTCCATGGACAAGATCGGTGCCACCGACAACTTCTTCGAGTTGGGCGGTACCTCCCTCATGGTGACGCGCGTCATCATCGAGGCCGACAAGAACGGTCATCATATCGCCTACGGCGACGTGTTTGCCAACCCGACGCCGCGTCTCTTGTCCAACTTCCTGACCGGCGGTGCCGTTGATGAGGACGAGGAAGCCAGTAACTATGACTACGCACCCATCAACCGTATTTTGGAAAGCAACACCTTGAACATGTTCAAAAATAGTGAATTGCAAACCATTGGTAATGTGTTGCTAACGGGCGCTACGGGTTACCTGGGCATCCATGTTCTCAAGGAATTGATTGACCGAGACGACGTGCCTGTCATCTGGTGCATGGTGAGAGGGGAGAACGATGAGAAAGCCGAGCGCAGACTGAAAGGTTTGTTGTTTTACTACTTTAGCAACAGTTATAAGGAGTTGTTCGGAAGCCGTTTGCATATCGTCAACGGCGATGTGACGCATGAAATCAACGTCGATGGCAAGGTGGATACAGTCTTTAATTGCGCTGCCGTGGTGAAGCATTTCTCCAAAGGCACTGAGATTGAGGACGTGAACGTGGGCGGTGCGGTCAACTGTGTCAATTTCTGTCTGCAAAACGGTGCGAAGCTGATCCATGTCTCCACCTACAGTACGGGTGGTCTCTCCATCAACGGGATGCCGGCGGAGGATACGGTCTTTACGGAGCGGAAGCTCTATTTCGGACAAAACCTCGCCAACCAGTATGTCCATTCCAAGTTCATTTCGGAGCGTATCGTATTGGAAGCTGTGGCTTTGAACAATTTGAATGCCAAGGTGATGCGTGTGGGTAACCTCGCCCCTCGTTCCACCGACGGTGAATTCCAGATCAACTTCCAGACCAACAGTGCGATGGGCCGCATCAGGGTCTTCCAGATGTTGGGTTGCTATCCCTACGAGATGACCGATACGCCGATGGAGTTTTCGCCGATCAATGAGACCGCGAAGGCCATTGTGATGTTGTCCCAAACCCCGAAGGAGTGCTGTCTGTTCCATCCCTACAACAACCATTCCGTGCATTTCGGCGATGTGCTGGCTGAATTGTCGCAGGTGGGCAAGGCCCCGATTCGGGTGGAGGCGGAAGATTTCAATATGGCCCTTGAACTTGCCAAGCAGAATCCCGAAAAGGCCAAGAAACTTTCGAGTTTGTTGGCATATCAGGATATGGCGCACGGACAAAAGGCTGTCTTCATTAATCCTGACAACCAATACACGGCCCAGGTGTTATATCGTCTCGGTTTCCACTGGTCGAGTACCTCATGGGACTATGTTGACCAGATGCTGGTGACCATCGCCGGGTTCGGTTATTTCGAATAAGTTTGTCAGATATGAAATGATCAGCACCAGTTTAACTCTAAATACTCAAATCTAAACTGTTTTTGTTTTTTTGTTGGCTAAATCACAAATTTTGAAACATATAGACAGTATGAAAAAGATATTCGCGTTAGCCCTGCTTTGCTTGTTTACGGTGTTTCAGGCGCATGCAGTGCTCAAGGAAAAGAACCTGCCCCAGACCCTCGGCGTGCTGCGCGCCGAGCTGGAACGCTCATACAACGAACAGCAGCAGCTCATGGCCCGCTTTGACAAGCGAAACATGGAGCAGCACGCCTCGTTGATCGAGATGATGCAGAAAGGCAACCAGATAGCCCTGATGCTCTATTCGCAGAATTCCGACTTCACCTTCGACATGGCTTACGCGTGCCAAGCTGCCACGGAGCAGTACCGGACCCTGAAGACCCGGCATCTGCCCTATAACAAGATGATCGAGCGTGTCCAATCGGAGATTGAACGCTACGATGCCCTTATCCAGGTTTTGCAGAACTTGCCGCCCAGAATGTTGCCCAACGGCGATTATGCAAAGTTGCCGGACTCCCTCAGGATGAAGATGCCCAAGATAGTGCTCGACACTTCCAAACTCGCACCTTATATTCTGGATGATCAGGCTCTTGAAGATCGTGCGGCCTGCGTGGAATATGCCACGGCCATGCGCGATAACTACAAAACCTTGCTGGAAAACATTGAGCGCGACAAGGAACATTATGAGCGGGTGACCAAACGCGTGGAGAAACTCAACGCATACGCACTGTCACGTTACGAGAAGATTCAGAAAAGCATCTTCGTGAACGGCAGCGGCAATTATTTTACCACGCTGAAGCGTTTCCGTTGGAATTATGTGATGGCCAAGAAGGATGTGGATGACAAATACAAACCGCTGAAACGTCGTTCCGAATGGCGTGGCCCGGTTATCTTCGGCATCTCCATCTTCATGCTGTTCTACATTGTTTTAGCCAGTCTGCTCAGCTATGTGATTGTGCGTTGGCTGCTTCCGAAAAAATGGAGGATGTTTTTCAAGGCAAACCGGAAACGTCCTTTTGTCATGATTGCCTGCGGTGTGGCCATCTTCGCCATATCCATCATGATTGCCAGGTTCTTCGTCAAGCAGAATTTCGTGCTCATGGCCATTAGCCTGATGATTACATTTTCATGGCTGGTGGAAGTTATCCTGTTGTCATTGCTGATTCGATTGAGTGATAAACAGATACGTGCAGGCGTGCGATCCTATCTGCCGTTCATTACCATGGCATTCCTCGTGATTGTATTCCGCATCATCTTGATTCCCAACAATGTGGTCAATCTGATCTATCCGCCTATCCTGTTGCTGTTCACCGTCTGGCAGTTCGTCGTGGTGAAGCGCAAGGTTGAGAAACTGCCCGATAGCGATATGGTCTATACGGTGGTGTCCCTCATCGCCATGGTCGTGGCGTGCGTGGTCTCCTGGTTCGGCTATGTGTTGTTGGCGGTGCAGATTATGATGTGGTGGACTTTCCTGTTGGCAGCCATCCAGACCATCACCTGTTTCTATGATTTGTCCAAGATGTACGAGTCACGTCGTCTCACCCGCAAGATTGCCGAAGAGAAAGGAGTTGTGATCAAGAACAAGACGGAGTTGGACAAAATGTTCAAGAAGATACAGCCCAAGATGGCTAAAGGCGAGTATATTTTGCAAACATGGTTCTATGATTTTCTGATCAAGGCGGTGCTGCCATTTTTGGTGGTGTTCTCCATCCCGACAAGCATATACTGGGCCGCGAGCATCTTTGAGATGTCGGCCATCTGTCGCAAAATTTTCTTCTATGTCTTCTTGAACAAACCGGGCTTGATACAGCTTTCTCTGTACAAGATCTGTTTGGTGCTGGAGCTCTTCTTCCTGTTCCGCTACCTCAACTACGCCATCAAGTCCTTCTATCGGATGTTGAAGAAACGCTGGAACAAGACATCTCTGAAAGAACCCGGCAACATCACTTTGGCCAACAATATTATTTCCTTTATCGTATGGGGCATTTACGTGATATCATCATTGGTGATTCTTGAGGTCCCGGGCAGCGGTATCTCCATCATCATGGCAGGTTTGGCCACGGGTCTTGGTTTCGCTATGAAAGACCTCTTGGAGAACTTTGTCTATGGTGTCATCCTTATGACAGAGCGCCTGCGCGTGGGGGATTATGTGGAGTGCGACGGCGTGCAAGGCAAGGTTGATAGCATCAACTACCAGAGCACGCAGATTGTGACGCTTGAAGGCAGTGTGATTACGTTCCAGAACGCGGCTCTGTTCAGCAAGAACTTCAAGAACCTCACTCGTAACCATGGCTATGTGATGGTGAAAGTGCCTGTGGGGGTGGCGTATGGCACCAACGTGGTCAAAGTGCGCGAGATGCTGGTCCAGGGTATGCAGCCTCTTTTGGTGAAAAATGCCGCTGGCAAGAATATCGTGGACATAAAGCAGGGCGTGAGCGTGGCATTCAACGATTTCGGCGACAGCAGCGTCGATCTGTTCGTTATCTTCTGGGTGCTTGTGGAAGAGAAAGCCGTCTTCGTGGCCAAAGTCAAGGAGATGATTTACAACACGCTGAACAAGAACCACGTGGAAATTCCGTTCCCGCAACGCGATGTGTATGTGCGCCACATCGAGCCCCCGAAAGAAGGAAAGAAGCGTGGGTAAATTAAAATTTTCCGCCCTGTTGCGGAAATCAAAAAAAAGTGTACTTTTGCAGCCCGAAAATTTAAAACGTAAAAAATTATAAATCAAATTAGAAATGGCAAATCATAAGTCATCCATCAAGAGAATTAGAGCAAACGAAAGAAAAAGACAAGCCAACCGCTATTATTCCAAAACCATGCGCAACGCGCTGAGAGACATCCGCGCTATCGAAGATAAGAACATGGCTGCACAGAAGTTGTCTGACATGACCTCCATGATCGATAAACTCGCCAAGAGAGGCATGATTCACAAAAACAAGGCCGCTAACCTCAAGTCCGGTCTGATGAAGAAAATCAACGCTATGTAATTTGGTGATTGGAGATTGGGAGTTGGAATTGGGAGTTGGATTTAATACCAATAACCAAAGACCAATAACCAAAGCCCAACAACTAAAAGCCAAAGACCAAATAAGAAATATCGGGGAATCAACATTCCCCTTTTTTAATATGCAGACCACTGAAAAATACAACTTTTCCGTTCCTGTTCAGGTGAGAATGAGTGATCTGGACCCCTTTGTGCATGTCAACAACGGAGCCCAGTGCAACTACTTTGATTATGGGCGGAGCGCCTATTTCGAACATGTGTTCGGCAAACCCATCGACTGGCGCGAGATGGACATGGTGCTGGTTCACGTGGAAATGGATTTCCGCGAGGGCATCGAATTCCATGACCAAGTTGTCTGCGAAACCCGAGTCCTTGCCTTTGGAAACAAAAGCGTCAAGATGATGCAGCAGCTGCGCGACACACGCACCGGCATGGTGAAGACCACCTGCTACAGCGTGCTGGCCGGCTTCGACCGCATCACACATCAGTCTATTCCTATCCGGGAAGAGTATAAAAAAATGTTCACCGAATTCGAATCTCTTCCCGATGATCAGCAAGAATAAGATTTCCGAAATCCGCAAACTGCATCAGAAAAAGTTCCGCGACGCGGAAAAACTCTTCATCGTGGAGGGTCGCAAGAGCGTGGAGATGCTGCTGCAGTCGGATTTCCAGACCGTGGAGCTGTTCGCCACGGAGGAGGTTTTTGCGCAGAATAGGGCCATGTTGGAACGCCAGCCCGTCACGCTGGTAACGCCGGCAGAAATGGAGCGCATCAGCACGCTGAGCACGCCGCCGGAGCTGCTGGCCATCGCGCGCCAACGGCAGGACCTGGGCGAAGTGCCCTCCAACGAGCCGCTGCTGGTGCTTGACCGCATCGCCGACCCCGGCAACATGGGCACTATCATCCGCACCGCCGACTGGTTCAACTTCCGCCACATCGTCTGCTCGCCCGACTGCGTGGAGTTCTACAATCCCAAGACCATCCAGGCCACGATGGGCTCCTTTGCGCACGTGCACGTGCACGCGCAGACGCTCGTGCCGTTTCTGCGGGCGCGCGCCGACCGACATCGCATACTGGGTGCTTTCCTGCAAGGAGAGTCTATCCATAGCTTCGCGTTCCAGCCAACCGACATCATCGTCATCGGCAGCGAGTCGAACGGCATCTCGAAGGAAGTGGCCGCGTTGGTCACCAACCCCATTACCATCCCGACTCCTGCGGCTCATCGGGCCACCGCCGAGTCGCTGAATGCTGCCGTCGCTACTTCTATCATCCTTTATCAGGCCTCCAAATCCATCCAATAAGACTATGGAAAAGAATTCGAAACTGGCTGGCTATGTCGCTATCACCTTCTCCATGCTCTTCTGGGGCATGAGCTTCGTGTGGACCAAGCATCTGCTGAACGGCGGTTTCCCCGTGTTCACCATCGTCTTTCTCCGGCTGGTCATCGCGTCCATTATCTTCGTTACCCTATTCAAACTCCAGCATAAACTGGAGAAAATCCGAAAGGGCGACTGGAAATGGTTCTTCCTGTTGGCGTTCTTCGAGCCGTTCCTTTACTTCATCGGCGAGGACTTCGGCATGGTGTTCGTGGAGGCCAGTGTGGCTTCCGTCATGATTGCCCTTATTCCCATCGTCGTGTCCATCACGATGCACTTTGCCGAGGGAGAGGCCTTGCGTCCTGAGTTTTTTATCGGTACGATTGTTTCCGTAATCGGTGTCTTCATCATGACCTTCGGCTTCGGTGGTTCGCTCCAAGTCAACTTCAAGGGCGTGGCCATCCTGATGGTGGCGGTGCTGGCCGCTGCCGGCTATTCCGTGATGCTGAGCCGGATGCTGAAAACATACAGCCCGATTACCGTGACAACCATGCAGAACCTGCTGGCCATTCCGTTCTATCTGCCCTTTGTGTGTTTCTTCGACCTGCGACATTGGGGCGGGCTGGTGTGGTCGTGGAGCAATGTCTCCAGTCTGCTTTGCCTGGCGGTGTTCTGTTCCGCCGGAGCGTACATGTGCTATTCGTTTGCGGCGAAGAAGATCACTGTCACGAAAGTGTCGGTTTTCGCCAACGCCATCCCCATTGTCACGTTGTTTTGCGCCGCGTTAATAGGGCAGGAAACCATCACCTTGCAGAAGTGCGCGGGCGTTCTGCTGGTGGTCGTCGGCGTGGTGTTGAGCCAGATGAATTTTAGAAAATAATCCCCTCCATTTCCTCATTGATTTCCGTATTGAGCTGACAGAGACGTTGGTAGTCGTCAGTCTTGCGGAAATAGCGTGCGCGGAAGAAAGTGCGCAGCTTGCGGAACGCAATCTTGTAGTAGTGCACGAAGAAAGCCGTGATGAAGGTCAGTACAATGTACAATAACGCAATCCAGAAGTGCTTGCTGATGATCCAGACAATGGCCATGATGAGCAGGTAGAAAATAGGAAACGTGGCCACCGTGCCAATAACGTACTGGACCGAGGAATGCAACATCGGGTCCTCGATCTTGTTGGTGAAATGCTTTGTAATGGAGCGCGGTACGTAGTTGTTGATGAACCCGAACAGGTATAGTGGCAGGGTGACAATCATGGACAGAATGCGCAAAACCAGCCGGAACATGGACAACTTTCGGTTGACAATCCAGTTTTGAAGCCCTAGTTTCTTCAGCAGTGACATGTACTCGCGCATTTTCAACATCAGTTGTTCGAATTTGTCGGGCGTGTCGTCGCGGTACTGCCGGATGTTGGCGATGATGGTCATGGCCGCATCTTTCTGATTGGGCAGGTTGTTGGGGTTGAGTCCCTTGGATTTGAGCAGCGGCTCGCTCATCATCTGGGTGAGCGCGTCTATCTCGTTGTAGTATTCAGGAATGTCGATGTCGGGGGTGATCTCCTTCACGCGGGCGCGGGCCTTCTCGTTGAGGGCAAGGTAGCCCTTGTCGTGGTTCTCCTTGTAGGTGTCGAAAAATTCCTCCAGGGTAAAGGGTTTCCCCACGGTGACCATGAGGTCGCTGCGGAAGTTGAAGTAGTTGGAATAATGAATGTTGAGGGGCAGTACCTGGAGTCCGAGCTGGTAGTCGTTCAGTTCCTCGGCGGAAAAGGCGATGCGGGCGAAGCCTTTCTTGAAGGTGTTCATGAAATGTCCGCTCTGGTGCGTAGCCTCGGGGAAGATGACGATGGTGCCGCCTTTTCGTAGCACGCGGGCCGCGCGGTTGTACAGGGCCAGGTTGCTCTTTACGTCGCTCACGTTGCCGTCGCGGCTGCGGAAGGTGGGCATGATCTTGAGGAATCGCAGGATGCGGGCCACGCTGTCCTTCTTGAAGATGTCGCCGCGCGCGATGAATACGGGCTGCCGGCGGTCACGGAACATGGTGTGCAGAATGGCCATTGCATCCATCATGCCGTTCTGGTGGTTGGCAATTACGATGGTGGGCTGCCCTTTCTCGGGGATGTTCTCCTGGTTGAGAATGTAAAAATGACGGTAGTAGATATGATTGTGCATGATGCACAGATAGTTCATGTAGAAATCGTACAACCAGTCGAACTTGTCTATATTCTCAAAGGAAATCATGATGGAAAATTTTTGAGGTTTACTCCACAATGTCCATCTCTTCAATCAGATTCTTCGCGCCGGCGAATTTGTCAACGATGAAGAGGAAATAGCGGGCGTCGAGACTGATGTTGCGACAGCGGCTCACGTCGTACCAGATGTCGCTCATAGTGCCTTCCCACACGCGGTCGAAGTTCGTGCCCACCAGCTGTCCCTCGGCATTGATGACCGGACTGCCCGAGTTGCCGCCCGTGGTGTGGTTGCTGGCGATGAAGGCCACCGGCAGCTCACCGTTCTTGTTGGCGTAACGGCCGTAATCCTTCTTCTCCCACAACTCTTTCAGCTTCGGATCCACCTTGTAATCATAGATATCCGGATTCTCCTTTTGCATGATGCCGTCCAAGGTGGTATAATAATTATATTGTACACCGTCGGCAGGCTCAAAGCCCTTCACTTGGCCGTAGGTGACACGCAAGGTGAGGTTGGCATCCGGATAGAATACACGGTCTTTGTCCTTTTCCATCAGCGCCTTGACGTAGGTGCGATAATAGGCATCCAGCTGGTTGTTGTCCACCATGTATTTGTTTCTTACCTGTATGTAATAGTCGAATACGGATTTGTATATCTTGATCAGGTCGGAATTGGCGGTCTTGGCAATCTGCTTGGCATTGGCCTTGCTGATGAAGTCCGTGAATTTGGCGTTGTCGGTGAAATAGGGCGCGGTGGTGGCTTGCTTGTCCCAAAGGGCGGTCATCATCTGTCGCACGGTGGCCTCGTCTTGCACGTACTTGTGCAACTCGGCGGGAATGAGTTCTTTCTTCTCTTTGGTGAAATAGTAGGTGAATAGTTCTACAAAAGCCTCCTTGTCAATGTCGAGGCAGTAGCTTTCACGGAAGGATTGGTTGCTTTGGAGCAGCCTTTCCCGATTGTCTTCCACCGCTGTGTTATTGCCTGTCAATATTGGTGACACAAGCAGCCGGTAGTAGGGGTGAACCGCATCGCCGATAATTTCAGGTCCGAAAATGCACTCGTTGACGAAGGTACTGGCATCGGTCTGCTTGGCGAAGTCCTGATAGACCTTGCGCATGTCGGCGAGCAGGCTGCCGTATTGTTTCTGGCGGTCGGCATTGGCGTTCACCCAGCTTTGGAAGTCGGCCTCCTGGGCTTTTTTCTTGCCAATGACATCGCATTCGAGGATGCCTTTGCTCTCGCCCTGCCATTTTTTCCAGCCGTTGGAGATGCTGTTGGCCTTGGCGGAATACATCAACCGGATGCGCGGGTCGAGGTTCATCTGGCGTTTCATGGCATCCAAGCGGATGGTGCGCGCGTCAATAGCGATGGGATGCTGCACATTGGCCACCACATCCACACCGTCGGAAAGCAGAAACTGCCGTGTGGTGCCCGGGTAACCGAATACCAAGGTGAAGTCATTGGGTTCCAAACCTTTGATGGAAATGGGGAAATATTTCTTCGGTACCATCGGGATGTTGTCGGGAGAATATTTGGCGGGCTTGCCGTCCTTGTCGGTATAGATGCGCCAGAGCGAGAAGTCGCCGGTGTGGCGCGGCCACATCCAGTTGTCGCTGTCGCCGCCGAACTTGCCGATGCTCTCTGGCGGAACGCCCACGAGACGAACATCGCTGTAAGTCTCTGTCACGAACATGAAATACTGGTTGCCATAGTAGAAGGGCTTGATGGTGGCCTTGTAGGTGGTGTTCTCCGTGGCCTCCTTGATTACGCTCTGAATGGCGTCAGAAACGATTTTCTGACGCTCCTTTTCTTCCATTTCATCGTTTACATCTTTCAAAACCTTGGCGGTTACATCTTCCATGTAAACAAGGAAGGTGACCGTGAGGCCCTCCATGGGAATCTCCTCGCTTTTGTTCTTGGCCCAGAAGCCGTTTTGCAGGTGGTTCTGTTCCATGGTGCTGTGCGACTGCACGTAGGAATAGCCGCAGTGGTGGTTGGTGAGCACCAGTCCTTGGGAGGAGATGAGCTCGCCGGTGCAACCGCCGCCGAACAGCATCACGGCGTCCTTCATGCTGTGGTGGTTCACACTATACACGTCCTCGGCGGTTAGTTTGAAGCCGAGCGACTGCATTTCGGCCTCGTTATAATTCAGGAAAAGGGGCAGCCACATGCCGCCGTCGGCGCGTGCGATACTGAAGATGGCTGCGAACAAAAGGGTGAGAAGTAATGATTTACGCATGTTAAGTGTTTTTTTTTTGAGGTGCAAATATAAGAAAAAATTGCATACTCCTTTTTTTTCTGCGGTTGGGAATAGCCCTTGATACCCGATAAGGAAACAAATCGTATCATCAATGTGAAACTGTTTTGTTACCTTTTGCTATTTTTGCGTCATTGCTATATACAAGGCGAAAAAATGGAAAATGCGGTGTTTTGGGAAAGGATGTATGCGGCCTACATCGGCAGGATGATTGGGCTTTGTCACCGGTATGTCAATGACTTACCATTGGCGGAGGACCTGGCGCACGAGGCGTTTCTCAAGGCGATGGAGCGTGCCGACACCTTTCGTGCTACAGGCAATTTCGAGGCTTGGCTGATGCGTATCACCGTGAACCACGCTATCCAGTACCTGCGAAAAAGAATTGATATTGTGTCGTTTGAGGATGATGAGACGCCCGATGTTGCTACTGAGGAAACCCCAGTTTTGGGGATGGACTTTACTCAAGAGGAATTGCTTCAGGCAGTGCAACAACTGCCAGTCCGGGAGCGAACCGTTTTCAATCTCTATGCCATTGACAAACAGTCACACGCCTACATTGCCGATCTGCTGAACATCTCCATCGCAAGTTCCAAAGAAACGCTGTATCGGGCCCGTAAGCGATTGCGGCAGTCGCTCAATCAGATGGCTCAAAAACAAGAAAAACGAAAAATGGGAGTTTTTGTCATGATACTGTTGTCATTTTTACATCATTCCGAGGCCGCTCGCACCGACCGGATGTTCCGAAACGGGCTCTCCTCTTTGGAGTATGTGCCGGCGAAACCGTTCTCAACTGCCCAAATACGGCAGGCGGCGGCAGAGGCCCCGTCCAGTCCGGGCGTGTTCGTCGCGACACACCGAGCGGCATTAGCCACCGCCACCATTGCGGGGGTTGTCGGCGGAGTCTACATCTGGCAAGTTGCCCGTACTACGTTGGCCAACAATCCGTTGCAAGATCCGATTCCAACATCCGAATCGTCTGTTTCTATTCTTGCCGACAGTATTGGCGAGAAAAAAATATCTGTTGAGACACATGAAGCGAACATGGCATTGGAAAACCGCGAAGTGCAAAGCAACCCCCAAATCATCATCGTTACCAAAGAAGTTGTGGTGAACGACACGGTTTTTATCCGTGACACCGCCATCGTGAAAGACACGCTCTATTTAATGGAAAAGCCATGAAAAAACATTACATCATCCTGTTTTTAGTGCTGGTATTCAGTACGACGGAAGGTCTTCTCGCGCAAAGCACAGACACCATGTATGTGGTGAAGCGGCACGTGGTGCGCGACACCGTTTATCTGCGTGACACGGTACGCATCCAAGACACCATCATTATCGCCGACTACATCCACAGTGTGGAATTCAAGCGGCTGTTTTACGAGCTGAACGGTGCCGATGCGCAGACGCCGCCCGATTCGTTGGAAAAATTGTGGGCCCAAACCGTTACCTTTTTGGAAAATCGCGTCGTACATCATGAACAGCAAAACGTTTCAACAATGGACAGCATCAAAAAATACGGTTTGGCGGGACTTATGCTGCTGGGCTTGAACGCCCTTGCGCCTGCGCAGACGCCTTCCCCTTCGCCAGCGACACATCAGACGAAGGTGCAGAAAGTGCTTCATGACAGCCCATTCAATGGGGTCCATTTCGGGTACACGCTGGAGGCGAATCTGGTTCACCCAGTGGAGATGACAAGTGTGAATACAGGTGCCCAATCATTCTCTTCTCTTCGCTTTGGCGGACGTTTGGGCTTGGAATGCTCCTACAATTTTGCAGATTATTTCGGCGTGTCGGCGGCCTTGGATTATGGTTATATCGGGGTGGATAAGGTTGGCTTTAGGGAATATTATGGACTCTCAATGCCTGTGAAATTCGAGTTCCACTATCCGATTTCAGATAAACTTTGGGTTACTGCCAATGTTGGAACCCAACTCCGTATGCCTTGGATGACTTTTCTCTATGGATTTGATAGAAATGGTGGAGAGTCGAATGGCAACCTCTGTTTTGTTGGGAATCATACCATTTGGGGTAACAACTGGTATAACAGATATGTCTTTTATGCGGATATTATGTTAGACGGCGGGGTGTATTATCAGTTACCCAATCAGGATTATCTTCGTTTTTTGTTGGGCTTGAATGTTGCCACCACGGATTATGGGAGAGGAAATGTGACGTTGTCGAGGGATAACGAACAGTATTTCTCGCAGCGGAATCACTACCTCTATTTCCAAATCGCTTATCTTCATAGTTTTAGTAAAAGGCGGGTTGTCAAGCAAGCGCAACCTCACTGGAATGCAGACAAGTCATTTTATCGTCATGAGTTTCGGTTGGGCGTGAGTGATCCCTTAGGCTTTACCTATCTGAGGGAATTGTTTGCTTCTCCTACTATTTTGGGAGAACCGATAGACGGTATCTCACCCACAAAGCAAATATTCACTCCCGTGTTCTCCATGGACTATCATTACCGTGCCTCAAAATGGTTTTGGTTAGGTCTTACCGCTGGTTATAATTTATATAAAGAGAAAGGCTATGGGGAACCAGAGAATCTTACGTGGCAGTATAAAGAGCATCATATTCTGATAATGCCCTCTTTGCGGTTCTCTTATCTTAACCGTCCGCATCTGACCCTTTACTCTGGGCTCTCCGTGGGTTTGTATATTAAACATGGACGAGAATACAGAGATGATGATTGTCTTATCCGGCCGATAACTACTGACCATAACAGAGTGTTCTCCGCGTTTCAGCTGACCGCCTTCGGGTTGAAGGCCGGCGCGAAACACTGGTTCGGCAGTTTCGAACTGGGTGCCGGTATCAAAGGGTTCGTCAATTTTGGGGTAGGGTACGAGTTCTGATGACTCGCGCATGTCTGTTTTTTTTTATTTTTGTGAGGTACAAAGGTGAAAAAAACAAGAATAGCTTGGCGTGTCTCTATTTTTCAGACAGGTATTTTTGTAATTGGGCGGCTTTGGCGGGACCAATGACCTCGGAAAGCTCTGTCAGAGAGGCTTCGCGGATGCGCGCTACGGTGCGGAATTTGGACAGCAACCGCTGTTTGAGTACTGGGCCGATGCCGGGCGCATTGTCCAGCACCGAGGCGATGCTGGTCTTCGACCTCCGTTTGCGGTGGTGTGTGATACCGAAGCGGTGTACTTCGTCGCGCACGTGCTGCAGCAGTTTCTGTGCCTCCGATTTTTTGTCGATGTAGATGGGATATTCATCCCCAACCTTGAAAATGTCTTCCAGCCGCTTGGCGATGCCCACCATCATGAGGCGGTCCTCGATTTGCAGGGCCTGGATGGCTTTCCACGCGGCGTTCAGCTGGCCCTTGCCGCCGTCGATGACCACAAGGTCGGGCAGGGGCTTCTCCTCTTCCAACAGTCTGTGATAGCGGCGGTAGATCACCTCTTCCATGGAGGCGAAATCGTCGGCGCCGACCACGGTTTTGATGTTGAAATGGCGATACTCTTTCTTGTCGGGTTTTCCGTCAATGAAGCAGCTCATGGCTGCCACGGGTTCCTCGCCCTGGGTGTTGGAGTTGTCGAAGCACTCGATGCGGCGCGGGAGTGTTTTCATGCCCAGTGCCTGTTGCAGGGCCATGAGCACGCGCTGGCTCCGGCGCTCGGGATTGACCAAGTCCTGGCGCTTTTTCTTCTCCAACATGTAGAAATGGGCGTTGCGCTCTGCCAATTCCACTAACTTGCGCTTGTCGCCACGTTGCGGCACTTGGAACGACCACTTGTCGGTCTCGATGGTCGGCATTGCCGGCACGAGAATGTCGGCGAAAAGACCGCCTAACCGTTCGTCCATCTCTAAGATGCCGGCCCAGAGCAGGTCCTCTTGGCTACGGTCCAGCTTGTTGTTGATCTCCAGCGTGTGCGCCTGCACGATGGCGCCATCTACGATGCGCAGGAAACTGATGTAGGCGCAATCCTCGTCCTCTTCCATGCCGAACACGTCCACGTTGGTGAGCGACGGGTTGACCACCACGGACTTTATCACGAAGTTTTCCAAGATGTCAATCTGCTTCTTGATGTTGCCAGCTTCCTCAAACTCCCATTTGTCGGCATGTTTCATCATCTCCTCTTTGAGTTTGCCGATGACCTCCTTCCGGTTGCCTTTGATGATATCCACGCTCTTGCGGATGTTCTCTTGGTACTCTTCTGCGGAAATGAGCCCGCAGCACGGCGCGGCGCACTTGTGGATCTGGTATTGCATGCAGGGCCGGTCGTTTTTCACCAGCCGTCGGCATTTCCTCAAAGGAAACATCTCATTGATGGTGTTGAGAAGCACGTTCATCTGTTTGACGGAAGAGTAGGGGCCGAACAGCTGCATCTTGTCGGGCTCGGGATGGCGCGTGGGAAATATCCTTGGGAACTCCTCTTTGGTGACGGCAATCCACGGATACGACTTGTCATCTTTCAGCATGATGTTGTAGTGCGGTTTGAATTGCTTGATCATGCTGTTTTCCAGCAGGAGGGCTTCCCACTCGGTGTCCACCACGGTAGTCTGTATGTCGCGGATTTTGGTGACGAGCAGGCGGACTTTGGCGGAGTCGTGCTCCTTGTTGAAGTAGGAGGATACGCGTCGTTTTAACCTTTTGGCCTTGCCCACGTAGATGATGGTGCCCTTGTCGTCTAGAAAACGATAAACGCCCGGCTTCTCGGGCAGGGATTTCAGGATCAATTGCAGATTCTCGCGTACCTCGGTCATGTGGGAATAGGGTGGATGTAAAACCGCTGGCAAAGATAGTGATTTTAGTTGAAGGCAACATTTCTTTTGTTTATTCCGAATATACACATTGAAAATTAACAATTTGTATGATTAATTGTAAATTTCTGTTATGTATTTATTTTATAGCCAGGTTTATATGAAATTTCGCAAAATGCTGGACAATAAATTTTTTATGTTGTATTATTGCAAGGTAGAAACAGACCATAACTAAAAGGGAACGAAGTACGTGCTAAAAGAACACCATTTCATTAACCCCGCACAACCTGTCTGTGTGAGAGGTTAGTAAGGCATGTCTGCGCGGATAAGAAAAAAAATAATCAAACTTGACATATATATCAATTATTTTAATATTTTTGCAGCGTTATGAAGAAGACGACATTGGACAAAATTTCTGAATCACAAAGAACTACACTATACTCGATTAGCTTTGAAAAAGACGGCACTACAGAATTTGAAAAATTTGTGTCGGAATTTGAAATGAATGCTCAATTTAATTCTGATTACCAAAGAATTATTGCAGCATTGCAGGTCATCTTAGAAAGAGGGGCTTTGGAAAGATTTTTCCGTCCCGAAGGGAAAATGAATGACAATGTGCATGCAATACCCATAGATGGTGGCAAACTAAGATTGTATTGTCTTCGCATTTCCGAGCAAATCGTTATTCTAGGGAATGGAGGAGTAAAAAGCACTAAGAGTTATCAGGAAGATCCGAAACTGTATGGTTATGTGTTGGATTTGCAAAGGTTTGAGAGAATATTGAAGGAAAACATTGAAAAGGGCTATATCAGCGTTAACGAAAAAGAACTTGTTGGTACAGACAACATTATTTTTGAAATATGAACGACAAGCAAGAATGGTTCAAATCCAGAGTAGAGCAAGTTTCGCCGGAAATCATGTCGGAGGTGCAGATGTCTGCAGGTATCATTGCACGCATTGACAAGATCCTTAATGAAAAGAACATGACGCAGCGTGACTTGGCGAAAAAGTTGGGAAAAAACGAAGCGGTGGTCTCTCGTTGGATCACTGGTCTTCCTAACTTCACACTTAGAACATTATCTGAGATTTCCACAGCTTTGGGCGAACCGCTTATTAAATTGGCGGAGTAGCTTCAGCACTCATCGCGTTCGATATGGACTAGTGCTCTCGACTGAAGAGAGAAAGAGGATGTGTAGTGGCATGCCTTCAGCACGAGGAGACTAAATCGGGCAAGTGTTTACAGATCGTCCTTGCCGACTGACGAACCTTTGGCTAACCGTGTTTTTGTGTCAGCATGGATTTTAGGGTTTCATAGTCGTTATGTATTCTCTCAAATACTTAAACGGAAATGGTACAACCGTCAACTGTCCGTTGCGGACACTATATGTAAACAAAAACAGATAAGAAATTTTATGGCTTGCGCCAGATCTCTTCCAAAACAGGTTCAAGGTGGTGTTCAACACTCCCTAAAACCCGAACGAGATTAATGTTGTTTTCGCTGTTTGTCGATACAATCTATTGCTTGAACACGATGGCACTGGGGTTCAGTCCGGCGGAGAAGGAGAACTTCTTCTTGCCGTTCTTGTCGAAACAATACACATCACCAGTGACGGTGAAGTTGTAAGCATCCGTGATATAGACGTCCCCGTTCAGCGGATTGACCGTGATGCTGTAGGGCATCTGGATGACGGTGCCGTCAGTGATGAAGTCTTCCGCCACGCTGCCTTCCTGGTTGAGGTTCAGTACCTTGACAGGGTTGGATTCGGCTTCATAGTCCACCTCATACACGTATGCTTTGTCTTGAAATACAGTGAAATTCTGAATGTTGGGCCAAGTCCGGGTGATTTGGTCTGTCTGGGCGTCAATACGGGAGAATGTGCCATGCTGCTCCATATAGTCGCCACGGGTGCAAACATAGACAGTGCGATTGTCGTCGCTGGCGGCCAGCTTGAACGGGTTGAGACCCACCTCGATGCTGCGGAGCATGGTGAGGGTGCTGATGTCAAACACGGACACAGTGGTGCTATAATCGGGATTGTTCAGCCCGCCGGAGTTGGCAACGTAGAGTTTGCCATTGCATACGCAAATTCCTTCCGGATTTTCACCCGAATGCACGGTTTGCTCCACCTCCAGGGTGGCAGTGTCGATGCGCACCACATCGCCATCGAAGCAGCTGACGTATGCTTTGCCTTGGTAAAAGGCAATCTGACGAGGACTTTTGCCAGACAATGGAATGGCCTTGATGGACTTGGCAGTTTCAAAATCCATCACCTCCACGCGGTGCGAGTTGTTGACCACGCAATAGAGCTTGCTGCCGTATTTTTTCAAGTCGTTGCCCGTGTCGCCGAGCCCGCGCTTGTTCACTTGCAGGAATATGTCGGGGGTCAGCGTCAGGGTTTCAAAGTCATAGTAGGAGAGGGTGCAGTTGTTGTGCTGGAACAGGCCTTCGTTGAGTACATATACACCGTATGCGCTGGCATCTGCAGGCATAGGGCTTGGCGGTTCGGGCGGATTGCAGCTCGCTGCACAAAAAAAAGCGAATAATAAGAGTGTTGAAATTTTGATGAATAGTTGTCTGTAATGCATTACCACGGCATTTTACGATTAAACAATGCTTGGAAAACCGGTGGCATATATGGCCCGCCTATTTCCCGAAGCGGTTAACAACATGTGATACGGTCGGTCTTCTGACTTGTCTCTTTCAAAACGTCTTCCCATCTTACGACAGTGACATCATTTTTTGAAAACAGCTGAGATTCACAGCAGCGGGTACTGTACAGGATTTGCACCTGTTTCCCAGAAGGACAATTGTCCTTCATACCGTATAACGCGGCAAAAATACAGAAAAAATAGATTATCTCACAACTTAGAATTCCACGGCGAACTTCACGTTCACCAACCGGCCCGTCAATGTGTTGGGGATGGCGTAATGCTGGTTGTAGATGTCCTTTACCCAGGAATAGGAGGCCACATTCTTGGTTCCGAGCACGTTGAAAACCTCGATATACACGCCGGCGTTCTTGATGCTGCGCACGAATTTGGACTTGTTGCGCATGCGGTCGCGACTCTGCTCCAAAAACATGAAGGAGAATCCGAGGTCCACGCGACGGTACCAATTGGGGTCGCGAACTCGCTGGAAGCCTTCGGATTTTTCAAAAGCTACAGGCAAACCGCTGGCGAATACGAAGTTGAGGTGTGCCCTGAACTGCGGGAATCCCGGGATGTGGTCTTGGAAGAACAAGTTGAAAGCCACCCGCTGGTCGGTAGGTCTCGGTATGTACCCCGGCTCGATACGGTTGCCGTCTTTGTCGTAATAGAAATCGTCCTGGATATCCTCCTTGGTGTCCATGATGGAAACTGCGAACCAAGACTCCAGCCCGCGGATGAACTCGCCGCTGACCTTCAGGTCAAGCCCCGTGGCATACCCGACGGCATCGTTATAGCCGCTGTAGGTGATGCGCACGTTGTTGATGGTGTAGGAGATGAGATGGTCCAGATACTTGTAGTAGGCCTCCGCCGTGAACTTGAACGGTCTGCGCCACAACTTGAAGTTGTATTCCGCGCCGGCCACGATGTGGAACGAGCGTTGCGAGAGAATGTCTGGGTTGAGCGTGCCGTCGGGGTAGCGCATCTCGCGGTAGAAGGCGGGTTGGTAGTAGAGGCCAGTGCGCACGGAGAAAATCCAGTCTCTTTTCCAATGCGGGTTGTAGATAAAGGATATTCTCGGCGATACGGTGAATTCTTTTTTGTTATATGTCCAATAGTGGAAACGAAGGCCGGCGTTGATTGAATAGTGTGTCATGCTGTCGCCGTCAATGTTCCACTGGTCCTGGATGAATCCAGTGAACCGCATGGTGTTCAGGTGGTTGGAAGTGCTCAGGTATGAGTTTTCACCGAAGGTGAGGATGCGGGACGGGTCGTCCAAAGGCACCGAATCGCCGATAGGGGTATGAATGATGGGGAGTGTATAGCCGGAAGAATCGTTCATGTTCCACTCCTTGATGACATCGTGGATGATCTCGTTCTGTGCCTTCACGCCCCACGACAAGGTGTTGGCGGCGGGCAGCTTGTGCTCGCCACGCAGGTCGGCAGCGGAAACAATGGAGGTGATGTGGTTGCGCGCGTGCTCCAGATTGGTACCATAGCCGCGGTTGGAAATAACGTGCACAGTGCTTGTTCCCATGTCAGGCTCGATGTCGTTCAGCCAGTATTGCCCTTGTATGTCGTAGGTCTCGCTTTCCTTGGCGTAATAGGAGGAGATGATGAGCTTGAGCAGGGTGCGGTCGCTGGGACGGTAAGAGAAGGTGAGTCCGGCCAGATAGTTCTCGTAGAGGTCAACCTCCTGACCATCGTAGAAGACCAGAAATTGCTTGCTGTCCTGCAGACTGCCAAACCGAGTGTCCTTGTTGGTGGGCTGGTAGATGTAGCTGTTGCGCGAGAAGTTTCCTAAAAGGCTGATGCTGAATTTTTTGTTGATGTCCCATTTGAGCAACATCTGAGTATCGAAGAAAGTGGGTTTGTAGTCCGCCGTGTCGCCGGACATGCGCATGGAACGGAGCAGATAGGCGTTGGACTTGAAACGTGCGCCGATGAGGAAGGAGAAGCAACTGTCCACTCGTCCCTCAGCGTGCGCCGAAGCACCCAACATGCTGACGGAAAACGATCCTCCATATTGGGTTGGCTCTTTGTACTGCACGTCAAGCACGGAGGACATCTTGTCGCCGTACTTGGCTTCAAAGCCGCCTGCTGAGAAGACCACGTTGCCGGCAAGGTCGGTGTTCACAAAACTCATGCCCTCCTGCTGCGCGTTGCGCATGAGGAAAGGGCGGTATATCTGTATGTCGTTGACAAAGATGAGATTCTCGTCGTAGTTGCCGCCGCGCACGTTGTATTGGGAACTCAACTCGTTGACGGAGGATGCACCCGGCAGCATCTTGATGATGGACTCCATGCCGCCGCCCGGCGAGGGCATCTGGAACGAGAGCTTCGGGTTGACCCGGATGTAGCCGTTATCGCTCTTGCTCTGTATGTTGACCTGTTCCAGTCGGTTGCCAATGGTGGGCAACACCACTGTGATGTTCTTGGACTCCTTAGACTTGAGATGCATGGTTATCACCGTGTCCCGATGGCTGATTTGCTGGAAGTAGAGCCGGAAATCCACGTTTTCGGGCACGTGGATGGCGAACTGTCCATAGTCGCTCGTGATGGTCTGGAGATTATAGTCCAGCACCTGGACGACCACATTCTCAATGGGTTGTCCCTCTTCGTCTTGCACAATACCTCTTACGATGGCTCTCTGACCGAATCCCGTGACGGCCATAACCAAAATGAAAACCAGAAATATTGCTTTTCTTATATTCAAGATGCTGAAAAGTTCTGTGAATAAATATCTACTACGAGCGAAAAGGGTTTTTATTGTATGGGGCATGAATAAAAAAAGCTGTTGCAATGACAACATTACAACAGCTTGTAGCCTTGTCGATAGGGATTATTATAAAATGCCCTTACCAGCGGCTTCCACGAGGCTTGCATAAACACCTTTCTTGTTGATGATGCGCATGCCGTGTGCGGAAACTTTGAGGTAAACCCACTCGTCCAACTCAGGAACATAGAACTTCTTGGTGTGCAAGTTCGGCTTGAATGTTCTTTTGGTTTTGATATTGGAGTGGGAAACATTATTTCCAACTATCGCTTTCTTTCCTGTAATCTGGCAAACTCTTGACATGATCTCTTATCGTTTTTAATGATTAATATTCTTTTTTGTTAAGGGCGGCAAAAGTACAAAAAAAAATGAAACAAAGCTTCTACTATGCATAAAAAAATGAGAGGGGTGATTATTCGGCTAAAATACAGCGTACAGAGTAGGCGTCCGAGGGGTTGCCGCGGAGGTTTGAGAGCTCTTCGCAGAAGAAATTCAGCATATAGCAGTTGGTATTTTCGGAGTAAAGGCCCGTGTGGAGCGCCCAAAAGCGCGTTTCTCCCAGTAGGTTTTCGTAGCGGTTTCGCGCGCCGTTGAAGAATCCTGCCGGAAGGGCGGAGAAGCCGGTCTCGTTGGTGCCGCCTTCGTTGCCGATCCAGTACTCCGGCGCGCGCAGGGCCTTGGCCCCATGTTGCAACAAGCGTTCATATTGCGCGCAAGTGGGCAAACACCATCCTGCCGGGCAGATGCCCCTGACTTGCGCCGAAGCACTCGCCGTGCCGGTGTCCAGGGTCGCATACCACGTGTACAACATCCCGAAAATATTCACCATCTCCTCCAGACTGAAACTGGAGGGCTGATAGATGAGTGTCGGAGAAATGGGCCGCCCGTCGCTGTAGTGCACGGAGCGCAGGTTGGTTTGCGTCCAGCACAAACCGTCGATGCGAATGGACGGGTAAACGTTGCCGTCATAGTCGATGGCCTGCGGACAGGGACGTTCCGTCACGCGCACGACAACGCTGTCGGTCATGATGCCGCAGCCCGCACCCTCGATGTCGAGGTAGTAGGTGCCGGAGTCCGCACGGCTCTGGATGGCGAACGAGACCTGCCGCTGGTGGCTGCTGAATCCGTGAGGCCCGCGCCAATAGTAGAGCGCGTCACCTAATGTGAGCCCGTACAGGTGGCACGTGTCGCCCTCCGACAAGGTGATGTCGTTGCTGAGCATGTCCGTCCAACATTTCCGGATCTTGTCCATGTCGCTGATGGTCAAGTTTGTTATGAAATGAGCGTTGCACGCATCCGTGATTTCAACGGAAACCGTCTGCCCGAAACGCACGGGCACGGAGTCGAATGTGCCGGTCTGGTTGGCAGCGATGAGCGTGCCATGCCCGTTGGGTTGGCTGAAGAGCGTGTAAGCGTAAGGCTTTGTGCCGTGTATTCCTTTTGCGTGAACAAACCCAATGCTGTCCTCCTGGTTGCATACGTGCCCGTAAATGTAGTCCAATTCCACAGTCTGGTACCTCCAGTGGATGACGGTGTCTGTGGCGAAACAGGGATTGCTACTCAACAGGGCACCTTTGTTCAGGGGCAGCGAGTACATGCAAATCCGATAAGTGCCTGGGATGCCGACCGAGAGCGTCCCGCCTTTGCGGACCGCCGAGGCAGTGTGCGTGAGCGTGTCTTCCTGCGTCACTTGGAAGAAGGTCTCCACCTCCATACCCTCTTTGCTGTACTGCCCCCTGACCGGGGTGATGTTCAATGCCGTGCATGTGGTGTCGAATATGTATTGCGGCGGCTCGCTGACGACAGGAATGTCATAGTCGAAGTCTATTATAATGGTGTCATTGGTGGGACAATCCCTTCTGACCACCCAGACATATCGCCCGGACAGCAGGTTGGTGTCCGTCAGCACCATCCCTAACCTGTTTCCGGCCCCTTGGTGTACGAACTGCTTGCCGATGATGGCGTGGTTGTCCACCCGTTCCCGTGAGATGGTCCAATCGCCTTATAAATCCGGAATCGCGACGAAGTTGTATTTGTTGCCGCCCGGACTCTCAATCAGGCAGATGGTGTCCCTGTCGTATTTGTAGCCCATCACATCGCCGATTAACACCCAATTGATATGGCTGCTGCCATAATATATGCCCATACTGTGCGGCGATTCACGACATAGAGTCATGGTGTCTTGGGGATCCCATTTGAACCAGTGCTCGTCAACAAACGTGCCGTTACGATGAAAGTGTGAAGAGTCAACTTTGTATTTCATCATTTTCGTAATCAGAGGGTTGAAGTGGTAGTCTGTGATTTCTATGATGATGGAGTCCCCATTCATGTCTTGGTTTTCCAACAGAAGATGTGTCCACTTATAGTCAAAGCCTGGCAGTATTCCGGAGGAAACGACTGTGTCTTGGGTGGTGTTAATGATTTTGTGGCGCAAAGGGAATGTGACGTAGCTATGGTAAAAGCCTTCGTTTCCCGCATTTGGAATGTCTCCGCTTTTGGTGTAGCCCCAGTAGGACATACACCCTATGCTGTCAGGTTTGTTATAGCAGGCTACAGAGACATGATAGACTTCAATGCCAATGGTTCTATAATAGATGTCCAAACCTCCGTTTTGGTAACCGCAATAACTGTAAATGACGGGATCATAGTGTTGTTCGTAGGGGTCTTCTTTAGCCATGGCATCGTTGTTCCCGTGATGGTAGATGTTGAATGGATAGGAGAACAAAGTGTCTCCGCAAGGCGGTTGCAATTGTAGGATTATTTCCCGACCCCATACTTCACCGTAGTCATGGATAAACGTTAGGGTATCATAAAGGAAGGTGGCTACCTCAAACGAAGGCATGTTTTTCCATGGCGTGGTGTCTGCCTCAGTGCCTCTTCTTGGGTTGATGAATCTGTACTGATAGGGGACCGGTTGTCCGATTTGGCGATAAAAGTCATCGTTGCATCCTGCGTAGGTCCGTTCGTCACGCAGTTCTTTGATGGCTATGACGTTGTAGCTTTCGGGATCTCCGGAACTGTTGCGGAGCAGGTGGTTGTCCAGATGGTCGAAATACCGGACCTTGGGTACGGTGGCCTGCAGGTAGGGCGTATGGTAACCGCAGCCGTCATGGCAGATGATGCGGTAGGTGCCGACGGGCAGGCTGTCGATGGTGTAGTAGTCCCTGTAGTCGAACCTCATTGAGTCGGTGCCAAAATATTCGTTGGTCTCAAAGGTCTGTGTCCTGAAAAAGGCCAGCCCAGTGTCCGTTACTGTCCAGATGTCCAGATGGTACGGGAACGTGCCATCTTGGATTCTGATCTGGATTCTTCCGGTCGGCTCACACGCCATGGAAGGCACGATACCGTATGGCAGTGTGTGCGAATAAATGTTGTAAATCATGCCGCTGGACGGGATGGTGTAGGCCGATTCTACAATCAGGTCCTCAATGGAATCCGAAATCACCTGGTATCGGTCGCCCTGAGGCAATCCCGTGTTGCACAATGCCGACACCTTCACTTTGTAGCTGCCGGGCCGCAGGTGCGTGATGTAGGGCAGGGAGGTCTCCATGATGGAGTCTATGCCCGAAAGGGGAATGTAGAAAAAGCGCACCTGCTCGACATCCAGCCCGTCAGAATAGCTTACGGAACAATGGATTTCGCCATTGCCCTGGCACGTGGCCGCAACGGAGGTTGCGCTCAACTCAATGCGCATGTCGGTGGTTTGAGAGAAAACACGACACGCCAAAATGCAAAACAGAAACAAGAAAACATGTCTTTTCTTCATGATTATTATGGTTTTTGTCCGGCTCCTAATGGGAATGCCGTTGGTTAAACGCCGGCAAAAATATAAAATTTATGAAATAAAAGACAAGAATATATTAACTAATAGAAAATATATTGTTAAAATTAAGAATTAAATGTTAAAAATCACCCCCTTCACCTCTTTTACCCCATGCACCCTCTTCACCTCATGTACCTCATGCACCCCCTTTCACCCCTACTTGCTGCGAATAAACAACAGTACGTTCATCAGTGCGAGAAAATCCACGCCGGCCCGGACCTCGAACATGGATTCCACGAGGATGTTCAGGATCATGATGAGGACGAAGGATTGGTAGAGGATGTTGCGCTTTCGTATGCTGATGACGAGTGGATACAGACAGTAGGTTAGCAGGATGACAATGCCGGGAATGCCGGTGGTGAGCAGTGTCTGCAGGTATTGGTTATGGGCATTGTAATGGTGACCGATGAGATTGGTGTAGTTCTTCTTGACGGCGTTGACGTTAAGTTCGTCTGTGGCATCGCCGGTGCCCACGCCCCAGGGCAGGTTTTTCTTGCAGATTTCCAGGGTTGACTTCCAAACCGTGATTCTGATTTGATTGCTGCTACTACCGAGATGTCCGGGGTTGAACTTGCCCACCTCCTCGATGGAATCTTTGATACGGTGTACAGACAGGATCTGGGTTTCGTGCAGCACAATGCCGATGCTGGTCACGACAATCACCACGCTGAGCGCGGCGGCGATGTTGGTGCTCCGTATGAACAGCAGATACACGAACCAGACAACCGCCAGGATGCAGAATACCAGGATTCCGGCCTTGGACTGCAAAAAGAAGACACCAGCCAGCAAAATGGCCATCGAAATGTACGGCCCCAGCTTCGAATATACAGGCAGGCTCTTGTGGGTCTTGTTCAGGTAATCCAGCATGACGTAGAAGGAGAATGTGGCGTACATGGCCAGATAGGAGGGGTGTCGGAAGACGGAGAAATACTGGTAGTATAGGTAGATGTCGTTGCCGGTTTGTATGTATTTGCGGATAGCAATGAAGAAGATAATGCAAAGGTGAACCACGGTGGAGATGGCGAAGAACATGAAAATCATGTGTATCCGGCTGTTGGTCAGGTTGCGCCGCTTTTGGGTGAGCAGGAACAGCGGGGCGACAAGAAACCACAAATAGCAGTCGAAGGCAGCCATGGCGCGGCTTTTGTTGTAGGAGAGGAAGAATCCGTAGATGACTAGCAGATACATGGAGATGAGGACGAAAATGGCCAATGGGGATGCATTCTCGCGGAGGGTGTTCCATTTTTCTTTCCAGTTCCATTCCCAAATCCAGTTGACGAGCTGGATGCCGGCGATGGGAAGCATGAGCCAGTTGGTGAAAGGCAGACTTGCTGCCGCTGCCAGCAGGAGGAAGAAGAACACGTTGAAATGCCAGTTGTCCGACAAGAGTTTCTTGTGTGGCGACATGCTTCCTAAAAGATTTTGGGCGATATGTTCAGTAGTCGGATTCATTATTTGTCAAGTAAGTCAGGGCGGCGTTGTTGAGTACGTTGCAGTTGCTGTTCCATTTTCCATTCCGCAATCAGTTTGTCGTTGCCGGAGAGGAGTACATCGGGCACGCAGTGTCCGCGCCAGTCTGCCGGGCGCGTATATACGGGCGCGGAGAGCAGGTCGTCCTGGAAGGAGTCGGAGAGGGCGGAGGTTCCGTCGCCGATCACGCCGGGGATGACGCGCGCGATGGCGTCGGTGATGACCATGGCGGCAAGCTCGCCGCCGGAGAGCACGTAATCGCCAATGCTGAGGTCCTCGGTGATGAAGAGCTCGCGCACGCGCTCATCCACACCCTTGTAGTGCCCGCAGAGCAGGATGATGTTGTTCAGCATGGACATCTCATTGGCCTTGTGCTGGTTGAAAACCTTGCCGTCGGGGGCCATCAGATAGACGGCATCGTAAGTGCGCTCGCTCTGGAGCTGCTCGATGCACCGCGCGATGGGCTCGATCATCATTACCATGCCGGCCCCGCCTCCGAAAGGATAGTCGTCAGCCTTGTGGTGCTTGTCGGTGGTGTAACTGCGGATGTCGTGCGTGTGAAGCTCCAAATATCCCTTGTCCACCGCCCGCTTGAGGATGGAATTGCCGAAAACACCGGTGAACATGTCGGGAAACAAAGTGAGTATATCTATTCTCATATTTACAACTTTTCGATTATCATGATGCCGTCGCGGAACGGCAGAAGCAGGTTCCTTACGCGGCTGTCGTTCTGGACGTGGTCGTTGAAGGCGAGGATGGCCCGGGTGTCGCGGTCATTGCCGGCAGCCTCTTGCACCACCTTGCCGTTCCAAAGCACGTTGTCCGCCAATATGAACCCGCCTTTCCTGACGGAGGGCAGCACGGACTCATAGTACGACAGGTAATCCTCCTTGTCCGCATCAATGAAGACCAAATCCCAGGTGATGTCCAGCGTGGGCACCACTTGCAGCGCGTCTCCGATGTGCAGGATGATCTGCTTTCCCAGCGGCGACTGGCCGAAATACTCTCGGATACGGTCCTCGTACTCTACGTTGACCTCGATGGTGTGCAGCTCGCCTGTGGCCGACAGCCCCTCTGCGAGGCACAGTGCAGAGTAACCCGTGAACGTGCCGATTTCCAAAATGCGCTCAGGTCGGAGCATCTTCGAAATGAAAGTCAGAAACTGGCCCTGAAGCTGGTCGGAGAGCATACGTGGGTTTACCGTCTCCAGATTCGTCTGCCGGTTCAGCCGGTGCAGAAGTTCGCATTCGGGAGTGGTGTGCGCCTCACAGTACGCTTCAATGGTGTGGTCTATCAGGTCAAAGGTGGACATCAGGAGAGCTCGGCTATGTTTTTGTTCACCTCTTGTTCTATCTTCGTCAGCTTGTCTTTGCAGATTTTGATCAGTTTGGAAGCCTGTTTGATATGATCGGCCAGGTCGTCCACCGAAATGTCAGCATCTTCCATCCGTTTGACGATGGCTTGCAACTGCCCGAATGCTTCAGTATAGGTGAGTTCTTCTTTCATGTACTATATTATTAATAGGCTAAGCCGATCTTTACGCCGGCAAAATGGTAGAAAGTGTTTTGATATTGGTTGGGATAGAGGTCGGAATAGTCTTGCTCATCGGGCTCTACGATGGAATACCCGATTCTGGAGTACTGCACTTTGTAAACGCCGGCAATGACTAATGACAATTTGTCCGTGAAACGCACTCGCATGCCCAACCCAAACTCCCCGAAAGGGCCCCAGTTGGTGCCGTGAACCACTTTGTCGGTGCTCTCCGGCTTGGTCTGTCCGTACCATTTGAACCCCCAGCCGAGATTAAAGAAGGTCATGGGGGCTACTTTGGTGTATTCAGTCATGTTGATGCTGAGATTCAGGCAAACGGGTATGAAGGCAGTGTTTCGCCAGATGTCGAAACCAGTCTCGATGCCCATGGTGAAGATGTTGTCGAATTGATAGGCCAGCAATTGGTGTATCTGGAAGTTGGGGATGTTGTTGTCCACCGATTTCACCAGGTTGCCGTTAGGGTATTTCAGGTCTATGTGGCCCACGCCGTTGGCATAGCCGACGGAGGTCATGAAGGACCATCTAGTGACCTGATGTCCCTTGTTGCGCTGGGCCTGAGCAGAGGATGCCAGTATTAACAAACCAAGAAGCAGGATGAGTGTTTTTTTCATAGTGGATGATTTAGGAGATGGTTTGATTTCTGTCCTTGATCAGTTCGCGGGCGGTGTTCAGGGCGGCTTCTGTCAGTTGGCTGCCGCAAATGAGTGTGGCGATGGCTTTGATCCGATCCTCACCTTGCATCTCTCGCAGGTCGGTCACGGCATGTCCGTCGAGGTTTTCCTTGAATACGACATAATGGCGGTTGCCGTTGGCGGCAATCTGCGGCAGATGGGTGATGGCAATCACCTGGTGCCGCTCGGAAAAGGCTCTCATGACGGAGGCCACGCGGTTGGCGGTCTCGCCCGAGATGCCCGTGTCTATCTCATCGAAGATGACAGTCGGAAGCAGCACGGAATCGGTGATGACAGACTTAAGGGCCAGCATCACACGGGAGGTCTCGCCGCCGGAGGCGACCTTGCTGATGTCCGCGGGCTCCACCCCCTTGTTGGCAGAGAAAAGGAAATCGGCGGACTCCTGCCCATACTCGTGCAGTGCTCCGTCGCCAGTCAGTTGTATCTCGAAACGGCTGTCCGGCAGTGCAAGCTGGTGTAACCTCGCCTCCATCTCCTGCTGTAGCGGTTCGAGGATCCGCCGGCGCGATTGCGTGATCCGGTCTGCCAGCTGCTGGGCTTGCTCGTGCAACTCGCCCCGCTGCTTGTCCAGGAAAACCAATTGCTCGCGATGGTCCGCATACTGGTTCGTCTCCTGCAACAATCTTTCCTTGAGTTGCAACAACTCCTCGATGGTGTCGGTTTGGTATTTGTGTTGCAGACTGAAAATCAGATCCAAGCGTTCGTTCAAACGGTCTAATTCGTTGGGGTTCAACTCTACAGCCTGCTCTTTGCAGACGATGTCATAGGCAATGTCTTTGATCTCCACAAGAGCGGCATCCAGCCGGTTGTGAATCTCTTGGTATTCGTCGCTGATATCTTTCAGAGCGGCGCATTCGTGTAGCACGGCTTGCAACTCTTGCACGATGGTGTCCCCGTCGCGTTCGGAGAGCTGTTGCGCGGCTTGGTATAGATGCGATTTGATGTTTTCCGCATGGGTGAGCAGATGGATGTTCTTCTCCAAATCCGCCTGCTCGTCAGGTTGGAGCTGCGCGTTGTCAATCTCTTGGATGGTGAAATTGTTGAACTCCTGCTGCAAGGCGGCTTCGGCACATTGTCTTTTGAGCTCTTCGTAGTCCTTCTCAGCTTTTTTCCAAGCTGAAAGGGTGTCGCGGTATTGGTCGCGCAACTCCTGGTTTTGGGCGTACTGGTCAAGGATATCCAAACGGAACCCCGCGTTCTGAATCAGCAGGCTTTGGTGTTGCGAGTGTATGTCGATGAGCCTTGAGGCGAGAGCCTTGAGTGTGGCGAGGTTGACGGGTGTGTCGTTGATGAAAGCTCTGGACTTGCCCCGCTCGTTGATCTCGCGCCGGAGCGTGGTCACTGGCTGGTAATCCAGGTCGTTTTCTTCAAAAAATGGCTGAAAATGATAGTCTTCAATCAGGAATGAGCCCTCCACAATGCATTTGCGCGACTTGTCATACAGCACATCCGTGTCGGCGCGGTTGCCTAAGATGAGCGACAGTGCACCCATCAGGATGGACTTTCCGGCGCCGGTTTCGCCCGTGATGACCGTGAAACCCTTGTCGAACGTGATGTCGAGCGAGCGGATCAGCGCATAGTTCTCAATCTGCAGGGCTTGTAACATGACTACTTGCTTGCGGTGTTGATGGCGTCGTATTTGGAGGAGTTGGTGGGGTCGAGCTGCTTCATGATGTTGATGACCTGCGTCTTCTCGCTGGGCATGCCCTCCTTGAAAATGTTGACAATCTCGTCCGATTTGGCCGCCACGATGATTTTGACCAAAGCCAGACCTGATTTCTGGGCATTCACTTGCTGGAGCAGACGGAGACTTTCCAAGATGACGGCACGGCCGGCATCAGGAGTCTCGTTCATCACATCCAATCCCAGTCTGTGATATTGGTAATAGAAATCGTGCAGCTTGCTGTAAGTGCCGTTGGTGAGGTTCTCGATAATCCAGTAGCGGTTGCTTTGTCCATTGTCAGCCACAGACCAGCCCTTCTCTTTCGCGCTGGAGTTCAGGTTGACAATGCTTTGGCATTTCGAGTAGTAGGGATCACCGCCGTACATGGAGAAACTGTCGAACTCAACGGCCAAAAACAGGTTGAGATAGTATGCGATGAGTGAGGTGAACTGGTTGAGGTTTGCATCGTCGGCATACTCCAACGGATCACCCTCCGCGTAGGTGAACTGGATGTTCTTGTCCTGGAAGTTCAACAAGGTGGTCTTGTAACTGGCCTTGTAAACCGGACGTTGCAGCAAGATGGCCATGCTTCCCTTATAGACATCACCGCTCACTTCCGAGAGGTTGATGTTGAGGGAACACTCGATACGCTCGTTGGTTTTCAAGTTGTACTGGCACCACTTGCGGTCGTTGATGAACTGGTATATCTTTTGTTGCAGGTCGTTGTATCTTTGCTGGTTGACGCCACCGGTTACCTGATTCGCGTTCACCGACACTTGACATTGGAAGTCTTGTGCGAACAGGCATCCGCAGAACAGGGCGAGGAGCAGCAGCAGACAGGGTCTTTTCATTGTTGTTTCGGTTTTTATTTGATGATGGAGCAGGCCACGTCCAGGATGTCCTTGGCGATGGCATGTTTGTCTTTCAGTTCGCTTTCGTGCGTCTGGCCGTCTCGGGTGAGCATGAGCACCTTGTTGGTGCTGGTGCCGAAGCCCGCGCCTTTGTCACGCAGTGAGTTGAGAACGATGACATCCGCGTTTTTAGTATGCAGCTTTTTGGTCGCGTTTTCGACTTCATGTTCCGTTTCCAGGGCAAAGCCGATGAGCAGTTGATGGTCTTTCTTCTGTCTCCCGATGGTGGCCAGGATGTCCTGGGTCTTCACCAGGTGCAGGTCAAGGGTGTCGTGTTCTTTCTTGATTTTCTCCGGGGCAGCCTGTGCGGGCGTGAAGTCCGCCACTGCCGCCGCCATGATCATGATGTCCTGCTGCTCAGCGATGGCCATGCACTGCCCGAACATCTCTCCGGCTGTGGTGACGTTCACCCGGCGGATGCGCGGATGACTGTAGGTCAAATGCGTAGGGCCAGTGACGAGAGTGACCTTCGCTCCCTCTTCGGCTGCGGCCTCGGCCAGACAGAATCCCATGAGGCCTGAAGAGTGATTGCCGATGAAACGCACTGGATCGATGGGCTCGTAGGTGGGGCCGGCGGTGATCATCACTTTCTTGCCGGCAAGGCGCTGGGGAACCGATAGGGTTTGATGTACTATGGTGAAGATTTTCTCGGGTTCCTCCATCCGGCCGGTGCCGGTGCTTCCACAGGCGAGAAAACCGCTCTGCGGGTCGATGATGTGACATCCTTTCTGACGTAGCAGGTCGATGTTGTGCTGCACAGTGGGCTCCTCGAACATCTTGTCGTTCATGGCTGGTGCGATGAAGATGGGCTTGCGGGTGGCCAGCAGCAGGGTGGAAAGCGCGTCGTCGGCGATGCCGTGTGCGAACTTGCCGATGATGTTGGCCGTGGCAGGCGCCACCACCATGCAGTCCGCCCAGTCGGCAAGACTGATATGCTCCACGTCACGGGTCACGCTTGCGGCGAACATGTCCGCATACAGCTTGTTTTGCGACAGCGTCTCGATGGTGAGCGGGGTCACAAACTCCAAGGCATGCTGCGTGGCCGCCACCTTGACTTCGTAGCCGTTGCTCTTGAACAGCCGGATCAGGGTCAGCGACTTGTAAGCGGCAATACCTCCGGTGATACCGATGACGATGTGCTTCGCGGACATGGCTTTTTACTCGTTGGCTTCGGGATCCTTGAAATATACCTGGTCGTTCTCGAATTCATACAAGGCCAGCTGGGTCGGCTTCGGGAGCTGCTCGTAGAATTTGGACAATTCAATCTGCTCGCGGTTCTCGAAAACCTCTTCCAATGTGTCGGAGTTGGAGGCGTATTGAAGGGAGGTCTCCTGGAACTCCTGCTTCAGGTCGGCGGCGATCTGGTCGGCACGCTTGGACATGATCACAATGCTCTTGTAGAAGTTGTCGGTCTCCTTGTCGTATTGTCTGATGTCTTTGGTTTTGGCAAAAAGGTCAATTTTCAGTTTCTTGTAATCTGCAGCTTTCATTTATCTGTTAATTATTTTGTGAATTTTTATTGTATTTCGACAATTGTTTCTGTACATCTTTGGATATTCTGTCCACTTCCTTTGTGTATTTGGTCTCCCCGTAGTTGAGAAGCAGTCGGTTGCAGGCATCCAGACAGGCTTTGTAGCGTTCCTCTTTCTTGCGCTCCACACTCTTCCGTGCGTACTCGTAGTTGTTGAGCACCAGATAGTAGATGGCTTCCGGCATCAAAGGGGAGTAAGAATAGTCATTGAAAAAGTTCTTGGCCGCAATCTGGCAGGCCTCGTAGTGGTCGGTGTTGTAGTATAGAATCAGCATCTCCAAGTCCTTACGCGCCAGCTTCAGGCGCAGGGCGTCCAGCATGGTGTTGCACTCCTCGATGTGGGAGTTGTTGGGGTAGGCGTCAATGAAGGCCTTGATCTGCTCGATGGCGTACTCGGTGTTGCTCTGGTCCAGCGAATAGTCCGGACTGGTCTTGTAGATGGCGGAGGTGCCGTAGTAGAAGGCATCCTCGGTGCGCTCGGAGTTGGGGTAGCGGCGCACGTAGTCGCGGAAATGGAACGCGGCCATCTCGTAGTCCCCGTTCATGTAGTAGGAGTGGGCGAACAGATAGAGGATGGTGTCGGCGCGGGGAGTGCCCAAGGAGAGCGGATACAGGTCCTCGAACAGGCCTGCGGCAGACAGGTATTGCTGGTTGTTGTAGTAGCGCATGGCGCGTTCATACTGCTGGTCGAAGTTCTCGAACGTCACCTTCTTGCCGGTGAAGGTGGTTGTGGACTTCTTTGGCTTCTTGGGCTTCTGAGGCTTGCCATGCTTAGCGGGTATGGTGTCTCCCGACTGCGTGTTTTGGATGGAACAGACCGAAATACACGCAGGGAAGTCTGCGGCATACACCCCCGCAGAAGCAGTTAACAGTATTATAATCAATAACTTGAAACTCTTCTTAACCATAGTATATCAAAACGTGCAAAAATATAAAAAATTTTATACCTCCGTTCTTTTGGAAGAGGAACCCTTTTTTTGTATATTTGCGGCTCGTTTTATAAAGGTTGCAATATGGACAATTTTATCGTTTCCGCCCGAAAATACAGACCCACCACTTTCAACTCCGTGGTGGGGCAGGAGTCTATCACCGCCACGTTGAAGAATGCCATCAAGACCGGCCAGGTGGCGCAGGCTTTCCTCTTCTGCGGGCCACGAGGGGTGGGCAAGACCACCTGTGCGCGTATCTTCGCCAAGGCCCTCAACTGCCGGCAGCTGACCGAGGATTGTGAACCCTGCAACGAGTGCGACTCGTGCCAGTCGTTCAACAACTCCGCCTCGTTCAATGTCTTCGAGCTGGACGCGGCCTCCAACAATTCCGTGGAGGACATCCGCTCGCTGGTGGAACAGGTGCACATCCCGCCGCAAGGGGCCAAGTACAAGGTCTATATCATCGATGAGGTCCACATGCTGTCGGGTGCCGCTTTCAACGCCTTCCTGAAGACGCTCGAGGAACCGCCCGCGTATGCCAAGTTCATCATGGCAACCACCGAGAAACATAAGATTATCCCTACCATCCTTTCCCGTTGCCAGGTGTATGATTTCAAGCGCATCAACGAGAAGGATATCGTGCGCCACTTGCAGTATGTGGCCCAGCATGAGGGCGTCTCCGCCGAAGAAGAGGCCTTGCATGTGGTGGCAGAGAAGGCCGACGGAGCTCTGCGCGACGCCCTCTCCATCTTCGACCAGCTGGTGAGCTTCACCGGCAAGCAGATTACCTACAAGGCCACCATCGAGAATCTCAACGTTCTGGATGTGGACAACTATTTCAAGATCACGGATTTCCTGTTCAACGACGACCCGTCGCCTGCTCTGCTGCTGTTTGACGATATCTTGGCCAAAGGCTTTGAGGCGCAGCATTTCATCGCAGGCTTGGCCGCCCACTTCCGCAACCTGCTGATGGCCAAGACTCCGGCCACCGTGCAGCTGTTGGAAACCTCTGACAATATCAAGGGCCAGCTGCTCCAACAGTCGCAGAAAGTGGACAAGCAGCTGCTGCTGCGCGCGATGGAGCTCGCCAACCAGTGCGACTTCAACTACAAGATGTCCAACAACAAGCGACTATCGGTGGAGTTGTGCCTCTTGCAGATAAACGCCAATTACGTCTATAAAAAGGCGAGGCAATCGCAGGAGCGTAAATAACCCAGAGGGTGGAACGGCATCCACCACGGAAACGGGTACGGCAGCCGTATCATTTTCCGACAAGCCGCAAATCTCGAACCAGACATTCAAGTATCCGGGCACGCCGCCCATAAAGCCGATTCCGTCTATTCAGAGTGTGCTGGAGACACCACGCGTCCAAACCGCCAACGTGCCACCGGAGCCGAAACCCGACCCGCAGCCGGCTGTGGCCAGTGAGCAATCCGGCACGCTGCCGCCAACCGCCGCGGAAACTCCCGTGGCGGAGAAAGCCGCAGAGCCCCCTGCCCCGGAGCCGGAGGATTTCGAGACCTGCTGGAAACAGCTTTTCGAAGAGCTGTTCTCCAACACCCCGATGATCTACCATCCGCTCAAAGACAAGGTCCCGACGCTGGAAGATGGCGTGATCAAAGTGGAAGTCCTGAATGATTTCCAGAAAGACCAGTTCGAGATGCGCAAACGGGCGGTGCTGGAATACTGGCGAAACCATTTCACCATCAATGTGGATGATTTGGAGATTGTGGTGAATGAGAATATGGAAATGAAGAAGATCATCTACAGTTCGGATGACAAGATGAAGAACCTGGAAGAACAGAACCCCGATATCCGGAATTTCCTCCAGGTGCTGAATTTCAGAGTGAAAGATTAAATTTCAATATATCAAAAGGAAAGATTATGAAGAAGACATTACTACTTGTTGCGATATTTTGTGCGATGACACTCTCGTACGGACAGGCATGGTTGGACAAAGCGGTGCCGGACGGACGCGTGGACAGTGTGTGGGCCGGCGATGGCCTGCCACAGGGCTTCACCGGCGAGGGCGTTATCATCGGCGTCACCGACTGGGGATTCGACTACACCCATCCGGTATTCTATGACACCAACATGATCCATTACCGTGTGCTTCGTGCATGGGACCAGTACAAGAAATCGGGACCAGCTCCGGCGGGTTATGACTACGGTACGGAATATGTGGGTGCGGAAGAATTGTTGAATGCCCATTGCGATACGATCAATCCCTACGATTACGGCTATCACGGCACGCACTGTGCCTCCATTGCGGGTGGCGCGGGCGCGGGTACCAGCTATCGCGGTGTGGCCCCGGAGGCGGAGTTCCTCTTCGCTACCTTCGATATCACCGACCAGGCGGTCATTGACGCTTGGAACTGGATGTACGATGTGGCCCAGCAGGAAGGCAAACGCCTCGTCATCAGCATGAGCTGGGGCGTCTATACGCTGGACAACATGGATGGCAGCGGTGTGCTGGCCGATGAGGTTCGCCGCCTCACCGACCTGGGCGTCGTGTTTGTGACCTCCGCTGGCAACAACGGGGATGAGAACTTCCATGTGAAATACGATTTTTCGCAGAATCCGGGCGACACCATGCGTACCTGTATGCAGACCCCATATTCCTATAACAACCTTTGGGGCTCTTCCATCTCCATGGTGAATTCCGCCAATAGTCCGTTCAAGTTCTCCATGATGGTGATGGACAATTCCTATAACATCATCGCATCTACGCCGTTTCTTTATACCGCGGACGGAGACGCCACAGTGGACACGTTCATCGTGGTGAACGGCGACACGCTGCTGTACAGCTATGAGATCCGCGCCACGAACGAATATAATGATGCACCAGCGGTCCGGCTGATTGTGAAGAAGGATACCCGCTACAAGTTCGGTTTGGCTGTGACTGCCGCGCAAGGGGAGTTCCATGCCTGGAATGTGATTGAGCTTACCAAGGCTTGGGGCAACACGGGAGTTCCCTTCGTGAAACCATCCGCACATCCCGACTGGATTGCAGGCGATAACCTCTACGGGATCAGCACGCCGGCCAATATTGACGAGATCATCACCGTGGCTGCGCACCAGGCTATGTACACCTACGGTGCAGGATATACCAATGGCGGTGGTATTGCCGATTTCTCCAGCTCCGGCCCCGGCTTCGGCGATGAACTGAAACCTGAGATTTCCGCACCCGGGAAAAGTGTGGTGTCAGCGATCTCGTCCTATACCAATAGCTATAGTGGTACCTATGTCACTACTGTGGATTTTAATGGCCGTGACTATAAGTTTGCCTCCTTGTCAGGTACTTCCATGTCATGTCCGTTCGTGGCAGGTGTGGTGGCCCTCATCTTGCAGGCCAACCCGTATCTGTCAGTGGCGCAGGTGAGGGAGATTATCCATGAGACGGCCACTACAGACCGTTTCACCGAGCAGGCAGGCGTGAACCGTTTCGGCTACGGCAAGATCAACGCGTACCAGGCTGTGCTCAGGGCACTGAACACCGTCAGCGTGGAGGACTATACGGAAACGGCTGTCACCCAATACACCATCTTCCCCAATCCGACGGATGGCCAGTGTTATGTGACCGTGAACAGCGATGCCATACAGATTGACTATGCTCTGTACGACCTGACTGGCAGGGTTATTGCTAAGAACCGGATGCTGCCGGGCGTCAACCAACTTGACATGCAAGCATTACCCTCCGGCTGCTATATCCTCCGCCTTAACGACGGAAATCAAATTGTAACGAAAAAGATTGTCAAACACTAAATTGCGATAAAAAATTCAAAATTCCACCTCTCAACTCTCAACTATTAGCTCTAAACTCTAAACTATTATCATGTCCCTCCAACCCTACGTCCCCGATGAGGCTCTCGAAAATAAGATGATTGTCCGCAAGTACCGCGAGCTGCTGACCGTGCTCTATCATAAAACGAATGAGGAGCAGCGCAAACTGATTCGCAAGGCTTTCGTGCTGGCTACCAATGCGCACAATGGTGTGCGCAGGAAAAGCGGGGAACCCTATATCTACCATCCGATTGCCGTGGCGATGATTTGCTGTCAGGAGATGAACCTGGGCACGATATCCGTGGTGTGTGCTCTCCTGCATGATGTGGTCGAGGACACGGAATACACATTGGATGACATGCGGGACATGTTCGGAGATGTGGTGGCGGAGATTATCGATGGCTTGACGAAGATTGAGGATCTGGTGCTCGACGACCGCAGCAGCTCCATCCAGGCGGAGAATTTCCGTAAGATTTTCCTCTCCATGTCTAAAGATGTCAGGGTGATCCTGATCAAGCTGGCAGACCGACTGCACAACATGCGCACGCTGGAATCAATGCCGCCGGAGAAACAGCTGAAGATTGCATCCGAAACCTCCTATTTCTACGTTCCTTTTGCTCATCGTCTGGGCTTGTATTCCATCAAAAGCGAATTGGAGGATTACGCCATGCGCTATACGGATCCGGCCGACTATTACGCGATTGCCGAGAGAATGAAGGAGACGGAAGAGGAGCGTGCCGCTTTGATTGCCGAGTTTGTCAAGCCGATACAGGAAACTTTGGAAGCCAACGGCATCCATGCGGAGGTCTCTTCCCGTACCAAGTCCATATATTCCATCCACCAGAAAATCTTGCGCAAGAAGGTGAACTTCGACGACATATACGACATCTTCGCTGTGCGGTTTGTCTTCGACAGTCCTGTGGATGAGGAATTCGAGATTTGCTGGAAGATCTACAAGATTGTCTGCCTGCTGTACCAGACCAACCCCAAGCGCGACCGCAATTTCCTGATGCACCCCAAGGCCAATGGTTATCAGTCGCTGCACGTGACTGCCATGAGCAAGGCTGGCAAGTGGGTGGAGGTGCAGATCCGCTCCAAGCGGATGGACGAGATCGCGGAGAAAGGTCTGGCGGCCCATTACAAATACAAGGAAGAGGAAGACGATTCGGCAGATACCAATGTCAACGACCGTTTGGAAGACTGGCTCAGGAAAACCCGCGAGATTCTCAACAGTAAGGATGCCGACGCACTGGACTTCCTGAACGAGGTGAAGTTGAATCTTGGACTGAAAGAGGTCTATGTGTTCACGCCTAAGGGCGATATGAAAACCCTGCCCGCCGGAGCGAGCGTGCTGGACTTGGCTTACGCCTTGCACACCAACCTCGGCGACCATTGCATCGGCGCCAAAGTCAACTACAACATCGTGCCGGTCGATAAGGTGCTGGAGAACGGCGACCAGGTGGAGATCATCACTTCCAAAAAGCAGACGCCCAAGGCTGAGTGGCTCAAGATAGTCAGAACCCCCAAGGCCAGAAGGAGCATTCGCGAACATCTGCGCACGGAACAGATTGCCACTTTGGATGATATCAAGAAAACCAATGACAACAACAAGGAACTGAAGGAGTTCAGGCAGAAAGTCTCGGAGGAGATTTCCAACAAGTCGCTGGATGAGTTGATTGACGAACAGTTGACCGCCACACCGAACGTTTTCATGCTGGACGAGAAATACGACATTATCAAGTATGTCATTGCGGATTGCTGTAATCCTATCCCCGGCGATCAGGTGGTAGGATTCCAGGTGGCGGACGATAAGATTGTCGTACACCAGACCGGCTGCCCCTACGCAATAGAGCAGATGTCGAAGTTCGGCAACCGCATCATCAAGACCAAATGGCGCAAGGGACAGCACATCGCGTTCCTCTCCGGCATCCGCATCTCCGGTTTCGACCGAAAGGGAATGATCAAGGAGATTATCGATGTGGTCTCCTCTCAGATGGATTTGAACATCCGTTCCCTGAATATCGAGACGAAGAACAATGTGTTTAATGGCACGCTGATGATGTACATCCAAAGTGTGCGTGCTTTGACAGATTTGATACAGTCGCTGCAGAAGATAGACCAGATTGAGAAGGTGGAGAGAATAGGATATGACATCAACAAATAAACCATATTTATTAATTAAAATTCAAGAAAAATGAAACCGTCAGAAGTTTTTGCATTTGTCGCAGGTGCGGCAGCCGCAACAGGAATCACCCTTTTGTTCACAACAGAAAAAGGCAGACAAATTCGCGAGGAAGTAGGTAAGAACCTCTCGAAAGAAGAAATTGACAAGTTGATTGCAAAACTGAAACGTAAACGCGCCCAGGCTCCATCAGAAGCTGATTTGCTTGAGGAAGAAGATTTGTTTGAAGCAGCTCAAGAATAACCAGTCATGGACCTTTTGAACAAGATTTTCGGAAGGTCGGAGCGCAACAAGCGCACCCTCGAGGACTTGAAGGTGTACTTGAATCAGCGTTACGACCTTCTGAAATTGGAGCTTGTGGAGAAATCATCGCAATTGCTATCGGTGGTTTTGTCCGTGATTATTGTCTTGGTGTGTGCCCTGGCGGTACTGATATACCTGTCGTCGGCCCTCATCAGCTGGCTGACTATCGCGCTTAATGCGGGATGGGCCTATACCATTGTGTGCGGGATCTTTATCCTCATCATAGTGTTCATCCTGTTGATGAAGGACAAATTGTTCATAAATCCCTTGATTCGCAAGTTCAGCCGTATTCTTTACAGCAAGGAATTCAAGGAAATGGAAGACGGTATTGTCGAAGAGAAAGGAGGTGAACATGAGTAAAAGTCCTTTTGAAAACTTACAGCAGATAGAGGCTCGCAAACAGCAGCTGCGCTTGCAAATTGAACGGCAGGAAGAGCTCCTGGGCCAGGATTATGAACTCTATCAAGACGATGTGGATGCCTTGAAGAACGTCTGGACCGGCGTCAAGGGCGTCTATCGTTTTGGACAGAATGTCAAAACCTCAACCCTGTCCCGGATATCCCAGGTGCTGCCGATTGGTGAAAGCAAGACGAACAATCAGAGCAGTAAGATCAACTGGTTTTCCGTCATTAATGTTGCCACGGAAGTGGTTGGATGGGTGTTGAAGCGGAGACGGAAAAAGAAAGAAGCTTGATTTGCATACAAATTCATACATTAAAATAACAGAACTACTATGTCAGAAAAAATTTTATCAAAAGTGAAACCCGGTGTGGTTTATGGAAAAGATTTGCAGGAGATTTTCCGCATTGCCAAGGAAAACAAGTTCGCGCTTCCTGCTGTGAACGTGGTGGGTACCGACTCCATCAATGCTGTGATGGAAGCCGCCAAAGCCGTGAACTCTCCGGTGATGATCCAGTTCTCCAACGGTGGCGGCGTATTCTGTGCCGGCAAGTCATTGAGCAATGATGGCCAGCAGGCTGCCATCCAAGGTTGTATCTCCGGTGCCATGCACATCCATCGTATGGCCGAAATGTACGGCGTGCCGGTAGTGGTGCACACCGACCATGCCGCCAAGAAACTCCTCCCGTGGATTGACGGTCTCTTGGACGCAGGCGAGAAATTCTACGCCGCTAACGGCAAACCTCTCTTCAGCTCCCACATGCTTGACCTCTCGGAAGAGCCTCTGAAAGAGAATATCGAGATTTGCAAGCAGTATCTGGCCCGCATGGCCAAGTTGGAGATGACCCTCGAAATCGAGTTGGGTATCACGGGCGGTGAGGAAGACGGTGTCGATAACACAGGCATTGACAGCGCACGTCTCTACACGCAACCCGAGGATGTGGCATACGCATACGAGGAACTGAGCAAGATCAGCCCGAACTTCACCATTGCGGCCTCCTTCGGCAACGTGCACGGTGTCTATAAACCCGGCAACGTGAAGTTGGAACCCATCATTCTGCATAACTCCCAGGAGTACATCCAGAAGAAGTTCAACACGCAGCCTAACCCTGTGAATTTCGTGTTCCACGGAGGTTCCGGCTCCGAGCCTGCCAAGATCAAAGAAGCCATCAGCTATGGTGTTATCAAGATGAACATCGACACCGACACGCAATGGGCTTTCTGGGAAGGTGTGATGAACTATTACAAGAAGAACGAGGCTTACCTGCAATCCCAGATCGGCAATCCCGAAGGCGACGACAAACCCAACAAGAAGTACTACGACCCGCGCGCGGTCTTGCGCGAGGGCGAGAAGTCCATGGTGGAACGTCTGAAGATTGCTTTCAGCGATTTGAACTGCATCGACAGACTGTAAGCTCGCTATCCTGTACAAAGCAGAAAGGGGCATAGAAATATGTCCCTTTTTTTGCGATTCCTTTTCTTTCGAATGTCATTGTTTTTTTTTGAAACATAATACATCTTAGCATGAAAATACTGCATACCAGCGATTGGCATTTGGGACACGTGCTATATGGCTACGACCGCACGGATGAACAACAGTCGATGCTTGACCAGATGGTTGAGATTGCCCGGAATGAGAAACCAGACCTGTTTCTCGTTTCAGGGGATGTCTATCACACCGCGGAACCCAAACCGGCGGTTCAGAAAATGTTCAATAAAGCCATCGCGAACATGTCCAAGTCCTCTCCGGAGATGACTATCGTGATTACCGCCGGCAATCACGACAGCCCCACCAAACACGAGATTTTCAAGACACCTTGGGAGGCTCTCAACGTACATGTGGTCGGCAGGCTTGACAAGGACAATCTGGAGTCGCATATCATCGAAATCCCCGGCAAAGGTTTTGTTATTGCTCTGCCATTCACGTATGACCGTTTTTTACCGGAGGATATATACAAGCAGATGATAGACTTGACAAGCCAAAGGAACAAGGACAACCTGCCAGTCGTTTTCAGTGCGCATACCGCCATATCCGGGGTCGATTTTACCGGACACGAGGATGGGGATGACAAGCGCGTAGGCGGTGTGGATGTCGTGGATGTCAAAACTATTGGAGATGGATATGATTATTTGGCTTTAGGACATATTCATAAACCCCAGTTTGTGCATACAGGCAAGCATAATGCGCGTTATTGTGGCTCACCTATGGCAGTCAGCTTTGACGAGGCCTACGCGCATTCGGTGACCATTGTGGATATTCCTGCTCATAATGTCCCACTTACCGATGATAATTACACCATCGTTGAGATAAAGAATCCCCGCCCGTTGGTTACGTTGCCCAATCCCCTGAAAACGAAGGAGTTTGGCGCTTGGGAGGATGTGTGGACGCAATATGCGGCTTATCCGGTGGATGCCAAGGAGTATATCCGTCTCAATATAATCAATCCTGAATCCTTGCCATCCAATGCGTATGACAAAGCGGTGGAGCAGGCGAAAGGAAAGGATTATGTATTCTGTTTCATTAATGCAAAACGTAAATCAACTGCAAGTGCTGGCGGCAATCAGCAACAAATGACTGTGCAGGAGTTCCAGTCAATAAACCCGTGGGAAGTGGTGCAGATGTATGCCTCTGATACCCAGAACGCGTTGTTTGACGAAGAGGATTTACACCCGATATTCGACGAAGTGTTGGAGAATCTTGATTTGAAGGAGGATTGATCATGAAACTGAAGAAATTAGAAATACATAATATTGCATCCATTGAGAATGCAGTCATTGATTTTGAGGCGGCCCCCCTTGCCGAAAGCAATGTGATCCTCATCACAGGCGAGACGGGTGCGGGCAAATCCACCATTTTGGATGCTATTTGTCTGGCCCTTTATGCGAACACTCCACGCATGAACAACACCGGGATGAGTGGCAAATGGCAGGAGAATGACGCCGATGAGATGGATATTACGGACACCATGCAGCTGATGCGGAAAAACACCAATGAAGCATACGTGCGCCTTTCCTTTCTAGGCAGTGACGGCAATGAATATGAGGCGGAATGGAGCGTGGAGAGGAAGAAAAAGAACCTGAACCGTACTTGGTCTCTGAAAAACCTGACCCATCCCGAGGCATCCCCCAAGGTGGGTAATGGCAAGCGGGAACGCAAGGATGATGAAATCATGGAGGCTATACAAACGGCTGTGGGGCTGAGCTTTGACCAGTTCTGCCGCACCACCATGCTGGCCCAAGGCGAGTTTACCCGATTCCTCAAGAGCAGCAAGTCTGAAAAGGCTGCTATTCTTGAGAAAATCACCAATACCGAAAAATATGCACGGATTGGCGCGAAGGTGTATGATCTGACCCATCGCAAGTATGAGAAGGAAATGAACGAGGTTGATCCTTCCAAAAAAGAACAGCAACCCCTGCCTCCGAATGAGAGAGCGGATTTGGATGCAAACAGAAAGGCAATTGAAGACAAATTGAAGATCTTGAACACCCAACTTGACAACGGACAGAAGAAGGTGAACTGGTTGTCTGCGGAGGAAAAACTGCTCAACAATCTCAATACAGCGGAAACCACTATGAGGCGGGCCCAGGAAGCCATGAAAACGGATGAATTCAAGACAAAGCAGCAGAATTTGACGGATTGGGACGACACCGAAGATGCCCGAAAGTGTCTTGTCGCCATCAATGATGCGAACGAAACCATAAATAATGCAACCCAAACGATTCTGCGGTTACAGACGCAATACATCAGGTTGCTTAACGGTCGGGAATATATTCGTCAAAAAATGGATGCAGTCGTCGGACAAATCAAGAATCTTGACGATGAAATCAAAACGGAAGGCGGACAACCTGTTTCATTGGAAGTCCTGAATGCGCAAAAAGACGATGTTTTGTCCCTGATTGGAAATATCGCCACGGCCAAGTTACAAGTAAAAAACTATTTTGAAAAAGAGAGAAAAAGGGGTGAGACACAATCCAAACTTGATGAATTAAAGAAAGAAATCGGAAATAAAAAGAGTCAGTACGAAGACTTAAAGCCCCAAGTGGATAATGCGAAGAAGCAATTTGATATATCAGAATCGCAATATGAGCGTTTGAACTTGGCGGTTGATACTTTGGCAGAAAAACTGCGTGCCAATCTGAGGGTAGGGAAAAGATGTCCGGTTTGCGGGCAGCAGGTGCAATCCCTTGACGCCGTTCCACATGAACAGGAATTAAAGGAAATAGTAGATAGTGCAAAACGCACTCGAGACGATGCGAAAAAGATGTTTGACGACCTCAATGGACAGCTAAACGTCTGTGCTGTTTGGTTGAATCAAAACATACCTTTGTATAATAAAGATTTACAAACATTCAACGAAGACCACTCGCTTGATAAGGCTAAGGAAGAGGCTTTGTTTTCGTTAGAGAAATGTAATATCAAACAGTTGGAAGAACATACGAATGACGCATTGAAGAGAGTGGAGTGTGAGGCGAATGCGCAGAAAGCTGCAATTGAAGGGAAAATCGCTCGTGCAAAGAATCGTGATAACCTGCAACTCACTCTTGATGATTTGGAAAAGCTCAGGGATCTTATTGCCCCCTTGTTAAACCAGCTGCGTCAGGATGTGCCGGATTGGCAATCTCTTGTTGCCCAAAAAGTGGAGGAAATCCCCAATATACTGGCTGAGATGCAGTCATTATCAACTAAAATCACGACGGTTTTGACGAACAAGAAGACGGCATCGGACGCGAACTTGATTAATAGCAAGTTTCTTGACGATTTTTTGAGAGCGCATCCGAATATTACGGCGTCGAGATTGGAAGAGTTGCTCAAACTCAAAGACAAGATCGGGTTGGATCGACAATTCGTCCAAAAGGTACAAGACACTTTGACAGCCGCCCAAGGCGCTTTGGAGACCATAAACGGGCAAATTGATGAGCATCGGAAGTCAAAACCTGAGTTTGCCGACGGTGAAACAATCCATTCGTTGCAAACGGTCCTCAATGAGCTGAAAAATCAGATTGGGGATTTGAATGGTGAGTACGGAGCATTGGGACAACAGTTGAAAGACGATGACGAAAGGATAGAAAAAAATGCTGAGTTCAAGAAAGAGTACGACAAGCGACGACTTGTCTTTGAACGGTGGAACAGACTTGACAAGTTGATCGGAGATGCCAAAGGTGACAAATTCCGGCTCATTGCGCAAAGTTACATTCTTGCGAAACTGATAGAAACCGCAAATGTTCACATGCGCACCCTTACCGATCGCTATACCTTGCAGGCAGTGCCTGGACAAGAACTGATCATTCTTGTGGAGGATGCATACCAAGGCGGGGTGAAGCGTCCGGCCAGCACCATTTCCGGCGGTGAAAGTTTTCTGGTCTCGTTAGCATTGGCATTGGCATTAAGTGAGATCGGACAGAGTTTGAAAGTTGAAACACTGTTCATTGATGAAGGATTCGGCACGTTGAGTGGCGAACCGCTTATCAAAGCCATCAATACGTTGGAGTCTCTGCACGCAAGCAATAATCGCCAAGTGTGTGCCATCAGCCACCGTGAAGAAGTGAAGGAAAAGATACCCGTGCAGATTCAGGTCAACCAGAACCGGCAATCCTCCAGCAGCACGATAGATGTCGTGCTCATATCATAGTAAATGCTTGTCAGGACCCCCCTCGCAAAGGGGCGCATTATAAGCTACAAGTTCTCCAAAATGTACTTCGCCAACTTGTGGTACAGGTAGGTGCGGGTGTTGCCGCCCATGATGAAGTGGTTCTTGTTGGGGAAGAAGAACTGGTCGTACTCCACGCCAGCTTCGTTCAAAGCCTTCACCAATTCCATGGCGTTTTGGAAATGAACATTGTCGTCGGCAGTGCCGTGGATGAGCAAGTACTTTCCTTTCAAATCTTTGGCGTATGTGGTAGGCGAGTTGAGGTCGTAGCCGTCGGGGTTCTCCTGCGGGGTGCGCATGAACCGCTCGGTGTAGATGTTGTCGTAGTAGCGCCAGTTAGTGACCGGTGCCACGGAGATGGCCATCTTGAACGCACCGTCGCCACGGAACAAAGACAGCGCAGAGAGATAGCCGCCGAAGCTCCAGCCCCAGATGCCGATGCGGTCGCCATCTACGTAAGATTGCTTCTTCAACCAGTTGGCCGCGGCAATCTGGTCGATGGCCTCGTATTTACCCATTTGCTGGTAGATGACCTTCTTGAAGGCGTCGCCTCTTGTGGCCGTGCCGCGCCCGTCCACGCACACGCAGATGTAGCCCTTCTGCGCTAACATCTGGTAGAAGGCGAGGTCCTGTGCACTGCTGTAGGCGTTCATCACCTGCTGGCTGCCCGGACCGCCGTAGCAGGTCATCATCACCGGATATTTTTTGTTCGGGTTGAAGTCCGCCGGCTTCATCATCCATCCATACAATTCAGTGCCGTCTTCGGTGGTGAAATGGATGATCTCGCGGTTCACGAAACCGTATTTGTCCATTGTCTCCTTCACGTTCTTGTTGTCGTTGAGCACACGCAGCTCCTTGCCCTTGGCTTCATGGATGGTGTATTTGGGCAGGGTGTTCAGATCAGAGTATTGCAGACGGTAATAATTGCCGTTCGGGCTGAACAGCGTACTTGCCCAGCCATCACCTTTGGTTAGGACCTGTTTCTTCTTGCCATCAAAGTTAATCACGTAAAGATCCCGGTTCAGCACGCCGCTTTCGTTGGAAAGATAGTAGATGAGCTTTTTATCTTCATTCACATATTGGATTTCATTGACTTCCCAATTGCCGGAAGTGAGCTGTTTGATTTCACCGCCCAAGGTTACTTTGTAGATGTGGTTGAAACCGTCGCGCTCGGAAGTGACAATCATCGTCTTTCCGTCTTTCAGGAAATAGTAGTTGTCGGTCACGTCCAGCCATTTGTCGTTGCGGTCGGTATAGACGATGTCCTGTTGCTTGGTGATGGTATTGTAGCGAATGAAGTCCAGCTGGTCCTGGTGACGGTTGAGTTTCAGGATAACGGCATCCTGGCTGTTGGGCAGCCAATAGACACGTGGGAAGTAGCAGTTGGTGTTGTCACCCAGATCCACTTTGGTGAGTTGCTTTGAAGCAAGGTCGTAAATATAGACATCCACCAGAGAGTTGTCCTCGCCGGCTTTCGGGTATTTGTATTTGAAGTCGGTAGGGTAGAGCTCGTCGTACAGGGCGAAGTTGTACTCCTTCACGCGACGCTGGTCGAAGCGCAGGAAGGCAATCTTGCTGCCGTCGGGCGACCAGGAAGCGGCACTTGACATGTCCAACTCCTCTTCATATACCCAATCGGCATAGCCGTTGAAGATGGCATTTTCCTGCCCGTCATGGGTGATCTGCGTGATAACGCCTGTGGCGAGGTCCTGATAGAAGAGGTCACAATCGCGGGCAAACAGCACTTTCTGTCCGTCTTCCGACAAAAATGCGAAATGCAACTTGGTGTTGGTGTCGGCCACCATGGTGAGCGTCTTGTTCTCGATATCATACACATAATAGTAGGCCAGCGATGAACGGCGCCAGATACTCTCTTCGTCTATGGCAAGCACCACTTTCTTCTCGTCGGAAGAGAATTCATAGCTGCTGAGCTTGCCGATGTTGACGAAACCCTTGCTCAGGCGGTCCAGGTCTGCGTTGGAGACAAGCATGTCCAAACGGTCGCCTGTGGCGAAACTGTAGCGCTCAATGCCAGCGCGCTTCACTACGGTGTAGTAGTCGCTCTTGGGCATGGCAGTGTAACCGGCCACGCCGCGGGGATAAAAGTAAAAGTCGTCCCAGATTCTCTCGATGGTAATTTCTTTGGATTGGCCAAAGCAGCTGCAAATAGCAGTGAATAAAAGTGTTACAAGAAGTATTCTTTTCATTGTATGATTTTTTAATTGAGTTTGCAAAGATACAACATTATTCTTCTTTCTTTTCTTCTCCCTCTTCTGGCAACAAAAACTCCAGCAATATAGTTCCATTGGTGTCGAAATAGACGTAGTGCTCTTCCAGTTTCTGGGCCCACTCGCCAGTAAGACCTAGCTTGTGCCAGTTGGCAGTGGAGCATTGGATGCCGGGCGAGTAACCCTCTGCGCAGAATTGACGCACTTTCGTGTAAGAGTTCTTGTATTCCCACACAACGCCTTTGTAGTTGTACACTACATCAGTGTCGCCGATCAGCGTGTGGTGCGAGGCCCAATAACCCGTGTTGTGCCAACCAAGTTGGTTATTCACATTGGCAGGGTCTTCCTGACAGTCGGGATAACTGGAAATCTCAGGGTCCGTAAGTTCGTATTTTGAATAAGGACCGTATGGATATTCCTGATCCTTAACCAGTTCACCAGTGGTGGTGCAGAATTTTGGATGCTCCCATCCGCTATTGCTCACAATGGCAATGGCGGCATCGGAAGGTACATTCTTGAGGAAAAAGCCGGAAGATTTGTCGTAAGTGGCTTTGACCTGCATCAGCTGATTTACGATGTCCACCTGGTCGGTCTCATCGTTGTGCGCCATGGCTGTACTGTTGATGAAACTGGTGACGGCAGCACCAGTGAAGGACTTGTACTTGTCGGGTACTTCGCTTATTTTTTCTCCTAATGTGTTGATTACCAACCATTTGCGTTCGGTGTTCTGGTAGTCGTAAACCAAGGCGTAACCACTGCTGAAATTACGGGCCTTTTCGTATTTGGGCTCAATGACCACCCGGCCAGTGGCATCCATATATCCGAATTTGTTGTTGTCGCCTTTGAAAAGCCGGCGCGTGCCTTCGGTCAACGGGTAGTTCTTGAAATCCAAACCGCTCTTGGCCAGTTTGATATGCGGATATACCTTCTGTCCTCTGTCGTTGATGTAGAAACGCTCGTTGTACGGACCGGTGCTCGCCACGGCCAGACCATCGTAAAAATTTGTGACCTGGGTGATGCTGGGGTCGAGTGCGATGGAATCGCCGTTGCTTTTGAGAATGTACCAGCGATACTTGCATGTATAGGGTTTCCCGGGGTCGCCGCTGTAGGGCTTGCACGATCTTACGGCGCACACACCATGGTCAAATCTCGGATCCTGGATGGCGTACCATTCCGAATGTCCGACTTGTGTGGCGTTTTTCACTCTGTAGAAACGGTAGGTGTTGGAGCGACCGTTCAATTTCACATAAAAGATGCCGTCGTACACGTCACCGATATTATCCCAGCCGAACTCCTCAAAGTCAATCATGACTTTCGGGTAGTCTGATGGCCATTCCCCGGCTCCAACGCCGTGCTCTTCCTGAGCTTTCGCCTCAAATGAAAACAAACCGATTATTAAACAAAAAATAGCGATAAATGATCTTTTCATAACTATGGTGCTAAATTATAATTCAAAATCCAAAGTTTACCCCAACCCCATTCACCCCGTTCACCTTTCACCTCATGCACCTCATACACCCTTATATTAAAATCGCTCCTACTATCAATCCCAGTGCCAGTGTAATGCTCTTGACGATGAGGAAGTTCTTGCGCGATTGTGCCAGCAGCGGAAGTCCGGCGTGTCCGTTTTGAGATATCGAATTGGCTAACAGAATGCCGAACGGGATGGAGCCGTTGAGGAACATGATAATGAAGATGAGGTTGGGCCCCGATTCGGGGATGAAGCCGATGAGCACAGCCAGTAAAAGCATGAGGTATTTGGCCCACGTCTTGGCCTGCAGCAGTTGTTCCACATCTATAAAAAGTCCGATGACCATGAGCACGAGCAAAACACAGAAGGACCAGAGGAATATTTTGAGGAAATGTTGTTTGATGACATGTTCCCAGACGTGTTCTTTGAAAAAATGGATGACTTGTTGACCGAAAATGGAAGAATGAGCGTTGTGATGATGATGCTCAGCTCCGTCAATCTCTTCATGGATGTCGAAATTGTGGGTTTCCAGTGTGAATTTCCATTTTTTTGAGACAAGTGTCAGTAATGTGCCAACCGCTACGGCTATGCCGAAGAGTGTGGCAGTCAGGATGGCTCCCCATTTCGGACTTTTGGCGAACAGGAAGAAAGCTTCGTCGCCGAAGGTGGCGACCATGCCGGAAATAAAGGCGCCGAAGGTGATGACATCGTGCGTGAACATGGATACCACTGCAAAGCCGCCGGCGCACCCGGGGATGGCTCCCAACAGAGCAGTGATGAGCACTTGCAGAATCGGCTTGTCCTGGAATTTTCGCAACCACTTTCCGGAAGAAGACACATTGATGAGTTCGATGAGCGACATCATCAGAATCACCCAGCCGGTGATTTCCAGCGTGTCTTTCAGCACGTCAAGAAGACCGTGTAACAAAGCGGTGCGATCCATTATGTTGCGGAGGCTTTACAGGTTCAGGTTCTTGGCGATGGAGGGGTCGTTCTTCTTGAGTCCCCAGATTTTGGTATTGATGCGCTGGGTGTCCAGAAGTGTCAGCTTCTCGGAATGCTCAAGGGCGCGTTGCACGAAAATGCACTGCTCCACGTCGGCTTTCCCGTTGACCACAGCCTCGGAGAGGGCTTTGCACGACTGGTATCCGCAGATACGGCAATCGACTTGAGGCAGGTTCTGGTTGATTTCGAAAGCGCGGCGCATCTTCTGCATGGCCACGGTGAGATTGTCGTCCATCTTGTCTATGGAACGCGGCTCCACCTTTCCGAGCACACGCTTGTGCTGAGCCAGATAGTCGGTGTAGTTGAGCAGGTCGTTGTCTTCAGCATCTACCTCCTCGGGCGACTTCTGCATGCGTTTGCGCTGGCGCTCGGCCATGAGGAAGCGGTTGTTGGCGCAGAGGATGCCTCCGGCGCAACTCTCGTCGCAGGCGCGAAGCTCCAGGAAGTCGATGTCCTGGATGTCTTCGTCTTCCAGCTTTTCCAAAAACTCCGCCACGTTGTGGATGCCGTCGATGGCCAAGTTGCGACCCTCTTTCAGCAGCCCGATCTCGCCGCCTGTGAGCGTGAAATTGACGCTGGATTTGGAAAGCCGGTGGTAGCGCGTGCGCGAGTCCTCGCACAGCTGGTACTCGCCCTGCTTGATAACCCGCATTACCTTGCTGTACAAGAAGTTCATGTTGATAACTTCGGATACGGGAGACTCCTCATCCGTGGCCGGGCTCTTGATGGCCGCAATCTTCGCGGCGCAAGGCGTGACGTAAAAGATGCCGATGTCCTCGGCGGGAATGTGGTCTTCTTCGGTCAGCAATTTCCGAATGTACAGGGCGGTGAGGTCCAATGGCGGTTTGGAAAGGTATAGATTGGGTACCAACACGGGGAATTTCACTTGGATGAGGCGCACGATGGCCGGGCAGAATGTGGAGATGATGGGCTTGTAGCCGTTGTTCTCATGCACGGTCTTCAGCATTTCTTCCTTGATGAAATCCACACTCTTCTCTACCTCGAATACATGTTTGAAACCGATGTGGTACAAGGCTGACAGGATGGTTTTCTCTTTGATTTTTTCCTCAAATTGGGCAATGAAGATGGACGGGAGCAGCAAAACAGGGTATTTGCAGTCATAGACCGTCTGGAAGTCGTCCTGCTCGATATAGATGGCGTTCACGGGGCAGGATTGGTAGCATCTGCCGCAATCCACACAGCGGTTGGGGTCGAGTTGGGGATGCCCGTTCTCCACGTGGATGGCTCCGGTGGGACACACGCCCGTGCAGTGGGCGCATCCGATGCAGAGATCATATTTGAATTTGAGGGCGTGATGGAAATCTTGTACGTCAGCCATTGGGAATTAGTTTAGTGGTTGAAATAATTGACGAACTCGATGGTGGTGCCTTTGCCCACTTCGGATTGGATGTTGAGCTCGTCGGAGTTGTTTTGGATGTTGGGCAGACCCATGCCGGCGCCGAAGCCCATTTCGCGCACTTTGGGAGATGCCGTGGAGTTGCCTTTCTGCATGGCCCAGTCGATGTTGGGGATGCCGGGACCTTCGTCGGCCAACACGATGCGGACGTGGTCGTCCTCCAAGTTGACGTTGATGTCGCCCCGGTAGGCGTGCGCCACAATGTTCACCTCTGCTTCATACAGGGCCACTACCGTGCGTTTCACGATTTCGGGGGTCACACCCAGCTTTTTCAGCATTCTCTTGACCTCGCTGGAGGTGGATCCGGCATTGGTAAAATCACCTCCTTCTACATGATAATTAAAATCCATAAGCAGTTAGTTTGGTTAGTAAACGGGGGGGATGCCGGCTCCATAGAGAATTCCGGCCGTCTTGTACATGGAGAATGCCGTGCGCACCACGATCATTTCGTTGTCCTCTGCCAGTTCCAACATCTCCGGGGTGACCTCCTTGCCGCGCACCACCAGGATCATCTGGATGTCCGACATCTCGCAGGTGCGTATGGATTGGAGGTTGCACAACCCTGTTACCAGCATTAAATTATCGTAATCTTTAAGCGTGAGCACATCGCTCATCAAATCGGAGGCAAAGATGCGCTCAACCTGACGGTCTTGGTATTCTTCACCTCCCAGAATGTCTCCCTGTACCAGTGTGGCAATTTCTCGAACAGTCATTTTTCCTTGCTTTTGTGATTTGCTATTATTTTTTAGGTTGCAAAAATACAAACAATTTTCATTTGATAACATAAAAAAATACCTTGATTACAACTAAATAAAAAAAATGTATATTTGCAGCCTGAAATAAATTTAACGCAATTATATTATGAAAAGAACGAGTACAATATTCTGTCTTCTTGGGGCATTAATCTTATCTCTTTGTGCAACAATGGGATATGCTCAATGTAATGGTGGCAATTCCAGCTATCTTTACTCTCCTGGCAAAGGTAATAGCGCCTGTAAAACCGGCTTCGCATTGGTGATTGCCGATTCCAACGGTCAGCACGTTACACCGACTTCTGCCATGACTTTGCCTCACTTCAAAGGCGGAAACAAGGCCATGTGCCGTTATATCAGCAAGAATCTGGTTTATCCTGCCAACCTTAAAAGCCAGCGCATTTCCGGTACAACCACCGTGCAAGCTAAAGTGAAAGCCGACAGTACGTTGACTGACATCGAGGTGGTTAATAGCTCTGGTTACAAAGAGTTTGACGACGAAGCCCTCCGCATTGTGAAGTCCTTCCCGAAGATGTGCCCCTCCACACAAAGCTGCGAGGCCCAGGATCTCATCTCCCAATTCACAATCAATTTCAATATTGAGGAGGAGGAAGCACGTGACAAAAGAAAAGCAGAAGAGGCTGAAAACGAGGCCCTCTACAAAGAGCTTTACAAAATCACCCCTATCACGCTCTACTTCGACAACGACCAACCTGATCCGCGCACGGTGAAAGAAACCACAGACCAACAATACATGGATCTCTATGAGTCTTACAAGAACAAGAAAAATGAGTATCAGCAGAAATCTACAAACGCCGATGCCAAGGCTGCTGTTGCCAGCTTCTTTGATGATGAGGTTCTGGGTGGTAAAGAGCGCTTGAGCAAGATGACAAATATCATTGTTAAGGCCCTCAAGAGCGGCAAACACGTTTCTTTCAACATCAGCGGTTTTGCAAGCCCCTTGGCTAACAGCAATTACAACCAGCGTTTGTCTGCCCGCCGTATCGAAAGCGTACTCAACTACATGAAGCAGGCTGAAGGCGGATTCCTTGCCCCTTATATCAATGGTGAGAAGAGCGGATTGACCATCTACAAGAACCCGTCTGGCGAGGTTAAGGATTCCTCCGACGCGAACGCCGTCCAAGGTGTGTATGGCCTCAATGCTGCCAAAGCTCGCAGAATTGTGATCGAAAATGTACAAGTAAGATAATATCCCCGTTACTTATCATACCTTAATAATATAATAAGCCTCTTTTGAGGCTTATTTTTTATATCTTTGCACCCCAAAATAAATAGAAGATGGACCAGTTTGATGATATGGATAGTTTGGAGATGGAGGAACTCGCACAGCGCTTCAAGAGTGCGGTGGACCATGGCCAGGCATTCTATTTTGAAAATACCGACATTCAGGATGTTATTGGCTACTTCCTTGAGACAGGCAACCTGAATTATTGCGAGAAGGCGCTTACCTACGCCATGCAGACTTATCCTAATGACCCGTATATACGCTTGTTGCGTTCCAAGTATTTCTCCTTGCAGCAAAAATTCGTGGATGCCGAGCGAGAATTGGATTATGTGGAGGGACATTTTGCTCCCATCCCGGAGTTGTATATCGAAAAGGTTATACTGGCCCATTTGTGCAATCGCGATGTCAATGCCATCGAGTTGCTGAAGAAATCGCTTGCCCTGAACGAGGACATCCCGGAAACCCACCTGCTGCTGATGCACGAGTACCTGTTGCGCGACAACTGTAAGAAAGCAGTTCATCACGCCATCCGCGCTATACAGCTGGACAAATATGCTGCCGATGATATCAAGAATATATTTGTGGATTTCGCTGAATTGCAGGATCCCAAGGATCAGCTTTTGGTGGCTTTTTTCAAGGATCTTACAGAAGAACTGCCGCTTTTTGGAAGCCTCTGGAGCGGTTTGGGACTGGCCTATATTGGTACAGGTGATTATGCCAGCGCCATTGACGCGTTCCAGTTGCAACTTTCCGTTGACCCTGATGAACCGCTGGCATACGTCAATATCGCCGAATCCTATTATGGGATGCGCGAGTATGAACGCGCAATCGAATACTTTAATCTTGCCAATGAACATTGCCAGATGTTGCAATTCTACATCCAGATCGGCAGATGCTATTTCCAACTAAAGGATTATGACAAAGCCATGCGGTTTTTCCTGCAGGCGAAGAATGAAGACCCTATCTATGCCACCTACGTGCTTCCTGATATCGTGAACGTCTTCAAAGTGCAAGGCAGACTGGACGAGGCCCGTGCATACGTGCGTGAGCATTTGCGCAGAGTGCCCGATGATTTCGTTGCCATGGAGGAATTGATCGGTTTGCTGGATCCCGTTGGTGACGCCGAGGAGATGAAAGAACTGTGCTATACTGCCATCACTGCGATGGATTACGAGATTGTACACTTTTTTGATTTCATCATTCCTTTTTGCTATTTCAACGATTGCCCTGACTTGGGCATAGAACTGTGCCAGAACTATTTTGAGGACCCTTCGCTGAAAGGCAGTGTGTTGTATTATCTTTCTCTGATGTATATCAAGAAGGATGATTTGGATAGTGCTTGCCAATATCTGGCGGATGCCATATTGCAGGATGCGGAAAAGATAGGCATCTGTTTTATTGATATCGATCCAAAACTCAGAACTTTGCCCGAAGTGGAGAGGCTGATTCGCGATAGTTTTCCCACACAAGATTCTAACGAATAATATTCTTATGATGAAGAAGTTTTCCTGTGTTGTTGTCCTGTTGACGGTGTGCGCCTTCTCTTTCGGCGGCTCTCTTCAGGCTGCAACCGACACGACTGCCGCCAAGGCATCCATCACCGACAAAGTGATTACCTGGTATAATAACCATCTGAATTATGGCACGGTGACCATGCTGATGGCCATTGAAAGTTCTTTTATCCCATTCCCGTCTGAGGTGATTGTTCCCCCTGCTGCGTATCAAGCGTGCAACAGCGACAATCCTGCATTGTATAAGACGGATTCCAAAGTGCTGAATGTGATATTGGTGATCCTGTTCGCATCTTTGGGCGCACTTGTCGGAGCACTGGTCAATTACTTCCTTGCCATGGTACTGGGTCGCCCCATCGTGTATTGGTTCGCTGACAGCAAAGTGGGGCATTTGCTTATGTTGAACAGCCAGAAAATCAAGAAGGCGGAGGACTATTTCATCGAAAACGGAAAGAGTTCCACACTGATAGGTCGTCTGATTCCTGCGATTCGCCAGTTGATTTCCATACCCGCTGGTTTGGCCAAGATGAACATTGGTGTGTTTATGCTGTTCACGACTATCGGAGCGACGATCTGGAACACAATATTGGCGTTTCTAGGTTATTTCGCTCATGGTCAGCAGGATCTGATTGAAGAATACAACAGCGAACTGAAGATTGCGCTGTGGGGATTGTGCATCTTGTTTGTACTATATCTTATATATAAAGGTGTGAAAACCTCCCGCGCGGAAAAAGTGGTCCCGACAGAGGAACAGAGTAAAGCCCAATGAGAATATTCGGATTGATTGGGAAATCGCTGACGCACAGTTATTCAAAATCTTTTTTTGAAGAAAAGTTTGTGCGTGAGAACATCACAGATTGTTGTTATCGTCTGTTTGAGTTGCCTTACATAGAACAATTGCCTTCCCTTATTGATTCAGAGCCCACTTTGTGCGGTTTCAATGTCACCATCCCGTATAAAAGAAGTATCATCCCGTTTCTGGACGAACTCTCACCGGAAGCTGCCGCTATTGGTGCGGTGAATGTGGTGGAGAGGGTACATGAGGTAAATGAGGTGAATGGGGTACAAGGGGTGAAAGGGGAGAATGGAGTTCGGTTGAAGGGGTATAATACGGATGCGGAAGGGTTTGCGATGTCATTGGAGGGAGTTGAATTGCCAGAAAGGGCACTTGTGTTGGGTACGGGCGGTGCCGCTTCGGCGGTCTGTTTCGAGCTCCGGCAGCGCGGAATCCCTTTTTTGCAGGTGTCTAGAACCCCGGGGCAGGGTGATCTCACGTATGTAGAAGTGACTGGGCAGATATTGCGCGATTACCCGTTATTGGTCAACTGTACGCCCGTGGGCACGCTGGGTGAGCCACAGCAATTGCTGCCGTTGCCATACGAGGCTTTGACCTCAGGGCATTATCTGTATGATTTGGTGTATAACCCAGATGTTACACCGTTCTTGCAGGAAGGATTGCAGCGTGGGGCGCGTGTGGAAAACGGATTGAAGATGCTCCATCTGCAGGCGGAAGCGACGTGGAGGATTTGGAACCGCTAAAAGAACAGGATGTCCTTTACGACAGGTATTGCGTAGTCCGCGTTGATTTTTTCAATTATCATGGTTTTTCTCCCGATTAGTTCGAATCGCAGGGCTGCATTGGGCACTTTCACCTTCAGTACACCGCTGTGGATGGAGATGCACTGGGTTTGTCCGGCGCACAGTTCGCCGATGTATTCCGGCCACTTGTCCAAAACCGTGCGCTCAGCGTAAAGTTGCTGCTTGCCCGACTTGTTCACGAATTGCAGGGCCAGTTCCCGGATTGAGTGTTCGTTGCTGTTTTTCATTGTGTGTTTTGTTTACGGCTGCAAAGATAAAAAAAAGGCCGCTTATAAAAGCGACCTTTTCTCATTGAAAAACTCTCAAAGATTAGATGATACCTTGAGCTAACATAGCATTTGCCACGCGCATGAAACCGGCAATGTTGGCACCCTTCACATAGTTGATGGTACCGTCAGCCTGACGACCGTGCTCAACGCACATGTCATAGATGTCGTTCATGATCTTGTGCAGCTTGGCATCAACCTCAGGAGCCGTCCAGTTGATGTGGCCGGCGTTCTGGCAAATCTCGAGGCCAGAGGTAGCAACACCACCGGCGTTGACAGCCTTACCAGGTCCGAACGGGATCTTGGCAGCCTGGAAAGCAGCGATAGCACCAGGTTGGCAACCCATGTTGGAAACTTCAGCCACATACTTCACGCCATTGGCGATCAGTTCTTTGGCATCTTCTTCAGCGAGCTCGTTCTGGAAAGCGCAAGGACAAGCGATGTCGCACTTCACCATCCAAGCCTTCTTACCAGGAGTGAAGATAGCTTTGCCCGGGAATTTGGTGGCCATATCCTCAACTTTGTTGCGGTTGGAAGCACGCATTTCGAGCATATAGTCAATCATTTCCTTGGTGATACCTTCAGGAAGTTCGCACACGCCATCGGGGCCGGAGAGGGCGACAACCTTAGCGCCGAGTTCGGTAGCCTTGATAGCAGCACCCCAAGCCACGTTGCCGAAGCCGGAGAGGGCGATGCGTTTGCCTTCCATCTTGTCATTCTGTTGTTTCACCATGCGCTCCACATAGTAGATAGCGCCGAAACCGGTAGCTTCCGGACGGATGAGGGAACCACCCCAGCCATAGCTCTTGCCAGTGAGGGCACCGGTAGAATGCTCGCGAGCGAGTTTCTTGTAAGCACCGTAGAGGTAGCCGATTTCACGACCGCCAACACCCACGTCGCCTGCAGGGCTGTCCTGATCAGGACCGATGTTGCGCCACAATTCATACATGAAGGCCTGGCAGAAACGCATGATTTCAGCGTCGCTCTTGCCAACGGGATCGAAATCGGAACCGCCCTTGCCACCACCGAGAGGCAGATTGGTCAGAGAGTTTTTGAAAATCTGTTCGAAACCTAAGAACTTCAACATGGAGACGTTAACAGCCTTGTGGAAACGGAGACCGCCTTTGTATGCGCCGAGAGCGGCGTTGAATTGGACGCGGTAGCCGAGGTTTGTGCAAACCTCACCCTTGTCGTTAACCCAGGTCACGCGGAATGTGAAGATACGATCGGGCTCAACAATGCGCTCAACGATCTTGGCAGCCTCGAATTCGGGGTGCTTGTTGTATTCTTCTTCAATCGTTTCCAGGACTTCGCGAACGGCCTGCAAATACTCATTCTCACCAGGATGTTTGGCCTCCAGGTTGGCCATGATTTCATTTACTTTCATATTATTGAAATTTAAAATTTAGGATAGTTGTAGAACTTTTTATTCGCTTTTGAAAAGCGGTGCAAAGGTATAAAATTTATTCATATTTCCAAGGGTCGGAAAAAATTGTTTTTCTTGGATTAAAAGAATTTTTCAGGTGCTGGTTGACAGGGAAAGTTTAAGCGCATTACAGGGCTGAGAGCAATTCGCCGACCACAAAGCAACTGCCGCCTACAAACACGATGTCATCCGGAGCGGCATCGGCGCGGGCAGCGCGGAAAGCCTCATGAATGGACGGATACACGCGCGGTTGCAGGCCTGATGAGGACATGCGTGTCGCCAGTTGTTCGCCAGCGAGGGCTCGCTCAATGTGCGCTTGGCTGACGTAGTAAATGGCTTTCTGCGGCAGCAGGGGCAGGATGTGTTCAATGTCTTTGTCTGCCACCATGCCAAACACGATGCGGAGTTGGCGGCAAGGCATTGTTGCCAGTTGTTTCATGGTTAGCGACAAACCGCCCACGTTGTGGCCCACGTCGCAGATGGTCAGTGGCTCTTGTGCGAGTACTTGCCAGCGGCCCGTCAGGTGGGTGTTCTCCACCATTTTTTCGATGGCGGCCATGGTTACATCCTTGTCGGCTGGCATCAGCTGGTCCAGTATATCTGCCACCTGCAGGAAAGTGCTCAAGTTCTTGCGTTGGTACTCCCCTTGCACTGGCACACGCACGTGCTGGTACAAAGTCCTGCCCATCACGTCAATTATGTTGCAGTCAGACAAGTCGCCCTCAATGGTGAAATTATCCTCCGCCAAGAACAGCGGGGCGTTGTTTTTCTCTGCAATGTCGGTGAAAACTGGGAAACTTTCAGGGTGGAACTCCCCAATGACAACGGGAGTGTCCTTTTTGATGATTCCGGCTTTCTCGAAGGCTATCTTGGCTATCGTGTTTCCCAGCAGTTGCGTGTGTTCCAGCGTAATGTTTGTGATGACGGAGAGCAAGGGTTGTAATACATTCGTGGCATCGAGTCGGCCGCCGAGGCCAACCTCAATTACCGCTATATCCACTTTCTGTACAGCGAAATACCAGAACGCCAAGGCTGTGGTCATCTCGAAGAAAGAGGGTTCTAATTTGTCGAATTCGGGCTTGAATCGGTTAAAGAAGTCGAGAACTTGCTCTTCCGTAATCATTTCGCCGTTGATGCGAATACGCTCGCGAAAGTCCACCAGGTGCGGGGAGGTGAACAAGCCAGTTTTCAGACCTCGTTCTTGACAATACGAAGCGGTGAAGTGGGCCACTGATCCTTTGCCGTTGGTGCCGGCGATGTGGATGGCCTTGAGTTTCTTTTCTGGGTTGCCCACAATATCAAGCAGGGCCTCGATATTTTCGAGGCCTTCCTTGTAGGCTGCCGTCCCGACCTTGTGGTACATCGGGTAGGCGTGGAATATTTCTTCGAGCAGGGTGTTGTACATAGTTAACGCGGAGGGCGCGAAGGGCGCAAAGTTTTCTTATAAAGTTTATGATAATAAAAAGTTAAATAATATTATTTTTTTTGTATTTTTGCGCAGTCATTTAAACATAATAAAATATGAACGAAAATGAAATAGCTCGTATAGTTGTGGATGCTGCGATAAAGGTTCACAAATTCTTAGGTCCTGGGTTGTTGGAAAAAACGTATCAGGAGTGTCTTTTTTACGAATTGTATAGTCGAGGTTTACGAGTTGAGAAAGAGAAGTACTTACCCATTATTTATTATGATTTGCGAATTGAGCATGCATTCAGAATGGATTTGGTGGTAGAGCAAAAGGTCGTGGTAGAAACGAAAAGTGTGGCTACCTTATTGGGCATACATTTGGCGCAAACATTGACATACCTTCGATTGGGTAACTATAAACTTGGATTGCTCCTGAATTTCAATGTTGAACGAATGAAGGATGGTGGAATAAGAAGGGTTATTTGTGGGAATCTCTAGTACCTCCTTTGTGCCCTTTGTGGTCTTTGTGGTCTTTGTGTTAAAAAAAACACCAAGAACGCTAAGAACACAAAGGGAATTATCAATGGAACACGATTATTCTCAACTCCTCTTTGCCCGGCTTGTACTTGGCACGTTTGGCCTCTTGAACACACTGTTGTTGGATGGTGCGGTTGGTTATGGTAGTCTTATGATTGCCACTATTGATGACACGGGCTTCGCTGACGGTACCATCGGCCATCACATGGACCTCGACGCAAACCTGGCCTTGCTCGCTTACAGATGTGTTTATCGGGTGTACCAGCCCGCGAGAGCCAGTTCCATAGCCGGGACCGCCGCCAGAGCCACTGCCTTCTCCAGGTCCAAGGCCCGAACCGGTGCCAGTGCCTATGCCGGAACCTGAGCCGCCGCCGGAGCCACTGCCGCCTTTGCCGCCCTTGTAAACAGCACTTTGGTCAACTTTTGGCTGGGCAGGCTGTGGGGTAGTAGTGCTCGTCTTTTCGGAGTGTGCCACTGACGGAGCCTGCTGTGCATTCTGCGTGGCGTAGTTAGGTGATGCCGTGCTTTTGACCTTGTTTGGGGTCGGGGCATCCATGCCGCCGCCACCGCCGCCGCCAACTTCAGCGTCCAACTCCACATAGAAGGTCTTCTTAGGAGGCGGGGGAGGAATCATGGACTTCAGGCCGAACGACAGCAGCAGCACTATGATGAGTACCATAACTGCTACAGAGATGCCGCCTGATGCCAGGTTATCCTGATTTTCTTTTTTGGAATCGTTCGTTGTTCTCATTTTCCTTCAGTGGCTAACACCATTTTATATCGTTGTTCTTCAGGAAATTGCTCATTCAACTGATTCAGCACGTCCATCAGGGCGACTACGTTCTCCACCGGTACGGACTTGTCGGCGCGGAGAATGATGGACTGCATACCGGAATCATCGTGTGCCACGGCCTCTTGCAAGGCGGGAAGCAGTTCTTCGTATGCAACCGGCTGGGCGTTGGCCCCCTCCGGATTGACGAAGTACATCAGGTCTTCATTGATATAGACTTCCACGTTTTTGGACACCAACTGCTTGTCGGAGTCGCTCTTCGGCAGCACCAGGTTGATAGCGTTGGGCGAAACCATCGTGGAGGTCAGCATAAAGAAAATCAACAACAGGAACACCAAGTCCGACATGGACGTGGCGCTGAACGTTGTATCAATCTTGTTTTGCATTTTGATAGCCATAGCCGCAGACTTTTAGACGTTTTCGTGAAGGAGATCCATGAATTCGGTGGTACGCACCTCGAGTTGATAGACCACATTGGCGATTTTGCCCACGATCAGGTTGTGGAACACCAAGGCAATCACACCCACTATCAGACCGGCCACAGTGGTGATCATGGCAGTATAGATGCCGGATGACAGCGTGCCGATGTTGAAATTGTTGGGGTCGGCGGCCATGTTGTGGAATGCGGAAACCATACCGACCACAGTGCCCAAGAAACCGAGCATCGGGGAGATGGCTGCGATGGTAGCCAAAGCGGAAACACCCTTCTCCAATCGTCCAACCTCGATGTTACCTTCGTTTTCCACTGCCGTGCGGATGTCGTCCAGCGGACGTCCTATGCGGGAAAGCCCCTTGTCAATCAAGCGAGCCGACGGGTTGTCGTTGCTCTTGCACAGTTGTTTGGCCGAGTCCAGTTTGCCATCATGGATGAAATCGCGGATGTTGTTCATGAAGTTGTACTCTTCTTTCGAAGCCCGGTTGAGTACGATAAGTTTCTTGATAAAAAGATAAATGGCGAATCCCAACATCAGAAACAAGGGAATCATGATCCACAAACTGTTGGTGGCGAACACTAATTTGAAGTAAGAGGTTTCTTGAACTTGGGTTGTCTGTTGGGCAACCGTTTGAGTAACTTCGGCGTTTGCAGCCTGCATTAACAATAAATATCTCATATTTCCGAAAAATTTTAGCAAAAATACTATCAAATGGAAGATTTACTTATCGAAATCCGCTGTTTTTTCTAACAAGGGGTTGTTCATATTCTTTTTTGTAAACGGGAAAGGACCCATAAAATTATACTACTTTTGTCCTTTCATAGAAAAATACGGTTAAATCATTAATTTTCAGCAATGAAGGTCATCAACCACGTAGTCCAGAAACCCTCCCGTACCCAGTCGGGAAGGTCAATGGTATCCCGTCATGCCAAGGCTACTCAGAAGTCGGCCAAGAAATCAGCCCCAAAAAAGGAATCCAAAACGTCGAAAAGAAAGAGCTCAGGCGGGAATTTCTTCTCGTTTTTTGCCAGTAAAGGCATGATACAAGTGTACGGCGTTCTGTTGCTGGCGACGGCACTGTTGGTGTTCATTTCAATCATATCCTTCTATTTCCATGCCCACAACAACTTGTTCTATGTGGAAGGCCTTGAGTCAACCGCCCAGAATATTGCCCGAAGCGTGGGCGCGCATATCGCCTATTTCTTTGTTCAGGATACATTCGGCGTGGTTTCCATCGGATTCCCGTTCCTGTTCTTCCTCTATGGTGTCCGTATTCTTTCCGGCAAAAATCTGCTTCCGATTGGCCGCGCTACCATCTCCATCATCCTGAGTATGGCCTGGTTTTCCTCAACACTCGGGTTGTTCTTTTCCCAAGGCGATAACACATTCGTTTGCGGCTTTTTCGGCGTCTTTGCCGGCAATGCCCTCCTCTCATTGGGTAAAGTGGTGGCTGCCATTATTACAATAATTCTCTTCTTCATAATCCTGATTCTGTGTTACGATCTCTCCTTGAAAGCCTTGATCGAGCGAGTACAGGAGGCATACGCCAATAGACCGCAGAAAGAGAGCAAACCCAAAACCGGTCGTTCCAGAAAATCCAAAGAGGATGCAGAGCAGGACAATAATTCCAATCACTATGAAGATTTGGACGATCTATACATCTCCGACCACGGCTGCCTGAGCAAAGAGTATTCCGGCACTACGGCCTCTTGGGATATTGAGCCCACGCCTGAACAACTGGCCGCGCAAAAGAACAAACAGGAGGCTTTGGGGAAACTTGACCAGCAACAAGAACAACAACAAGAAGTCCCCTTTGAATTGGTGAACCAACAGACCACAACCGGTAATTTGATGACAGAAGAGGAAAACGATGCGGACTTTGAGGAACCAGAGAGTCATGAGAACGCGCAACTCACCGCCGAGGATGTGCGCAATCTGCCTCCATACGATCCTCGTGCCGAACTCTCTACCTACCAGTTCCCGTCTGTTGACCTGTTACTTGACTATCCTGCCAAAGAAGCCAACGAAGAGTTGATGAGACATGAGCTTCTGGATAACAAGAAGAGAATTGAGGCCACATTGAACAGTTTTGGCATTCCCATTCGCAAGATCAGTGCCACGGTAGGCCCTACGGTTACCTTATACGAGATTGTGCCGGCTGAAGGCGTACGCATCAGCAAGATCAAGAATCTGGAAGACGACATTGCGCTGAGCTTGGCGGCGTTGGGTATCCGTATCATCGCACCCATTCCGGGTCGAGGCACTATCGGTATTGAAGTGCCCAACAAGAATGCCAACATCGTCTCCATGAAGGAGATTATCACTTCTGACAAGTTCCAAAACAATAACTTTGCCCTGCCTATCGGTTTGGGTCGCACCATCAGTAATGAGCCGTTTGTGGTGGATTTGGCCAAGATGCCGCACCTGTTGGTGGCCGGAGCCACTGGTCAAGGCAAGTCTGTGGGCCTGAACGCGATTATCACGTCTTTGCTCTATACGAAACATCCGTGCGAGATGAAGTTCGTGCTGATTGACCCGAAGAAAGTGGAGTTCACGCTCTATTCCGTCATCGAGAATTACTATCTGGCCAAGCTGCCTGACAACAACGAGGCTATTATCACGGATACGAAGAAAGTGGTGCGCACGCTTAACTCGTTGTGCGTGGAGATGGATCAGCGTTACGACTTGCTGAAGCTGGCCAAGATGCGCAACATTAAAGAATATAATGCCAAATTCTGCGCCCGCGAGTTGTCTCCGGCCATGGGACACCGTTACTTGCCCTACATTGTGCTGGTTATTGATGAGTTCGGCGACCTTATCATGACGGCGGGACGTGAGGTGGAGCAGCCGCTCGCCCGTTTGGCTCAGCTGGCGCGCGCCATCGGCATCCACTTGGTCATTGCCACGCAGCGTCCTTCCGTCAATATCATCACCGGCAGTATCAAGGCCAATTTCCCTGCGCGTATCGCGTTCCGTGTGCAGTCGAGTGTGGACTCCCGCACCATCCTGGACACTACAGGAGCCAACCAGCTCATTGGCAAGGGCGATATGCTTATTTCCACCGGCAGTGATATCGTGCGTTTGCAATGTGCCTTCGTGGATACTCCGGAAGTGGAGAAAATTGCCGAATACATCGAGTCCAAGTCGGAGCTTAGCCCGTTGATGGAGCCATACAGCCTTCCCGATGTCCCAGAACCCGGCAGCGAGCCCGACACCAACTATGACGACGAGCCAGCCTCGGGTGAGATTGATCCGCTGTTTGTGGATGCCGCCGTGTTAGTGGTGCAGTCGCAGCAAGGTTCCACTTCCTATATTCAGCGACGGATGAAGTTGGGCTACAATCGTGCAGGCCGCATCATGGACCAGTTGGAGGATTTCAATATCGTGGGCCCCGCTAATGGCAGCAAACCCCGTGACGTGCTTGTGAAGACTGACGCGCAGCTCCGTGAGCTGTTGGCCAGCAAAGGGATGCTGTAAGAGAATTAAAATTCAGAATTAAGAATTTAAAATTCAAATATAGAATTTGTTTGGGGTTAAACCTAATTAATAATATAGTATCCATACCACCGTTTCAAAATATACTACAATGACACGCAGAATTTTATTAGCCATTGCCGCCTTTTTCATCACTTTCTCCTGTCTTGCCCAGAATACCGATGGCGGGGCAAACGAAATGCTGAAAAAGGTGTCTGCCAAATATCAAGCTTACAGCTCCATGCAGTTCCATTACACGTTGAAAACAACCAAGGATGGCAAAACATTAAGTACAACGCAAGGTGATTTTGCATTAAAAGGGAACAAGTACCGCACAACATTCAAGGACCAGACCTATTTCTGCGATGGCACTTCCATTTGGAATTACCAGAAGTCGTCCAATGAGGTTTCTGTGTATGAATATGACCCAAGTGACGATGAGAACATGATGAATCCGCAGATCATTTTGAAAAACTGGGAGAAGCAGTTCCGGGCCAAATATATCCGTGACGAGTTCAACAACAACATTTCCACTGCACTCATCGACCTTACTCCGAAGACCACGCAATCCTATTATCGCATTCGGCTTTACATCAACAAGGCCAACAATCAGATTTTGCGTATTGCATTGTATGAGAAAGACAATACAACCTACACCTATCACATTGAACAATTCAAAACCAACGTGACGCTTGCCGACAATTATTTTGTCTTTGACAAAAGCAAGTACCCGGGTGTGGAGGTGAATGATATGAGATAAGCGTGGTTTATCATAAACCGGCCATTATGGCTTCCGCTTTCTTAGTTTCTCCCATCTCGCCGTACATGGCAGCGAGGTTGCGTTTGATGTTCTCGTTGTCGGGCGACAGTTTGTGCGCTTGTTGCAGGCATCTTTCCGCATTGGTGAAATCCCGTTTGATGGCGTATGCGATGCCCATGTTTTCCCAGGCACTGGCAAATGTGGGGTCCTTCTCGATAATCTGTTCGTATATTTTAATGGAGGAATCCAGTTGTCCGTAGCCGCGCCCCAGCACATTGCCTTTGATGTTGAGCGCAATCAGACTTTCAGGATTTTCTTTCAGGTATTGGTTGATACGAGTGTATGCCTCCTGCACCATGGATGCATCCTGTGTCATTAGCCCTTGTTCCAGCAAGTCGTTGATGGGTTTGATCTGGTCGTCTTCCTGCCGCAAAAGCACCTTTTTCAGATTCTCCTGCGCTATAAGATTGGTGGGCTCGATGAGGGTTGCCATCTGGTAAGCGTTGTAGGATTCTGAAATATGGTCGTTCAGATACTCCAGTTCCCCCAAAAGCAGGTATGCATTCAGAGCGTGGCTGTCCAGTTTAATGGCTTTGTTGAGATATTTGTACGCGTTGCGTTTGTCGGATTCCTTGTGACTCTTTTTCCACATCTGCAAGTAGCTGCCGCCAGCTGACACGTTGCACTTGATGCTGTTTTCAGAAGTTTTCACATCGGTAATGAATAACGTGAAGTCATCTTTCCAAGTGAAGTTGCGAGTGAAAGTCTTGATGCCATACAGCAGGCATATAAAGCCGAAAATCACCAGAGAGGCTTTTTGCAAAGCCGCCGTCTTGGATGTGCTGAGCAGGTAAATCCAATAGCCGAGGATAAGGGTGAAACCCAACGAGGCCATGAATACGAAACGCTCATTCATGAAGGTGCCCACGTTGAACAGCAGGTTGGAAGTGATGGAGAATGTAATGACAAAAAAGGCGATGCCGTAGGCAATGACACTCTTTTTCTTGAGGTTGATTATGGCATAAACGATAAGCGCGATGCAGGCAATCAAAATGATCCACACCAATGGGTTGGAGAAGTCTGTGATGGCGATTTGATTGGGGTAGTAGTCGTGTGTAAGCGGGTGCGGGAAGAAAAGGAGCTTGAGGTATATGCCCCAAGTGACAAGGACCGTGGCGATTTCTTGCGCCTTGGTAGAGTGTATGAAGGGGTTGTTCAAAATATTGACGGAACTCTCTTCCGGCATCATGCTTCCGAGTACCTGACTCCTGACCACTACGAAGAAAATGCATGCAATCAGGGCTGGTACAAATGTGAGGATATAGTCGGCTTTCCGCTTTTGAGGACAATCATAGTAGAATAAGGAAAGCGGGATGATAGCGAGGTAGGTGATGGCATTTTCCTTGGAAAAAAGTCCGAACGTGATGGCAATCAGGCTGAGCAAAAGCCACCACCATTGGTGTTTGTCCACGTATTTCAAGCAGCACCACAGGGCGGCGGTGGCTCCCAACATGGCGAAGATCTCATCACGGCCTTTGACGTTGGCTACAGCCTCTGTATGGATAGGATGTAAAGCGAAGAGTACAGTAGCGATAAACGCTAATGATTGGAACCACTTCTCCCCGGTGTATTTGTGGAATAATTTGTCCAGCACTTTGTAGATCAGCAGACACAGAAGCGTGAAATAGAGGATGTTGAAAAGATGGCAGACGATTGGTAGGGGAGAGTCGTTGAAGTATTGCTCGTTCTCGCTATTGTGAAGGTTTTGGAAATCGGAAGTGTCTCCGATCTGCTGTTTGATTTTTTGACCGAACAGTCGAAATTCTATCATGAAGGTGAGTTGCGACATCGGGCGGTATCGCCCTCCGGCCACGATGGATTTGTCATTCCCGAAATATCCGGTGAAAGTGTCTTTGGTAAAGATACTTTTTACACTGTCCCATCCTCCATCGATGGTGTATTGGCTTTCCAAGATGACCATCCGGTCGTCCAAGGCAAAGTTCAGGGTTAAGGTGTTGCCATAGCAGAGGGCTATCAAGATAATGATGATAAGCTGGTGGAGGTGATGCTTTTTCATATTAATTATACTATTGGCCATTGGCCGTTAGCCATTAGCTATTGGCCTTTGGTCTTTGGTCTTTGAATTCGGAACTTTGAAATATATATGCCATAAATTACAAGTCTTAACTTGCGGCTATTCTGATCTTTATCAATTTTTCCAGCAAGGGTTTGAGTTCGGCGAGCGGCAGCATGTTGGCTCCGTCGGACAGGGCGTGCGCGGGGTCGGGGTGTGTCTCCATGAAGAGGCCGTCGAAGCCCACGGCCACGCCTGCCTTGGCGATGGTCTCGATGAGGTCAGGGCGCCCGCCGGTCACGCCCGCGGGTTGGTTGGGCTGCTGCAGCGAGTGGGTACAGTCGAGCACTACTGGGCAGTGGTTCTCTTTCAGCGCTTTGATACCGCGGAAATCGACGATGAGGTCTTGATAGCCGAAGGAGGTGCCGCGCTCGGTTACCATCACGTGAGAATTGCCGGACTCGCGCACCTTTTCCACTGCGAAACGCATGGCTTCGGGGCTCAAAAACTGCCCTTTCTTGATGTTGACATAGCGGCCGGTTTGTGCGGCGGCCACCAGCAGGTCGGTCTGGCGGCACAGGAACGCCGGAATCTGCAGTACATCGGCCACTTCCGCCGCCCATGCGGCTTCTTCGGCCGTGTGGATGTCTGTGACGATGGGCACATGGAGCTCGGATTTCACTTTTGCCAGCACCGCCAGCGCCTCTTGGTCGCCGATGCCGGTGAAAGAGTGCAAGGATGAGCGGTTGGCCTTCTTGTACGAAGCTTTGAACAGGAACGGGACCCCCAACTCTTCACACACAACTTTGATGTCACGCGCTATGCGTAGGGTGATCTCTTCGCCCTCGACCACGCACGGGCCGGCAATGAGGAAAAAACTGCGTTGGCCAGTAGCCAGAATATGGTTGATGTCTGTTGTCATCTCTTTATTTTTGAATCGCAAAGATACATTTTTTTAGTGAGCATTAATCTGATCCCTGTCCCCTGATCCCTGTCCCCTGATCACTTCCAAAACTCCACCCATTTCTTCTCCTCTGTGCTTAGTGCTTCCATATTGTCGTCATAGTTCGAGTTTGGGAGATACCATTCTGTAGATTCGAAATAGTCTTGCAAATCCTTGTTCTTGAAGATATATCCTCTGTATGCGAAGGGCAGGTTCTTCAGGATGCGCCTCTGGTCGGAGGGGCTTTTGCTGTAGTCGCCTGGTTCTTCCGGAATCCAGAGGGTTTGGTATTGGTCTTTGGCAGCATCTACAAGGGTCTCCGAATCGTTGTACTCACCATCATACGCCAGGCTCATGTTAAACGACCAGATGCGACGTTGGTGGATATGGAGTTCTCCATCGGGATGGAAATTGGCCTTATGGAAACTGATGCCTCCTTCCTGTATATGGAAAACCGGAGTCTCTTTCCCATTCATGAGATGCCAAGTGGTATCCATTGTGACTTTGCCTTTGCCTAATATTTGCCATTCATCAGGATTTTTGAAGAATTCGGGCAGGATGTGGAATGACTCCCGGTCACCCAAGTTGACATTAAGCGTGAAGTCGTCGATTTGATGGTTCGCCCAGCGGTTGGCGGCGGTCAGGATGTAGGGAAAGAAGAACTCTTCTTCTACAGAAAAGGAAAGGTCAAAGTCGTAAGTATGTTGGATAATGTTCAATCCCGGGCGGAATTTTGCTTTGAAGTGATAGACATAATCTATTGGCATATCGCCGGGATAATTCCATGCGAGGAGCGTGTCTTCGATTTGCTTTTTAGTCCAGTTTTGGATTTTTCCGTTTAAATAGTACTGTGAAGGAGCATATTCCCCATTGTCGTCGTAGCGGCCTCTTTCCACATGTGCGATTTCGTATGTGAGGGGCTCGCCGTTTAGAATGACCTTGAAATTTTGGATGTGCGGATGTTTTGGAAAAAAATCCATAGGATCAGGGCCATTGTACGGCGCTTCGGCCTCGAAGCCGACCAGCAACTCCTTCTCACCCTTGGGATTGAAGAACTCGTAATAGACGGTCACCTCCAAGTGGTTGCCCACACGGTTGATGGTCAGCACCTCCTTCTTCACGCTGATGTCGGTCTCGGTAATCGGAATCAGCTGGTTGCCGGAAGCGTAAAAGACGCCGTCGTTGGCGGTGGCGAAAAGTGCTGAGAAACAGCAGAATAACAAGATTGCGATCTTTTTCATAATCATTGAAATTGGAGTGCGAAGATACATTTTTTAGTGAACAGTGAAGAGTGATCAGGGAACAGTATTTTTCCCTCGTGATACGCGAGATCCGCGGAGTATTATCGCCACGAATCACGAGGACCTACGCGGATTGTTGTTCTCGTGATACTTGAGATCCGCGGAACAATATTTTACAAAACAATAATTTAAATTAATTTATCGTTATTATAATATTAAATAAATGTTATATTATGAAAAACAAGAAATATACTGAAAACGAATTGATCTACGAAATCATCGGCGCCTCGATGGAGGTGTATAACCAACTGGGTCCCGGGTTGTTAGAAAGTGTTTATGAAAAGGCCCTTATCCAGGAGTTCAGATTGAGGAACATATTTGTACAATCACAGGTTCCTGTGGCTGTTATGTACAAAGGTTATCACATTTCCGATGATCTTCGGATTGATTTGTTGGTGGAGAGATCTATCATAGTAGAATTAAAGGCGGTTGAGCACTTGTTGCCCGTACATTTCAAACAGACAAGGACCTATATGAAACTATTGAACAAACCGACGGGATTGCTTATCAATTTTGATGTGTGGGATTTCAAAGATGGGTATAAGGTGTTGAGGATCAGGTGATGTTTTCCACGGATCACACGGATCTGCGCGGGAATTATTAGTTAGTCGTTATTTGCTTTTTGCCAGCGATGGTTGCTGTCCAAGCGGTAGTGACCGAGAGGGAGCAGTAACGTGCTCAAGATAACGTCGCGACGGCATAGCTCGGCCGGGAGACGTATCTCACATATTTCCCGATACACACGTGAATCCTGTTCAATGTAAATGTGGCATTCGATTGAATCGGTTTCCTCAAGCGTGATTTGTGGTTTTCTGAACGGATGTATGATATATGCTTCGCGAGTCCATTCCGCCACACTGTCGGCATACAACAATCTGTATTTTTTCACCGTGGTTTCATCGGCTGGTTTATCAAGATTGATGTCCAATTCGAAATTACCACGTCCTCGGTCGGAAAGTCGAACTTGGTAGGGCTGTCGTAATCCCGGCGATTTGTTGCACCAGGGCGTGAAATAGCAGACAGGGATTGCGGTCTTGAACTTGGCGGCAAGTGTTTTGCATACGAAATATTGCCGATTTAGAACGGCAATATCTTGATATTCAATGGCATAACAGATACTGTCCGCCATTTGATTCAGTTGACCCTCACGTGTTTCTGTAGAGCAAGTTCCGCTTTCCGCTAAATAATACCAATGATTGAAATAGCGGGTCCCGATGGGTGTGTTATACACACTGGAATTATCGTGTCCAGTAGTGTCATTCGAGCATTGGAAGTGGGTGGCGGTAAGATTCACGCATTCGAATAAATCAGCCAACCTCATCGAGAAGTCAGCTGTAATGGGCATTTCCCATTTGTCTGCTCGTAGCGATTTCAGCGCAGCTGCCTCTTTCCTCATGACCTTTTGCTGATGGGAGTCGTAATTTTTAATCAGATGCTTTTTGATTCTGTCTTCGGCGAACAAAGCAGAAGAAATATTCACAGGCGCCCGTTTCAAAATCAGGGTGCTGTCTTTTACAACAAAAGCATATTCGGGTAACTCCGGAAAGGAGTTGTACATTGGGGTCACCAGATAAAATGGTTTCCAAAGTCCTGCACCAGAATACTGTTGCTTAGGGTTGTCATATAACAAGGTGTTGTATAATAGCTCTTTATATCTTAATTCTCCTGGCACGCCACAGCTCGGCACCAGTAGATCCTGTGCTCTGCCGCATGCCACTATGGCCAAAAAGAGGAAAAACAAGGTGAATTTGCGCATGAAGATAGTTGCTTGTTGTTAGCTGCAAAGTTACATTTTTTTTCAATCGCCACGGATTACGCGTATCTGCACGGATTGTTCCTCGCGATACGCGAGATCCGCGGATTATTTTCGCCACGGTTTACGCGAATCTGCACGGATTGTTTCTCGCGATACGCGAGATATGCGGCGACAATCTGGGCGAATACATTATTTTTCTATCTTTGCGGATTAGTTTTGAATCACAAAATTGTAAATTACGTGAAAAAGATAAAAAATTGGATGATTTTCGGTGTCGCGTTGGCGATGCTTTTCTCGTGTTCCACAACTCGCAATAGTGCAGTAAAAACCAGCGGGCTGGATCGGCTTCCGCCGCTTTCGGAACTGTATGTCATCCTCGACAGCATTGTGAAAGAGGGATGGCAGCTCTACTTTTCAGAACGCGTGAATTGGATTGCCTCCGACCTCGTTATGGAAAAATTCGACATGGACGTGATTGGCGGCTCAGTGACGTTGAAACCGAACGATAGTGTTTGGACCGCGGTCTTTTATGACCACGATGGGAAGAATTGTATTTTTGAATACCGCTACAACTTCGTTTCGAATCAAGAAGAATCCATAGATGTTCCACGTCCGATTTCGTCTGAGGAACGGACTGAAATAAAGCGGAAAAAGCGGATGATTGAGAATGCATTGGACAAGTATGCCGATAGCCTCTATTTTGCAAACCAATCGTTCGGTTCTCCAAATATTGACATTGTCCGTATCAACAGCAAGCTGACTCGACTCTATTTCCTGCAAGGCACCATAAAGTCTAATGTCATCCCCTTCGGCAACGACTATTCGATAGACTTTGACGAAAACCTCAAGCCAGTGGCTTTTCGCAGGTACCACCGTTCGCTTATCGCAACGCAGACGAAAACCGAAGACGGAGGAAAGGTCGAGACCATTATGCACTCGCACCTGAAGGACAATCCGTTTATCACCCCGACAGACATTTGCAACTTCCTGCTATACCGTCCCGAAGACATGGATGTTTTTTTCGTGTATAGTACCGCATACAAGTGCAGATTCGCCTATTACCTTTCTTTGAATCAGATTATCACGGTTACTGATTGAGTCATTTGATGGGACTGACCTTGTCAATTCTCACCTATTGCCTTAATAACCACCAAATTTTACCACAATGATAAAAAACAAGCAAGACATTCGGACTGAAACCGTAGAAAACCAAGGTAATATCGAGGGCCGAATTAGCAAGGACATCATCCTCACGCCCGCGGAGATGCTGGAGCGTGCCTCGATGTTCAATATCATCACCCTTCCTTCCGGGAGCCGGATCAAGGAGCATCCGCACATCGAGGATGCGGAGATTTATTACATTTTAGAAGGTGAGGCCGAAGTTATCGACAACGACACCACCGCTATCATGCGCGCCGGAGATGTGATGTTCACTGGCAATGGCGCCCGCCACAGCATTGCCAATCATAGCGGCAAGGATGTTAGGTTTCTGGCTTGCATATTAAAAAAATAGAGACGGTATTCATACCGTCTCTACTGATTACTGATCATGCTTCACTGATCACTATTTCTTGTGTCTTTTCTTGCGGGCCAACTCGTTGGGCTCCAACGCCATCTGCTCGCCGTGCAGCAGGGAGGCCACGCCTTCCACATGCTTCTTGTCGGGCAGCGGGCTGCAGGTGTTCTCCTGGTAGTCCTCAGGCTCGGTGTAGGTGGTGATGACGCCTTCGTAGTTGCGCAGGATGACCTTGTGCGGGCTCTGTGAAATTACATAGTTGGGCATGACGGGGATCTTGCCGCCACCGCCAGGAGCATCCACCACGAAGGTCGGCACGCAGTAACCGGAGGTGTGTCCACGCAGGTTCTCGATGATTTCGATACCCTTGGAGACGGGTGTGCGGAAATGTTCCAGACCCATGGAGAGGTCGCATTGGTAGATGTAATACGGACGCACGCGCATGCGCACGAGGTCGTGTACGAGCTGCTTCATGATCTCGGTGTCGTCGTTCACACCGCGCAACAAGACGGTTTGGTTGCCGAGCGGAATACCGGCGTCTGCCAGTCTGGCGCATGCGGCAGCAGACTCTTCAGTCACCTCGTTCGGGTGGTTGAAGTGGGTGTTGAGCCAGATCGGATGATATTTCTTCAACATGTTCACCAAGTCGTCGGTGATACGCTGAGGGCAAACCACAGGGGTACGGGAACCCAGACGGATGATTTCCACATGAGGAATGGCTCTCAGACGTTGGATGATGGATTCCAGCATCTTGTCGCCCACCATCAAAGCATCGCCGCCGGAAAGGAGCACGTCGCGCACTTGCGGGGTGCGTGCGATGTAGTCGATAGCAGCTTGGATGCGGTCCTGTGTGGACTCACAGTCGTTTTGGCCGGCAAATCTTCTGCGCGTGCAGTGACGGCAGTACATGGAGCACATGTCCGTGATGAGGAACAGCACTCTGTCCGGATAACGGTGGGTGAGGCCCGGGACGGGAGAATCCTCATCCTCGTGCAGCGGGTCGAGCAGGTCGGCGGGCGACTGATGCACCTCTGCACCTGTCGGGATGGCCTGCTTGCGGATAGGACAGTTAGGGTTAGTCGGATCAATCAAACTCAAATAGTAGGGCGTGATGGCCATACGGAGGGTTTGCAGCGATTTCTTCACGCCTTCCTCCTCCTCGGGAGTCAGTTCTATGTATTTTTTCAGTTCTTCGAGGGTCTCGACTCTGTTGCGGACCTGCCATCTCCAATCGTTCCATTCAGCATCGGTAACGTTGGGGAACAATTCTTTTCTTCTGCTCGGCATATCAGGTGTTTTTATTGTTTTATTAAAAATAAGTTTTCTTCAAAAAAAGCGGCGCAAAGATACAAAAAAAGAGTTAATAGATAATAGATTATAGATATTAGTTATTAGCGAATATTGATTGGATAAAAGCACCGGTTATTCTTCTGGATAGAGCAAATATTTCTTGCGGATGGATTTGAAATTTTCCAAATCTTCCTGCCAACTCATACGGATTTCCTCTTCGCTCATGCCTGCTACCAGTTGTTTGCGCAGTTGGTCGCTGCCCGCCAGTTTGTCGAAAAAGTTGGCATTAATGAAAAAGTGCTCCTTGTCCGAGTATTGCCGGTAGGCCGTCAACAGATATTGCAGGTTGAACGAGTTGGCGCTGTCAAGGTGTGTGGTGGCGTATTCTTTGAGATAGTACCCATGGCACGCTTTCCCGTTGTGTGGCGGGTTTTCAGACACGCCTCGAATGGGTGCGGGTGTGAAGGTGTAGTCTCCTCCCTTCATCATCGGCGCTCCGTAAATCTGGAAGGGCAGGGTAGTGCCGCGCCCCACGCTGATGTTCGTGCCTTCGAACAGGCAAAGCGACGGATACAGGTAGATGGACTCCGCATTGGGCAGGTTCGGGGATGGGGGCACCGGCAGCGCATAACGGGTGTTGTGGGTGTAATGCTGCAACTTCACCACGGCGAGATTGCATTTCACGCCGCCAGCCAGCCACCCTTCACCGTTGATCATCTGCGCATACTCCCCTATGGTCATGCCATACACTATCGGCACGGGGTGCATTCCCACAAATGACTTGAATTTCTGGTCCAACACAGGCCCGTCCACAAAATAGCCATTCGGGTTCGGTCGGTCGAGAACAAGGAGCGGAATGTTGGTCTCTGCCACCGCCTCCATCACATAGTGCAGCGTGGAGATGTAAGTGTAAAAACGGCAACCCACATCCTGCAAATCAAAAACGATGACATCCACATCCTTTAATTGCTCGGGTAGCGGCTTTTTATTTTTTCCATACAAAGAGATGATGGGAAGGCCTGTTTTCGGGTCGTTTCCGGAGGCGATGTGCGCGCCGGCTTCGGCATTGCCTCTGAACCCGTGCTCGGGGCAGAAAATCTTCACCATATTCACGTTCCTCCGCAGCAGGGTGTCCACCAGATGAACGCCTCCCACCATGGAGGTCTGGTTGCCGCAAACGGCCACGCGCTTGCCATCTAAAAGCCAGAGGAACGACTCCAAACGGTCAGCGCCGGTTTGTACGGTTGGCTGCGCATTGCCTGAAAAACTTATTCCGAGGCAGATTACCAGTAAAATGAAAATCTTTCGCATAGTCTTCTAAAAAAAACTACCCGATGTTACTCGGGTAGTTCGCGGTATGTTAAAAAGACGATTATTTTTGGATAACCATCTTCTTGGTTAATACAATATCTTTGAATCTCAGCGTGTAGAAGTAGATGCCCGCTGCAAGGTTGGAGGTGTTTACATCGTAATGGTTCTCGCCTTCCAGTGCATCCTGACTGTCTGAGTACAGCAACTGTCCTGCTGCCGAGTAAATGTTGAGAGTGGTCGTACCGGCTTCAGGCAGCTTGTATGCAATACGTGTGGTCGTGATTGCCGGGTTCGGGTCGTTCTGCATGAGGATGACACCATCTTTGTCGTCGATTTCAGGAACAGACCAGTTGGTACAGCTGAGCACGTGCTTTTTGTTGTTCAAAGTGTCTTCATCCAGCTCATAGTCAATGTGTACTCTGAAGGTGAAATCTACACCCGGTGACGGGAATTCGAGGACGAATCCTGAAGAGAGCGAGTATGTCATGGACTCATCTGGCATCAGCAGATGCTCAATGGTGTCATATTTCACTTCCAAATCATTACCGACGGACATGGTTGTGGTGAGGTCGAACTTACGGATGGGAGAGAGACCCACGTTGCGGATGACCACTTGCGGATAAATTGTATCGCCGATATTCAAGCATTCATCTGCGTTTGGATAGAGCACGGACTCAAGCTTGATGCTCGGGACACCGACTTTAAGGTTGATGTCATCAATACTGGGATCGATTTTCCCTGAATGATTCATGATCTTGAATCTCAACTGAGCCACTTCATCAAAACCGATAAGGGCATCTCTGTACTGTGACCACAGGGAACCGGAGGATGTCTGGCCACCGTCAGCTTTGGTGAGCGTGTCGATGGTGATGAAGTTTTCACCGGAACCAACCTGTACGAGAATCTTGAAACTTGCATTGTTAACTCCAAAGAAATGCTGATAGAAGGAGAGCTCCACAGGATATTCGTGGTTGTAGTGCATGTTGATACAGCGGCTGGTCAGTGTAGCCCACAATGAAGGAGAACCAGGGCCTGGCACCGTGGCGTAACGACCGGAATTGTTTTGTTGTGTGTGGTCGCTTGCCGGTCCGGCTTGAGGATTGTTTTCAGCGGCACCTTGATTGATTGTCCATACGTAAGACAGATTCTGCTGGTCCAAAATCCAGTCGTCAGTGAAGTGGATGTTGTCTATTGTAGTGCCCGTATTGTGATCAAAGTCCTCAAAGAACGGGATATTGAGAATACGTTGCAGGGAGTCAGTGGATGCCCAAGTGCTCAATGTGTCGTTATGAGCATACTGATCGGGTGCGTATGTGATTCGTGAGGAGATGGTGTAGGAACCGATGGCGCTCAAGTTCACGGGGTTGATAATCGCGATGATGGAGTCACCAGGAGCTACGGAACCGGAGGTCAGTTGCGTGTTGTATGTGTTGGTGGTGGCTCCGGTGCGCACGGTGGACGTCACGGTCAAGGCATTACTTTCAGTGAAAGTCTGTGTCTGGGAACCGTAGTTCTTGACCCATATACGCATGGTGGCTTCCGCATCAGGACATACATTGCCGATTGGATGTACGTATGATGTGATGCCCATATCATTCTCGTATGGAGGCAGAATATTGATGGCGTAGTCCTCAGTCTCACCCTGGGTATAATAGCCGGTTGCTTGCTGGATGTTGGCATTGGAGCAGATGACACGCATACGTGTGAGACCCGTTTCAGCATTGTCCGGTATGGTTACATAAAGGAACATCAACGAATCCAGGTTGGTGTTGTTGAATCCAGCAGGAGTGATTCTCTCGTTAGTGGAGAATACGTTGTCGCGGTTGTAGTCAATGTAAACGGCTTTATAGGTACGAATACTGGTGTTGTTCTCGAAGGAGTGGTACACTGACAATGGATAGCGTTGTCCCTTTACGATGGTGCCGCGTTGAGTGGGATCCAGTGTGTAGTCGGAATACATTTCATCACCAATACGCGGGTGCTGTTTGAACGGACTTGGGTTGCCGTTGTTGATGCCGGCGAAGGTGACATTGGTGATGTGCAGCCCGGCTGTGGTTGAGGTGGGTGATGAAGCCGGTGTGGGATCCGGTTTGCGGACAAAGATGGTCACCGTGTCATTGTTGTGATAGGTGTCGGTGGTCAGATCAGCGTACACCTTGAATGGTGTGGCGAAATAGATGGACGACAAATCCACCGGCGTGTTGAACGTGATGGTTCCAGTGGCACCAGACGCAAGTGTTCCACTGTAATTTTGGGAAATGGCAGTTCCGTTGTCAAGTTGGTACTTGACTGGGAAGTTGGACTCATTGCTCGTACCGTGATTGACGATGGTGGCCTGGACAGTCTCCGTAGCAGTGTAGTCGTTGTTGGGTGTCGTCGGCGTTATGATGTCAACCACATGTAAATCATGTGCACGCTGGGCTGTGTTGATGTTCAGGATGCCCTTGGGCGATTCGCAAGTGTAACTGAACTTGAATCGTGTGTTCCAACGGAATGAGTTCCAACCGAAATTGTTAGTCGTTTTGACCAATACCTTCTTCACGCTTGAGGCAGATACACCGTAGAATTGAGGAGTCGAGATACCATAGTTGGTAAGACAGCTTCCTCCGTCGCAGTCATGTTGTGTGTAGATATAGATGGCGCGGCCATCATAGTCGAAACCGCCCTGAATAGGGATGGCGTACCACTCGGTATGCTCAAAAGCAAGGTTGCCGTCAAACACGAGTTTGGAATTGTTGGTCTCATCTGTCCAGTTGACGGGAGGAACGGTGTTGTTATATACAGTGTCGTTGGCATTTCTCATCCAAATCTTGACAGGCACGGACGTCCCGGCGTTGGTGTTGGCTACTTTGACACGGACTAAAATTGTGTCGATGCGTCCGGGATGGCCACCCAACTCATCGGAGGTGTAGAGAATTCTGGCGTATGAGTTGGCAGCGGTGAATTGGAATGGGATGGATTGTGCCTGCGTACCGGTACCTACTGTAACGACATCCTCGAAGGCAGGGCTTTCGATACGGCCACTGTAGTAGTATTGAACGTTGCTGTACAGAGGCTCTGTGGTGAACCCGTGACCTTGGGCAAACGGAATCTCATCCGTTGCGTTGTGGTAGAAATAGTAATAAGTATATGGACTGTTGGTGAAGTTAGCCGTGTTCACCGTATAGGGTTGTCCATAGTTGGTATTCGTGAATGTGCGGGTCTCGGGAGTGGTAGTCGGATAGGCCGGTACATATAACGTGCCAGAGATGGTGTCGTTCAATCTGTAAACGTATGTATTGGCATCAGTGGCATTACTGAAGATAGTATAGTTGTAAATGCGGTTTTGGGTCTGCGAACCGATGTCCAATCCATTGGCGAATGTCACTTGCAAGCTATCCAACGAATTGATGGGCTGGTTGATGACCACGTTGCCGTTGGCATTGTGTGAAGTACCTTGAGTTCCGGTGAACTGGGCTGTCAGATTGAATGTGCCTGCAGGAATGATGCCGGTTGCGCTGGTATCGGTATTGGTCACTTGAACCTTGACAGGATAGCTTTGGTTGACACCGCATTGGTATGAAACAGGATCCACCAGTAGGTCTGTCTTGATGTCGTAATCAGGCACGGCCACGTTGATGAAAATGGGGAACGTGTCGGTCATACAGTTGCTGGTCTTGGTTTTAGCTTGTACCCAATAAACCACGGAGTCATACAATGCGGGTGTTGTGTAATAAGGCACACTTGTGGTTGTGGAATGAATTTGTGTTCCGTTATTGTCAAAGAAGTAATACGTTTGAACATCACTTGGCAGACGGTCGGCTGGTTGCAGAATCTGCATGGACTGCGTATAGTTGCCCACGTATGTATAGGATTCTTGCAAACCGGCTGTGTAAGTGGATGTGAGTTGTCCGGTGATGGTGTCGTTGCCACTGTAAACCACAGGTTCATTATTCATCGTGGTATAGATGACATAGTCGAAAGTGATGTTGTTGTGCGGGGCAGAAAAATCGTAAGTCTGGTCGAATGTCACCAACTTGGACTCTTCAGAACCGAAGACTTCATTGACAGTCTGTGTGAGTACGGTGCCATTGTTGAATATGGCGTGAACGTTCACCTTGCCTGCGGGGATAGGCATGTTCAGCATGTTCTTGACAAGGACTTGGATATGTTCGTTATAGATGTGGCATCCTGAGGTGGGGTACTCCAACGACATGGTTTTCACATCGTATGTCGGGATGTCCGGAACATGGATATGAATGGGCACCTTCTGGCTACCGCACTCAAGGTCGGCAATCTTGAACGACATGGTGAGACGCTTGGTGTAGTTACTGTAGTTGCCCGTCATCGGCAGCGTGTTGTTATCCTTGTATTGTACAAATCCAGTTGGACAGTTGGTTTGGCGGAAATTCGGATAACCAGTACCTCCGGAAACGTATGTGCCGCAGTTGTTACATTGTGTGCCTGTGCCTGTACAATAGTCGGCGCAGTTGGTCTCTGTCAGCACAATCAGGTTGCCGTTGTCATAGTTGAATGGTGTGGAGAGGTTGAAGTAATGCCAGCCTACATGGTCAAAGTGGACCATCTCATCCACGATGAGTGTGGCACCGAGTACTTCGTTATCCCAGTCAATGGCGGCAGTAGATGGGAACGAAGCCAGTGAGGTCTTTTTCAAATACAACTTGATAGGAATACCCTCAGCTCCAACGTTGGTGATGGAGTTAACATAAACACCAATCGTAGTGATAGGTCCATGTTGTCCGATCTCATTTTCTGTGTAGAGTATGCGGCCTCTGGAATATCCTTTGGTGAAGACGAAAGGTTGTGCACCGTTGCCGGTAGTGCTGCCGGTCAAAGCACCTACGATGGTGTCGTAGATATAACCGGGGTTAGCGTTGGCATAGAATGTGGTGTCGAAGAAGGTGACAGGGGTCTGGAACGTGGAATCCGTATATCCTAAAAATTCCCAGGACTCGTATCCAGTGTTGGCAAACCACCCGATGACACCCTGCTGAATGGAGTTCGGCAGGTGTGCCGTGAGGGTTCCACTGTGGTAGTAGGAAATGTTCACGGTGTCTTGAACAGTGGGTACGTTGGACTTGCCTCTCGAAACGATGCTTTGAGCCAGCGTGTCGTTGTATTGCAGACGGTCTTGGGTGTCTTTGGTGGCCCAAACTAGAATGCTGTAGTTGGAATCAATTTCAATAAGGTCGTTCGTGAAGTCGAACTGCGTGTTGAAACGGAATGTGCTGGTCTCGTGACTGCGCAGTGTGTCCGTCATAGTTTCGCTGACAGCAGGCAATCCGTTGATGGAATAATGCATGACTGTACCCGGCAACAGATCCTGTGAACCATTGTTGGTGATGGTGAGAACTAGGTTCTCGTGGCCTAGGTCACAACGTGTGGTCGGATTGTCCAGACTCAACAGTGCTAAATCATGGACGAACGGGGTGTCTATGACCGCACCGATCATAAATCTACCTGTAGTCTGCGGTGTGTAGGTACCGTTGCTTTCCAGATAATAGAAAGCAGAGTCTCTGAGTGGTGTCTCCACCTGGGCACACAGGTAATCACCTTTGGCCAACATCTCGATACCGACATAGAACTCGTTGTTCATGTTGGTAAGAGCGAAATTGTTGATGGGGATAATGTTCCATGCACCTTGTTGCAGGTTGTCAAAACTCATGATGTCGGAGGTTGTGATGATTTGACCGTTCGCATTGGCGACAAAAGCCTTGAATCCGTTTGCTGGATTGGCAATGTAGCTCTGGTCGTAGAAATATTTCACTGCAGTGACGGTAATCTCTTCGTCAGTGGTGTAACGAACGCACGGACGGATGATGTTGTTGTAGTCGCCGATCAGCAACTCGCTTGCACCTGTGTCTGCATAGTTGACCACATTCTCAGTGATGTTCATGGCCCAGTTGATGGCGTTGTTGCTGTTCAGCTGGTCTTGACGTGAACGCACTTCCACGTTCTTCATCTCCTGAACGTTATAATGATGATCAGGGAAGGTGACGATGGTTTGTGCTCCGGAGGCCAGAGACGGGATGACCAAAGAGTCTTGATATTGCTCCGTAGCACCAGTCACGGTCAGATAGACCTTGATGTTGTTTTGTGCCAGACGGCCCTCGTTACGGGCCAGGGCTTTCACCACGTTGTTGACATTATATTGGTTCGGGCTCTCGCCTCTTGCGTAAATCTGGGTGATGGCAATGTCATCGTCCACCAGATTTCTCAAGCGGATACGGTCGATATTGATGTTGTTGCCTGCCTTGCCGTCAGCGTCAAACGCTATGTAGATACAGCCAGCGTTGACATAGTTGGTCAAATCGTAGGTGTATAAGGCCCATAAAGGCTCAGTGGCATTGGCATTGTAACGTTTGACCAAGGTGCTGCTTTGGCCTTGAGGAGCAATGGCGGTGAATGTGGCGCCGTTGTTGGTGGATATTTTCACCGTAACACCTTCGGCAGCATTGGCATTGCCGGTACGGTCGTGTGCGAACCACATCTCCAGAATCGGATGAACGGTTCCAGTCAAGTCAATGACTGGCATGATGGCACGGGAAGAGGTTCCTGACGGGAAGTTCTTGGAGTTGAAGAACAGACGGCCTGTACCATATACAGGGGCAATGGTGGGGTTGACACTGGTTCCCTCCTGGAAGGTCCAGTTACCAATCATGTTGCCGGTAGAAATCTGCTGGATGGTCCAGGTCTGTTGCGTACCATTGCTGAAGGTCTCGTCATAGTCCGGTTTGGCTACCTCTAAGATGAAATTCATCCGCAATGTATCATTGCTGGTGTTGTTGTCGCCATTGGTATGGATGATGAAAGTCAAATCCATAGGCTGGTTGGTGGGGATCGTCACATTGTTGGCCACCACGAACGGCATGCTTTCCATGATGTTTACACTGCCGCTATTGATGGTACTTTGCTGTGTGAGGTTCAACGAATCGGAATGGATGATAACCGTTGCGGGATTGTTGGCAAAATTCAAAGTCTGTGAACCTTTGTTGGCAACGGTGAGGGTGATGTTGTATGAACCTTGAGGACATTCACCCAAGGACGGGGATGTCATCCCTGTGATGGCTGCATCCACTGCGGGAATCATGTTGGCGTATGCACCCATGTAGGTGGGGTTGGTACGCTCTATGTTGCGAATGTCTGAGGTTACGTCTGCGTTACGTGTACACTCCAGTCCGTTGAAGTCGGTTGGCAGCAGGCTTTCCGTCGGATTGGCCATAGGAGGCAACAGGCTGATGTTGTTGTGCATCGTTGAGATGTTACGCTCCATATCGGCTATCGTATTCATGGCAGCTGTCTTGAAGACAATGGTTCCAGCGGCTGAAATCAGGTCGTTTTGGCTACCCGTCACGGTGGAAGTTCCGTTCAGATACAGCGGGTAGTGGGCACTGCTGGTAGTGGTGTTACAATAGTTTAATAATATATTGTTGTCTAAATATGTATTATTGTTGTTCTGGATCATCAAGGCTGCCGTGTTGGTGTACGGAGCATCGGACTTGATGTAGAAACTGTTGTTTGTAACCTTGAGGTTGTTGCAGGAGGTAATCTGCATGGCGTATGAATTGTCGGCGGTGACAGGGTAGAGGATTACCTCGTTGTTATAAACATATCCGGTCATAGTGGCGGTGGAAGAACTGTTGGTTACATAGATACCGAAGTTCGAGTTCCCGACCTTGACGTGGTTGTTGCGGATATAGAAGTCGTTGTTTGTGGCGTTCTTCAATTGGATACCATATTCCGCATCGTAGGTACTGTCGATGGTGTTGCCGTTGATGTCCGGACCCATGGCCTGCTCCACATAGATACCCGTGAAATTCTGATGGGAACCCATGTTGGATTGGGAAATGTGGTTGTTCAGGATGATCGGGTTGCAATAGAGTGTGTGAATACCTTTGTAGCAAGAAACAATGCGGTTGTTGGTGAAGGATATTGCATTACGACGTGTGTTGATACCGATATAATACACGCCGAAGTTACCGCCTGATAGGATACAATTGTTGAAAGATATGTTGTTGTCAGGGGTGTTTCCGTTTGCATTGGTGACTCCAACATTTCGACCTACGGCAAAACACAAGACGTCTGTCGTGTTGGTAGGATTGGCAAGAATCTTACAATTGTCAAAGGAAATGTTGGAACTGCCATTGTCTCTGAACAGGACACCTTTGGATTGAGCACTGCTGTTGCCGTTGATGGTCATGTTTTTGAAATGGAAATTGCTGACATGCACCAAAGTGACGGCACCGTAAAGAGTGCTGCCGGCATCCGTATGGTTGTTGTTGATGATGACCTGGTCGCGGTTGTCACCTTGGAAGGTGATGGTGTTGATCTCCGACTGGCCCACATAGTTTTCAGTGAAGTCGAAGTCCTGATAGGTGCCGGGACGGAAGTGGAAAGTGGTGGGGCCTTTGACACCGCAGTAGGACAGGGCGGTCTTTACCGCGTTCATGTCCGCGAAGTCGGGGTTGGTGCCGCCCACGGTGTAGTTACCGCTCAAGAGGCTGTCGCACGCAAAACCCGTAAAGCGAATGGTGTCGTTGGCATGATAACCGTCAAGCTGTCCGTTACGGGTGGTGATGTAGGCGGTGATATAGTTGTAACCCTGTGTGGGGATGAATGAGCCCAACGAGAGTGTGTCACCCACGTCCATACAAATGGAGCCTGTCCAGGAGTGCGTGCTGTTATGGGTTACTTGATGGTTCTCATTCTCCACTTTCAACACAACAGAAAGGCTGGTCTGATAGGGGTTTCCTTCGGAATGCAAAGCGTCGCTCTTGTTGGTGAAATAGAACTTGACAGGCTGTGCCACGCCGGTGAGGAAGCAGTGCGGGAACTGGCCGCTGTTGATGCTGTCGGCCCGACAGTCGTTGGTCTGGATGTTGGTTTGGTCGTGCCATGCAATCAGGAAAGTGTCTAACCGACGCTTGTTGCCGTGCACATCCTCAATGTAAATGTGATAGCGGATGGTATCATAGTAACAAATATCAGGCAATTGCCAGTTGCTGATCACCTGATGGGCTTCGTAATTAGACACTGTAACGAACTGGTTGAAGGTGATGTTGTTCGGAAGAGTGACCAATGGCTCGCTGTTTTTCTGATAAGTAAACAGCAGTGTGTTGACGTTGAGCGTGTCGTTGTCTCTGATGGTGGACTCAATGAGGTAGGGGCCGGTGTTGTTTTTCATGTTGTTGCTCACGTAACCGCAATGGGCGTCACCGCCGGCGTAAACCGTTCCGGAGAGTGCGATTCTCGGAACCTCCAATTCGCAGTTGGACAAAAGGACGGTCAGGTTGTCAACGAACCATCCCGCACAGTCCTCGGTACCGGATGTGGACGGGGAGTTTTTGTTAACACGGAATTGAATCTGGATGTGTGTTACGTTGGAATCCAATACGAAATGCGTGATATCCAGTATTTCGTGCCGCCACCATGTGTTGTTCGGGACAGCAGTGTTTTGATTGGGCTTCCATAGACCGTTGTTACCCGTGCCATAAGCGGCATGGTTGAATTTACCGGCTGTATATGTGCCGAAATGCGCAGTGGTTCTGGTGCCGTATGGGTCGGCTTGCCCATCGCCGTAGTAGTATCTGCTGGAAGTGCTGAAGTTCATCAGACGGTAACTGCCCCAAATGTACGTGCCGTCATCGTTCACGCCGGTGGCGGTACGGTAGTAGATGGAGGCGACGTCCAAGTCGCTAACCTTGCAAATGTGGTCGAACATCAAATACACGCGTCTGACTTGATCCGACATGTTGTTGGATGATACAGGGATGGCGGATGTCGTCAGGTTCATGTTACCTGCATTGTTGAACATTCTAAGGTGAATACAAGCCGGGTTTGATACGGACAGTGACGAATCCAATATCCAGTCGCCTTCCGCGAAGTTGGTGTAGGTGGTGATGGCTTCGTATGTGGCTCCGTCGAAGTTCTCCCGATAGATGGTGGTGGAATCCACACTGCTTTGTGCTAATGATGTCAAGTACATACAGCAGAATGCGAGCACGAATAAGAAGGTCTTCCTTGTTGTCATATTGTTGTTGAATTTTTATTTTTGCAGATATAAAAATATAACACTATTTGTAAGCTGGCAAAAATACATTTTTTTTCTTTTGGGCCAATCGATTTTGGCTTATTATGGTGGCAATGAAGGTAAGTGGCTTGTTTACAATGAAAAAAAATGAAATCACTCGGTAATGGAGTGTGTGTTGGCGTAGGCTTCCATAATCTGGCGGCACTCCTCTATCGTGGTGGCGGACATCAGTTGCATCCTTGTGCTTTTGTAGTCGTAAAGCCCTTTGAAATAGCCGGCATATTGCGTCCGCATCTCCAATACGGCGCGTCGCTCGCCTTTGTCTTCGGTGGAGGCGCGCAGGTGATGCAGCACGGTCTCCAAGCGCTCCCGATAGGTGAGGGGACGGGGCTCTTCGCCCTGGAGCCGGCACTTGATGTCTCTGAATATCCAGGGGTTGCCGATGGCGGCCCTGCCGATCATGATCCCGTCCACCCCGTAGCGTTCCCGGTAGAGAATGGCTTTTTCGGCGGAGTCGATGTCCCCGTTGCCGATGACCGGGATGGTCATGCGCGGGTTGGCCTTCACGGCCCCGATGAGACTCCAGTCGGCCTCCCCTGCGTACATCTGGGAGCGTGTTCGCCCGTGTATGGCTATGGCCTCTATGCCAATGTCCTGCAACCGCTCTGCTACTTCCACGATGGGCCTGCTCGACTGGTCCCAACCCAGGCGGGTTTTGACCGTGACGGGCAAGTTGACGGCCTTTACCACTGCGGCGGTGAGTGTCACCATCTTGGGGATGTCCTGCAATATGGCTGATCCCGCGCCCTTGCTCACGACCTTGCGGACAGGGCAACCCCAGTTGATGTCGATGAAGTCGGGCTCGCACTCGGCGGCAATCTGCGCCGCTGTAATCAGCGAACTTTCGTTATGGCCGAAAATCTGTACCCCGAAGGGACGCTCCCTTTCATCAAACCGCATCTTTTTCAGGCTCTTGTCCACCTCCCTTGAGAGTGCGTCTGAAGATATGAACTCGGAGATGAGCATGTCAGCCCCGTGCTCCTTGCAGATCATCCGGAACGCATGATCCGTGATGCCTTCCATGGGGGCAAGATAGACGGGAAAATCAAACCGGTTGAGAATCTCTTGTATATGCATAATAGGGGCGCAAAAATAATTTTTTTATCTTTGCAGCCTGAATTCTAATGTTTATTTTTTAAATGATATTATTATGAAAAAGTTATTTGTCCTCTTGACAATTGTCGTTATCGCTGTTACCGCTTCAGCCCAGAAGTTGCACACCTCTATGGTGGAATTCGGCAAATCCCAGTATCCAGGTTATCTTTTTAACTTGAAGAATGTGTCTGTGGAAACGCTGGATGCGACTTTGCGTGACATTTTCGAAAACCAGTATAATCTCAAAGCTTCCAAGGAGAGTGGTTTTCGTGCATACCGTAATCAGCAATTTGCGCCGTTCGGATCGGAGAATTATGACATTTTCTTCAATGTTATCGTGTTCGGCAAGAAAAAAGAAAAGACAACCCAATTGGTTCTGCTGGTGTGCAAGGGCAATATGAATGCCGTAACCTCTTCCACCGACCCGCAGGCAGACGCTGCCATCCGCAAATTCGTACAAAATTTGCCGGCAAAAGTTGAAGAATACCAGATTCGTAAACCGATTATCGAAAAGAAAGAACAGATTGCCAAGCTGGAAGCTAACAAGCAGTCGCTGATTAAAGAGCAGGAAAAGATCAATGGCCAGATTGAGAAATTGCAGCTCAACCTTAAAGATGTTTCCAATAAGCTCCAGGAGAATGGGGAAGCAATTTCCAAACTGCAAGCAGAAGTGGAGGCTTTGGAGCAGACAATCAAGGAGAAATAAACATCACTGAATGAAGATACCAAAAAGCCGCTGCGTTTCGCAGCGGCTTTTGTTTTGTATGGTCGATGGATTGAAAGGATTCAGCCTTTCCATAATTTTTCCTTGAATTGGATATAGCCCTCCTTGTTAAAGCGGTAATGGATGGGGGAGTGGGCGTTTTTCTTCTTTGGGTCGCGAGGCTCGGCACTGAGTATCCCGGAGGCGAGGAATTTTTTCTGGAAGTTGCGTCGGTCGAATTCGCGGTTGAAGACCTCCGTGTAGAGCCGCTGCATCTCGGGCATCGTGAAGGTGTCGTTCAAGAGGACGAAAGCCACGGGATCGCTGAAGAATCCGACCTTGAGCATGGTCATGGCTTTTTTGAAAATCAGCGCATGGTCAAAGGCCATGTCGGGAAGCTGGGTGGCGGGAAACCATTGGCATTCGCTGGCATCGTCGCCCGCTAGCGTGTCTGTCTGCGTGGGCCGTACCACGGAGGCAAAGGCGACCGTGATGGTGCGCCCGCGCGGGTCACGGTCCAGATCACTAAAAGAGCCGATTTCCGTCATGAACTGGGACTCCAGCCCCGTCTCTTCCTTCAGCTCACGCTTGGCGGCCTCCTCCAACGTCTCGTGCTCATCTAAAAAGCCTCCCGGAAATGCCCAGCAGCCTTGAAAAGGCTCCCTTCCGCGCTTGATGAGCAACACGTTCAAATGCGTGCCGTCGAAACTGAACACCACATTGTCAACGGTTACCGCCGGTCGCCAATAGTCATACGTGTATTTTCTTCTCTCTTTCATGTTTCAGTGTAAATTTTACACGCAGCAAAAGTATAAAATTTTTAGGTAAGAAATGTTTGTGTGTAAAAAATACACAACGTGTTGTTTTTTTAGTATCTTTGCCCGCTCAAAAAATCAACGGGATGTTTTTTATAAACTGTTGTTTTTCAAATTTTTATAAAATATATAGATATTTTTAGATTGATATTTTGCTGGAAATGAAAAAAAATGCCCTCTGTGTGTTTCTCGTATTGCTACTGATTTTTGTGGTCATCCCGAAGGCACAATCACAGGATTCGGTTCACGTGGATTTGAACAAGGCGATAGAAATTGCGCTGTCGGAGACCCCGACCATGCGCATCGCCGACCGTAATGTCCAAATCAAACAATGGTATAAGAAGGAGCAAATAGCCGCTCTTTTCCCCGATGTGTCCATCGCGGCAAACTACAACCGCACGCTGCTTAAGCAGACCATGTCCATGGATATGGGCGGCCAGACGATGAACATCAAGGTGGGCCGTGACAACACATACTCTGTTGGAGCCAATTTGAGCTTGCCCATCATTTCGCCGGCGCTCTGGTCCAACCTGAAACTCAGCTCAATGGACATTGACCTTGCGATGGAAGCGGCCCGCTCCTCCAAGTTGGAGATGGTGAACCAGGTGAAACAGGCCTATTACATTTATCTGCTTGCCAAGCAGTCGTATGACGTGATGCAAAAGAGCTATGCCAACATAGAGGCTAGCAACCAGCTGGTGACCAATTCCTACAATCAAGGTTTGGTGTCCGAGTTCGAGAAACTGCGCTCAGATGTGACTTTGCAGAGTCAGCGTCCGGCCGTGACCTCCACCGCCAAGTCGCTGCGTCTCGCCGACATGCGTCTTAAGGTCCTCTTGGGCATGAACATTGACGAGCCAGTGATTTTCGATGGCGAGCTTTCCGATTATGAGCAGGATGTGCTCAGTGCCACTATGCCGGATGAGAAAGAGTTGCAGTTGGCTTACAACTCCGCCCTCCGTCAGATGGATATGGGTATTCAGCAGTTGGAGCAGTCGAAGAAAATCATCATCGGCTCCTCTTGCCCGATGCTTGCGCTGGCGGGCAGTTTCCAATACTCCGGCATGGGCGATGATAGACAGTCGTTCACGAACTATCCGTACTCATACGTGGCGCTTTCGTTGCAAGTGCCCATCATCTCTTGGGTGTCCACCTCATACAAACTCAAACAGGTCAATTTGAATATTGAAAATATGAAGGATCAGCGTCTGGATGCGGAACGCAACTTGCGCATAGGTGCTCAAAGCTATCTGAACGACATGCAGCAGGCTATTGAGGACATTGCCGCCGACCGTGAGACGATGATGCAGGCTCAAAAAGCATACGAAATTGCCCAAAAGCAATATGAGGTCGGCATGAACACCTGGCTGGATCTCAGTAGTGCAGAACTTACCCTTACCAGCACGCAGCTGACTTATTGCCAGTCGATCTTCAATTACCTGTCAGCGAAGGCGAATCTGGACGCGACACTGGGAGTGGAGAGATAGGAGTGGAGAGTTTAGAGTTTAGAGATGAGAGACTGGAGACTGAAGACTGAAGGATTGATTCCTTGAGAGTCTCGGAGAGACGACCCGCACGAAGTGCAAATAACCCCACACAAGCGACGAAGTCGCGCAAACTGAAGACTGAAGAATAGAGTAGAAACATATACCTTGAGAGTCTCGGAGAGACGACCCGCACGAAGTGCAATTAACCCCGCACAAGGCCGCAGGCCGCAGTGTGGGGGAGAAAAAAGAAAATAAACAAACACACAATATGAAAAGAATCACATACATAACCGTATCGTTGGCAATCGTCATGCTCATCATGGGCGGTTGCAAGAAGAAAGAGGCCGTCACCGCCGGCGATCAGAAATTGACCATCCGCACCCAGCAGGTGCATGAGGAAGAGGTGGAACAGACTTACGAGTACACTGCCATCGTAGAGGCCAATGCCGTGAACAACATCGCACCGCTCACGGGCGGGCGCATCGACCGCATCTATGTGGAAGTCGGTGACCGCGTGCCCAAGGGCAAGGTCTTGGTCCAGATGAACGAGAACAGCCTCAAACAGTCTAAGGCCCAGCTCGACAACTTGAAGATCAGTTTCAAGCGCATTGACGAACTCTATAAGGTGGGCGGATGCTCCAAGTCTGATTGGGATGCGATGAAGACGCAATTGGATGTGGCGCAGACCACTTATGACAATTTGCTGGAAAACACGCAGTTGATCAGTCCGATCTCAGGCGTCATCACCCAGCGCAACTATGACAGCGGCGACCTCTATGGCGGTCAGCCGGTCGTGCAAGTACAGCAGATCACGCCCGTGAAGATGAACATCAACTTGTCGGAAGCCTTGTTCAAGCAGGTTAAGGTGGGTACACCGGTTTCCGTCAAAATGGATGCTTACGGTGACGAGGAGTTCAAGGGCAAAATCAGTCTGATTTACCCGACGATGGACGGTGCCACGCACACTTTCCCCGTGGAGGTTCAACTGCCCAACACCGACAGCCGCGTGCGCCCGGGCATGTACGCCCGCGTGACCATCAATTTCGGTACGCAGAAGCACGTGGTGGTGCCCGACGAGGCCATCTTCCGCCAGCAGGGTTCTGGCAACCGTTATGTCTATGTCTATAAAAACGGCAAGGTTTCCTTCAACAGAGTGGAAATAGGACGCCATTTGGACAAGGCCTACGAGCTGCTTTCCGGCAACGTGCAGGACGGCGACATGGTGGCTGTCACGGGTTTGGCACGTCTGAAAGACGGTTTGGAGGTGAATGTGGAGAAAAAATAACATTATTCATTGATAGTCTCGAAGAGACGACATATTATTAACCCCTCACAAGCGACGAAGTCGCGCAGTGTGGGGTTCCAACAACAAGAAATATGAGCTTATACCAGAAATCGGTCGCAAGACCTATCATGACAGGGCTGATTTACATCGCCGTCATCATCATCGGCATCTTCTCCCTAACCAAGCTGCCTGTGGACCTCTTCCCCCATATTGACAGCAACACCATCATGGTGCTCACCGTCTATGGCGGCGCGAGTGCGGAAGATATTGAGGACAACGTGTCCAAGCCTATCGAAAACGTGCTCAACACCTTGAGTGACCTTAAACACATCACCTCCAATTCAAAGGAGAACTATTCCATTGTCTATCTGGAGTTCGAGTATGGTGTGGATATTGAGCAGAAAACCAACGATGTGCGAGATAAGTTGGATATGGTGAAGTCGGCGTTGCCCGACGGTGCCAACCAGCCTTATCTGTTCAAGTTCAGTGCCGACGATATGCCGATTATGATGCTGTCGGTGCAGTCGGGACAGAGCACGCAAGCATTGTACAAGATTCTGGATGACAAGGTGTCATCCCCGCTGTCGCGTATCAGCGGTGTGGGTGCGGTCTCCATCTCCGGTGCCCCGCAGCGTGAAATCCAGGTCTATTGCGACCCCTATAAGTTAGAGAGTTACAACCTCACCATCGAAACTATCGCCTCCGTGTTGGGCGCTGAAAACCGCAACGTATCCCTCGGTATCATGGATGTGGGCTCCAAAACCTACTCCATGCGCGTGGACGGCGAGTTCAACAGCGCGGACGAAATGAATGACGTGGTGGTCGGCAGCTATAACAACAAGAATGTCTATCTGAAGGATGTGGCGGTCGTAAAGGACACCCTGCAGGAGCGTATGCAAGAGTCTTACACTGACGGAGAACGCGGCGCTATGGTTATCATACAGAAACAGACTGGTGCCAACACGGTGCAAATCTGTAAGAAGGTGCTTGCAGTGTTGCCCGGCATCCAACGCTCACTGCCCGCCGACGTGAAGCTGAACGTGCTGGTGGATAACTCCGACAACATCACCAATACTATCGACAGCTTGAAGGAAACCATCCTCATTATCCTGCTGTTAGTGGTCATTGTCGTGCTGTTCTTCTTGGGAAGATGGCGTGCCACCATCATCATCGCCATTGTGGTACCGGTGTCATTGATTGCTGCTTTTATCTATCTGCTGGCAACAGGTAATACCTTGAATATTATATCATTGTCCTCCATCTCCATTGCTATCGGTTTGGTGGTGGACGACTCCATCGTGGTGTTGGAGAATATCACCACGCATATTGAACGAGGATCAAAACCCAAGGCGGCGGCTGTGTTCGCCACCAGTGAGGTGTCACTCTCCATTATCGCTTCCACCCTGGTGATTATCGCCGTATTCCTGCCGCTGACATTCCTCACCGGCATGGCCGGCGTGCTCTTCAAACAGTTGGGCTGGATTGTCACCATCGTGATTGCGGTATCCTTGGCGGCGGCCATGACGCTGACCCCGATGCTTTGTTCTCTCTTGTTGAAGAAGAATCCCAAAAAGAGCAAGTGGTTTACTACGGTTTACGGTCCCATTGAGCGATTCCTTGTCCGTTTGGACGAGGGCTACGCCCGCCTGCTCCGCTGGTGCGTTAACCACCGCAAGACGGTTGTAGGAGTGGCTTTGGTCATCTTCCTCGCCAGCCTTTCCTTGCTGAAGGTGATACCCACCGAGTTCTTCCCGACGCAGGATAACGCCCGATTGAGCGTCACCGTGAAGCTGCCGCAAGGAACGCGCGTGGAGACCACCAAGGCACTGGGTGACCAGTTGGTGAAGGAGATCCGTGAAAAGTACCCGAACGAGATCAAATCCATCAACTATTCCGTGGGTATGCCCGATGAGGACAATACATGGAGTTTGATGCGAGATAACGGTACGCACCTGCTCTCTTTCAATATCCGTTTGGTGAAAAAGACAGAGCGAGACAAGTTTATTACAGAGATTTCCGACGGTATCCGTGCCATTTTGCGTAATCATATTGAGATTGTATCTTCCACGGTTTCCACCGGTCAGGGCAGCATGGGCGGACAATCTACAGTTGATATTGAGCTCTACTGCTACGATTTCAACACCACCGACCAGTTTGCCGCCGACCTCGCCGCGCGTATGCGGCAGGTGGAGGGCTGCTCCGAGGTGGTAATCAGCCGTGACGAATACACACCGGAACTAGAGGTCGTCTTTGATCGCCAGAAACTGGCCGAAAACGGGCTCAACTCCACGACGGCTGCCGGTTATGTGCGCAACCGTTTCAACGGTTACACAGCCTCGCAGTTCCGTGAGGACGGTGACGAGTACAACATCCGTGTGCGTTACGCGCCCGAGTTCCGTGACGATGTGCACGCTATTGAGAACATCCTGATGTACAACAATATGGGCAAGGGCATCCGCGTGGGTGACGTGGCCTCCGTGGAAGAAACCTTCACTCCGCCGACTATCGTCCGTAAAGACCGTGAGCGTATGGTCAAAGTCTCCTGTGTGGTGGCCAAGGGCGCGGTGTTGAGTGAACTCGTGGAGTCTGCTCAGCATGAGCTCGACCAAATGGACATCCCTTCCACGCTGGATTATAAAATCGGTGGTACATGGGAAGACCAGCAGGAAGCTTTCGGCGACATGTTCGTTTTGATGGCTTTGATTATCATGTTGGTCTATGTGGTGATGGCCGCTCAGTTTGAGTCCTTCAGCTATCCGTTTGTCATCATGGGATCCATACTCTTCGCGCTCACCGGCGTGCTGATAGGCTTGGCCGTTACCCGCACCGCATTGGGTGTCATGGCACTCATTGGCGTCATGATGTTGATTGGTATTGTGGTGAAGAACGGTATCGTGCTGATTGACTACACCAGTTTGTGTGTGGAGCGCGGCATGAACATCAAAGATGCTGTGGTGGCTGGCGGCCGTTCCCGTCTGCGTCCAATCTTGATGACTACCCTGACCACGGTACTCGGTATGATTCCGTTGGCAGTAGATAAGGGTGAGGGAGCCGAGATGTGGAACTCCATGGGTATGGTCGTCGCTTGGGGTCTTACCTTCTCCACGATGGTAACCTTGATTCTCATTCCGATTCTGTTTAGCAAGCTCGCCGAGTGGAACGCCAAAGGCACTGCCCGCCGCCGCGCCCGCCGCGAACGCAACAAAGCGTTGGGTGTCAACGAGGTGTAAACCTTAAACTTTAAACCTTAAACTTGAAACTATTATGAAAGCAGTCTTCATCTCCTTATATCAAGCCTTCTATGAAGAGATCATTGAGGTCCTTGACAAAAATGAAATTCGGGGTTTTACCTTTTGGAACGAAGTTCAAGGTCGTGGCTCCGATGACGGTGAGCCGCACTATGGCACACATGCCTGGCCTACGCTCAACTCGGCCATCCTGGCCTTCGTGCCCGATGAAAAGGTTCGTCCGCTGTTGCACGACATCCATGAACTGGACCTCTCCGCCGAGCAGCAGGGCCTCCGCGCATTCGTGCTCAACGCAGAGGAGGTGACGGACAAGAACATTTAAAAAAAACGTTATCTTTGCTGCCGAATTTATCGGATATGAAAAAGTTAATCGTTTTACTGTTGGCTTGTGCGATGGGCACGGCCTGTTTTGCTCAAAGCGCCAAGCAAGAATCCCGGAAAAACCTGGTGGTCAAGGAGTGGAACCGCGGCGATGGCGGCAAGGGTGCCCGCTTCCTGGACCATGTAACCAAATATAATGCAGACGGACGCAAGTCGGAGGATATTGAATACACCTCCTCCGGCGCGATGAAGGCCCGCTGTACGTATGAGTACGGCTCGAACGGCAAAGTGTCGCGTGAGGTGGTGTACAACGAACATAACAAAGCGGTCCGTATCCGCAAGTTCGAGTACAACACTGATGGCACCAAAAAGAAACAGTACAACTATGCGCCTAATGGCAAGTTGCAATCCGTAAAGGAGTTCGAGTATGTTAGATGAGGTGCTCCCTGCTATGGCCCCTATCTCGCTGGAGGAGATGAACTCCGTGAAGCTGATGAACCGCACCGATACCAAGTATCTGTTGAACAGGCGGATTCTGGATTCATTGGCGGAGCACTGGTCTTCCTCATTCTACGTGCAGGAAGTCTCCGGTAGCCGGATAGCCCACTACAGAACGCTCTATTTTGACACATCCGATGCCATGACCTATACCATTCATCATAACCAGCACTTGCACCGGCAGAAGATACGCCAGCGCGAGTATGTGGATACGGGTACGGTGTTCTGCGAAGTCAAGAACAAGGTGAATACGGGCCGTACCAAGAAAAAGCGCATGGAGATTCCGGCGACGGAGTGGGGGAGTTTGTACAATCTGCCTGAAATGGCACAGTTTCTCAAGGAAAAGGTGTGGCTTACGCAAGAATCGCTCACCCCGAGACTGCAGAACCGGTTCAGTCGTATCACGTTAGTGAACAAGGCCAAGACCGAGCGCGTCACCATTGACAGCGAAATCCGTTTCCAGCATAAGATCAACGGCCGTGAGGCTGAGGTGCCCGGTCTGGTCATTGTGGAGGTGAAGCAAGATGGCAACCAACCCTCCGATTTCAAAAGGATTCTTCAAGAGGCTCGCGTGCAACAGCGAGGTCTGAGCAAGTATTGCCTCGGCATGCTGCTCACCGATGACAATATTAAATATAACAGATTCAAAGATAAAATCCGCTACGTCAGCAAACTCATCAACCACCCACTCACCATCCCCGCGATGTGCGACTATCGATGAACGATGAACTATGACTATGAACTATGACTATGAACCATCCACCCTTACACTCCTCACCTATCCTATCCTCCATTCTTGCCCCCCCGTACCTTGTACCCCCTGTACCTTGTACCCCCTGTACCTTGTACCCCTTGTAAACTTTAAACTATAAACGAATATGACTCAATCCTCTTTCCCCGATTACGATCCCGAAATCATGCGCGAGTTTGGCATGGAAACCATTGATAGCGCCGGCCAGTTGTTCGGCATTCCCTGGTTTGACGGCCCGTCGTTGTGGCAGATGCTGTTCCGCTTTGCCATTAACCTTGTCTTCTGCTGGATTATCATTGCCCTCTTCTATTACAAGAAGAGCAAGCGCCGCGACTATTATTTCACCTTCATGATGTTCAGCATCACCATCTTTTTCCTCATTTTTTTGATGGATAATGTGAAGGTGCAGATCGGTTTCGCCTTGGGATTATTTGCCATTTTTGGCATGATACGATACCGCACCGAGTCGATTCCCATTCGCGAGATGACATACCTTTTCGTCGTGATCGGCATCTCCGTGATCAACGGTCTGGCGATGACGGTCAGCTATACGGAGCTGATTCTGACCAATCTTCTCATTCTGTTGGCGGTTTGGATTTTCGAGTGGACCAAGTGGAAGCGTCGCGTGGATACCAAGATCATCCTCTATGAGAAAATCGAACTGGTGAAAGCCGGTCGGGAGATAGAGCTGATGGCGGATCTGAAGGAGCGCACGGGGTTGGACATTGTCAATGTAGAGGTTGGCCATATCAACTTCCTGAAGGATGTTGCCTACCTGCGAGTGCATTACAAGCCCGGGCGTGATGAGCTGGAGAACACTGTCAATAATCTGACCAAAGTGAAGTCGGACAAGTATTTTTAACCCTAACGTAATAATATAGTATGGAAAGCATAGTCACTGCCGCGCGCGCGTTCCTGACGGATGTGTTGTTCAAGTATGTGCCACAACTGTTATTGGCACTGCTGATTCTTTTTGTAGGATTGAAGCTCATCAAGCTGTTAAACAAAGGGTTGCAGAAGACCTACAATCGGCGCAAGCTCGATCCCTCGTTGCAGCAGTTCCTGCATTCGGTGATTGACATCTCGTTGAAGGTGCTGTTGGTGTTGACGGTGATGGGTGTTGCCGGTATCAAGATGACCTCATTTGTGGCCATTTTGGGTGCGGCGGGTCTGGCCGTGGGCATGGCGTTGCAAGGCACATTGCAGAATTTCGCGGGCGGGGTCATCATCCTCATATTGCGCCCGTTCAAGGTGGGCGACTATATCGAGCAGGGCACATACGAGGGTTTTGTGGAGAGTATCCAGATTTTCAACACGACCTTGCGCACGTATGATAACCGTTTTGTGGTGGTCCCGAACACGGAGCTGGCTACCAAGTCGCTGGTCAACCATTTCAATCTGCCCCAGCGCCGCGTGACGGTGAAGGTGGGGATTGCATACGGCGAGTCGGTGGAGCATGCGCGCGAAGTGCTCATGCGTGTGATGGCAGAGAATCCGTACATTGTGCAAGAGCCGAAAGCCCCGGCGGTCCATGTGGACAACTTGGGCGACAGTGCTGTGAACCTCATACTGTTCGCCTGGACGCCTGCGGAAACGTACTGGCCGGCGCTTTTCACCCTCAACGAGGAGGTATATACCGCGCTCGGCCGCGAAGGCATCACCATCCCCTTCAACCAGGTCGATGTCCACATCAAACAGGATTGATTTTTTTGATATTATGGTGTTGTGTTAGAGGCGCACGCGAGACTATATGGCTAACGGTTGGAGGTTCTGCCGCAAGCGAAGCTACATGGTTAACGTTGGAGGTTCCGCCAGCGGAGCTGGCGGAATGGTGCGCGGGTGGCACGCCGTAGGTGTGCCGGGGTTGGTAGCCGGGGATGTCAATCCCCGGGGATGGTGGACACGTGTGTGAGGTCGCGGCGCGAGTGTGGTGTGCGCCGGAGCAAGACACGCGCCGCCGCGAAAAAGATGTTCGTGATAGTGGGGAATTTGACGAGGATGATACAGGGAAAAGGTGTTAAGTGTTGTTGTAAGTGTTGTTGGTTTATAACTCGTATTTGACGTTGGTCAATAATTTTATATTATCTAGTAACAGAGTAAACAACTATCATTAAGGAAGTATGTTGCATCTTTATTCGGAGCATTCTACATTATAAAACCAATATTCATTGTATTTTTTGTAGTATTGCAATTCACACTCATCCAATGAACTAGTTGACGATAGTTTTAAATAACTATAAGTACATCGATCTTTCCACCTGAATGAAAACCAAACATTTCTTTTGGAGTCAACAGATAGTGCCATGACATCAAGATTATCAAACAAATTTAGAAGACGTTCCAATTTTTTTTTATCTTTTTCGTTAAAAACTATACTATGTATGTTTTGAACATTGTATGTGGTTATAGACTTAATCTTATTTGAAAGAAAGTTTCTTTTTACAAGATATGACGTATCATGAAACTGTACAATATATACAGGTGGCCTGAAAGAAATCTTCACGTCAACAAACTCAGAAAAATCTGTGTTTTGTATAGATTCAAATTTTTCTTGTGGAGTATTATAACGAGAACACCCGCTGAAAACAAGAAGAGAACAAATTATAAAAAAAATGTTTTTCATTTATTCCGATACTGTCTATAATTATTATTAGTAGAATGAAAAATTCCTTTTTTTATTGAAAGTTGATCGTCCTGAGAATCTAATTGTGGTTTGTATCCATTTCTACTAGGGCTCAAGAGACTATTTGCATGTGCCCCGCTTTGTAAAGTTGCATAATTAAAGCCCACAACATAACCTGTCATTCCCCATAGATAATTTCCAAAATTCATATAATTGTGTGCTGTTTGATCGCCTTCAGGTAGAAATAGGCAATTGGATTTCATTGTAGACGGGTCGAAATTTGCGTCTGGATAGTATTTTGATAAACTTGAAAAAGAATAATCAAAAGATCCTCCTCCTGTACTTGCTTTGACAAAACCTATTTTCCCTACTTCAAATGCGCCTTGATTTCGTAAAATAGATACCATTTCTTCATCACGAACAAAAATAAGTTCAGTTATTATTCCATCTCTGATATCCTTAGCATCATTCACGGGGTCAGCAAAGTAAAATTTCCTCCCTTCCCAATATTCATGTTTATCCTCCCCATATCCTGTTGATTTTGTATGACCATATGACCCATATTGACCAGCTTGATTTATATCATACATTCCTATATATTCGCCCGTATTTCTATTAAATCTATATGTCGTATCACCCTTTTTATCATTGAAAGCAAGAGGGCTATTTACAAAACAGCTATAGGGGCTCAACGTAGGAGCGTATTTGGGATCCACATTCCATCTTCTTGCCAGACGAGAATCGTACTGCCAGAATTCCGCACTGTAACTCGCCCCTTCTCCATACACCTCATTGTCAGCCTCCTGGCCGTTGAAGAAGTACCGATATCCCCCCATAGTGAGAAGAGGGAATTTTGGCTGGTATGTGGCGGTGTGGTTCATGGCGCGGTAGATAGGAATTTTTTCGGGTTGTTTTTTGCTATCCTGATATAACTGAAATTGAAGCAACTGTATCATTGTCATTGAATACTATGATGAGAGTTCCGATATCAATACCGCGTCTGGAATATCCCAAATTATAATAATAGCGATGACCGACAGAGGAGTCTGGATTTCCAAGCAATTCAATTATTTGGTCTCTTGATTGTCCTGTTAATTCATAATGATTCTTCAGATCTTTAATCATATCATATCTCAAACTGAGTGTAGATTCCGTTTCTTTCCACTCTTTCCATTCTTTGGAGTCAAATTTCTTGTTGTTACAGAAAAATATTAAATATGGAATCAAAAACAGTAAAAAACAACTTGTTAAAAGCAGCAGTATTTTATTTTTTGATGAATTCATCATTTGTATTTTTTTACTTTTTCTTTATATCTTCCTTGTCCGCTTGGTTCATTCCGTTTTCATCCAGCGTCTTTAGTTTTTTAATTGCTTTATTGTATTGCTCTTCAGAGATTTTATGTTTTAATATGGATATTGTTCCATCCGTGTTCTTGTCAACAACCCACAGTCCTTGTTTATGATAAACTTTTAGCACTTCTTTTGCTATATCTTTTTGATTCATATTATCTGGCAACGAAGCGGCAATTTCCCTTCCTATTTGATTGTTTAAAAAATCGACAACTTCATCTGCTACATTTTCATTTTGAACCAATGGCATACTGAAGTCAACATACCCTGATTCTAATATCGGAATTCCTTCATGGGCGTTAGAAATACGTTCTGAAATTTTATTACCATATTTATTTGCCATAGTCGCAGACCATAATGCGTGCCTAAATCCATTCCTTTCAGAACCAACGCCGGTAGTCATATTACCATTTTCAGCCATATGCCGCGCTATTCGACCACTAATACTGGAAATATTAGTGCCTCCTCTTTTTACTGATCCAACCGCCGAAACAATGTTCGGATAGCGAAAAGATACACCAAGTGTCGCCGCATCCCTAACCAATTCTGATATTTCTTGTTCTCTTGCGACTTTTACTTTTGTTCCATCTTCGTTAGTGCCGACAATAACAATAAGTTTCTCTTTGCTTTCCCAATCAACCGATCGTATTAAATCATTCTCCGCAAACGCATACACACTGTTCCACGGGAACTTCTCCGCCAAGGGGTCCACGCTCCAAAACCGCCCGATGCGGGTGTCGTGCATGCGGTACTCGAAGGCGTGCAAAGCCCCACTTCCATACACCTCATTGTCAGCCTCCTGGCCGTTGAAAAGGTTGCGATAATGCGGAATGTTGGAACTATATGTAACGTACTTATATTCAAATAAATAAGAACTCATCTTATATTCGTTGTCTATGAGATTTCATCAAAAATCCTTCGGTTTCAAAAGTACATCATATAAAATTATATACATTTTGTTTGACCGTATCAAGATATTGGATTATTTTGAATAATTTTTTTTAATAATATTGATAAATTGAGAATCATTATATGGCATCATTAATAGCTTTTTGTATCTTCGTTTGATGCGTCCGTTGGAGTTTATCATAACTGGAGGAATTCTATATCCCAAATGGATACAATTATTTTCATTTAGAAATGATTCATTCTTATGTCTCACCACATGGTACCCATAAGGAATGTATTCAGCATAATAAGCTATTTGTTTTGCATAGGCCCATATTTTATCGTTATTCAAATAACAATAAAAAGATCCTGTCATGTCGTTTATATTATTAACTCTATCAGCGGCTTTATCTGATAAATAATAGATAGTATTCAATGTGAATTCTTTCTTTTCTATGATATCAGAAGAATACACAATAATGGTATCCTGTAAGGATTGGTACTTGAATACAGGAACAGAATCTGTTATGGTGTTTAAAACAAAAAAAAGCATAAAGACAGTCATGATAATTATCTATTTATGTAGTAACCTGACTCAAAAATTGTCCTTCCCATAACACTTCCATACCCTAACTTATTACTATAAAAAACAGCGGGGTGAGCCTTCCAACCGTTTTTAGAAAAAGTGTATTCATTACCGTAATTATCAACTCCCAAAAAGATGGATGCATGTGTTGTTTTCCCCAATTGAGGAAGACCATATCTCATCAGTGTTTTACCCACCGAGGCTTCCCTTGGGGAAATTGGTGTGAAACTATCCAATGCAAGATCAAAAAGTGCAGACGAATTCATTCCAACACCATCCCTGCTCCATGGTAATAATAAGTCGGGGCCGTTTCCATATAATTTTTCTCCTCTCATTAGTGCTAGTGCACTTCCCCAACAATTGTAATTCTCTGTTTGTGCAAAAAAAGGATCCTTTCTGGCATCATTTATAGCATCCGTCATGATTTGAAATTCTTTTCCGTATGTTTTTGTTAAATTAATGACACCATCTTGTGAAATCTGCCCATACATGCTTTTGATTTCGTCATCACTATATGCTGGTCCCATAAACTTTGTAAATGAGTTCATGTTATCACCAGGCTCAGCCACAGCAAGAATATTCCCCTTGGCATCCACTTCTGGTTTCCAAGCATCTTTACCACTCGGGTCCACCAGCATCATCGGACTATCTGCGCAAAACACATACGGCCCCACCCCCGGATACTTGTCCGCCAGCGGGTCAACACTCCACCACCTTCCAATCCTCGCGTCATACTGCCTGAACTCGTATCCTAAAACAGCCCCCTTTCCATACACCTCATTATCAGCCTCCTGGCCATTGAAAAGGTTGCGATAATGCGGAATGTCAGAACCGGAAGAGGACTGCTGGTATGTTGAGGTCGATTTCATAGCGCGAAGAGATAGGATTTTATTAATCAAGAGAGCGTAAGTACAACCAAGTCAGAACCATCAGGACAAGATAGACAACATAGATGACAACAGTGTTCCGTATACTTTTTTTGTGACTTATTTTCTTTTCTGCTGGAGTCATTCTGACATAATTGGTAATGCCGGATCCAAAAACCATTTCAATACGCTTTTCTAAAGTATTAGAGTAGGATTTGTTTGTACAAATATCATAACCACTGCATTTCAAATGTTTAAAGAAGAAGAACAATTGCAGTCGTTGCTCTTTGTTTCTTGATGTCACGCGAGAGGAAGACAATAGTCTTTGTAAAAAAGACGGCCCTCCACGTGTTACATATAAGTAGTCCCCATCTATTCTTAAGACTTTAAATTCGAACTTACTGACATCTTTGTACGGGATGATGGTCTCACGAATAAAGAGGCGTAATGGGTATACAACAACCATATAGTTATCGTAAAAATAACTTTTCCGTAACAGTAATTGCCATGAGCTGAAAGAAGCCACGATGGAGCAAATAAAATACACTGGTAATGAAAAGTGTGCAATTAACAGGAATACACATAAGTAAAACGCAAGTGCGGTACTCATTATGCATTCATTGATGGTCCAACGACTCTCGTAAATAAATCCGTTTTTAATCCTTCTTCTTTGCATCTTTAACTGTATTCTTGGTATTGGATGCCGTGCTGACACCTGAAAGAATAGTGTTCAAAACATTTATAGCCTTATCAGTTTCTTTGTTTTTCAAATCATATACCGAACGTGTAGTGCTTATGGCGCTAAGAATTGTTTTCGCCGAATTTGTCACCATTCTTGCTCGTTCAGGTGTCAAGTCTTGTGATAAAGAGCCTGTCCCTTTAGTAAATATTCCAAAAGCATCATCCAGGCTGTTCACCAGTCCAACAACAACACCGACAGTTGCTTCTCCTGCTGCTGCAATTTCGCCGATACCCGTAATCGCGCCTACGAATCCAAGTCCCACCACCCAATCCTTCCCAGTAACAGTCCCCTGGTTTGCGCCATCGTACCCTCCGTCAAGGCGATTATCAGCAGCTGTCATCCGTTGATACCATCTTTGACGAATTTCATTTGACACTTGGCTTCCGGAATACTTTTCAATACGTGTTCCAATACTTTTCATGTACACATTTGTCATATCGGACACATCCCAATACTCCTTGTCGTTTGCGGTAGACATAATTTCGCTGACAGAAATATTCCCGTGGTGGTAGTCATTGTATCTCTTCAGTGTAGTTTTCACTTGTTCTTTGGACATGCCCGTAAAATTCACCACTTTACTGCCAAAACAGACTTTCTCTAACCCCTCCAATTCCAAGTACCCGACTGGTGAATTCTCCGCAAACGCATACGGGCTATTCCAAGGAAATTTGGCAGTTAAAGGGTCCACGCTCCAGAACCGCCCGATGCGCGTATCGTGCATGCGGTATTCGAAGGCGAACAAGGCCCCGTTTCCATACACCTCATTATCAGTTTCTTGGCCGTTGAAAAGGTTGCGGTAATGCGGAATGTCGGAACCGGAAGAGAGGTGCTGGTATGTTGAGGTTGGTTTCATGGGGCGAAGATAAGAATTATTTGAAGTGGGAAGGCAACTTTGAATTTTTATTATTCATCATTTGACGTCGGTAATGGCAACGTGAGTAAAAGACCACAAACTAAAGAAAAAACTATTATTTCAGGTAAATGATCAAAGACATATTGCCACGTATTAGGTACAGGCTTATATGGTCCAGAGCCCATAGTTCCGGTTTTATAAGCAATAACGGAAAAGACAAAAGCAAATACAAAAGAATAAAAATAGTATTTAACAAAATGGTTAATCCTCTTTATTCGTTGATTTCGTGTTATTGGATTTTTCATTATTTGTGTTTTGAAGAAATGTCTTGGAATCAATCCTTAGTTTATCATCAAACAAATCTTTGTTTTTATCCCATGTGTCAGAAAGAAATTGAAACAACAGGCTATATGTACCTATTGTAGGGTCGGGAAAACTAATGTCCGGAGACCATTTCTGTTTATTAGCTATTATGCCTAAGCCACCTCCAATTATCCTTTTCCCCCAAGAACTGTTGTACGCTTTCAATCCCAATGAGTAGAATGTTTTACCTGTTCTCATCATATACGGCAAAGATTGTGTGACAACCATTTCGCCATAAGATAATGTAGCTGCTGTAAAAATGCCAGTGGAGGTTGCTTGCAGTACCTTGTCTGTTCGAAGATTATTGGCAAAGGGTCCCGCTGTCTCCTCCCACCATTTTTCATAATCCGACTTGGCGGGGCGAATCTCACCTACATAGGGAAGGTTTTGTTGGGTGGTCACTTGGAACAGAGGCCTTTTCCATTCAACTTCTGGCAGTGTCTTTGATTCTACATATGTGGATTGTCTTGCATTGAAATAGGTGTGGACGACACCGCCTTCCATATTCCCCTGGGTGTTTTCTATCCCTTCCAATCCGTCCATATCAATGAGCAGCACTGGCGAGCAACTGGCAAACTGGAATGGCGTCAGCATAGGATAATCCTTTGTGAGCGGATCAACACCCCAGAATCTTCCAATTCGGGTGTCGTACATCCTAAAACCGTAGTTTTGAAAACCGCCATCTCCATACACCTCATTTTCAGCCTCTTGGCCGTTGAAAAGGTTGCGATAATGCGGAATATCGTAACTCAGACTAACATATTGACTATCATACATATATAAAATCAACGAAAAATTATTTTTCTATTACTACTAACGCCAGCTTCTTGTTTGAGGCTTCAAAAATACATTATTTTTCCAAACCGTCCTTCTACCAGGTTACCACTTCATTAATGATTTTGCGTTGTTCTCCCGCCGTCATCCTAAGGTAGATTCTGGTGGTTTCTATACTTTCATGCCCCATTAAATCCGCAAGAAGGGCAATGTCGTTATACTTTTCCAAGAAATTCTTTGCAAAACGGTGCCTGAAGGAATGCGGATACACTACCGCCTCATCTATCTTGTATTTTTTTGCCTGTTTTTTCATTGCAGAGACTATCCCCGCCCGGCTGATTTGGTCTCCTGCTTTATTGAAAAACACAAAGCCGGTCTCAATATGCTGGCTTTCTAACCACAATAGAAACTCCTTACACAATTTCTGTGGGATGTAGATCCTGCGTATCTTGCCTCCTTTTGTAAGAAGGTCAATGTGGCCGACGTGAAGATGCTCGACTTTGATTTGCAGCAATTCGCTGATACGCGCCCCCGTTGCCGCCAAACACCAGATTGCAAAATACAGTTTGTAGTGTCCACCCTTTTTCAATCTGTTTTTGAAATACAGATAGTCCTCGTTGCTGATCACATTTTCCAGAAAGTACCTATGCTGCACCCTGACAAGTTTCAGTTTCAAATTGCTCTGCTTACTGAATTCAAGATACTTGTTCAAAGCATTGATGTGACAGTTGGCTGTTGACTGCTTGTAATGCATAACGCAGTGCTCCTTATAGTTCAGGAGGTACGATTTGGTGATTTCAGGATAAAGTTTAAAATAATTGAATACTGCACGTACATACAATCTGATCGTGTTTGAGGAAAGGTTGCTCTTTAGCAAATAACGTCGGAATGTCTCTTTCATAATGAAGTAAAATAAAAATTGTGACCTTTTTTTTGAAAAAAAACAAAAATATGACATGATAATCAAAAAAATATTTTATTATTGCAAATTCAATAATGTATAACCGAATAAAGTAGTTTTAAAGCCATGATTACGAAAATCCGAAACAGCAAATGGGCAAAAATTGTTGCCATGGTTATTTTGGTTTCTTTTCTTTCCGAAATCATCCAGCCAAACCAGCTTTTTGCCATTTCGGGAGGTCCCAGCCAGCCAGAGATGGCAGGGTTTACCCCTGTAAACACAGACCAGATGGTGGATCTTTTCAGCGGGGACTTCCATTACACCATCCCGATCATGGTTGTTCCCGGCCCTAACGGCGGGTTCCCAATTAATCTGAATTACAATTCGAATGTGGGCATGGAGCAGGAGGCCACTTGGGTGGGACTGGGTTGGACTTTGAATCCCGGAGCCATCAACCGACAGGTGAGAGGGCTGCCGGACGATTTTTGCAACGACACTATTGAAAAAATCTACCATCGTCGGGACAACAATACTTTCCTGTTCTCTCCGGGCGGTGGAGGAGAAGTGTTCGGTGCAAATTTCGGTGTTGGTCTGTCGGGTTCGTCGTCCGTGATCTATAACACCTATAGTGGCATCTCGCTGTGCCAGAAATTCGGTATTTCTGCTTCGTATGTACGTGACAGGAAAATCGAGGGTGATGGGAACAAATTGAGGACATCCGCCGCTTTGGGTTTTAATGTGAATCTTGATTCTGACAATGGTATCACCCCCTCGTTTTCGATGAACGGCGGCAGCAAAAACCTTAAAGCTGGCTTCAACTACGGATACAACAGTAAGAGCGGCACATATACATTCTCCAATCAGATATCATTGAACTTCGCCTCCAAGGTAAGTGTTCCTGAAAATCAGAACGTCCCAGAAAAAGCAAAATTCAAATATTCTGGAGGCTCTGTGGGGTCATCGTTTTCGACCGCAGCCAATCTCCCCCCGATACATCTCCCATTGTCAAGTTCCAGCTGGGGTCTTTCTTTCCAAATTGGCGGAGCCGGAGGGTTTCTTGATGGGTATGGTTCTGTCCACAGCACAGTGATTAATCAAGTGACACCCGAACTTCCCATCAAGAACAGGGCATGCGGAATCATCTATGCGGACCATGCAAACAAATACACTTTACAGGATTTTAATCGAGAAAAGGAAATCTGTGTTGACAAAGATTCCAGAAATCTCCCGTTACCTGTAATGACCCATGACCTTTATATGATAACAGGGGAACAACAGGGAGGAACGTTCAGGGCATACAGATCAGATTTTGGCCATTTTTATGACAACAGAATAAAAAACAACACTTTCACGATAGATGGAGGTGCCGATTTGGCTTCAGGAGATGGCTGGCAATTGGGCATTAATTTGTCAGTGTCAGAAGGAGAAACGGCTTCCGGGGACTGGGATTCGGAAGATTATGACCAAATGCTTACCTTTAAAACCAAGCAAGCGTATAAAGTGAGGCCCTGCAAGAGTATTAGCCCATCATTGTATGAGCCTTACTATTTTAAAGTGATTGGAGAAAAAACCGCTTCTGCCCCTAACTATTTACAGAACATAGGACATTGGACCCCCGTCAGTTTCGTTATTAATAAAAAAATCGCATACTCTTTTTTCGGTGGTGTGGATTACAAATACACTATTTCTGACACGCTGTCTGACGGAACAATTATATCTAGTTATGAACAAGATAATCGTATTAAGCGGGCGTCATGCATCGAATATGACTTTAATGGCACGGGCCATAATCGAAAAGATCATCATATCGCCCAATTCTCCATTCTCAACGAAAAAGGCGAAAGATTTACATACGGGAAAACTTTGTACAACTACACAGAAAAAGAAGTGACTTTTTCCATACCGTCTGATTCAACAAGAATTGACAGCACGGTTATCATGGGCTACAACACAAGTTATGCAAACCAGTACACCTCAGATCAAGACAGGGCTGGCAAGGAGCATCTGTTTTCCAGTACAACAACCCCGGCATACCCCTATTCATATCTTTTGACCTCCATCACCTCGCCTGATTACATAGATCTCACCGGCAATGGCCCCTCAGAGGACGATTTTGGCTATTGGGTCAAATTTGACTATAAAATGGCACATTCAGGAGACACCGCGTATTGTTGGCGGTTCCCATACGAAGGTGCTAATTATTTCATGGGGGACCAATCCAACAAAAACGACGATATCGGAAGTTATCATTTCGGCAAGAAAGAAATCGCATACATCGATACCATTAGCACCAAAACTCATTACGCTGTATTTTACAAGTCTGTTCGGGAAGATGCGTATGGTGTCGATCCAAACAATGAAGAAATGGGCGGTTATGGGGCTAACAGCTCCCGGTTTATGTTTAAATTGGACAGCATCAAGCTGTTCAGCAGAGAGTCGCCGGATGTCGCCATCAAAACAGCAGTCTTTGAGTACGATTATTCTCTTTGCAGGGGAATCCCCAATACTTCCAATACCGGCATGGGCAAACTCACGTTGAAAAGACTGTATTTCAAATATGCTGACAATTTAAAGGGGGAACAGAACCCATACGTATTTAATTACGATGGTCCCAATCCGTACTATGCTCCGGAAAACATGGACAGATGGGGGCAATACAAAGGCGATGCCAACTATTTTGAGCATTATGTGACACAAAAGGCGGATTCGGCCAACCGCTGGGCAACCGCATGGCTTCTGACCCGAATCGACCTTCCGGAAGGCGGATCTATCGAAATTGAGTATGAGAGCGATGACTACGCATACGTACAGGACAGACCAGCTATGTACATGGCTGAAGTGCATCCGCGGACCTCTTTCCGCAAAGAAGACGGACACTACTATATCTACTTCAAAAAACGTGCGGGAACCCGTGCGACTGACTATGTTTCCAATTTCAAACACGATCTGATGTTTTTCAAAATAGCAGTCAGCTATAAGAAAGATATGCTGCCGGACTACATACAAGGTTATACAAAAGTCCTGTCCGTTGTGGATTATTCGTCAGACATCGGAAGAATTGAGGTGGAGCCTTTTTCTGCATACGACATCCATCCTGTTTATCTCTTCGCGTTGCAATATTTGAAAAACAACAGGCCCGATTTGATGTTTGAGGGCGCTGATGAGCTGGAGAACAGCGGGGATGCAGCAGGTTTCTTCAGGGCACTGGTTTCAAGGGGGATGATAGACAAGGCAAATGCCATGTTCGGGAACAATTTGTTTTATCAGCACTGTGTGAAAAACAATGACTACGCTTATCTTAAAGCGGACAAAACTGGAATGCCTTCTTATGTGAGATTAAACGTGCCAGACAAAATCAAATATGGCGGTGGAAGCCGTGTGCGCACCATAACCATACAGGACAATTGGAGCAAATCCGACAGCAGTGCCTACCGTCAGGAGTATTTTTACAGGAAAACCGAAAACGGGAAAGTGATCAGCAGCGGAGTGGCAGAATATGAGCCAACCGTCGGTGCTGAAGAAAATGCTTTGCGTTATCCTGTCTATGACGAAGGGAAAGGGTTGTTTTTTGTGGAGGACGAAATGTACAGCGAGGAACCATACGGGGAATCTTATTTCCCTGCTGCAAATGTGGGATACAGCCAAGTCATTGTGAAGACCTCTACCCCATCTGGAGTTACGTTGTCCACTACGGGGATTCAAAGGTACGAATTCTATACGGCGAAGGATTTCCCGATAATAGTTTCTCAGACAAATTTAGAGATTGATTATGAAAAGGTTCCTAATCTGTTGAGTGTTCTGACGGCCGGATTCAAACAAACCAGCACATCATGTTACTCTCAAGGATATCTGGTTGAACTGAACGACATGCACGGAAAGCAGAAATCCGTGAGTACATGCCCGTTTATTCCAACACGGAATTCTGATTCCTTGGTTTCTGCCGTTGAACGCATCGGATATACGTCAAAAGTGGAGTATCTGTATCAAACAGACAGATATTCCCGGGTGCCGAAACTTGACAATAACGTTGAAGTACTCACTGCGGATGGAAAATCGTCCAAAATGTTGTTGGGACAGACATACGATTTTGTCATTGACCAGCGTTGCAACCATTCCAAAAGCTTCGGAGGTGGTGCGGCCACCCAATTCATGTTGGGCAATTGGACACCTCCTTTCCCCGGAGGGTCGGTTATGCCATCGTTCGACTGTTTTGAGGAGGATGTGAAGTCGGTAGCCACCACCAAAATAATCTATCGTTCGGGAATACTCCATACCACGAAAGCCTATAACAACGGTTCTGTTATCACAACGACCAATCTTAAATACGACCCCTATACAGGGAATCCTTTGCTGACAACTGTAACCAACGAATTCGAACAGCCCGTTTACAATTATTCCATGCCTGCTTATTGGTATTATAACAACATGGGCAGTGCTGCCGACAATTACAGGTCTGTTTTCTTTGGCGACACAATCCTTCCCAACGGAGATCCTGTTTTTGGCCGCTATGACCGCATTTCCTATGACAACAACAATGTGGCCATCAAGACAATCAACGGCACCAGTGCCTTTTGTTGGACACCAACAGATTCTACAGATGTACCTTTATGGGGAAAAGAGATTCTAAGGTCCCGATATTCCAACCAAATCTATGCCATGGCTGGGCAGATATCTTCTCTCACCAACCCTGCGAATCCGGGAAACAGGTATTTGCCTGTCTTGGATCAGTTTAATTCAAAAAAGGACACCTGTTTCAGATATACAGACTGTTCGGGAGATTCGTCTAAATGGGTTAGAATCTCCTATTACCCTCAGATTCGGAAATTATATTTTTTCATTACAAAAGACAAAGTGGATGCAATTTGTAATGTCGGACTAAAAGATTTGACTAATGATCCAAGTTATCAATATATTGTATATAATAATGTCTCCATTAATCCGCAAGTCTTCACCAGTCTGAACAATTACCATTTTTCATACAATGGTCACAATGTGAAAATCTGCCGTAATACAGACTCAACGGTTATTGCGTCTTTCACATGGAGCGATCCCAACGGATACTTCACAGAATGCTTGGACGGGGTCCTGCAAACTTCTTCTACGGAATATGGCTCGACATGGGACTATGATTATCAGGATGCAGGAGTTTCTTGCCCAATCAGCGAACATTACTTGGGGATTCCGAATATATACAGAAGCCTGAGGCAGAATCTTTATGTAACTGAAAGAAACCAGTCTGGAAATCAGAATTCGTACCTGACAAATATTGCCAATGACGGCACATTTTCCTCATTCTCCTTCTTCGGTTACGCCCGTGGCAATGCCGACAATATGCAGAGACCTTGGACGTGGACAGAAGAAATTACAAAGTACAGTCCGTTCAATTTTGAAATTGAAAACAAAAACGCGCTTGGTATATTCTCTTCAGCCTTATACGGATACCACAATTCTCTGGTAACAGCAGTAGCAAACAACGCCCGCTATAATGAAATCGCATTTGACGGGTTTGAAAACGATGCCGACATTGATATAGGTAATCCAAGAGGGCACGTACTTTGTCAAACCAGTGGAGGTCAGATTTCAACATCGCTTGCCCATAGTGGAAATAAATCATTAAGAACCAGAACCTTAATTGTAAATGTAGGACAGTCCTCTAATTTGCATTTGCAACAAGGGAAAAAATATGTGTTTTCCTGCTGGGTCAGAAAAAATGACTGTAGCACACTCGGCAATTTAGGTGAAGATTATACATTTTCGTACAACAACTCAACGGTAAACATCCCCAAAGAGCCTAAAGTGGAATGTTGGCAAAGGGTTGAGACGGAATTTACCTATAACGGTGCCAATACAATAGTACTTGCCCCGCAGACCGCATCTACCATATATGTGGACGATATCCGCATCATGCCCGCCCAATCGACTTTCAAGAGCTATGTTTATGATCCACACGATTACAAGCTTATTGCTGAACTGGATGAAAACAACTATGCCGTTTTCTATAATTACGATGAGGAAGGCGTACTGGTGCAAATCAAAAAAGAGACGGAAAAAGGAGTGATGACAATCCAAACAACGAGACAGAATCTGAAAATCAACCGTAACACCCCATAAATCCATGACCATGACAAAGCAATTATTGATATTCATAGTAGTTCTTTTTATCCAGTCGCTCTTCATAAGCGTTGGCTGGAGCATGCCTGTCATCAGAATGAGTGTGCCTGACTCCACAAATAAAGCACCTGCATATTTTCAGGGCGACAGGGCAAGGGTGGATTCTCTGCCCGCTCCCAAAGACGATATCATCCCTTATGAGGACATTTGGATGTATTTGAAAGAGAAGCTGGATGGAAGTTACCAGGTTTGCTACAGCAGGCAGCTACTCATTCATTACACGGAACCGTATGTTGTTGCAGATACTCAGCGATTACGATTCCGCATTTACGATGACCGCCGTAATGTTGTTTTGAACACAAATGATGCCGGCGTTATAGTAAGTTACACATATCCTGTTCAATCGCCCGTCATTCAAACTGGTGAGAATTGGTTGACTGTTGTGTTGGGAGCAAATTGCGAATATGGCCGATATTATTACTTGGAAGTGTGGGATTCAAAAGGCGAACGCTCATATTCGCGTTTTAAATGCGTTTCGATCAAAGACGATCCCTTTATTCCCCATAAATCCCAACAACCATGAAAAGAATTGTTTTACTTGTTACCTTATTCCTGAATACCATTCTTTATGCGAGTGGATCAGATGAAATTTTCACAAAATTTCTGAGGGGGTCTCAGATTAGGGCCGGCGCATCGATTGAAATTAATCCCCGTCGTCTGGTCTATAATAACTGGCAAGTGGTGAATCCAACCTTGACCATGAGACTCTACATTGCAGAAGACAGATGGGTGCAAAGAGCTCACGGGAACCAAATTTCCATCATATACACCATTGGCTTGCATAATACCAACAACACCGATAGCACCATATCAGACACTTTGTCTGTTGATTATTCTATCTCAGGTTCCTACAAAGACGTTGACATCCGGTTATATCCAAATGTTGTATATGCCACCTGTACTATCAATGATACATTTGGCGCAATTTATAATGATGTGATTCTGGAAATGAGCCTGTCCTATCCCCGTTACACAGCATCGGATACAATCAGGACAGCATCGGGTGTATATGGACAGTACTTGAGCCAGACCAATGAATTGTTGTTGACTTGGGACTATCTTGACGGAGCTGATGAATATGATGTGGAGTGGATTTTTGTTGACAACCCCTGTTTGACGTCCCACGTCAGGTATGATTTTCGCAATGCGACACGGATTACCACATCAAACAATTATTATCATATCTCCCTTGCATACCCGAAAGGTTCTATCCTATACAGGGTCCGCGGGCGAGGCACTTTTTTCCATTCTCAAAAATATTATCCTGTGTTTAGTCCCTGGAGCTATCCTTCCACATCATCAAGCACTTTGCCTGAAATTTCCCCTTCTTGTCGGTATGACTATGAAGGTTTGGAAGACAGTCTGACTTGGCAATACACAGCCACATACGCAGAAGAGGGCAAAAAGAAGGAAGTCGTCTCGTTTTACGATGGCTCTTTGAGGAAAAGGCAGGACGTGACAGTTTTGAACACCGACAGTGTGGCCGTTGTCGGGGAATATTTTTATGACCATGTGGGCAGACAAGCCTTGGAATCTGTTCCTGTCCCTACTTTGAGTCGCGGATTGCGTTATTATGGCACGAATGGTAACCCAGACGGTGCTTTTAACGGGATATTCTATAAAAGCGATTATGATTCTGACACCACTGTCGGGATGGCACGTCCTTTCCCCATGAATTCCGGCAGTGCCATATACTATTCGTCAGCGAATCCTTTTGTCAATCATATCCAGTGGCCCAATATCAACCAAGTGCCCCAGGACAGCGGATATACGTATTCCCATACACGCTATTTGGCTGACGGCACAGACAGGGTTCACTCGCAGAGTTCTCCTGGTGCTGCTTTTAAAATGGGTGGCGGGCATGAGACAAAGTATATTTATGGCAATCCTTCTCAGGTTGAGTTGGACAGATTATTTGGCAACGAGGTTGGTGATGCATCCCATTATCAGAAAGTAATCGCCATGGATGCCAATGGTGAGGTTACTGTTTCCTATTATGACATGAAAGAACGGCTTATTGCTTCAGCAATCATTCCTACAATACCAGAAACCCGTCTTCTGAGGGTTGACAGCACCCCGGTCCCTCATGGGGTAAGTGACACAATACATTTCGTCAAAGAGAGCAGGTCTTACACGAAGAATATAGCAGTTGGTGAGGCTTCGGACTATGTTTTCCAATATGCATTCAACCCTTCCGAGGTGTTGTGTGACACCTGCGAGAACGTCACTGGATGCATGGATTGCCGGTACAGGATTGTCTTTAGCCTGTGGGATTCCGACAATTTGAGCTATGTCTTTTTGGACACACTCATCACGCATGTGGCTCAGGTGTTGACACACGATACAGCTCTTCTGCCAGGCAACTATCAACTTTACAAAAGCGTTTCCTTGGTTGAGGACAGCATAACTGAAATCGTTTTCAAAGACTTTGCAGACCGGCAACGTCAGTGTGTCCCTTATGAGCAGGCGGAAATAGCTCCATGCTATACTCCATGTGAAGAGTATGCCCTGAAAATGGCACAAATTTCCACGCCGGATCCCAGTAATCCTGAATATGTCCAATATCTGAACGACTGTGAGAATCCACCGCAGAATCCGAATACAGAATGTGAGGCTTTGCTGGCAGCTCTTAAGGCTGACATGAGCCCAGGAGGACAATATTTTGACAATATCCGGGCTTGTTGTCCAAGCACACAACACTGCGAATGCGAATACGACCATGACTCTAATGGTTTTCTGAGTTCAATTTGTACAGATCGATTGACAGGAGATGGAGATTTCCAAGATATTATGAGCCAATTGGGGTATTCCTCAATAGACTCCTCCTTCTGGAATAAACTTCGGAAGGACTGGGATGATTCATTCGCTGATATTATGATTCGATTCCATCCTGAATACCATCTTTTCCAAGCACTTTGCGCCTGCGGGGATCAATACAGTCAGAATGAATTTGACAGTGTGTTCTTTAATACATACACATACTTAGAAGCAGAGGATCTCGGGCTTCTCAATCCTCTTGGCATTGAAGTCAACACTGACTATTCCATACAACCAATTCCAGGAAAAGGCTATCAGCCATTCAAGAATTCTTATCTTGATCCTTTTTTCGACAAGGAAACATCATGCTGTCCAGACAATTATGGGTTGATTTACCAATATGCTGTTGATAGACTGCTATCATATTGGGCGTGGAAAGACAGCAGCTCTTTCGTCAGTATTTGGTGGCTGCTGTTTGATCCTTACAATACTATGGAAGGGGAGAGCTGCGGAGACGCACTCATGGATAATGAGACAAAGAATTTCCAAATACAAATTGTTCAAACATGGTCTGATGAGTATCACTGTTCTTTAGATGATGCACGCTGGTTGATATTCAAAAGCATATATCTGTATCTGAAAGAGGAAATACGATATACAATCCTGCCCGCCTGTTTACTGGCTTGTACTCACACCCAAGATGTGCCTTGCGATATGAAGGGTGGTGTTGACGAGGATTGCTGCTACAATCCTGAATTTGAATGGGGACAACAGAACTTGTGGTCGAATCTTGTACCCCCAGAATCTATAAGATATTGCGACTATTTCCTCAGATCCGACACATCTTGCCACGGAGTTCCTATCACCTCGGACACTTGCAACCCATACATCTGTAGTTTCCGCATCCGTTTTTTGTGTAATCCCGTTTACGGACTCGGTAACGGCAACCTTCAATACAGCGTGGACTCATCCATGCAGGTGATGTACGACAACTGCTGTGAGGAATGTGAAGCATACGCCAACTCGTGGATGGAGAAGCTACATGATTGCATCCTGGCAAATGGTCACGAATTGTCTGACAGTGTTGTGTATTATCAAATCCGGCAGAAACTTGTCAGATGGTGTGTTGAAAGTTGCGACAAATCAAAAGCAAACCGAGATTTTTCGAATGCCCAAAGAATTAATTTAGACTCGGTATCTGCTTTTATAGGCGAAGACTGTTTTGTGGTCTATCCTCAAAATACAGCTGCTCTGGCTGATTGCGCATGCAACAAATATCAGGCAGAGTTGAATGCCCATGGTTTGACCTTCTGGAGCGAAATTGGCGCCATTGCAGATACGCTTTCCGGAATTGTTCCTGTCGAGGATCTTGAGTACATACCTCAGTGGAACGAATACTGTAAAATTCAAAGATATATAGACATTTTGAGCGGGACCAGCGACACGCTGGAGCTGTATGGATGGCATTTTCCGGAGCAGTTTAGATGCCGGCCTGAGTTGTCCGACTATGAGCTCTGCGCCAGAAACGCCGTATTGACCGCAGCAGCCCAGGATACCATCTCCTTCTACATGGCGCTTGACAGTTTGGTCGCGGAGCATCGGAACAAGTACAAATCCCATTGCATGGATTTTGTTCAGGAATATCTGACTGTTACGAGTTCCTCCGCTGAATTTCTTTATACGCTATACTATTACGATCAGGCCGACAATCTCATCAAGACAGTGCCGCCCCAAGGAGTTCACCCTATCACAGATTCCCAGAAACTGGACAGTGTTACATTGTACAGACAGAATGTTGCCCAGTATGACACGGTTTCCCCGGGGTTTATACGACCAGGCCACACGATGGTGACCAATTACCGTTATAACACCCTGAATCAGATTATTCAAAGCCGCATACCCGACCATGATGGAGATGCTGTTGTCTTTTATGATCTTATGTCCCGTCCGATATTTAGCCAAGATGCTCAACAGAAAATATCAGATATGTACAGCTATACATTGTATGATGAAATGAGCAGGGTGATAGAAGTGGGACAAGTGCAAAACGCATCCCCGATGACAAGAAAAGATGCTCTGGATACATCTTTTGTGAATAATTTCTTGGATAATGGTATGAAAAGTGAGATTACACACACCTATTACGATGAGCCCTTGTTGGCAGGGTTACAGCAAACAAATTTGCGCAACCGCATCGCCACAGTGGCCTTTTTCAGCCATAAGGATTCCATGCCTCTCAGCTATCAGACTGCAACCCACTACAGCTACGATGTTCACGGCAACGTCAAGCGGCTAATACAGGACATACCCGCTTTGAACAGTTTTAACAGGAATCACTCCATCATTGAATACGATTATGACCTTATCAGTGGTAATGTGAACAGGGTGTGGTTTAATAAGAACAAGAAAGAACAGTTTATGCACCGATATCGTTACGATGCTGACAACCGAATCACACATGTTTACACTTCCAACACGTCAGCAGTGAAAGTTCAGAATACGGAAACATCTCCCCTGAAAAGCATGTATGTGGCTTCAGAACGGTTAGAGGCTCGGTATTTTTACCTGCCTGACGGTTCTTTGTCCCGCACAGAATTGGGATACAAGCAGATTCAGGGTATTGATTACGCATACACGTTGCAAGGATGGTTGAAGGACATCAACGGATATAGGACTGTATTTTATTCGGCTGAAGACACATACGATATAGGTATGGATGGTTATAAACAGCTCCTCCCCAACAAGATTTTTGCTCTTGACGTTTTTTCCTCCTCGCTGCACTATTATTCAAATGATTACGTTCCCATATTGGGCAATCAGTATTATAACAAAGTGTCTGCTGACGCTGTTTCTTTGTTCAACGGAAATATCTCGGCTCTTACCACCAGTTTTTACAACTTAGGGGAAAATTCATTGCTGAAATTGTTCCGATATGACAAAATCAACAGGATCAAGCAGATGCAAACGGCAGTTTTGAATGAATTTGGAACAAACTGGACCGCCCCATCCGATAAATTTTCTACAGCGTACACTTACGATTTCAACGGGAATCTTTTGACTTTACAGCGCAAGAACCAGTTTGCGCAAATCAGGCACAATTTGCAATACTTATATCCTGATTCGAATAACAGATTGAGATATCTTGATGCTATAGGCCTTAATTCTGGCCGTTTCAGATATGATGCCATAGGCAACCTTGTCCTTGATGAAGCAGAAAATGTATCTGTTTTCTGGAATTCAGCAGGTAAAGTCAAGTCTGTTTCGAAAGGCTTGGGCAATATCACGCAATTCCGTTATAGTGCCACAGGACAACGGCAGGTGAAGCAGAGGGGAGACACAGTGCTGTATTACATACATGATGCGACAGGCAATACCATGTGCATTTATCGCAAGCATAATGACACTCTTGTGGCCATTGAGCGTCCCATATATGGCAGTAAGAGACTGGGTGAACTGAAACAGGAGATAAGAATATTGCCGAACGGGAATTCGGATATCATCAGCGACCACACGATAGGATTGCGCGAATATGAAATGACGGATCATCTGGGCAATGTTATGAGCACCATCTTGGACCGCAAAATCCTATCTATAGATGGTGATGGGAACTTGTTTTATCATCCCTCTATAACTTCATACATTGACTATTACCCGTTCGGATACCCTATAATAGAGCGCAGTTACGACATTCCGCATTATCGCAACCTTTTCAACGGCCAAGAGGCTGACAATGAGGTGTATGGAGAAGGGGCTTTGCACGCCTTCGAGTACCGCATGCACGATACGCGCATCGGGCGGTTCTGGAGCGTGGACCCTTTAACTGCCAAATTTCCTTGGAATAGCCCGTATGCGTTTGCGGAGAATTCTCCTGTTGGGTTCATAGAGATGGAAGGATTAGAGAAGCTTATAGCCATATCTATGGGAGAAGATGTCAAATATCGTCCGCTATTTTTACAATCGCACAATCAAGAAGTTGAAACCTATAACATTAAAAACAGTGTTAATGCAATGGGGGTATTAACGGACATATTAATTAAAAGCACCGCTGAAGACGAAAATGGAATAGGCTTTTTGGCAATTTTTTCACATGGCACCGAAAATAATATATTTGCTATAGGTAATTTTGGGAATGGCATATCCTCCAATGATTTAAACGTTCTCAGTCCATTGATTGAAGATAATTCTGTCAGATTTTATAATGGGTCCATAATTTATTTAGGTGGATGTAACACAGGTAAAATGGGCGATATTATTAATGATGCGGGGGAGACAGAATATGCTGTTTTTGCACAAAAATTTGCAGATATAACAGGTGCTTCCGTTATAGCTGCTGACGACAGGATTACTCCTGTCACTGAAAAGAAAGATGGTTCCATGATGAAATATTCTACAGCCTATCCCCAACAGAATTCATTCATGTTATTTCAAAAAGATAAAGCCCCCGTCCCGTTAGGAGGCGTTGTTGATGTTATAGACTATCTTAAACAAATTGAAACTTTAAAGCAAACACCTAACAATATAGAAGTCGATGAAAATGGTCCTACCAAATAGTATTGCAACTTTATTACACAACATTATATTTGGAGCCTTCATTATCAGTTGTTCGGCTTCTTGTCAATCGAGGCATTCAAGTTCAATTGCCCCTATTGCCATTGATGTTCCGAACCACCCAATAGAAGAGTTAACCAAAAATACTGTCTTGTCAGAAATAGACAATTTAATGGATTCAATCGATAACTATTCTATTAAGATGGCTTTTCAGGAATACTCAACAACAACATTTTTAAGCCGAGAGGAAATTGAAGACAGGGGCTATTTCATTCCTGCTGATAAGGGGTATTTTGGTTTATACACATTGCTAAACAAAAACCCCAAAACACGCATAATTGAAAATTGCGGTCTTATGGTAATCAATAATAAAACACGTCCATGGACATATACCAGCAAAAATGATTTACTAATTGAACTTGATATTTTCACGAATCAAATTCGAATATTGGACAGTATAACTGTTGGCATGAAAAAAGAATCTCTCCTCTCTTCAATGCCTCCACCAATTGGTCAAAATGACTCTTCTATGGTTTTTCAAGTTGGCAATCAACAATATATGATTGTGCTTTTTAGGGAAAGCACTGTCTCATTGATCAGATTGATACGAACGAAAGATGAATATTCGAACAACAATTCCAAATTCTTTCTTGAGCAAAACTTCTTTTTCAAATAACAAACGAAGCTTGTTAGGGTTAAGGTAATAATCATTAAACTAAAAATGTACTTTTGAAACCGAACGATTTTTGATGAAATCTCATAGACAACGATTATAAGATGAGTTCTTATTTATTTGAATATAAGCATTTTACATACAGTTTCCATATTCCGCATTACCGCAACCTTTTCAACGGCCAGGAGGCTGATAATGAGGTGTATGGAAAGGGGGCTGTTTTAGGATACGAGT